>Ga0196964_10000966_pt1 | contig 15478 bp, 18 predicted proteins | sample S1_10metaG_FD_148615 | JGI IMG/M metagenome (GOLD analysis project Ga0196964, IMG submission 148615) | Soil microbial communities from Anza Borrego desert, Southern California, United States - S1_10 | ecosystem: Environmental > Terrestrial > Soil > Desert | place: USA: California | collected...
CCTTCGCCCAGGGCGTGCAGGACAGCTACGTCGTCGATCTGGCCGACGGCTGGGATCGCTACGAGGCGAACCGCCGCGAGGCCGGCACCGAGATCCTCAAGGACATGGCCCGCAAGCGCCGCAAGATGGAGCGCGAGGTCGGCCCCATCAGCCTCAACGCCATGTCCCGCTCGACCGCCGACTTCGAGCGCCTGCTGGGCTGGAAGCGCAGCCAGTACAAGCGCACCCGTCAGACCGACATCCTCGCCTGGCCCTGGGTCGAACGCCTGCTGCAGGACCTCTTCGAGAGCCGCGACCCGGATTTCGGCGGCTTCCTGTTCACCCTGCACGTCGGCGACCGTCTGGCGGCCGCCCAGTTCAACCTGCGCGGCCCGGACGAGCTGCACGCCTGGTTCATCGGCCACGACGAGCAGTTCGAGCGCTATTCGCCCGGCCTGATCATGTTCCTCGACCTGATCCGCTGGATGGACGAGATGCCGTGGAAGAAGCTCGACCTCGGGCCGATTCCCTACCGGTTCAAGGACCGCATGGCCAACCGCGTCCGCCCCATCGCCTGGGGCTTCGCCGGCCGGCCCTCGCCCGTGACCCTGGTGCGCGCCGCCCAGTACGGCGTCCGCCGCGCCGCCGAGCGCCTGCCGCTGGGCCGCGTCTCGCACTGGCCCGGCAAGGCCATGCGCCGGCTCGACCTCTGGCGCGGCCTGGGGTGAGCCGACCTCTTCGGGGGCTCTTCCGCCTCCGCGGAAGAGCCACTAGGGTCCGCCGCGCATGAGCGTTCCATCCCTCTCCCTCGCCGACATCGAGGCCGCCGCCGAACGCATCCGCGGCCATGTCGAGCGCACCCCGTGCCTCTACTCGCGGCCGCTGTCGAAGCTGACCGGGGCGGAGGTGTGGGTGAAGTACGAGAACCTGCACTTCACCGCCTCGTTCAAGGAGCGCGGGGCCCGCAACCGGCTGTGCCAGATGAACGCCGAAGAGAAGGCGCGCGGGGTCGTCGCCGCCTCGGCCGGCAACCACGCCTCGGCGCTCGCCTACCACGGCCAGCAGCTGGGCGTCCCGGTGACGATCGTGATGCCGCACGGCACGCCCTTCGTGAAGATCGCCAAGACCGAGAGCTTCGGAGCCACGGTGGTGATCGAGGGCGCGGGATTCGAGGACGCCACCCGCCACGCCCACAAGCTGCGCGACGAGAAGGGCTACACCTTCGTCTCGGCCTTCGACGACATCGGCATAGTCACCGGCCAGGGCACCTGCGGCCTGGAGCTGCTGCAGGACGCGCCGGACCTCGACTGCGTGCTGGTGCCGATCGGCGGCGGCGGCCTGATCGCCGGGATCGCCACGGCGGCGAAGGCGCTGAAGCCGTCGATCGAGATCTACGGCATCGAGGCGGCCATGTACCCGTCCTTCATCGCCCGGCGCGGCGGCGAGCGGGCCTGCAAGACCTCGGGCCAGACCATCGCCGAGGGCATCGCCATCAAGGCCGTGGGCGACATCCCCTTCGCCATCGCCGAGCCCCTGGTCGACGACGTGCTGGTGGTCGACGAGCAGGACTTCGAGCAGGGCGTGGCCTTCTACGCCACGGTGGGCAAGACCGTGGCCGAGGGCGCCGGGGCCGCGGGCCTGGCCGCCCTCCTGCGCTACCCCGACCGTTTCCGGGGCCGCAAGGTCGGGCTGATCCTCGCCGGCGGCAACATCGACCCCCGCATGCTGTCGGGCGTGCTGCAGCGCGAGATGGTGCGCGAACACCGCATGGTCACCTACCGCATCGTCGCCGACGACCGGCCGGGCGTGCTGGCCGCCATGACCGGGGTCATCGCCGCCTGCAACGGCAACATCATCGACGTGGTCCACAACCGGCTGTCGCTGGACGTGCCGGTGAAGGGCGCCGAGTACGACATCATGATCGAGACGCGCGACGACGATCACGCGGAAGAGATCGCAAAGGCGTTGAAGGACAAGGGTTATGAAGTACGCGTGGCGTAGGACGGCTCTGGCCGCGGCGGCGGCGCTGGCGCTGGCGGCCTGCGGCCGCGGCGAACCCGGGGTGGCGCCCCTGACGCCGGAGGAACTGGCCGCAGGCCAGGCCAGGGCGGCGGCCAGGGCCGCCGGCCAGGCCTTCCTGCAACGCAACGCCAAGGCGGGGGGCGTCACCGTCCTGCCGTCGGGCCTGCAATACAAGGTGGTGACGTCGGGGCCGGCGGACGGCCCGCGCGCCGCCGACGGCGACGAGGTGAAGGTCCACTACGTCGGCACCCTGATCGACGGCGCCCAGTTCGAGAGCACGCACGAGATGGGCCAGCCGGCGGTGTTCCGCGTCGGCGAGCTGGTGCCCGGCTTCAACGAGGCGCTGAAGCTGATGCGGCCGGGCGATGTCTGGTACATCTACATCCCGCCGGAGCTCGGCTACGGCGACCGCGACACCGGCGGTCCCATCCCGCCGGGCAGCGTGCTGGTCTTCAAGCTCGAGATGTTGGACGTGCTGCCCGCCGGCGGGGCCGCCAGCATGGGCTAGGGCGCCCCGCCCGCCCACTCGGCGCGCACGCCCGCGTCCGGCTCGCCCGCCGATTTCGCATCCCGGACCTCGGCGAAGGCCTCCGCCGGCAGAAGCCGCGACAGCGCCCAGACCGCCGCGCCGCGCACCTGCGGCGCCGGGTCCGACAGCAGCCGCGCGGCCGGCACGGCGAGCGCCGGGTCGGCGGAGTTGCCGATGGCGTAGAGCACGTTGCGCAGGAAGCGCTCGCGGCCGATGCGGCGCACCGAGGTGCGGGCGAACAGGTCCTTGAACCGCTGCTCGTCGAGCGCGGCGAGCTCGGCCAGCGGCGGGCTGTCCAGCGCCTCGCGCGCCTGCAGCCGCGCCTCGCGAGCGCCCTGGGCGAACTTGTTCCACGGGCAGACCGCCAGGCAGTCGTCGCAGCCGTAGATGCGGTTGCCCGCCGCCGTGCGGAATTCCACCGGCCAAGGTCCGTCGAGCTCGATGGTCAGGTAGGACAGGCAGCGGCGCGCGTCGAGCTGGTAGGGGGCCGGGAAGGCCTGGGTCGGACAGACATCGAGGCAGGCCCGGCAACTGCCACAGTGGTCGGCTTCCGGCGGATCGGGCTCGAACGCGAGGTCGCTCAGCACCGAGCCGAGGAACAGCCAGGAGCCGTGGCTGCGCGACACCAGGTTGGTGTGCTTGCCCTGCCAGCCGACGCCCGCCCGCTCGGCCAGCGGCTTCTCCATCAGCGGCGCGGTGTCGATGAACACCTTCACCTCGCCGCCGAACCTGGCCTTCAGCCAGCCGCCGAACTGCTTCAGCCGGCCCTTGATCACCGCGTGGTAGTCGTCGCCTCGGGCGTAGGCCGAGATGGTCCCACGATCGCGCCGCGCCAGGGCCTCGAGCGGATCCGCCTCGGGGCCGTAGTTGACGCCGACCACCATCGCCGACCGCGCCTCGGGCCACATGGCGGTGGGGTGGACGCGACGGTCCAGCGTCTCCTCCATCCAGTCCATGGTCCCGTGCCGCCCGCCCTCGACGAATTCACGCAGCCGGGCGCCGGCCGGCCACGGCTCCGCCGCCGAGGCGAACCGGCACAGGTCGAAGCCGTGCTCGGCGGCGCGGGCGCGGATGCGGTCGCGGGGGGCGAGACGGGTCTGGTCGGACCGGGCCATGGGCGGCGGCATAGCCTCCCGCGGCGCGCGACGCGAGGCCGCCGGAGGTCGCGGCCTCAGAAGTCGAGGTCGTCGTAGTGCTGGGCCGGGGCCATGCCCGGCTGGCGGTCGGCGAGCAGAGGGCGAAAGCAGGGCCGGGACTTGAGCTTCATGTACCAGGTCTTCACCGCGGGGAACGCCTTCCAGGGCGCCTCGTCGAAGTAGTCGAGGATCGAGATGTGCGAGGCGGCGGCGAGATCGGCGATCGACATCCGCCGCCCGGCCAGCCAGTCGCGCTCGCCCAGCAGCGTCTCGAGGTAGCCGAAATGACGGCGGAGCGCCTCGCGCCCGGCGCGCATGGCGGCCATGTCGGGCGGCCCTAGGCCGAGGAGGCGCTTCTCCATCTTCTCGTGCAGCAGCAGCGCGTTGACCTCGTAGTCGAACTTGCGCTCGAACCACTGCTTGAGGCGGCGCGTCTCGGCCCGCTCGCGGGCGTCGCTGGAGATCAGCGCCGGGGCGGCGAAGTTGTCCTCGATCCAGCCCAGCACGGCGGCGGCCTCGCTCAGCACCAGCGTTGGCTGGCCCGTCTCCTCGACCACCAGCACCGGCGGCTGGCCCGACGGATTGAGCCGGTCGAGGCCGCACTCCGGCTCCCAGTAGCGGACCACCTGCTCCTCGAAGACCACGCGCTTCTCGCCCAGCGCCAGGCGCGCCAGGCGCGAGGCGGGGTCGAGGGGAAAATGATGCAGGACGCAGCGCTGGGTCATGGGCTCGGAGACGGGCCTAGCGGCCGCGGATTAAGGCCGCGTTTACCGTGCCCGGCCGGCGGGCCCAAGCGCGGCCGTGCGCCTAATCCGCCCAGGCTTCCAGCACGCCCTCGACGGCCGCGACGCCGGCCGCGCCGCTCCCTTCGAGACTGGGCGCGTTGGCGGCGGTCACGCCCCCCAGGGCGTAGACCGGCAGGTTGGCGGCGCGGGCGATCTCGCTGAACCGTTCGAGGCCTAATGGTTCGCCGGCGGACGGGCTGGCGCTGGCGAACACGGGCGACAGCAGGGCCGCGTGCAGACCGGCCGAGGCGGCGCGCGCGACCGCGGCGGCGTCGTGGGCCGCGCCGGTGACGATCCAGTGCGGATGGCGGGCCTGCAGGGCCGGCATGCGCCCCACCGCGCGCTCGGGCAGGTGCAGGCCGTGGGCGCCCAAGGCGAGGGCCAGGGCCTCGTCGAAGCCGACGAGCAGGATCAGGCCGCGCCGGCGGCAAACCGCCGCCAGCCGCCGTCCTTCCGTCTCCGCGTCGGGGCTTCCGAAAGGGCGGTAGACCACGCCCGCGCCCTGCGGCAGCCGTTCGGCCACGGCGGCGGGGTCGCGGGTGCGCGCGGGGTCGGTGACGAACAGCAGTGGCGGCAGGGACGATCCGCGCGCTAAGGACTGCGCCGTCCGCCACAGGATGTCCGCCGCCTCCGCCATGACCGACCCGTCCTCCGATCCCGCCTCGCGCCTCGCCGCCGTCCGCCGGCGCATCGACAAGGCGGCCCTGGCCGCCGGACGGGACGGGCGTGACATCACCCTGACGGCGGTGACGAAGCAACAGCCGTGGGCGCGCATCCAGCCCGTGATCGACGCCGGCCACCGCGTCTTCGGCGAGAACCGGGTTCAGGAGGCCGACGAGCGCTGGGGCGGCCGACGCCCCCAGGTCCACGGCCTGGAGTTGCGCCTCATCGGGCCGCTGCAGTCGAACAAGGCGCGCGACGCCGTGGCCCTGTTCGACGTCATCGAAACCGTCGACCGCGAGAAGATCGCCCGCGTCCTGGCCGAGGAGATCGGCCGCTCGGGCCGCCGTCCGCGCCTCTACGTCCAGGTCAACACCGGCGAGGAGCCGCAGAAGGGGGGCGTCGCGCCGCGCGAGGCCGACACCTTCATCGCCCTGTGCCGCGAGACCTGCGGCCTCGATATCGAGGGCCTGATGTGCATCCCGCCCGAGGCCGAGGAGCCGGCCATGCACTTCGCGCTGCTGGCCGGGATCGCCGCGCGCAACGGCCTCCGGAAGCTGTCCATGGGCATGAGCGGCGACTACGAGACCGCCGTCCGCTTCGGCGCCACCAGCGTGCGGGTGGGGAGCGCGATCTTCGGGGCGCGCTAGTCCGGGGCCAGGCTGACAGCGTCGACGACGGCGATCGAGTCGCCGGGCCCCAGCTTGCGAAGCAGCTCCAGCACGTCGGCCCGCGCCAGGGCGATGCAGCCGAGCGTGGCGCTGTAGTTGGGCCGCGCGATGTGCAGGAAGATGGCCGAGCCGCGGCCGGGCCTGACCGGGGCGTCGTTGTAGCCGAGCACCAGCACCAGGTCGTAGAGCTCGTCGGCGCGCCACATCTTCTCGTGGCTGCCGGGGTGGGGAAGCTTCACCGGCCGGTTGTAGCTGGGGTGGGCGGGCTCGTCGCACCAGCCGTCGTCGCGGGCGATCGGGGAAACCTCCAGCCGAGTCCGGGGTTTAGCTCCACGGTCGGGGCGGTAGAGCACGCGCCGGACCGGCCACAGTCCGAGAGGGGTCGCGCCATCGCCTTCACGCTTCTCCGCCGCCGGGACCACGCCGCCCTTGCCGAGCGCGCAGCGCACCTTACGTCCCCCGAGATCGAAGCGGCCGTCGGCGTAGGCCGTGAACACCTTTCCCAACCGTCCGCCTCCCGCCTTTGCGCGAACAGGCGGAGCGGTGCATGTTCCAACCCATGGCGCAACCGAAAACCATCCTGATCGTCGACGACGACGCCGAGCTCAGAGAGGCGCTGGCCGAGCAGCTGGAGCTGCACGAGGAGTTCCGCGCCGCGCGCGCCGGAACCGCCGCCGAGGGCCTGCGCATGGCGCGCGAGGCCAAGGCGGACCTGATCCTGCTCGACGTCGACCTGCCGGACATGGACGGCCGCGAGGCCTGCCGCCTGCTGCGCAAGGACGGGGTGCGCACCCCGGTGGTCATGCTGACCGGCGCCGACACCGACGCCGACACGGTGCTGGGGCTGGAGGCGGGGGCCAACGACTACGTCACCAAGCCGTTCCGCTTCGCCGTGCTGCTGGCGCGCATCCGCGCCCACCTGCGCAGCCACGAGCAGTCCGAGGACGCGGTCTTCCGCATCGGACCCTACGAGTTCCGCCCGGCCGCCAAGGTGCTGATCAACAGCACCGGCAAGAAGATCCGGCTGACCGAGAAGGAAACCAACATCCTCAAGTACCTCTACCGCTCTGGCAGCCAGCCGGTGTCGCGCGAGGAGCTGCTGACCGAGGTGTGGGGCTACAACGCCGGGGTGACGACCCACACCCTGGAGACCCACGTCTACCGCCTGCGCCAGAAGATCGAGCCCGAACCGGCCAACGCGAGGCTGCTGGTCACCGAGGCGGGCGGCTACAGGCTGCAGCCATGAGGACCGTCGCTGCCGTCCTGCTGGCGGGCGGCCTGTTCGCCGCCGCGCCGGCGCAGGCCCTGTCGATCGGACCGCCCGATTGCCACGACTTCGACCGCCGCCTGCGCGCCGAGGCCAACGCCGCCGTCCTGCGGATCGTATGGGTCGGCGAGACGCGCGAGGAGCACGGCCACTGGATCACGCCGCTCCGCGCCGTGGTCGAGGAGGTGGCCAATGGCCGCGACCTGCGGCGCGACCAGGCCATCGCGTGGGAATCTCGGGCCTCGGTCGAGGTTCAGGAATTCTGGGGCCAGGGCCGGCCGGTCTACCTGCCCGGGGAGCGTCGCGTGGCGACCGTCGACCGCGACGGCGACGTCGACCTCTGGCAGCCGCCCGGCTTCTATCGCTCCAATCTGCGCACCTGCTACCGGCGATCGCTGGTCAGCCGGGCCCGCTAGAGGACCAGGTCCAGGCTGACCGGGGCGTGGTCGCTGGGGCGCTCCCAGGCCCGCACGTCGTCGTGGATGCGGGCGGACGGCGCGCCCATGCGCCAGGCGGCGTCCTTCAGGCCGGGCGAGATCAGCAGGTGATCCAGCCGCAGGCCGCGATTGGAGGCGCGGAAGTCCAGCGCGCGGTAGCTCCACCAGGAGGCCAGCTTCTGCGGCTCCGGGACCGCCTCGCGCACCGGGTCGATCAGCTTGATCGAGGCCATCAACGCCTCGAACGCTTCCACCTCGACCGGCGTGTGGGACACGATCTTCGACATGTAGCGGTGGTTCCAGACGTCGAACTCGCCGGGGGCGACGTTGAGGTCGCCGGCGATGACCAGCGGCGCCTTGGGGTCCCGGCGGGCGGTTTCCGCCGTCAGGCGCTCGTAGAAGTCCAGCTTGTGGTCGAACTTCTCGTTCAGGACCCGGTCGGGCACGTCGCCCCCCGCGGGGATGTAGAAGTTCTGCACTTCGACCCCCGCGACGAAGCCCGAAACGCAGCGCGCGTGGCCGTTGCGGCAGGCCTCGATGGTCGGCGCGTCGGCGATCGGCAGGCGCGAGGCGATGGCCACGCCGTGCCAGCCCTTCTGGCCGCTGACCCGCAGGTAGGGCAGGCCGGCCGCGCGGAACGCTTCGCGCGGGAACTCGCCCTCGCGGCACTTGATCTCCTGGAGGCAAAGGACGTCGGGCGCCTGCTCGCGCACGAAGCGGGCGACGTGGTCGGCCCGCAGGCGCACGGAATTGACGTTCCAGGTGACGATTCGCAGACGCATGGGCGGGACTAACCAGGGTGTTCGCGGCGCAAAAAAAGGCCGGCTCGGGAGGTGCGAGCCGGCCTCGAGATCGTCTCTCACGCCGCCGCCGGGAGGGGATAGGGTCCGGCGAGGGAGAACCTCGACCGCCGTCGAGGTCCTGTGACCAAAATCACACGATCCCAAAAAGAAGTCAAACGCTAATCGATTTGCGGCTTGGCCGTGACTTGGGGGTCACGACCGTTCGCGCGTCCTCCGATTCGGATCGCGGAGCACGAACAGGTCCGGGCTGAGGCCCGAGGTCTCGGCGAACGAGGTCAGCTGCACCCGGGTGCGGCCGCCACGCGTGTCGGTGATGGTCCACTCGGTCAGCCGCAGCGGGCTGCCGGCGAAGGTCATGACGATGGCCCCGTCGGCCTGGCGCTTGCCGTCGCGGGCGTGGATCTGGAAGCCGTCGGCGTTGCGCACCACGCGGTCGACCACCACCCCGCGGTCCAGCCGGATCTCGCGCGCCAGGAACAGCGACAGCGGCGTCGCGCCCAGGGGATAGCGGTCGAAGGTCTTCAGCCGCCGGTCGTGGACGTTGACGTTGTGGCCGTCCGACACGATCAGCAGCCCCGACGGGGCGGCGTACTCGAAGCGCGCCTTGCCCGGGCGCTGCAGGTAGAAGGTGCCGCGCGTGACCCGCCCGCGCGCATCGGTCTGGACGAAGTCGCCCTTGGCGCTGCCCAGTCCCTGCAGATAGGCCGCGGCGCGGTCGACCAGGGCCTTGTCCGCCGCCGACAGGGTGGCGCGCGCGGCCGCCGCGCGGCCCTTGGTCTGGGCCAGGGGCGCGGTCATCGGGGCGAAGGCGACGGCGCCGGCCAGCACGGCGGCCAGCGCGAGGTTAAGCTTGCTCATGGAGCCTCCTATAGCGCGTGGAGCAAGACCACGCAGCCGCGGCGGGGGTTTGACGCCCGGGGGGCGCAAATCCGGCGCCCGCCTGAACGCCCGATGAAGCAAGGGGTTGCTAGTTGGCCCGCGCCCGCAGGCTTTCCATCAGGCTGTCGATGGCCGCCGGCTGCAGCTCGAAACCGAACGCGTCGCGGGGATTGAGCACCAGGCCGACGCGCCCGCCCTTGCCCGGAGCCAGGCGCTGCAGGAAGTCGGCGGTGTTCACCTCCAGCACGTGCGGCGCCTTCTGCGCGTCCGGCCCGATGCGCTCGGCCGAGCTGTAGACGGCGATCATGCGCACGTCGGGCTCGGTCGGGTGCGGGTAGAGCAGCGGCTCGAAGTGCGGCGTGGCCTGGGTGTCGGTGGCGCTGACCACCAGGATCGGCGAGCCGAGCAGGATCTTGATGAACTCCGGCAGCGACAGGCGGCCCGCCTTGCCGTCGAGGAGGGCCTGTTCGAGCGGGTTCTGGGGAACGAAATCGGTCATGGCCGCGCGGGTTACGCGACCTGCGCCCCGCCGACAAGGATATCCCGCTTGCCGGCATGGTTGGCCGGGCCGACCACGCCTTCCTGCTCCATCCGCTCCATCAGCGAGGCTGCGCGGTTGTAGCCGATCTGCAGGCGGCGCTGGATGTAGCTGGTGGAGGCCTTGCGGTCGCGGATGACCACGGCCACGGCGCGGTCGTAGAGATCGTCGCCCGAGCCGCCGCCTTCGCCCCAGACCTCGCCGCCCTCGTCGTCTTCGTCGCCGCCGGAGGTGACATCCTCGAGGTACTGCGGCTCGCCCTGCTGGCGCAGGAACCCGGCCACCGCCTCGACCTCGGCGTCGGAGACGAACGGGCCGTGCAGGCGCGTGATGCGGCCGCCGCCGGCCATGTAGAGCATGTCGCCCTGGCCCAGCAGCTGCTCGGCGCCCTGCTCGCCCAGGATGGTGCGGCTGTCGATCTTGGAGGTGACCTGGAAGCTGATCCGGGTCGGGAAATTGGCCTTGATGGTGCCGGTGATGACGTCCACCGACGGGCGCTGGGTGGCCATGATCAGGTGGATGCCGGCGGCGCGCGCCATCTGCGCCAGGCGCTGGACGGCGCCTTCGATGTCCTTGCCGGCGACCATCATCAGGTCGGCCACCTCGTCGACCACGACGACCAGGTAGGGCATGGGCTCGGGGCGGATCTTCTCGCTCTCGTAGACGGGGCGGCCGGTCTCGTCGAAGCCGGTCTGCACCGTGCGCTCGAAGTGCTCGCCCCTGGCCAGGGCCTCGCGCGCCCGCTCGTTGTAGGAGGCGACGTTGCGCACGCCGATCTTGGACATGCGGCGGTAGCGGTCCTCCATCTCGCGCACGGTCCACTTCAGGGCGACGACCGCCTTCTTCGGGTCGGTGACCACCGGGGCCAGCAGGTGCGGGATGCCGTCGTAGATCGACAGCTCCAGCATCTTGGGGTCGATCATGATGAACCGGCACTGCTCGGGCGGCAGGCGGTAGAGGATCGACAGGATCATGGCGTTGACGCCCACCGACTTGCCCGAGCCGGTGGTGCCGGCGATCAGCAGGTGGGGCATGCGCGCGAGGTCGGCGACGTAGGGTTCGCCGCCGATGGTCTCGCCCAGCGCGATGGGCAGGGTGGTCCCGACCTTCTCGAACTCGCTGGAGGCCAGCAGGTCGCGCAGGAAGACCGTCTCGCGGCGGTGGTTGGGCAGTTCGATGCCGATGGCGTTGCGGCCGGAGACCACCGCGACGCGGCAGGCGGCCACGCTCATCGAACGGGCGATGTCGTCGGACAGAGCCACGACGCGGGCGTGCTTGACCCCCGGGGCGGGCGCCAGCTCGTAGAGGGTGACCACCGGGCCGGGACGGATCTGGTCGATGGTCCCGCGCACGCCGAACTCGGCCAGCACGCTTTCAAGCAGCCGGGCGTTCTGGCGCAGCGCCGCCTCGTCGACCGAGGCCTGCCGCACTCTCGGCTTGGCCAGCATGGAGAGCTCGGGCAGGCGGAAACCCTCGGTCTGCACGAACTCGAAGGCGCCCTGGTTCTCGCGCACCTCGCGCTTGGAGGTGCGGGGCGGCTTGACGTCCATCACCCTCGGCTCGGGGCCCGGGCGCGGGTCGATGTCGTCGTCCTCGTCGTCCAGGCGCAGGGGCTTGGGCACGGCGGCCTTGGCCTTCTTCGCGGCGCGGCGGGCGACCGAGGGCGGTGCGTTGGCGGGCACGCGCGGCGCGGCGCCGACGCCGGCCCAGGCGGCCGCCACCTTGAACTCGCGCAGGCCCAGGTTCACGGCCCAGGCCAGGGCCGGCAGGGCGGCGGCGAGCCAGAGCAGGGCGGCGACGAGGCGCCCGGCGGGAGCGCCCAGGAAGTCGGTCAGGGCGGTCAGCCCGTCGTGCAGGCCCGCGCCCCAGAAGCCGCCCAGTCCCTTGGCCAGCGGCCAGGCGGCCGGCGGCTGCAGGGCCGAGGCGGCGGCGGCCAGCGCCAGCACCCCGCCGAAGGCGGCCAGGGCGCGCAGGCGCAGCCTGCCCCGCTGGGCGTCCGGATCGGAACCCGCCGCGCGCTGCACCCCGAACAGCACCATGAACAGGCCGGCCAGCCAGGCGGCCAGGCCCAGCGACTGCAGCAGGAGGTCGGCCCAGAAGGCGCCGGCCCCGCCGAGCAGGTTGGTGGGGGCCGCGTCGGTGGCGGCGTTGAAGCTGGGGTCGGCCGGATTGTAGGTGGCGAAGGCGGCGATCAGGGCGAGGCCGGCGGCCGCGCACAGGCCGCCGCGGAAGCGGGCGAAGACGGGCGCGGTCCAGGTCCAGCGCGCCGTTTCGTAGATCCGGGCCCCGACCACCGCCGCGACGCTCGACATCGCTCCGCTCTCCCCACGCATACGAACGCCGATCCTGTGGCCCGGGAGGGTTAAGGCCGCATTTACGATGTGCCCGCGAGGGCCGCTTTCCGGGGATCAACGGGTCACCACCAGCGCCAGCAGGCCGAGGACCACCGGCAGGACCGCCAGCACCGCCGCCGTGCGCGGACGGTCGAGCGCCAGGGCCACGCCGCCGGCGACCGGGCCGAGCGACGCGCCCGCGAGCATGGCGGCGACGAAGGCGGTCGCCTCGCCGGTCGCCTCGCCCGGGCGCAGGATGGCCAGCAGGGTGGCCGCCAGCGGGACCAGGGCGAGGGTCGCCACGCCCGCGGCGAGCGCCGCGCCGCGCCGCAGGGTCAGGAACGCCGACATGGGGGGCCTCCGCGTGGTTCGCGGCGAACCATGGCGCGCTTGCGGGCAGGCCGTTCAGCGTCCATTGAGCAGAAGCGATGGAGATCCTGCGCACAGACGTCGTGATCGCCGGCGCCGGCATGGCCGGGGCCACCGCCGCCCTGGCCTGCGCCCACGCCGGGCTGAAGGTCGCCCTGGTCGATCCCCTGCCCTTCGACGCCATGCTGGAGCCGACCTTCGACGGGCGCGCCTCGGCCATCGCCTGGTCGGCCTTCCGCCAGTGGCGGGTGCTGGGCCTGGGCGACGAACTCGCCCCCCATGCCTGCCGCATCGACCGTATCCTGGTCACCGACGGCAGGTCGCCGGGCGCCGCGTCCGGCCCGCCGGCGCCGCTGTTCCTGAAGTTCGACGCCGCCGAGATCGCCGGCCGCTCCGAGGGCGAGCCGATGGGCTGGATGCTGGAGAACCGCCACATCCGCGCCGCCTCGGCCAGGGCCGTGCTGGCCTCGCCCGACATCACCGTTCTCGCGCCGCTGTCGGTGACCGGCGTCGAAGCCGGCCCGGCCGGCGCGCGCGTCAGCCTGTCGGACGGCCGAACGGCGGAGGCCCCGCTGGTGGTCGCCGCCGACGGCAAGTCGAGCTTCATCCGCGAGCAGGCCGGCATCGGCGTCACCGGCTGGGAGTACGGCCAGTGCGGGGTGGTGGCGACGGTGCGCATGGAGCGCGACCACGACAACACGGCGCACGAGTACTTCCTGCCCGGCGGCCCCTTCGCCATCCTGCCGCTGACCGGCAGCCGCGCCAGCCTGGTGTGGACCGAGCCCAAGGACCGGGCGGGGGCCCTGCGCACCGCCTCGCCCGAGGCCTTCCAGGCCCACCTGAACCGCCGCTTCGGGGACTTCCTCGGCCGCGTCGAGGCGGTGGGGCCGCGCTTCGTCTATCCGCTGTCCCTGTGGCTCAGCGAGGCCATGTGCGCCCCGCGCATCGCGCTGTTGGGCGACGCCGCCCACGCCATCCACCCGATCGCCGGCCAGGGCCTGAACCTCGGCCTGAAGGACGCCGCCGCCCTGGCCGAGGTGCTGGCCGACGCGTCGCGCCTGGGCGAGGACATCGGCGCCGAGGCCGTGCTCGAGCGCTACGCGCGCTGGCGGCGCTTCGACAACACCACGGTGGCGGCGGCGACCGACGTGTTCGTGCGCCTGTTCTCCAACGACCAGCCGCTGGTGCGCGCCGCGCGCGGGATCGGCCTGGCCGTGGTCAACAACCTCGGCCCGGCGCGGCGCTTCTTCATGACCGAGGCCGGCGGCGCGCTGGGCGACCTGCCGAAGCTGCTCCGGGGCGAGGCGTTGTGAGCGACGACGACCCCTGGGCCGGGATGACGACCAACGAACGGCTGTTCGAAGCCGGCGTCATGGACGCTTTCGACGCCGCCATCGAGGCTGGAGACCGCGATCGCGCCATCGCCCTCCTCGGCAAGGCTCACTTTGGCGAGCGGGCCGCTGCAGACATCGCGGACGCGGTCCTGGCGAATCCCGCCTTCTACGGCTACCCGCGCGGCCGGGCCGGCTAGAGCTTCCGCGCCTCTTCCGGCAGCATGATCGGCACGCCGTCGCGGATCGGGTAGGCCAGCTTCGCCTTCCGTGACACCAGCTCCTGGGCCTTGCGGTCGTAGTCGAGCGGGCCGTGGGTGAGGGGGCAGACGAGCGCCTCCAGCAGGCGCGGGTCGACGTCGCTGGCGGTGTCGAACGGGGTTTCGTCGAAGGGGGGGATGTCGGTCATGGCCATGTCGAGGTGGGGCGGCCCTTATTGCACGGAAGGCGGGGCTTCGTCGTCGGCCGCGGCGTCGATGGCCAGCAGCGCGGTGAGGGTCTCGGAGCGCTTGGCCAGGTCGGGGGCCTCCAGCAGGGCCTGCTTGGCCGCCGGCTCGAAGGGCAGGGCCATGGCCAGGCTGTTGACCAGGGCCTCCTGCGGGGCCTCCTGGGCGGTCTCCCAGTCGACGTCGAGCGAGCGGCGGTTCAGGTAGGCCTTCAGCGCCTCCAGCAGCGGGTGGCGGTCGAACAGCAGGTTGTCCTCGGGGGCCACGAGGTCCTGCTCGAAGCCCGCGTAGCTGGCCCGCACCTGGCGGTAGGGCAGGCCCACCGGCAGCTCCTCGCCGACGGTGAAGCGGACGATCCCGGTCAGGGTGATCAGGTAGCGGCCGTCGGAGGTCTCGGCGTAGGCGGTGACGCGGCCGGCGCAGCCCACCGGGGCCAGCTTGGGCCGCGCACGGGAGCCGCCGACGGTCTGCACCATGCCGATGATGCGGTCGCCGGCCATGACGTCGTCGAGCATGTTGAGGTAGCGCGGCTCGAAGATGTTGAGCGGCAGCTGGCCGCGCGGCAGCAGGATGGCGCCGTCGAGCGGAAACACCGGGATCACCTGGGGCAGGTCGCTGATGCGGACGTAGCCCTGGGCCATCGCGCTTACGAGAACAGCAGCGACGAGAGGCGCCGGCGGCCGTTCTTGGCCACGTCGGACATCGGTCCCGCGGCCTCGAAGATCTTCAGCAGCTGCTTGCGCGCCGCCTGCTCGTTCCAGTCCAGGTCCTGCTCGACGATGGCCAGCAGCTGGTCGGAGGCGCCCTGCAGGTCGCCCTGGGCGGCCAGGGCGTTGGCGTACTCGAAGCGGGCGTCGTGATCGCCGGGGTTCGCCTGCACCTTCGCCGCCAGGGCCTGGGCCTCGGACGGCGGCGGGGCGTTGGCGGCCAGCTCCAGCGCCGCGCGCACGCCCTCGAGGTCGGTGTCCTTGGCGTCGGGCGGGGCCATGGCGGCGATCTGGCGCGCCTGGTCGACGTCGCCGCCCTGCAGGTAGACGCGCGCCAGGCCGGCGATCGCCTTGACGTTCTGCGGATCGCGCTGCAGCGCCTGGGCGAAGGCCTGGGCCGCGCCGCCCCAGTCCTCCACCGCCATCGACTCCGCGCCCATGGACAGCAGCTGGTCCAGCTCGCTCGGCTGCGCCGGGCCGGTCAGGCGGGCGATGAAGGCGTTGATCTCGCTCTCCGGGATCGCGCCCATGAAGCCGTCCATCGGCTGGCCGTTCACGAAGCCGTAGACCGTCGGGATCGGGCTGA
>Ga0196964_10000967_pt1 | contig 15472 bp, 24 predicted proteins | sample S1_10metaG_FD_148615 | JGI IMG/M metagenome (GOLD analysis project Ga0196964, IMG submission 148615) | Soil microbial communities from Anza Borrego desert, Southern California, United States - S1_10 | ecosystem: Environmental > Terrestrial > Soil > Desert | place: USA: California | collected...
CCGATCGGGCTGCAGCCGCGGCGCGGGCGGCGGCGGCGCGCACGGCGGCGGCGAACGCGCGCAGCTGCGCAGCGGTTCGCGACAGGGCCGCGGCGCCGAGGGTACGGATACGGATGAGGAGGGGGGCGAGGGCCACAGCTCACCGCCCCTTGTGCTGTTCCTCAACCTGTTCGAGGTATCTGACGCAACGCCGCCACTGCTTGTATGTCAGTCGGTCGCGTTGCTCCCACGCTTTGTAACCGAACTCCGCCGTGATGGCCGCTTCCCAGTAGTCGTACTGGTCGGCGAGGCTCTCGAAGCTGAAGAGGCCGGCGCTTTTCCCGGTTCCTCGGTGTCGAACTCGGCGCCGGTGACAGCGAAGTCGAACTCGGCGTAGGGCACTCTGCACCCGGCGCGGCGGGCGGCGAGCCAGGCGACGACCAAGACTGTCGCGACTCTCAGGCCGCGGGCCCGCATCGGCTTGCCGCCGCCGTCGAGGACGACCTTGCCGTTGTCGTCGGTCTCCCACTCGGGTTCGCCGAGGGCGTTCGTCAGATACTCGCCCTGCAGATGCTGCTCGAGGCTGTCGACGTTCCAGCCGACCTCCTCCTCGAGGGCGATGAGTTCGCGACCCATCAGCTTGTCGGGGTCGAACTCCAGGTCCCGCGGGACGCCGAGACGAGCGGCGTCCTCTTCGGACAGTCGGATACGCATGAGGGGTTACGCGTCCCTTTCGATTGCTCGGGCCGTCCTCTCGACGGCTTCGTTGAAGCGCCGCTCGAACTGGGGGTAGTTGCGGTTCACGGTGACTTCGAACCAGGGCCTGCCCTGCGACGACGCCCAAGCTTTGCGGTTGCCCATGATGGGGTGCCGCCAGCGTTTCCCGGACTCGATGTATTCGGGCACCCGGCCGGCGCCGACCTGCGCGGTCCTCACGAGGAACTGCGCACGGGGGCTGAGGCTGCCGGTGGACAGGTCGAGCGCGACCGCGGCGGCGATCCGTGCGCGCAGGCCCTTCGGGGTGGACGGGCCGCGGTACTTCTTGCGGCCGGCCGGGTAGCCGCGGATCGGCACCCGCAGGGCGGCGCGTTTCACCTCCCGGAGGGTGTCGCGGCCGGCCCGCCGGATGGACCGGTCGTACTGGTGGCGCAGGTGGTCCGGGCCGTTCGCGACAGCGCGGGCCATCCGCCGGATGCGGTCCTCGCCGGCGAGCTGCACCCGGAACACCGGGTCAGCCGACCTTGGCGATCGGCGTGGCTGCCGCCCACGTCGACGACACCTCGACCGCGCCGGCGACTGCGGCGTTGATCGACATGTCGGGGAAGATCGTGCCGAAGAAGTACTGTGTCGCCGTGTTCGTGTTGGGGTACAGGTAGAACTTCCGGCTGAGGCCGTCGAGCGCCGCGGCGAGTGTCTGCCCGGACGCGTCGTCGTAGAAGCCGGAGAACTCGCCGCTGGCATCGGCGATGCCGGCCACGTACGCCTTCGTCGTGTCGCCGAACGCCGTCACGTCGATCTTCTCGACCTCGAAGCTCATCGACCAGGTGTTCTGGTACGTCAGCGGCGACGCCTGCGCGGAGGTGGTGGCGCCGACGTAGATGGCCGCGTTGCGACCGGCGATGCGAGCCATCTGGCTACTCCTCGGTGATGAGCCGCAGCAGGCGTGCGGCAGCGTTGTCGAATGTCCGGTCGGTGACCGCTTCGCGGGCTTTCATCGCCGCGGCTTCCCGCGCGGCAGGGTTGGCCAGGTGGTGGCGGAGGAGGTCGCCGGCCTCGCCGGGCGAGGTGAACGTCGGCAGCGACGGGAACAGTTCGTCGCCCTCGGGCCGGGGGTCGCGGAGGAAGAACGCACCGATAGCGGCCATCTCGATCTCGCGCGGGCCGACCGCCCAGCCGTCGGCTGTCTCGCCTTCGCGCCGGTACAGGTTCATCCCGACCGCGGCGGAGCGGTAGACGTCGACGGTCTTGTCGTTGTCGAGGCAGTCCTCGATGCCGCCGGCCACGTACCGACGCAGCGGCGAGTCGTCGCCGAGCTGTTTCCAGTTGCCGGCGAGGAGGACGTCCACGCCGTCGAGGTTCATCGCCTCGAGGAACGCGATTCGGGAGTCGTAGCCGGTGCCGACGAACGCGAAGTCCGCCGCGAGTTCGGGCCGGGCCGGGCCCGGGGTGTGGACCGTCGGCCGGTAGGAGTGCGGCTGGTAGTACGCCTGGGTGAGTTCGGTGAACTTCCCGAGGTGCGTCGGGTCGTTCAGTACGACGACGTCGCAGTGTCCGGCCAGGCCGAGCTCGCGGGACAGCTCGTACGGCTGCTCGGTGGCCAGCAGCACCACGCGCACGCCGTCGCGTCGGCAGGTGTCGAGCAGCGGCGGTGTGGCGAAGAACCCGGACGTCAGCAGCAGCACGTCGGGGCGGGTCTTCCACAGCGCCGCGGCGAGGCGGTCCTGCGACGCCTCGATCGCCTGCTCGTTGGTCATCGCCCGGAAGAACTCGTTCGCCGACCGCGGCAGCAGCGCCTCGCCGAAGAACGTCAGCCAGTCGCCGAGCGGATAGTCCAACACCGTCTCGCCGGCGGCGCGTAGTGCCTCGACCCAGCCGACGTGCACGTCCCGGACCGACCATTGCGGACCGGGCTGGCAGGCGAGCCACCTCATGTGCCGATCACCACCGTGAACTCGCACCCGAGATAGTCGGCTTCACCGACGGTGTAGTTGCGGTACTCGGACGCCGACGCGACCTGGCAGAAGCCGACCGTGTCGCCGAGGTCGCCGTTGAGCGTGTTCCGCAGCGCGGTGGTCGAACCCGGTGACGGGTCGACGAGAAGGTCGAGCTTCTGCCGCGCCGCGCGTTCGCTTGCCCGACCCGCGAGCACAACGACCTGGAACGTCGCGTCGTTGGTTTGCCCACCGAAGGAGACGAGATAGTTCGCGCCGGCCCACTCGACCATCGCGGCACACGTCGACCCGGTGACGGTGGGAGCGCGGTCGGTCTCCTGCACCGGTCGGATGTTCAACGCGACGAGCGCCGCGTCGAGGGCGTCGCGGATGTCCTGAAGGCTCATCCCATCAGCACCGGGTCGAGTCGGTGCTTGCCGAGCATCTCCATCGCCGGGCCGTTGAGCTTGGCCCGCACCGCGTAGCCGTCGAAGCCCATGACGCCGAACTTCATGCCGCCGGCGTTGAGGTAGTCGGTGGCGAGCAGCCCGGCGGCCGTCGACACTCCGGACGGCAGGGACGGCCAGCCGAACACCCCGACAATCTGCGCCCGGGGCGGCCGCCCCAGCCGCGAGGTGCGGACCGGGAACAGCAGCGAGCCGACTGCAGCGATCGACGTGTACGGCTGCGGCTCAACCTCGAGCGCAGCGTTGACCGGCTGCAGCTCGTAGTCGGCCGTGGTCCAGGTCGTCTCGAACACGCCGTCCGCGTCGTTGTCCGTCTTCAGGGTGGTCACCGACACCAGGTCGGGCACCTTGACCTGGTAGTAGCCGCACGCGTCGACGAGCCACGTCAGCGACCGGCGGGCGAACACGCGGTTGCAGTGCCCGTCGATCCACCTCGAAACGGAACGGCACGCGTCGAGGATTTCCCGGTCGTCGAGGTTGTCGGAGATGCCGGTGCCGCTCTTCAGCTGTTCCGGGGTGCAGTACAGGTCGGAGCCGGGCGCGTCGCTGACCGTCCACGTCCCCGCGGCGACGTCGGATGCGGCGCCGGTGCCGGTCCACACGTACGACCAGGTACCGGCGGTCGCGCACGCGATGTCCTTGGTGTAGACGCCGGTGCCGGCCCTGGTGACGGTTCCGCCGGCGTAGGTGTAGCTGGTCGTGACGCCGAGCGGGTCGGTGACGGCGAGCGTGATGGTCGTCGGGTCCGTCGGTGTACCGGAGACGGAGAACGTGTTCGTCAGGGTGGCGAGTTCGGCCGAGCCTTCGTAGAAGACGGTGCTGCCCACGCTGCCCCCTATCCGACGGTCGGGCTGGACGTGGCGGCCGCGGTCACGGCCGGGCTGCTGGTGCGTAGCGCGGTGACGGCGGCGACGGATGCGACCGCCGCGGCGACGGTGGGGTCGGAGGTGGCTTTCGCGGTCTGCCCGGCGACGGTGGCCAGCGGCATCGTGACGACGACCGGGATGACACCCGGCCCGGCGGAGACGTTGACCGCGGCGCGCGGCACGGCGAGCGTGACGGTGACCGCGGCCGGCGTTGCGGTGGTGGTGCCGCCGACCGACGGAGTCGGCAGCGCGACGACGCACGGGATGACGGTGGCGCCGACAGCGACGCTGACGGCGACGCCGGGGGCCGACGCTGTCGCGGCGACCGCGGCCGGACTGGCAGAGGTGTTGACGTCCGGCCGCGCGAGCGCCACGGTGGCCGCGACGACAGCCGGCGCGGCGGACACGTTCAGGGCCGGCTGTGGCGCGGTGACGGTGACCGGTATGACCGCCGGGCCGGCGGCGACGTTGACGTCGGGCCGGGGCACGCTGGCGACCACAGCGACCGCCGCCGGTGCTGCGGTGACGTTCCCGCCGGCCGACACCGTCGGCGTCGGCACGGAGACGACAGCGGACACGACGGACGCGCCGACGGTGACGTTCACGTCCGGCCGGGGCAGCGCCGCGACAGCGGAGACGGCGCCGGGCCCGGCGACGACGTCGACCGCGGGCCGGGGCAGCGCGGCGACGGCCGCTACCGCGGCCGGGTTGGCGGCGACGTTCACGTCGGGCCGGGGCAGCGCGGCCACCGCGGCGACGACCGCCGGTGTTGCGGTGGCGTCGGTCCCGCCGGCAGTTCCCTGGACCTCGACAGCGACAATGCTGTACTTCTGCCCCGACGGCGCCGACAGCCCGGTCGTCTTCGCCCCGGCCGTCCCGGCGTCGTTCCAGTACGCCCCGTAGAACGTTGCCCGCGACGAGTCCCGGGCGTAGGTGCGTTCCAGGTTGTTCGCGGCGGTCGGTGTGATGCTGTTGACCGTCCGCCACGTTCGGGAAGCACCGTCGACGGCGTTCCAGTCCCCCACCGCGGCCACGACGGCGGAGTTGTCGGAGCCGGTCGTCGGCGCCAGCGACGGCGCCCCGGACAACACGTTGGTCTTGGTCGACGCGCCGACTCCGTCGGACCCGGAGAACCGCAGCGCGCTGTATCCCCAGTACCCGGTGCCACCGGACATCGTGATGGACAGCGTGTACGTCTGGGAGCTTGCGGAGACGGCGGTCCACAGGTAGACGCCGCAGTAGTCGGTGACGACGACGGACTGCTGCAGGGTGTAGGTCAGCCCACCACCGCTGGGAGTGGCGAGGGTGATGTGGTCGGCTTCGGTGACGCCGTAGATGACGAGGACGTCCCCGGTCGACACGGTGACGGAGACGGTGCGGGCGCCGGCGGCGACGGTCGACGGGGCGACTTCGTATTCGGCGACGAAGGTGGGCGGCGTCGCCATGCCGGCCCCCGATCAGTACAGCCCGGTGCCGAGGAGCTTTCGGGTCGAGGGCCGGAAGTTCTTAGCCACCGCCAACGCGGCGTTGCCCTTGAAGATGTCGGCCAGTTGACCCATGTCGGCGTACGCCGTCTTCAGGTCGGCGGCGTCCTGGGAGGTGAACCCGAACAGTGACTGGAGCTGCGCCTCGCTGTAGTCGTCGACGACCGCTTTCGCCTTGGCGATGTTGTCCATGACGGCCCACAGCGACGTGCCGATGGCGCCGGCGACGTTGTTCAGTTCCTCGCGGGTGATGGTGCGTCCGATGGCCATGGCGCTCCTACGGCGTGTAGTCGAGAGTGAACAGACCCGACGCGGACCACTGGATGGTGAACGTCCCGGACGAGCTCGACGCCGCTGTCACGAAATCGGACAGCAGGATCAGCTGATCGGTCGCGGCCGCGCCGACGTTGGTGTAGAGGACGGCGGCCATGGCGTTGGAGATTGTCGACGCGGCCCACGACACGTCGGCGCCGTCGAAGGTGAGCACCCCCGACGACAGCGTGATCTCCGTTGAGGTGATGGCTGTTCCGCCAGCGCTGTACCCGGTGCCGGTGACCTCGGCGGCGATGTCGGCCCGGAAGTCGTGCGTGTCGAAGTTGGGAGTCTCCGAGTCGGTGACCATCAGCACCTTGTTGTCCTCGGCTTCGAGGGACTCACCGAGGGTGTCGATCATCATCTTTTCGAGGGACAGCCCGTACAGGCCGGACGCGGTGACAGCCATTACTGCACCTCCCCGGCGGTGTCGATCGCGGCCGGGCGGGCGACACCCTCGTCGGGGTCTCCGCCCTCGCGGAGGGTGCGGTGGACCCGGCGGGCCTCACGCAGCCGCAGCTTCAGGTCCCGGTCGAGGTCGCCGTTCTCCTTCTGCGCCCGGAGTTGTTCCTCCAGGTCAAGCACCGCGAGGTGCGCCTCAAGCTCTTCGCGTTCCACGGCTCACCTCATGGCTCGGATGCGGTAACGGATGGTCTTCGGACGCACGACGGCGTCGAGCTTTTCGTCGGCTTCCATGCGGCGCGAGCGCAGGATCTGCATCACAGTGCCGGAGTCGTCGACGGTGACGAGTGCACGCTCGCCTGAAGGGAGGGTGGTGGTGCGCTTGGTCTTGCGGTTCTCCTGGAAGGAGTAGGCGGCGGGCACCCAGAGCCCGGACTGTGTTCGGCCGTTCACCATCGGTCCGGCCTCCCTCGTGTCGTGTCTCCGAGATGCCAACGCCACGTCTTCTGTGGCAAGTGCCCGAACTTCGCCCCGCGGTCGAGCATCGCGAGCCAGAGTCCCCAGTCCTCGCACGGGTCGCCGTGTTCGTCGGGTCGGGGCTGGAATCCGCCGGCCTTGCGCACCAGCTCGGTACGCGCGAGCACGGTCACGGGGATGAAGTTGCGGCGCTTCAGCAGCGACGCGTCGAACGGGATGCCGAAGCAGTTGACCGGGTCGTCGCCGCCGACGACCTCGTAGCCCGGATAGACGACGTCGACGCCGGACAGGGTGGCGTAGCGGGCGCACAGCTTCAGGTGGTCGGGCAGCAGCTCGTCGTCGGAGTCGACGAACGCCACCCAGTCCGTCTCGACGAGTTCGAGCGCGCGGTTCCGGGTGGCAGCCGCACCTTCCCGGTCGACGTCGAGCGCGACCGCGAGACCTCCGGTCGACAGGAGGGTCTGTGCGTACACGCTGGCGACAGCACGCTCGTAGAGGCCGCCTGGACCCATCCGTGGCGGGTGGGTGGCGATGCACACGGTGATGTTCACCGCGGCCACGCATAGAAGGGCGAGACGCCGTAGTCCAGCAGACCGCGGGTGACAAGATGCTCGACCTTGGCCAGTGCCAGCTTCAGGGGAATCCCCTCAGCCGTCAGGGCTGCGACCACGCCCGGCTGGGCGAACGGTCGGTCCTTCCACCTTCTGGCCAGCTCGACGACGTGGTCGTCGGCGATGTCTGCGCGCTTCACGCGGCCCTCGCCCTCAGCGCCCGGGCGATGCCCTCCTCGAGGGACACCTTCGGCTGGTAGTGCTGCAGCATCCGGTTCGGGTCTCCGACGCGGTGGTGGACACCGGTCGGCTTGTCGGCGAGGTAGACGACGTCGCCGATCGGGGCGCCGGCCTGTCGGGCGACCTCGCGGGCGAGTTGGCCCATCTCCACGCCGCGACCGGTGCACAGGTTCACCGGCCGCCGTTCGTCGGCGGCGACGACGGCCAGGGCGCCGCCCACGACGTCGGAGACGTGGATCCAGTCGCGGGTCTGCCCTTCGGGTCCCCACACGGTGAGGTCGCCGCGGCGGGCCCTGTCGAGGATCGCCGGGAACGGGAAGTTCAGCGACTGGTCTTCGCCGTAACCGGAGAACGGCCGCACGACGTGCACCGGGAGCCCGGTCTCGGCGGCATTGCGGGCGAGCAACTCACCGGTGAGCTTCGTCCACCCGTAGTTGGCATCCGGGCGGCCCATCGCCTGGCCCCACCCGATGTCGTCCTCGCGGAGCCGCCGGCCGCCGGCCGCGAACGACTGGAGCGCGACCGGGTAGGCGGCGCTGGACGAGAAATACAGCACCCGGGCGCCAGTCCGAACCGCCCACTCGAACATCGCCGCGTCGAGCTGCAGGTTCGCGGCGAGGAGCATCGGCTTGCCGTCGATCGCAGTGCGGTGCGGTTCGGCGGCGGCGCAGTGCACGACGAGGTCGTAGGTGATGTCGTCGCGGAATGCGTCGTGTGCGTCCCAGCCCAGCGCGATGTCGCATCGGGTGACGGACCAACCCCGGCGGTGAAGTTCGGCGGTGAAGTGGCGACCGAGGAACCCGGCCGCGCCGGTGACGAGCGCTTTCACCGGCACCCCCAGATGCCGAACGCGTACTCTCCTCCGCCGGGCCGGCAGTCGAGTTCGGCGTACAGCCGCACGTCGAACCCCGAGACGCGCAGCATCTCCTCGACGTCGGTCCGCGACCATGCCCAGTAGTGCTCGGGGTTGCGGTCCTGCCACGCGTCCACAGGTGTGGACAGGATGAGCGCGTCGGTCTTCTGTCGGATCGCCGCCAGCACCTTGTCGGGGTCGTCGACGTGTTCGAGGGTTTCGGTGCAGACGAACACGTCGACGTGCGGGATCTGCCACACGGTCTGTTCGATGGGCCCGTGGAACTCGTGGCCCGGTGCGAAGTCGCCGAGGTACACGCGGTCGGCGTTGACGCCCTTGACGATGGCGCCGTCGCCGCACGACAGGTCCGCGGCGGCGGCGACGCGGCCGACGAGCGCCTTGCACAGTTCGGTGGTGAGGGCGACGCGGACGACGTGGTCGGCCCACTTCGTGTGGACGTGCGGGGCCGGGTAGATCTCGGCGAGGCGGGTGTCGTCATAGGCGTCGCGGAGTCGGGCCCTCACCGCTTCGCTCCGAGGATGACCTGGAACGGGCCGACGAGGTCGTGCCGGAGCACCTCGTACCCACCGGACTCGATCAGAGCGGCGTACCCGGAACGGTTCCACGCCCAGGCGTGACACGGATCGTGCGCGCCGGGTCGCTCGCCCCACGGTGACGACGCGACGATGAACTGGGAGTTCTGCCCGATCCACTTCACGACGCCGTGCGGGTCGGCGAGGTGCTCAAGAACCTCGGTGACGACGACGATGTCGCCGAGGTTGGCCTTGTCTCGCTCCGGGCCGAACACGTCGAACGCGAACGCGGTAACGCCCCGCTCAGCCCATCCGGCGGCGTTCGCAGGGGCGAAGTCGTAGCCCCACGCCGCCACCTCGTTGTGGATGAGCGAGAGCAGGCCACCGTCGCCACAGCCGAGGTCGGAGACGGTCGGCTCGTCCAGTTCCGCGGCTGCGAGCCGGACGAACTCGGCGGCCTTCTCCAGACGGGGCCGGTGGTGAGGTTGCTCGAGGTGTGGCGCCCGTTCGCGGTGCTCGTGGAACTCGAACGTCGACACGTGCGGCACGTCGCCGTCGAACAGCCTCCACTCACCCATGGCGCAGCGCCTTCACCGCGTCGACGGCGGAGTGGAGCTCGCCGGCGCCGACGAACAGCTCGTAGGCACGGGCGTCGCGCTCGTACATGACCGAGTCGTTGACCCGGGCGTAGTTCGCGTCCCACTGCGCTTTCCCCGCGACCGGGTGGCGGTGCTCGACGACGACATCGGGCAGGTACCGCAGGCAGCCTGCGGCGATGCCGAGGTCCTTCCAGAAGTTGTCGACGTACAGGTGCGTCAGCGTCGGCGGTGCCATGAAGCCGAGCGCGCGCACGATGTCGGCGGTCATGGCGACCTGCGTGGGCAGATTCTGCCGCTGTAGCAGGTCGTCGCCGTACACCAGGCCGGTACCGAGGTCGCGCAGTGCATCGAGGTAGGCACGGTCCCAGCCGACGCTCTGCGGCCTGTGGTCGTCGCCCATGAAGCCGAGCGCGAACGGTGGCGGCAGGAGCGTCTCGCCGACGCGCGGGTCTCCGGTGGCCAGTGCGACAGCGCACTGGTTGAGCGCCTCGACCATCGTGGTCGACTCCCACCACAGCGTGGTGGCGCGCTCGTTGTACGGGTAGTCGTAGATGCCGGCCTGGTCACGCTCATCGATGGCGAACACCAGTTGCGTGTCGGCCGAGCACGTGGCGTCGAACGCCTTGACGAGTTCGTGGGCCGCTTCCGGCCGTCCTCGCGAGGGGACGATGACGGTCAGATCAGCCACGGCGCAACGCACCCCGCTTCGGCGGGTCCTCGGACGGCTTGGTGAACATGTCCGGGTTGGCTTTGACGACGGGCTCGTCGTGGTCGTACTCGTCGCCGGCGGCGAGCCAGACGGACTGGCCGCCGTGCCCGACGAACCGGGACTCCTTGACGGTGACCTTCACGACCGGTCCTCCTTCTGCTCCAGGTAGCCGCGCTCGTCGAAGTAGGCGCCCATGGTGAGGACGCGGCTCTTGATGTGGCCGAGCTGGACGGCGGTGTTGACGTAGACGGGGATGCCGAGGAGGCCAGCGCGCCAGCAGAACGCGATGTCCTCCGACACCGGCCGGCCGTCGTGCTCGAGTTCCTGGAACCAGGGGAAGGCGTCGTTGAAGCCGCGCTTGCCGCGGGTCGGGTGCTCGAAGTCGCGCATCTTCTCGAAGACGCTGCGGTGGATGAGCAGGGCGGCCCCGCCGGTCGCGGCGACCTGCATCATGGCGTCGGGTGGCCACTCGTGGTACCGGACGACCTGCGGGGCGTCGGGTTCGCCGACGAACCCGAACAGGGTCGGCTGGATACGGCCGGTGTCGTCGAAGCCGAAGCACAGCCCGCCGACGATCGGTGCCTCGTCGGGGTCGGCGAACTCGAGGAGCCGCTCGAGGAGGTCGGGTTGGAACACCATGTCGGCGTCGATCTGCAGCAGCCAGTCGGCGCCGGGGTGGGCGAGGAACTTCTTCACCATCTCGTTGCGGGGCGCGGACAGGTTGCACCCGGCGTCGATGTTGACGATGCCGCCGCCGTTGACGACCCGCTGATGGTTGGCGAAGTCGAACATCAGCATGTAGAGCAGCGACAGCATGTAGTCGGACTTGACGTCGCCGGGGCTCATGAAGCCGACGACGACCTTCTCGGACGGTTGTCTCACGTGTTCTCCCAGGTAGGCGGCAGCCCCGGACACCTGGGGTCCGGGGCTGCCTTCCCTCCGGAGCGACCGGAGGGCGTTGATGTCGGTGTCAGCTGAGACCGGCCGGGCGGGCGTTCTGCTCCCGGTTGGCCATGGCCTCGGTGACGGCGGCGGCCGGGTCGACCGGCACACCCGCAGGTGCGTCCGGCAGTTGCCCGGCCTCCATGAGTTCGGCGTGGGTGATCTCCGACTGGTGCGCCTCGGTCCGGCCGCCGGTGTTGTAGACGTCCATCACGCCAGGGCGGTCGCCGCGGCGACCTGGTTGAGCTGCAGCAGGCGGAACGCGGCCGGGTCGACGACGTCGGCGCCGACGCGCCAGAACGCGTACCAGCCGGCCTGGCCGGTGGGCCGGTTGTTGCCGGTGGAGCGGATCAGCGGGTCGTACAGGACCGACATGCCGACGCGGTCGACGATGTAGTACTCGCTGAAGTTTCCGGCGAGGAGGATGTTCGCGCCGGTCGACACGACGCCGGTCATGGTGGAGCACTCGTAGACCGGCTGGCCGAGGAGCTGGTTCGGCACGCCCATGCCGAGGTTCGCCCAGAAGCTGCCGCCGCCGGAGGTGTCGAACCGGCGGATGAGCGAGAAGACCTTCTTGTTGGCGATCCAGCTGGCCTGCGACGCGTCGCGGGGGCGCAGCGCGTCGGAGGTGTTGTAGACGTCGCCGACGGCGAACGCGTTCGTTGCCGCCGCGGTGACGATGGAGGCGGTGACGGCGGCGACTCCGGCAACGACACCACGCGGGATCGTGGCGCCGGTGTTCGCCGTGGCGAACGCGGCCTCCTCGAGGCGGACCTTCGCGTCGGCGAGCAGCCGGGCGAGTTCCGAGGCGAAGCCGGAGTCGGCCAAGACCTCGTAGGAGCCGAACACCCACGCGTCGGCCTTCTTCGGCGTGATCGTCGGTTGCGCGAACGTCGGCGTCGCGTCGGCGGTCTCCACGCCTTCACCGGTCCACGCCGCGCTCACACCGGCCGAGGTGACGCCGTTCCATGTGTCCGTGGCGATCGTCTTCACCGTGCTGATCGAGCGAAGCGGCCCGGCGATCCCGGCGTTGGTCAAGATGATCGTGGGATCCAACGTGAACGGCACCAGGTAGCCGCCGTTGGCGTCGGTCAGCGACAGCGCGGCACGCATCGCCTCACCGACGCGGTAGCCGCGGGACTTGACGTAGTCGCGGAACTCCTCGTGGTACTCCGACGAGCCGGTCAGGAGCACGTGCCGGGCGATCAGCGGCGCGTGGACGTTGTCCAGCTCGAGCAGCTCGTGGAGCCGCTCCTTGCCGCTGTCCTTGACGTGCGACGGCGCCGTGTCGACGGCGACCCGGGCACGGGACAGGACGTCGTCGACGTTGAACGACGCGCGGCCGATCAGCGACCGGTGGAGTTCGTCGTTGTTGTCGAACGGGTCCCCCTTGATCATGACCTCGGGTGCGCGGCGCGGCTCGGTCGGCTCGACCTGCGACGGGGTCAGCCGGGCCCGGAGGACCTCGGCGACCTGGTTCTCCCGGGCGACGGCCTTGGTGTAGGCGCCCTCGCGCTGCTTCCACTCCTCGAGCAGCTGGTCCCCGCGCGACAGCTCCTCGTCGGTGGGCTCGTCGGCGTCGTTGATCGCGGCGATTTCGGCCCGGAGGGCTTCCATCTCAGCCGCGATGATTTCGCTGTGCTTCTTCACTTCAACACTCCCGCGAATGCGATCGCCGCGCGCAGGCGGCGGTGACGAGAAATCCGCTCGGAGTGCCCGTCGGGCTGGTCCGCGGCGCCTGGTCCCTGGTCGGGAGTGGCGGAGTGCGCGCCCTGGCTCGCTGCCGGGTCGGCAGTGGAGGTGGCCGCGCGCAGAAGGTCTTCGAGGAACTGGTCACGCCGGTCGCCGAGCGAGGCGAGGAACGCTTCGGCGGAGCGCACGGCGAGGATGCCGGCCGTCTCGTACGCCGGGTTCGGGGTTGGCCCGTACTCGATGAGACCCAGCTCGAGCCTGGTCACAGTGGGAAGCTCGCCGCCGCGACGCGCCTTCGGGATCCGGTCGGGGTTCGACTTGTAGATCTGGCCACGGAACGACTGGCCGGTGATCTCGCCGTTGCGGATCGACTCGAGCACCGCGTCGGCGAGGTCGGACTTGTTGTACCGGGTGATGGTCCGAAGTCCGCGGCTGTCGGCCCGGATCTCCATCGGCTTCCCGATCGGCACCGACCCGAGGTCGCTGGGGGTGCCGTGGAGGGTAAACCCGTGGTTGTAGTGGACCTTCACCTTGGACAGGTCGTCGCGGACGAGGCCGAGCTGGCGATTGAACGCCCTCGGATCAATCCGCTCCACGTAGTGGCCCATGTGGTCGTGGATTTCCGCCGGGGTGTTGAATACGGCGGCGTAGGCCTCGACGGTGCGGCCGTCGCCACCTTTGGCCCGGTCGACGATGGCGATGTCGTCGAGGGCGAAGTTCCGGGCGTACATCTGCGCCGTCACGGCGACGCCTCCCCTCCGGGCTCGTCTGGTTCTCGGGCTGGTGGAGGGGTGGTGGTTCCAGGTGGCTGCAGCTGCACCGAGTACAGGCCTGAGTGGTCGAGCAATGACCAGTCACGCGCTGTGACGGCCTGCTTGACGGTGTCGGGCTTGAATCCGGCGTCGAGGAGGGTGCGGATGGTCTGCGCCTCACGGAACGCGGTTTCGGCGGCGTCCTTCTGGTCCTCGCGCAGGAACGCGATGTCGCGGTCGTCGTACCACAGCTGCGCGCGCTCGGGTACGTCGAGGATGCTTTCCAGGGCCGCACAGGCGGACCGCCACATCGGCCGGGCCCAGTGGTCTCCGAACGCCCGTCGTGCCTGCCCGTAGTTGGAGTACGTGGCGGCCTGGAGGCCTTCGGAGGCGCCGACGATGATCGGCGGTACCCGGCCGGCCGCGCAGATGCGGGTCTCCCCCGCGCCCTGGGTGGCTTTGAAGTCGAGCTGGCGCAGGTCCGCGCCGGCGACGGTGACGTCCGCCCCACCGCCGACGTACAGCGTCTTGTACGCGTTGTTCGTGCCCTGGTGCTCGGCGTTCATCTTTTCCATGAACTTGCCGAACTGTTCGGCCGTCACCGTCTCCTTGAGGGAGACGACGAGGCCGGGCTTGGCGCCGTTCCTGAAGAACGCCGACTTGTGCTCGGTCGCGGCCCGGTCCGCCTCGACCTCGCGGATGACGGGCTGCAGCCACGACATGCCGCGGTACTGCGCGACCGGGTCGGGCACCGGCGACCAGTGGCAGATCTCGTCGGGCAGGTACGGCACCGGTGTGCCGCCGCCGTACCCACCGGGGGTGTAGACGTAGCCGAGGACGTCGGAGTCGACGGCCTCGTCCGGCGGCGCGGACAGGATGATGTCGACCCAGTCGGGCCGCAGCCGACGAAGGCGGCCGCCTTCGTTGACGCAGTAGAAGTTGCCCGCCAGGGAGACATCCTGTTCCATGCGGGCCAGCAGCTCGCCCGTGGTGCCGTTCGGCCAGGGCCGCTCTAGGATTCCCAGCTCGGCAGTGCCGAACAGGTCGCCGGTATCACCGAAGCGGACCTGGCGCCACTGGAACCGGGCCTCGGTGAACAGCAGCAGCCGGGCGGCGACAATGGCGAACACGATGCCGTTCGCCTTGTAGGCGCGATGCACGAACTGCTCAAAGGAGTTGTCCCCTTCGGCGGGCCGGCCGTACCGGGTTGTTGACGACGACCAGCCGGCGAGGACCGCGTACGGGTCGTTCAGCTGCTCGATGTATTCGGCGACGTTGTATCGGGAGGCTTCATCGGTCCGGCGGAACAGGGTCTGCCACAGCTTCGCCACGCCGCTCCTCCACGTTGATGCCGAAGGTCACGGCGGTCGCCAGGGCAAGACCTGCCCCGATGAGTCCGTACGGGCCGAACAGCCACGTCAGCCCGGCGGCGACGAGGAGGAACGCGAGTGCGAGGGCGAGGAGGGCTTCCCGCTTCGTCACGGCATCACCCGTACATCACCCACGGCTCCGGGCCCTCGAGATCGACGTGTGCGTGCGTGGCGTGGCCGAACATCGCCAGAGTCACCGCGACGAGGGGTGAGATGTCCGACGAGGAGTTCTTCCGCGCCCACGCCCACGCGTCCCCGAGGGGACGGCGTGCGGCGCCAGCGAGCGCACTGTTCAGCTCGGGCTGGTCGAGGTGACGCATCGCGTCGGAGGTGGCGGCGTCGTAAAACTGCCCGCAGGCCTGCGCCGCCTCGCGGGCGGACGGCTTGTACACCTCGACGCCTTCACGGTCGAGCGGGGCGATGAGGGAGCCGGCCGGTCCGGCGGCGTCGATGACGACGACGCACGGCGACCACTTCTCGCGCAGCTCGAGGAGCCGGGGGACGATCCAGTCGACGCCGCGGCGGGCCTCGATGACCTCTGCGTGCATCCGGCCGTCCCGGCGGGCGCCGGCGACGGCGATGGCGCCGGCGTC
>Ga0196964_10000968_pt1 | contig 15456 bp, 14 predicted proteins | sample S1_10metaG_FD_148615 | JGI IMG/M metagenome (GOLD analysis project Ga0196964, IMG submission 148615) | Soil microbial communities from Anza Borrego desert, Southern California, United States - S1_10 | ecosystem: Environmental > Terrestrial > Soil > Desert | place: USA: California | collected...
TGCCATGATGCCAGGGTTGGATAAATCAATGGTGTTGGAAAAGTAACAGAAGGAGGTCTGTAAGCAACGTTTCCGCCTGGGACCCAAAAAACATTATAGTTACTGTTGAATGAATTTGCCGGGGTTAACACACCGAGTTCTATTGCATTTTTGAGATTACTTGTTGATTGAGTAAGGCTGAAAATATTATTTCGCAGAATGGAACCTGTATTGCTTAGCTCTTCCCTGAATGCCTTTAAAGTACCTGTCGTGGCAACGTTGTGATCAAAAGAAATGGTATTAAAATAAATTTCAGGCGCGCTCGATCCTGTTCTGACACGAATCCCTTCAATGTTCCCAGTAGTTGAACGGATATCATAAATAAGGTTATTATATACTTTATGACCTGTACCGGCAAAAAGGTAGATACCGACAAAGTTGCCCGTGGTTGCGGACATCTTTATGTAATTATTATAGATCCTCCCGTTCACATTCAGTAATTGGGCCAGTTGAATGGCATTTGGGCTCGTTGCCTGTGCCACGATCTTGTCAAACTGGTTATCTCTTACAATCGCGCCATCAGTTTCTCTTAAATAAACACCGTTCGAATTGAAATCATTGATCGTGTTATTCGCGATAAGAACGTTTGTAGCGAGAGGCGAAGCAAGTCCATTTAGAGAAATGCCGAATCCTCCGCCCGTGATAGTATTATTGGTATAACTGATCGTACTAAAATTACCGCCTGGTGTAAGATTACCAGAAGGGTCTCCATTTGCAACCATACCAGCCAGAAGTGAACTGCTGGTGATCGTCATATTCACTTCGCAATTGCTTATTGTAATATTATTCCCAGAGTTCAATATATGAATGCCGATAAACCCTGTTGAACCAGTTACCATATCAACCTGCACATTGTTAATGGTGAAATACTGCAAACCAATTAGCCGGATGATATGCCTGTTTGGATTGGAATTGTTCTGGATGATCGCAGTGTCAGAGGTAATGATCTCTCCATTGCCCTGGATCGTTACCGGAGCTGATGCCCCAATACCAGGAATGTTTTGGAAGATCACCTGTTCGGTATATGGACCAGATCCACTTACAACAGTAGCAGTCACCGATCCCCCTACCCCACAATTACTCAGCGCAATTGAGAAATCGGTGAAACTATTAAAATTTGTTCCGCCTGTTGCCACGGCCTGGTTAATTGTATAAGCTCCTGCCAGGGAACTGCATATTAGAATTGATTTAGTTACAGTATTATTATTTGGGTCCTGGTCGGAACCTCCGTTTGGAGCGCTTACAGTTGCAGAAATTGTGTGTGGCCCGCCAGGAAAAGTAAATGAGCCCACCGTGACTGTTGCGATCGCTCCCGGCACCAGGCTGCCGGACCAGGCAAAATTTGTCGAGCCACCTCCATTGACATTCCAGGCGATATTGGCCGATGTCAATGTGATTGAACCTGTATTCCTCAATTGTACCTGTATATTCTGTGAACCGGCAGGTCCGGATACAGGATTAGGCATGCCGATCAATGCAGCGTCATTACCTGTAGTTGGAATTCCCAACCTGATCTGTGGCCTGATCGATGTTCGCGTAAGTGTGGCTGGTGGTGCAGAAGAAACCGCATTCGCATTGGCTGCTCCATTTGTAACCGAAGTAATCGTTCTCCAGTTAAATCCTGTGTTGGTCCAGTCAGTAGGCCTGATCAACTCAGTGATCACCTGCAAATGCTGAGTTCCATCCCAGGTAAAAAATGGTGTGGCAGTATTAAATGAAAATGTCAGCCAGCCTGGGTTCATAGGGATAGTGTCCGTTGTGCTTTGGTATACCATCGTTGCTGCAGCCGTTTCTGTAGCAAAGTTTGGACTGGCTGCAAAAGTTGTACTTGCACCATGCTTTAACCAGATCCGAATTGTAAGATTATGATCATAATAATGCGCAGTCCCGGTTTTTTCCCAGGCAATGCTCATAATATTGGTGCCGGCTGTCAATCCTGCTGTGGTCAGTTCTGTGGCGGAATAAATACACATATGCCGCTCATTTCTATCACCAGCAGTTGTGGTACTGGATAAGCCGGAACTGGTAGTGGTGCTACTGGCAGTTCCAATAGTTACAATAGTTTGTGCTGAAAGAAACTGGAAACTCAGTATTGAGGTCAACAGGATTACTGAGTGTCTTATTAAAGAAGATTGGCCAATAAATTCAAAGGGTAAAATTATTTTTTTCATAAGCCATGCCTTGAAAAATAGTATAAAGCATTAATAATATCTGTCGGGTAATTGAAACTGGCAAATTAAGTGTTTTCACACTCCAAAGCATTTCATTCATCATATTTTAATCCTAGTTGAGTTTTTTAAGAGTGGCTTACTTTTTAAACAAATAAATCAATCCAAAAAAATTTGAATGAACCGGCGCGCAACTGTATCTTTGCAATCCCCAAAAATGGGAGTTTAGCTCAGCTGGTTCAGAGCATCTGCCTTACAAGCAGAGGGTCGGCGGTTCGATCCCGTCAACTCCCACAAAAGCCTTGACTTTGTTGAGGCTTTGTTATTTGAATTAATTGGCGCTTCCCTGCTTGCGTGACGCCCCGCCTGACCGCAAAAATTAAAAATTATGGTAGTCAGGCAGGGATCCCGTCAACTCCCACAAAGCCTCTTTAAAAGGCTTTTTTAGTTTGAAGTTTTTTCAAATAATGGTCTAACTAGTCAAATATCTCCCTCTAAAAAAACGTATTCGATCTTTTTTTCTCTTTTTTTATATTTACTTTAAATCCCAACCTTTTTCAATTCCGTATAGTTTATCAACCGGTTTCAAAATAACCAATTATGGACAACAGAGGACTCATATTCATCCCGGATATCAGTGGCTTCACCCGTTTCGTGAACGAGGTGGAGATCGAACATAGCCGCCATATCATCCAGGAACTCCTGGAAGTGATCATTAATGCCAACCAGATCGGCCTGGAGATCTCCGAGATAGAAGGCGATGCTATCCTATTTTATAAATATGGTGACAAGCCTGAACTCGAGGATCTCTATAAACAGGTAGAAAAAATGTTTTGTGCCTTTCACAAATACCTGGTGGTCTATGATCATCGGCGATTGTGCCAGTGTAAAGCATGCGCGGGAACCAAGGATCTTACATTAAAAGTGATCACACATTATGGGGAATTCACCGGTTATAATGTAAAAAATTTCAGCAAGCTGATCGGGAAAGATATTATAGTTGCTCATCAACTTCTGAAAAACGACATTGACCAGCATGAATACTGGCTCGTGACAGATAACCTGGCTGAAAAAAGAAAAACAGCCAAACTTCCTGACAACCTGGATTGGAATAAAAGCAGTAAACGAACGGAAACGGGCACCATTCCATTCGAATATGCGCAACTTAGTTATTTGAAAAATCAATTAGAACCAGATCCCCCGCTTAACCTGGAAATAAAAAATAAAACAAAAGTCATTTCCCTATACCAGGAATTTAACGTGGATATGTTAACCCTCTTACATAAAGTAGTGGATTTTAACACCCGCAAGCTTTGGAATAGCTACATTAAGGATATTGATAATGTAAGTACCACGCTCCCGCAGCTGGGTACCAGCCATCGTTGCATCCTGGAAAAAGGCTCATCAATCATGTACACAAGCTCATATTCATATATTCCTGCCGATACCTATACGCCTGAAAAGATCGAGTACAGCGAAACCGATGAAAAAAAAACCAATGCGGTTTATTTCACGTTTAACAAGCTTGGTGAAAATAAAACAGCACTTCGATCGGATTTTTATTTAAAATACAGTCCGGTTACCCTTCTTCTCTTCAAAATCTTTATGAAGAAAAAAATGGAAAAAACATTCAGGAAGTCGATGCAGAATTTGGAAAAGATGCTGGCGAAAACACCGGAGCTTGCTGAAACGTGGTAGCCAACTGAACAGCCGGCAGCTGGCAGTCAGCAGCCAGCAGCCTTTCGGCCGGCAGCCTTTCAGGTCTCAGCCTACTCTTACAGTTTTCCAATCAATCTTCCAATTTGGAAGAAAAACAACAAGTAGTAATATTCCCAAAAGGAGTTTCAGGTAAAGGAATTAGTTACTTCCCGCTGTTGTTAGGCTGCTGGTTGCCAGGCTGCAGGCTGATAGGTTACAGATTGATAGGTTACAGATTGATAGGCTGCAGGTTGCCGGCTGCAGGTTGATAGGCTGGATAATGTTTTTTAAATTTGTACCTGTGAAAAAAGACAATGATAGCCTGACCGATTACAGGGAAGAAGTGGATACCCTGACTGATCTCGACGAGCCCTGTAGTCTCATCGTCTGGAATGACGAAGTGAATTCATTCGATTGGGTGATCGTCACGCTTATGGAAGTCTGCAAGCATAGCTATGAACAGGCCGAACAATGTTCTTATATCATCCATTTCCAGGGTAAATACGCTGTGAAGCAAGGTTCCTATGATGATTTGAAACCCATGTGTGATGCCATCACTGACAGGGGCATCGGAGCAACTGTAGAAGTCATTGTATGAAAATATCATCCTTCGACAAGCTCAGGACTAAATCCCAAATTCCAACTCTTCCTTATTCCTTATTCCTTATTTCCATTGCCCATTTTTACATTAACAGATGAGTTAATTTTTCCGCCAGCTGAACTAGCAGAAGAAGACGGTTTACTGGCAATAGGCGGTGATCTTTCACCAGAACGATTGATATTGGCTTATCGCCATGGTATCTTTCCCTGGTACCAGGAGGAACCGATCTTATGGTGGAGTCCACAGCCCAGGTTTGTACTTTTCCCAAACGAATTGATCGTAAGCCGGTCGCTAAAAAAATTACTGGAAAAGAATTCATTCCGTTTTACAGTAAATAAAGCATTCAAACAAGTGATTAGGCAGTGCAAAAACGTCCCTAGACCGGGGCAGGACGGTACCTGGATCACTGATAAAGTAGAGGACGCTTATATCCACATGTATGAATTGGGATGGGCACATAGTGCCGAGGTCTGGGAAGACTATAATCTTGTTGGGGGATTATACGGGATCCGGTTGGGAAAAGTATTCTTTGGCGAAAGCATGTTCAGTCGTGTCAGTAATGCCTCGCGCATCGCATTCACCCTTTATATTGATCAATTAAAGGACGAGGGAGTGGAGTTGATCGATTGCCAGGTGTATACAGAATATTTGGAGAGCTTTGGGGCGCGAATGGTGGATCGAAGTGAGTTTCTTGAGTTGTTGAAACAATTGATTCGTGATATGTGATACGAGATGCGGGGTGCCAGCCGAAGCTTTAGCGAAGACTGGATACAGGATGTGAGATACGAGATGGGATATGCAAAGCACGGTTTGTGAATTGCCTATTGTCCATTGCCTATTTACTATTCACTATCGGTTACTTGAATCTCGTCCCAAGATAATGCGGCAACATCGCTCTCCAGGTATTCCAGTCATGAGGCCATTCCTGTCCCCATACATCCAGTTCATACCAGATCCCCTTATCATAAAGCACTCTTGCAAATTTTCCACTGGCCCCGGGATCTTCATAGGAGCCACTTCCTGTCAATATATGAATATGCCTGCTCTTCCGGATTTGTTCAAGAATTTTATGGTCCGTTAAGTTATTCATATAGTGATAAGGACTATTAAAATAGACATCATCGTCAAAATATCCTTTAGTGTAGTCGGTAAGATCATATACTCCGCTCATTGCAATTACTCCGTTTATCAGATCAGGCCTCTTTAAAAACAAATTCATGCTATGCAACGCACCAAAAGAGGCGCCGCAGGTTATGACGGGAGTTTCAGCGCTGGTGTTGATGCGTATAAATGGAACTACTTCTTCAAACACGTACTGGTTCCATTGCTGGTGCCGAATCGATTTTTGGCGTGGATCTATTTTATTATTCAGCCAGCTTTCGTTATTGATACTATCAATTGAAAAAACTTTAAGCTTCCCGGCATTGATAAATGGAGCAATGTGATCCATTAATTGAAATCGCTCATACTCGAGATAATCTGCAGCGGCTGTGGGTACCAGCAGCAGGGCAAGACCATAATCACCATAAGCCGCGATCGGCATTTCCTTATTTAATGAGGGACTAAACCAGGCGGATAACTCTCTCTTCATTTTAATTGATTTCGGGAGAAGATCATTCGGTAAATTACTTTCTGACCTGTTACGCATCCATACAATATCTGATTAACAATCAAATAAGCGACATGAACACGACGTATCTCAAGAAGCGAATCTTTCACGAATATAATTTTTCCTGCCCGACCGGTGTCGGTCACGCGGGAATTCATTTAGTTATATACCTATTCTAATGCGTTGCCCAGGCAGCCGAAAAGAAATGTTCGTAAAATTTCTTGGTAAACCCCGCGGGTATTTTTACTTTAAATTTTCAGTATTTTTACTAAATAACAAACAACCATCCTTATTCACCTTTCTGTAAAATCCGTATAGTTTATTTCTATTCGAAAGCCGAACCAATTATGATTTACCCTGTCGGGTATGGTGAGTTTACCTGAATCCTGATTCCATTCCTATGATAGATCACCAATAGCCGATTACCATCATCAGAATCGTTGGTTTATGGCTCAACAAATAAAGATCATGATCGTGGACGAACATACCCTAATCCTGGACTCATGGAAATTTTTACTGGAAAGCAATCCGCGCTTCCAGGTCGTGGCTCAATGTGGTGATGGGCAAGCCGCATTGAGAGAGGCGGAAAAATTGAATCCTGATATCGTGTTAATGGACATCAACCTGAGACCGGAAAATGGATTTTCTTCCACCCGGAAGATCCTCGAAAAAAATCCGGAAATAAAGATCATAGGAATATCGGTCAATAATCAACCTACTTATGCGCTTCGCATGTTAAATGCCGGCGGGCGAGGTTACCTGACCAAGACCTCCCCCTTTAAAGAGATCCACCATGGAATTGAACAGATCTATAATGGCAGAATTTATATTTCCGAAGAAGTGAGGAGAAATATGCCTCCCGAATACCAGTGAGCCAGCCTGTCGGCCAGCTCTCGGCTGTCAGCAATCACAGTCAGCAAGTCAGCAGTCAGCAGTCGGCAGCCAGGAACAAGCGATTATACAACGGCAAATAGCTCGCTCACTCAAATAATAATCAAAAACCAAAACGCATAAACACCCGATAGTGGGAAACGGTAAACGGAAACAGTAATTTTGCCCGTTTATGGAACTGTCTAAGAATTTCGATCATCGAAGAGCAGAAGATAAATGGTATGCGCATTGGCTGGATAGAAAATACTTTCACAGTGAACCTGATGAGCGGGAACCATATACCGTAGTCATCCCACCCCCGAATGTTACCGGCATGCTCCATATGGGACATTGCCTGAACAATACGATCCAGGATATATTGATTCGACGCGCAAGAATGCAGGGTAAGAATGCCTGCTGGGTGCCCGGGACCGATCATGCTTCGATCGCTACCGAAGCAAAAGTGGTGCAATTGCTCAGGGAAAAAGGAATTCAAAAAGCCTCGCTAAGCCGGGAAGATTTTCTGAAATATGCCTGGGAATGGAAGGAAAAATATGGCGGGATCATTCTTCAGCAATTAAAAAAACTGGGCTGCAGCCTGGATTGGGACCGGACCAGTTTTACCATGGATCCCGATTATTACCAGTCAGTGATCGATGTATTCGTCGATCTCTTTAATAAAGGATATGTCTACCGGGGAAAAAGAATGATCAACTGGGACCCGAAAGCAAAGACGGCCCTGAGTGATGAAGAAGTGATTTTTAAAGAAGTGCAGAGCAAGCTGTATTATTTGAAATATTTTCTTGAACAGCCGAAGTCAGATGTCGGAAGTCGGAAGTCAGAGGTTGGAGATCGGAGATCGGAGGTCGGACTTCAGACTTCAGACTTCATCACTATCGCCACAGTTCGCCCGGAAACTATTTTAGGTGATACTGCTATTTGCGTCAATCCCAAAGATGAACGCTACAAGCATTTGATCGGGAAATTTGCTTTTGTCCCTCTTATCAATCGGCGTATTCCCATTATCGCCGATGATTATGTAGCTATGGATTTTGGAACCGGCGCATTGAAAGTAACGCCGGCACATGATATGAATGATTACCAACTGGGTCTAAAACACCAGTTGGAAGTGGTAGATACCATGAATGATGATGGTACTATGAGTGAGGCGGCTCAACTCTATATTGGGAAAGACCGTTTTGAAGTGAGAAAGCAGATCGTAAAAGATCTTGAGGCCGAGGGGCATATTGAAAAGATCGAAGATTACCAGAACCAAATTGGATTCTCAGAAAGAACGGATGTTGTTGTGGAACCAAGGCTCTCCATGCAATGGTGGGTAGACATGAAAAAAATTTCCGGCCCCGCGCTGGAAGCTGTGAATAACGAAGAAATAAAATTCTACCCGGAAAAATTCAAAAACCTGTACCGTCACTGGATGGAAAACATCCGGGACTGGTGCATCAGCCGCCAGCTTTGGTGGGGACATCGGATACCGGCCTGGTATTCGCCAGATGGAACCTTCGTAGTTGCTGCGAATAAAGAAGAAGCGCTAGCGAAATTCAAAATTCACCCTTCGACAGGCTCAGGGCCAAAAATCAAAATTGATGAGATCGTTCAGGACGAAGACTGCCTGGACACCTGGTTCTCTTCCTGGCTTTGGCCTTTTGAGGTTTTCAAGGGGTATAGTCAGCCAAATAATAAAGACATTAAATACTATTATCCTACAAATACACTTGTCACTGCACCTGAGATCATTTTTTTCTGGGTGGCAAGAATGATCATGGCTGGATTTGAGTACATGGGTGAAAAACCATTCAGAGAAGTCTATTTTACCGGGATTGTGCGGGATGAATTAGGCAGAAAAATGAGCAAGCAGCTTGGCAATTCACCTGATCTATTGGGATTAATAGATAAATACGGTGCTGATGCTGTTCGTTTTGGGATCATGATCTCCTCTCCTGCCGGAAATGATCTTTTGTTTGATGTCAAAGAAGAGAGTACTCTCAAACAGGGAAGTTTCTTCATTAATAAGATATGGAATGCTTTGAAACTGGTCAGGAGTTGGGAAAATAGAGTCGGGAGTCGGGCCGCGCCTGCGGCAAGCCTCCGGCGGCCGCAGGAGTCAGGCCCCGATAGCTATCGGGACGGAAGTCAAGAAAAGAATTTCGCCGTAGAATGGTTTGAGAACAGGTTAAATGAATCTAAAACTGAATTAGACAATCTTTTCGGTGAGTTTAAACTAAGCGAGGCGCTGAAAACCATTTATTCATTGATCTGGGATGATTTCTGTTCCTGGTACCTTGAATGGATCAAGCCCGGATTTGATCAATCCATCGATCCAAAAGTGCTGTATAAAACTGTAGAATATTTTGAAGAACTCATGCAGCTGTTACATCCTTTTATGCCCTTTGTCACAGAAGAAATATATCACCAGTTACGCGATCGGGATGATGACATCATTGTAAAACAATATAAACATTCAGCAAAACCCGATAAGCGCATCATTACATCAGGTGAATTGTTAAAGGAGATCATCACTGCCATTCGTGATACCAGGAATAAGTCCCTGTTAAAGCCCCGGGATACCATTCGCCTCTCAATCCTTACTAAAAACAGTAATTCTTATAGTGGATTTGAAGATATCATAAAAAAGCAGGTCAATGCAGAATCCATTTACTTTATTGATTCTCCTCCAGCCAACGCCATGACACTGGTTGTTCAACAAGATAAATTTTTCCTTGAAACTGATGCGGCGTTAGATCATAAACCGCAAAAGGATCAATTACTGAAAGACCTGGATTACCTAAAGGGTTTTCTTGCTACGGTGGAAAAGAAACTGGGCAATGAGCAATTTGTGCAAAATGCCAAACCTGAAGTGATCGAAATTGAGCGCAAGAAAAAAGCCGATGCAGAAGCGAAAATTAAAGTGATAGAAGAAAGTCTTGCAAGTCTGGGATAGTAATTAAATACTTAAACGGTTTTTTGATTTTTGGCTTTTGATTTTTGAACTCTTACCTCGGGATAATACTCACCGGCAAGATAAATTCTAATATCGTTCCCTTCCATCCATCGAACTGATCGGGATCTAACAAATGACTGAATCTTACGCCAAAACTCAACGGATATTCATTCCACCATTTTGTATCCACCATCAGTTCTATCCCAACACTTCGCTGGTCGCGTGTAATGGTCTTATCTCTTGAATAAATTTTGGTAAAATCAAAAAACAGGTTGCCGCGTAATCGCTGGAAATAAAGAATATTCGCAAATCCCCAATCTGGATAAAATATAGGCAGATTGTAGTTTCCCGATAAACGCCACATCCTGGAAAAATACCTTCCTGTATAGCCCCGGGAATAAGCAAAGCGATTGGAATAAACCACCTGGCTGAGCGTATCACGCTGCTGAAACGAACCTGTTAACACTACACTATGGTTAGATAATAAACCGGGAAGATAAATATGAGCATTACTGATGAGCTGGTACCCATCCAAATCGGTAATGGCATGGCGGTGATTGGCCGAAAAACCATAACCAAGTCTTGGGTAAATGTGTTGTACCGCAGACTGTACCTGCGCACTCCAGGAAATGAAATGATGAAGATAACTGAACCGGTTATTTCCAATGGAATCCTTATGAAATCCCTTATTGAATTCATTGCGCAGTACATAATTGCTTCCCAACCGGAAACTTTTAAACGTTTTTCCGCTGGCGGAATTGAGTGGGATGGTCAGACCGATATATGTGTCTAATTGATCCCAATGTCTTAGCCGGTTTCCCAGGGAATCACTCCGTTCAAATGTATACTCGCCACCTAAATTGAGGTAAGGAAAGAATCCCCCATAAACAGCATTAAACCCCATCCCGCTGGTGCGATCATCCAGGTGATACTGGTAATAGATCTCCGTCTGAAGAGTATTCAATATATTTTCTCCATAAACAGAAAACGTAAAAATCGGATCAGAATAATAAGGTCTCCAGCTATGAAAATTGAAAAATCCAGTGGTCTTTTTATAATCCGTAACTCCGAATTCGCGTGCAGGAATATATTTCACTGGAGCTCCGAATTCACCGCCGCGGCTAACCGGGAATGGATCTATCAGCGTTTCAACTTCATTCATTGAAACCTCAGTCCATTCCGCCGGGTCAATGGTAGCCTTTCGGAGTTGATAGCCTTCGGCAGTAAATGCCGACCAGGTGAGTTCATTTTGCCGGGCATAAACAAAATAATTTCCCAGCGGACCATTCGTAATCCGGAATAACTTCCTGTCACTCATCTTTAAAGCGAATACATCATCGTTTCCTCCAAAAGAGGCCGTGAAATAAATAATATCGTTGCTGGGTGCAGGACTACCTAACACATTAAATGAAGGAGGAGTTAACCGAAACAGGTTCCCGGTTTCTGATTCTACAAGGGCAAGCGCCATTTTTCCATCCTTCAGTCTCACGGCCATGACCAGGCTGCTATCGTCAATATATTTCGGATCGGTGAACAGCATGATCTCACTTGAATGTATACGCTTTACTATTCGTCCATCTGCTGAACTCAATAAATGCAATTCACTTTTTCCATTCGGTTCGATTTGAACGGCCGCCACCTGGGTCCCGGATGGGGAAATATCAGGAGTAAAATATTTGGACCTGTTTGTCAGCTTCCTTTCTTTTCCTGATTCTATATCGAGCATTTTTATCACACTATAATCCTGCCATCCCCAGCGTGGATGCCGGGCGTAAGCGCTATATACGATCTTGCCTGCCCCATAGCTGAATTGATCTTCAAGGGAAATATCTCTTACTTTCAGCCGTCGCTCTCCCGAACTATCGCGTATATAAAAAGCGGGACGGTGGCGATAACTGTTTTTTTGGTAGATCAGCCTGCCATTTTCGTCATTTTGGGGATCGAAATAGCTGCTAACATATTTTTTATTGGCCGGCAAGATCTCATTGGCTTCGCCAGCTTGTTTCTTCATGGAACGTTCCCGGTAAAATTCAAGCGCGGCTTTTCTAAAATCTTTAAACTCCTTTCCAGTATGTCTTTTGATCGCCTGCTGGAAAGGATAAAACAAACCTTTGAATGCGCTTGCATCCTGTGTTACTTTTTTCCAGAAATCCGGACCATATTTTTCCACGCCATAATTCACCAGCAGATAACCCAGGTAATAATGATTGGGAACGTAATCCTTCAGGGAACCATTGCGCAACTTCATCCAGGAATAATTCTTTCCTTCCTGCCATAGAGCCGGAAAGGCATTGGTGAATAATGGCAGCCGGCCTCTCCCCTGCTCAGATAATAGTGTTTCTATATAGACAGCATCCCCCTCGTAAAACCAGCCGGGTATGGCGGCATTGATCGCTAAAGAATACCCTTCTTCACCAAAAAGAAAATACATCAGCCGGCTAAGGCCACGATAAAAATTATTGAACTGTTGTACATGCCGGTATTCATGCAAGGCGAGCAATTCCGTCCAGGAAACACTGCCTTCTTCAAAATTCCCGGGAAATGGAGTGAGAAAAAATTCACTCCGGAAAGGCCCCAGCCCTACATAACCATTGGGGATCGTCGTTTTATTTTGCAAGACGATATTTATTTTTTTTAAACGATCCCCTAATGAAATCGGTTTTCTGCTGGCAAGTTGATGAACAATTGCTGCAACTCGTTGCGCCATCGAATCAGCACCAGCAGGAAAAATAATACGTGCAGAATCGGTGTTGATTTGTTTCCATTTATGTGAAGGTGGGTGTCCGCCAAACTGCTGAGCGTGGCTATGCAAAGCCATTATTAAACAAAAAACGAGTACAGCTTTCATGGTTGGAAGATACGGACGAAACCAGATTCGGGATACGCGATACGGGATTCAGAATTCCAGAAACGCGATTTATTGCTGAATATAAATTATTGGACTATTAATTATTGAATGAAATCAGAAATGGCAAACTGCGAACTGAAAGATTGTGAACTGACTGCTGACTGCTGGCTGCGGGCTAAGGGCTGCCGGCTGAGAATTATCTTTGCATTATGGCAGAAGACTTAACTATCATTTCCGGGAATAAGACCGAACAATATGAATCATTGCTCCCACAGGTGAAGGGTTTGCTGGAAGGGGAAACCGACCTGGTCGCCAACCTGGCAAACGTCGTAGCCGCATTAAAAGAGCAATTTGGCTGGTTATGGATTGGCTTTTATTTAGTAAAAAATGATGAACTCGTACTGGGGCCATTCCAGGGACCGGTGGCCTGTACGCGTATCAGGAAAGGAAAAGGCGTTTGCGGAACGAGCTGGGAGAAGGAAGAGGTATTGATCGTTCCTGATGTTGAAAAATTCCCCGGGCATATTGCCTGTAATAGCCTATCAAAATCTGAGATCGTGTTACCAATAATCAGAAATGGGAACGTAGTGGCTGTTCTGGATGTTGACAGCAGCGAGTATGATCAGTTTGATGCTACGGATAAAAAATTCTTATCTGGGATCATTGATATCATTCCCGGATTTTGAACCATGAAGACCATTTCAATAACTGTCAAGGGAAGGGTGCAGGGTGTTTTCTTCCGGGAAAGCACCCGGGAAAAAGCAGAGACCTGGGGTATTACCGGGCAGGTAATGAATCTTGACAATGGGGATGTTAAACTGGTCGCCACGGGTAGCCAGGAACAACTCGATAAACTGATCGACTGGTGCAGGCTGGGACCTCCCAGGGCGCAGGTGACCGGTATAGAGGTGAAAGAACTTCCCTTTGAAGAATTCAGGCGTTTCAAAGTCCACCGGTTTTGAAATAAACCGGCAAAAAATTTTATCTTTTAGCTATTTTAAAAATACATGGTTTATCGTCTCCTGGATCGTTTTCTTTATTTCCTGCATGTGCTCCTCATCGCTTATGTGATGTTTGGCTGGCTATGGCCGCCCATGACTGCCTTTCATTTTATTTCCCTGGCCCTGATGGGTATTACCTGGATCATTATCGGCGCGATGGGGTTATGGAACTGTCCGCTTACGAACCTGCACTGGAAAATAAAAGAAAAAAGAGGCCAGACTGGTATGCCGGTCTCTTTTGTAAACTATTTCCTGAATCAGGTAACGGGAAAGCAATTAAGCCATCGATTTGTTCAAACGCTCCTGTTGATCATATATTTTCTTGCATTATTCCTTTCAGGCTTAATACTTTTAAAAAACCAACTCTAACCTCTAAACCCTAAACCCCAAACCGCTTAGTGGGGTGTCACATGCAGGTAAGCGATCACCAGGATAGCCAGGTGACATAGTATGAGTATAACTTTACTGAGTAACCAGTATTTTTTATGGTGACGCTGGCTTTTTCTCACCCTTTCCTTATGGAAATGGTGAATATGCGGAAGCTCTTCCGATTTAGGTACCGGGATCTTTCTTCCATGTTCTTCATGTCTTGTTGCAGGTGATGACGGCAACGGCATCTCTTCCGAGTGGCTGGAAGCAGCATCCGGGATCACCTGCACAGCAGGCGTGGTTTTTTTAGCGTCTGTATTTTTAGCGTATGAATGATTAGTAACTATAACCAGTATCAGTGTTGCCAGGACGATGAAGGAATAATGTCTCATAAAAATGTTTTACGAGACAAATCTTACTCTGGCAATGGCCTCAAGTCAAGGTAGAAAATGCGTAAAAAAAATAACGGGTATATGCACGTCAAAAATCATTAGCAATTGCGTGGGAGTGCGCTTCGATAGTGATACGGTGTTAATACAGTTAAAATATCTTAACAAGCAAGAGTATCTACGCACTATGGTTTAGAGCTAGAATACCGACTTGATTTGACTTGCGTATAACTACGTAGATTTGGGTGTAACTACGGATAAAAAGGCAAGGTCGTTTTGAAAGTTGAAAACAGCTATATATATTAGTAGTCATTCCAGCCTGAAGAAAGCTCCCTACCGGATTAAATAACCTCTTAAAGCCAACTGTATGCTCAGTAATTCAATCCGCCGATTCAAGTCATTTTATTTCTGGATCTTACTTTTTTATGGATTCATTATGGCGGGAGCACCTGCATGCAAGAATGAAGAAAAAACCGATGAAATTAAAAGTTGTTTGACGTTGACAAAAGAACAGCTTAATAATTGGATCCCGGGATACTCAAAACCAGGTAATGCCGCAGATAACATGATCAGCGCGGTAAGTTTTCATCCAACTTATAATACAAATACAAAGACTTACGGAGTTGTTGCCCGGGCATTTAATTCTAAAGGCACCCAGCTTGGAAATGACCTGGCTTTAAATACAGACCAGAATTGTGAAATTGGCAAGCTTGAAGAAAGAATATACCAGTTTTCTTTTACGGATTTGCAAATAGTAGAATCTGGAACGGGTGATTTTATTAGCAAATTTGAGCGACTAATCCTGGAACCTAAAGCTGAAACGATTGGCAGCGCCGATGTATTGAAATTTGATCTCGCCGCAGTTATTGATGGTGCAATTGTTCTAAAAAGCCCCATTCTTCCAT
>Ga0196964_10000969_pt1 | contig 15454 bp, 10 predicted proteins | sample S1_10metaG_FD_148615 | JGI IMG/M metagenome (GOLD analysis project Ga0196964, IMG submission 148615) | Soil microbial communities from Anza Borrego desert, Southern California, United States - S1_10 | ecosystem: Environmental > Terrestrial > Soil > Desert | place: USA: California | collected...
GGCCAGGGTGTAGCTTGCGTACCCCGTGACGTTGATGGTGTCTTCCGAACCGCCGGCGGTGAAGCCGGTGATGGTGTCGACATCGCCGCCGGTCGAGAACAGGAAGGTGTCGTTGCCGGTCCCGCCGTTGAGCGCGTCGTTGCCGTCGCCGCCGTCTAGGGTGTCGTCGCCGGCGTCCCCGTTCAGGGTGTCGGCGTCGGCGCCGCCGTTCAGGGTGTCGGCGTCGGCGCCGCCGTTCAGGGTGTCGTTGTTGTCGCCGCCGTGCAGGACGTCGACGCCGGTGTTGCCGGTCAGGGTGTCGTCGCCGCCCAGGCCGCTGACCGTGTCGTCGCCGGCCAGGGCGTCGATGGTGTCGTTACCCGACGTCCCGGTGAGGTTATCCGGCCCCGTGGTCGGGTCGTTGCCGCCGCCGGCCAGCGGGATGTTGATGTCCGCGGCGGTGAAGCTGGCCTGGTTAACGCCGATCAGCAGGATCGAGTTGGAGCCGTCCAGGATGATGCGCAGGTTCGCCCCTTCCTGGGCCAGGGTGTAGTTGGCGTAGCCGATCACCTGGATGGTGTCTTCGGAGCCGCCGGCGGTGAAGCCGTTGATGGTGTCCACCCCGCCGCCGGTCTCGAACACGAAGAGGTCGTTGCCGGCGCCGCCGTCGAGGGTGTCGTTGCCGCCGCGGCCGTTCAGCGTGTCGTTGCCGTTGTTGCCGGACAGGGTGTTGGCGACGCTGTTGCCGCCGATGGTGTCGGCGCCCGAGCCGCCCGAGGCGTTCTCGATCACCACGCCCTCGGCGATGGTGAGGCCCGAGTAGATGCCCGTGACCCAGGACACCGCGCCGCCGCCGGTGGCGGAATAGTCGATCGTGGCGGCGCGCAGGTCGATGACCGAGCTCTGGGCGCCGGTGTGGCGGATTTCGTCGATGCCGCCGGCGTCCCAGATGCACTCATAGTAGGTGCCGGGGCTGTTGACGTTGTCGAGCGTGTAGACGTCGTTGCCGGTGTGGTAGCTCGTATTCGCGCCGTACTTCTCCTGCAGCAGCGCGATGTCGAGCGCGCCCAGCGTGCCCATGTAGCCGTAGTTCAGGATAGAGCCGGGGGTCGGGACGTTGGGGCTCACGTCCCACGCGTTGTTGTAGGACATGACCGTGAACAGGCCCTGGTTCAGGTCGAACAGGCCCTCGGACCCGAAGGCGCCGGTCACCCCCAACATGACCGACGAGCCGCCGCCGGTGTCGTGCGGGTGCGCCAGGCCCATGCCGTGGCCGAATTCGTGCGTCAGGGTCACGAAGGCGTAGCCGCCAATCTCCAGCCCGCTGCCGGTTCCGCCGGCCTCGTCCCAGCCCTCGCCGTTCCGCGCGAACACGCCGATGCCGGCGCCCGAGCCGGTGCCCGGCGGGCCGAAGAATCCGAGGAATTCGGACGAGTTGTTGGTGACCAGCTTGAAGTCGGCCTCGGCCGAGTTGGTGGTCACCTGGAAGTCGACGTTGATGATGTTCTCGTACTGCTCGAACGCCAGCATCACCTGCTGCATCTCGTAGGCGTTCCAGCCCAGCGACGGCGGGTTGCCGTCCCACACCTCGCCGGCCTGGGCGAAGTAGACGAGGATCACCTCCGGGTTGGCCACCTCGGCCCCGCCCCAGTCGATGGAGTCGAGGACGTCGGGCATCGGCGCGGTCACGCCCGAAAGGGCGTACTGGCCAGTGGTCGATTGGAAGCCGTCGGCGACGATGTAGTAGGTGCCGCTTGTCTGGGCGTAGAACCCCAGCACTTCCGTGTCGGGGCCGAGCGGGCCGTCGACGGTGCCCAGGATGGCGCCGTTCGAGCCACGGATCTGCAGGACCGCGTCGAGGCTGCCCGAGGGGTCCATGGTGAATTCGTAATACTGGCCGGCGACCAGATCGACCTTGAACCAGTCACGGTCGGTGCCGGAATTGATGTAGCCGGTGATCGGCGCCCCGCCGATGGTCAGCGAGAAGGTGGTGGTGGCGTTGCCCGGCACCGTGTCGGCGCCCGGAGTCAGCTCGGTTTCCCCGCCTCCGGCGACGAAGAAGGTGTCGAGCTCGAGGGCGGGGGCCCTGACCTCGGCGGCGCCGCCGCGATCGGAGAACAGGTTGTCCAGCACCGTGTCGGCGCCCGGAGTCAGCTCGGTTTCCCCGCCTCCGGCGACGAAGAAGGTGTCGAGCTCGAGGGCGGGGGCCCTGACCTCGGCGGCGCCGCCGCGATCGGAGAACAGGTCGTCCAGCAGGGATCCCGCCTCGCCCGTCCACGACCCGGTGTCGATGCCGCCGTCGTCGTCGACGCCGCAACGGTCGGGTTGGTCGCGACCGTCCTTCACCAGGTCCCCGAAATAGGCCCCCCAGTCTTGGCCGCTGGAGCCGCGGACGGGCGCATCCTTTACCGCCACGACCTCACTGTCGTTGGAGCCATAGCCGAAGCCACGGCCGCCCAGTTCGCATGCCAAGCACATCGTTGAGATCTCCGTCTGGCCCACGCGCCATCGCGCTGCGGGCTGCCCTCCCGGTACAGCGGTTTGACCACATATCCCTGTTCTTGGCTACGCCTCCGGACGTGAAAACCCGACGTCCTGTCGTTGCTGTAAGCTTTACCGTTAAAGGAATTGCGCGGATTGCGCGGCCGCCCCGAAGCTAAGCCTTTGACCCGTCAGACGGACCCGCTCTCCACACTGGTTAAGACGTCCGGGAGGGGCGGCTGAGCATGCGCGAGGCGCAGCCGGAGCCCGCCCTGCCCCTCGATGACGTCGGCGCGCCTCCGCCTGCGAAATATCGTCCCACCCCGCCCGGGCGGTCAGCGCGGGGCCATGCGGATGGCGCCGTCGAGCCGGACGCATTCGCCGTTCAGGTAGCTGTTGCGGGCCATCTCCAGCACCAGCGAGGCGTACTCCTCGGGCTTGCCGAGCCGCTTCGGGAAGGGGATCGAGGCGGCCAGGGCGTCCTGCACGTTCTGGGGCATGCCGGCCATCATCGGCGTCATCATGATGCCGGGCAGGATGGTGTTGACCCGCACGCCCTCGTTCATCAGATCGCGGGCGATGGGCAGGGTCATGGCGTAGACGCCGCCCTTCGAGGCCGAATAGGCCGCCTGGCCGATCTGGCCGTCCTGGGCCGCCACCGAGGCGGTGGAAACGATCAGGCCGCGCTCGCCGTCCGCCAGCGGCTCCAGCGTCAGCATGCCCGCCGCCGACAGCGCGATGCAGCGGAACGAGCCGATCAGGTTGATGCGGATGACGCGCTCGAAGGCGGCCAGGTCGTGAGCCTTGATCATCGACGGGTCCGCCTTGTCGCGCGAGGCGGTCTTCTGGCCGATGGCGATGCCGGCGCAGTTGACCAGGATGCGCTCCTGGCCATGGGCGGCGCGGGCCATGTCGAAGCCGGCCTGGACCTCGGCGTCGGTGGTGACGTCGACCTTGCAGAAGGTCCCGCCGATGTCGCGCGCGACCGCCTCGCCCAGGTCCTGGTTGAGGTCGAAGAGGGCCACCTTCACCCCCTGGGCGGCCAGGGCGCGGGCGGTCGCCTCGCCGAGGCCGGACGCCCCGCCGGTGACCACAGCCGAAATCGAACCGTCGAGTTTCATGGACGTTTCCCCTGCCCGCGAGCATGATCGGGGCGCGGCCGCAGCTCGGCGGCGCGCCGAAGGCGAGGATTTAGCGGTGGCCGCCAGGAAAGCCAAACCGGTTGCGGACGACGGGTTCGATCCGCGCGAGGAGCTCTCCGCCTCCCGGGCCCTGGTCCCCGCGGTGCAGCGGGTCAACGAGGTGCGGGTGAGCACCGGGTTCTGGCCCAAGGTGCGCCGGACCGCCGCCCGCATTCCCTTCGCCCGCGACCTCCTCAGCGTCTGGTTCTGCGCCCGCGACCCCGAAACCCCGACCGCCGCCAAGGGCGTGATGCTGGCGGCCCTGGCCTATTTCGTGCTGCCGACGGACGCCATCCCGGACATCCTGGCCGGCATCGGCTTCACCGACGACGCGGCCGTGATCGCCACCCTGCTGGGCATGCTGGGCGCCAACCTGAAGCCCCGCCACCGCGACGCCGCCCGCGAGACCCTGGACCGCTTCGCTCAGGACGACGGCGGCTGAAGGCGCTCGGGCTTCGACCGCACCCAGCCGGTGATCGAGTGCCGCGGCCTGGGCGCATAGGGCGCCACCGGGGTGACGAGATGCTGCCTGGGCACGGCGAAGATGTGCAGGCTGTTGAAGCCGGGCACGAAGGCCTCCTCGACCTGGCCCGCGTCGTCCAGGAAGGCGAGCAGGCCGCCGAACTCCGCGCGCCAGCCCGGCGTGAACCCCAGGACGTAGGCGTAGAGCCGGTCCTTGCCCTCGGGGTTGTCGTCGTGGCGGGTGAGGAAATGGCCCGGCTGGTACCGGGTGGCCTGGGCGTCGACGTAGACGCCCCGGTCGTCGCCGGTGATGTCGCGCACGAGCGTCAGGAACGCCTCGGTGTTGAGGCGGTCGTAGACCTGCTCCACGGCCCAGCCGCGGCGCTGCCCGGAGATGGCGGCGCGGTCGATGCGGTAGGTGTCGAAGGCGTAGCTGAAGGCGCCGCGGCGCGCGGGCTCCATGACCGACTGCTGCAGGGACGCGAGCGTCTGCGGCGGCTGGCGGACGAGCCACGCCACCTCCACGTCGCGCGGCTGACCGTCGACGAGGGCGGACAGGGTCCATTCCACCTCGAGGTCGAGGCTTCGGCGCACGCGTTCGGCGGCGTCGGGGACGAAGATGTCGGCCAGCGACAGCCGCCCCTTGGCGGCGAAGGCCGATCTCGCCGCCTCGCGATCGAGGCCGGGGTTGACCTGCAGCCAGTCCGGCGGGGGCAGGAACGCGTCGGCCAGCGAAGGGGCGCTCATCGCGCCGCCGTCCGAAATCGGGCGCGCGCAGGACCGCGTCGCAACCGCCCGAGGCCGGAGTCGGGCGCGGGGTGGTGACCGCCGGTCGCCGGGCGCGCATCCATCACCGCCCCCTTCTCGTTGTTGCGGCAGGCAGGCCGGAACGCTAATCAGCCCGGCCCGCCCGAACAAGGGGGCGCGACGGCCCGGCCGCAGGGGATCAAGCCATGGCGCGATACGCACTTGCCCTTCACGGCGGCGCGGGGGCCAAGAGGAACAGGGACTACGGCCGCGAGGTCCCGCACATGCGGGGCCTGGTCGAGGCCGCCCGCGACCGCTTGGCCAAGGGGGCCTCGGCGACCGACGTGGCGGTGGAGACGGTCAGGGCGCTGGAGGCGTCGGGCCTCTACGTCGCCGGACGCGGCGCCTCGCCGAACGGCCTCGGCCAGTACGAGCTGGACGCCAGCCTGATGACCGGCCCGGAGAAGCACGCGGGGGCGGTCGCCGCCCTGCAGGGCTTCGAAAGCCCGATCGAGGCGGCCCGACTGGTGCTGGAAAAGACCCCCCACGTGATGCTGGCCGGCGAGGGCGCGGCCCTGTTCGCCCGCCAGCACGGCTGCGCCGAGATCGCCGACCCGGAGGCCTGGTTCACCCGCGCCGGCCAGGGCGAGGACAACCACCCGCCGGGCAGGCTCTCCCACGGCACGGTGGGCTGCGTGGTTCTGGACGCGGACGGCAACCTGGCGGCGGCGACCTCGACGGCGGGCGTCTTCGGCAAGCTGCCCGGCCGCGTCGGGGACACCCCGGTGATCGCCGCCGGCACTTGGGCGGACGGGCACTGCGCGGTCTCCGGCACCGGCCAGGGGGAGTATTTCATGCTCACCGCCGCCTGCGCCCAGGTGAGCTGGCGGGTGCAGGCCGGGCAGAGCCTGCGGCAGGCGACCGCCGCGGTCCTGGCCGAGATCGGCGCCCTGGGCGGCGACGGCGGCCTGATCGCGGTCGATCGCGAGGGGAACATCTCCACGCCCTACAACTCGGAAGGCATGAAGCGGGCGGTGCTGACGCCCGACGGGGAGATTCGCAGCGAGGTGTTCGAGCCCGGGGCGTGAGGCGAAGCCTCGCCTTCCCAGGGCGAGGTCGCCGCACCCCATTAAACCCCCGCCGTTTCGTGCTATATTCCCCGCTTCCCGACCTTCCGAAGGACCTCTCGTGGGCGCGACGACCCTCGATCTCAGCCGCGCATCGAAAGCGCCCGCGTCCCCGCCGAACCTAGCGGGCATGACGCGCGACGAGCTGCGCCAGGCCTTCGTCGACGCCTGCGTCTGCCCGCCCGAGAAGGCCAAGATGCGCGCCTCGCAGGTGTGGCGCTGGCTGCACCACTACGGGGTCACCGACTTCGACCGCATGAGCGACGTGGCCAAGGACACGCGGGCGAAGCTGGCCGAGGCCTTCGCCATCGCACGGCCCGAGATCGTCGAGCGCCAGGTGTCCCGGGACGGCACCCGCAAGTGGCTGATCCGCTTCGCGCCGGGCATCGAGGCGGAAACCGTCTACATTCCCGATGTGGGACGGGCCGGGGCGCTGTGCGTGTCCAGCCAGGTCGGCTGCACCCTGAACTGCAGCTTCTGCCACACCGGCACCCAGAAGCTGGTGCGCAACCTGACCGCCGCGGAGATCGTGGCCCAGGTGCAGGTGGCCCGCGACGACCTCGGCGAGTGGCCCTCGCCGAAGGAGTACCGTAAGCTCTCGAACATCGTGTTCATGGGCATGGGCGAGCCGCTCTACAACCTCGACAACGTCGCCGACGCCATCGACATCATCGCCGACAACGAGGGCATCGCCATCTCGCGCCGGCGCATCACCGTCTCGACCTCGGGCGTGGTCCCGGAGATCCCGGCGCTCGGCGAGAAGACCGCGACCATGCTGGCGATCAGCCTGCACGCCACCAACGACGCGCTCCGCAACGAGCTGGTGCCGCTGAACAAGAAGTACCCGATCGCCCAGTTGATGGAGGCCATCCGGTCATACCCGGGGCTGGGCAACGCGCGGCGGGTGACCTTCGAGTACGTGATGCTGAAGGGCGTCAACGACAGCGTCGAGGAGGCCAAGGAGCTGGTCCGGCTGCTCAAGGGCATCCCGGCCAAGATCAACCTGATCCCCTTCAACCCGTGGCCGGGCACGCAGTACGAGTGCTCCGACTGGGCCACGATCGAGAGGTTCGCGGCGGTGCTCAACCGGGCGGGCTACGCCAGCCCCATCCGCACCCCGCGCGGCCGGGACATCCTCGCCGCCTGCGGCCAGCTGAAGAGCGAGAGCGAGAAGATCCGCGCCAGCGCCCTGCGCGCCATGATGCAGGTCGACTGATACCCCGAGCGCGACAAGCTGCGCCTTGCTAATACTGGCGCGGCTTGTGCAATGGCGGGCGGATCACGCCCGGAGTGGAACAGTCCCATGGAAGCCCTGCTCCCCGATCTCTCCAGCCCGGAGGTCCAGGCCTTCGCGAGCGGTTTCCCCATCACCCTGCTGCACGCGGCGGTGACGGCGCTGATGCTGTTCCTCGGGGCCACGCTCTACGTGCTGCTGACGCCCTACAGGGAGATCACCCTGATCCGGGAGGGCAACGGAGCCGCGGCCGTGGCGCTCGGGGGGGTGCTGATTGGCCTGGCGCTGCCGCTGGCGGCGTCCCTGACCAGCTCCACGTCGGTGCTGGAGATCGTGGTCTGGGGCGTGGCCACCCTGCTGGTCCAGCTGCTGGCCTTCCGCATCATCGACTTCCTGCTCACGGGCCTGCCCTCGCGCATCCAGGAGGGCGAGGTGTCCGCCGCCGTCCTGCTGGTGGCGGCCAAGCTGGCCTGCGCGGTGATCCTGTCCGCGGCGGTCGCCGGCTGACGGCCGCGCGATGGGGCTCCGTATTCCCGACTGGCTGGTCTACGCCGCGGCGGTCCTGACGCTGCTGCTGATCGCGCTCGGCCGGCAGGAGAACGCCGACGCGCCGCCGGCCCCGCCCGAACCGGAAGCCGACGTGGGCGCCCTGCTCGGCCCCGCCACGCCCTTCGATCCGACGGTGGTGGTGGACGCCGGCGAAGGCCCGTTCCAGCCCGCCAGCGGCACCGCCTTCGCCATCTCCGAGCGCGGCGACTGGCTGACCGCGCGCCATGTCGTCGAGGGTTGCCGCCGGGCCGCGGTGGTGGTCGCCGGCGACCAGGCCGTGGAGGCCCGCATCCGCTACTCGCCGACCACCGACGTGGCCCTGCTGCAGACCGAGGGCGGGCCGACCGCCCTGCCCGTCGCGCCGGGGCCGTTGCGCGTCGGCCAGCGCGCCTTTCATCCCGGCTTTCCGCAAGGCCGCTCGGGCGAGGCGGCGACCCGCCTGCTGGGCCGTGAGACCCTGCGCGTGAAGGGCCGCGGCAAGCGCGACGAGCCGGTGCTGGCCTGGGCCGAGGTCGGGCGCACGAGCGGCCTTGCCGGATCGCTGTCGGGCCTCTCCGGGGCCCCGGCGCTCGACAACCAGGGCCGGGTCGTGGGGGTGACCATCGCCGAAGCGCCGCGGCGCGGCCGCATCTACACCTCGGCGCCGGAGTCGGTGCACGCCGCGGTCGCCCGCAGCCGCCGCGGCCAGATGGAGACCGGCCTCGGCGAACCGATCACCGTCGACAACTACGGCCGTGTCGGCGACGGCCTCCGCCGCGACCTGCGCGTGGCCCAGGTGGTCTGCGTCGAGGCCTAGCGCAGGCTGGCCGAGTCGAGGTTCAGCTCCTCGGCCTTGATCACCTCGACGTTGGGATACTTGGCGCGCAGCGCCTCGAGAAACACCTTGGCGTCGCCGGCGACCACGATCGAGGCGCCGCGCGGATCGAACGCCTCGGCCGCCACCGCCCGCACCTGCTCGGGCGTCACCGCCTGCACGCGGCCGACGTAGCGGCCGACCTCGGACAGGTCGACCTGGTAGAGCGCCAGACCGCTGAGCAGGTTGGCCATGTCCTCGGTGGTTTCCAGCGTGCGGCCGAAGCCGCCGATGACCACCGCCTGGCGGGCCGCCAGCTCCTCGCGCGCCGGCGGCTCGGCGCCCAGGCGGCGAAGCTCGGCCATGATCAGGTCGACGACCTCCACGGCGCTCTCGTTCTTGGTCTGGGTGGCGGCCACCAGCGGCCCGACCTCGCGGCGGAACTGCAGCGAGCTGCGGGCGCCGTAGCTGAGGCCGCGCTTGATGCGGATCTCCTGGTTGAGCCGCGCCGAGTAGCCGCCGCCGAGCACGTTGTTGGCCACCACCGCCTGGTAGTAGCGCGGATCGGCCCGGCTCATGGCCGGCCGGCCGACGGCCACGGCCGCCTGGCCCGACTGGGGCAGGTCGATGACGATCACTCGCGGACCCGCCGGCGCAGGCGCGCTGGACGCCGCCACCGCCGTCTCCGCGGGCGAGCGCCAGTCGCCGAACAGCCGCTGGGCCATGGCGAAGCCCTGCTCGGGGGTGATGTCGCCGGTCAGCACCAGGGTGGCGCCCTCGGGCCGCCAGAAGCGGCGATGGAAGTCGGCCACCTCGGCCCGGGTCATCGCTTCGAGCGATCGTTTCGACCCGCCCAGCGGCGCGCCGTAGGGGCGGTCGCCGAACACGGCGCGGGCGACGGCGAAGGCGGCCAGCTCCCCGGGATCGCTGAAGGCCACTTCCAGATCGTCCAGCGCCTGCCGGCGCTGGCGCTCCAACTCGTCCTGGGCGAAGGCCGGGTTGCGCGCGACATCGGCGAAGATGGCCATGCCGGCGTCGAGCTGGTCGCGCTTGATGGTCAGCGCCAGGGTCGAGCCGTCGTAGCTGGTCCCGGCGTCGAGCTCGCCGCCCAGCGCCTCGACCTGCTGGGCGATATCGACCGCCGAGCGGGTGCGGGTGCCCTGGGTGACCAGGGCCGCCGTCATGTTGGCCACGCCCGGACGGCCGCGCGGATCGGACGCGCCGCCGGCGGGCAGGCTGAGCGCCGCGGAGACCAGCGGCAGATCGCGGTCGGGGGCGACCACGACGCGCAGGCCGTTGGCCAGCCGGCGCTCGGCCGGCGGGGCCACGGCGATGTCGATCGGCGCGCCGGGCTGCGGCGGGCGCTGGCGCTCGGCCTCCGGCGCCGGGGTGACGATACGGATGTCGGCCAGCGCGGCGAGCGGCGCGTCGACCACCGTCGCGGCGGTGGCGTAGGTCGGCGCGTCCGCCGGCTTGCCCTCCTCGGGCAGGTAGCGGATCACGGCGCGGCGTTCGTCGGCCAGGTACCTGCGCGCGACGCGCTGGACGTCGGCGGCGCTGACCGCCTGGATCTGGTCGGCCAGCCGGTTCACCAGCGACGGATCGCCGTGCAGGAAGGCGGCGCGGGCCAGCGCCCGGGCCTTGCCGTCGGCGGTCTCCCGCTCGCGCAGCGCGTCGGCGATCAGCTGGTTCTTGGCCTCGGCCAGCTCCGCGGCGGTGACCGGGGCGGCCGACAGCTTGCCCACCTCCGCGCGCAGGGCGCGCTCCCCGTCCTCGACCGACTTGCCGCCGGCGAGGATGGCGACCACGGCCATGGCCCCCGGCTGCTGCGACAGGCCGGTGAAGGTGAACGCCTGCTGGGCGATCTGCTGCTCGTAGACCAGCGAGCGGTAGAGCCGCGAGCTTTCGCCCTTCGACAGGATGGCGTCGGCCACCATCAGGGCCGCGATGTCCTCGCTGTTGGCGGCGGGGTAGGGGTAGGAGATCAGCACCGCCGGCAGGGGCGTGTTCGGCTCGTAGACCGTCCAGGTCTTGGGGGCCGTGCGCATCGGCTCGAGGGTGGTCACCCGCGGCATCGGCTGGGCGGGCCGCCGGATGGCGCCGAAGTACCGGTCGATCCAGGCGTCCAGCTGGGCCGGGTCGAAGTTGCCGGCGATGAACAGGGTGGCGTTGTCCGGCCGGTAGTAGGTGGCGTGGAAGGCGCGCACGTCGTCGATGGTCGCCGCGTCGAGGTCGGCGATCGAGCCGATGCCGGGCCGTCCATAGGGCGAGCGGTCGAAGGAGATCTGCGGGAACAGCAGGTAGAACAGCTTGCCGTAGGGCTGGGCCAGCACGCGCTGGCGCAGCTCCTCCTTGACCACGTCCCGCTCGGACTTGAACACCGCCTCGTCGACCACGAGGTTCGACATCCGCTCCGCCTCGGCCCACAGGATGCGCTCCAGGTGGTTGGCCGGCACGACCTCGAAGTAGTCGGTGTAGTCGTCGTTGGTGGAGGCGTTGTTGTAGCCGCCGACGTCCTCGGTCAGCCGGTCGAACTGCTCGTTGGCCAGGTGCCGCGTCTGCTTGAACATCAGGTGCTCGAACAGGTGGGCGAAGCCTGACCGGCCGCGCGGGTCGTCTTTGGAGCCGACGCCGTACCAGACCTGCACCGCCACGTTCGGGGTCGAGGTGTCGCGCACCGCGTAGATCTTCAGCCCGTTCGGCAAGGTGCGGAACGTGTACTCGACCGGCTTGCCGGCGACCGAGGCGGCGGGCGGCGCGGCCTGGGCGAGCACCTCGGCGGGCCCCGCCGCGAGCAGGGCGACGAGCGAGGCGGTAAGGACGAGCGCGCGTTTCATGGAAGGCTCCGGACAGGACGGCGCGGACGCTAGCACCGCGCCGACAACCGCAGAACTTACGGAAGGGTAATGCGGCCCTACTGCGCCGAACCACCCCCGCTGGCCCCGGCCGAGGCGGTCTGGCCCGCCGCGGCCGCGGGCGTGACCACGGCCACCACGGGCTTCCTCGTCAGCCATTCGCGGGCGGCCTTCTTCACCTCGTCGAGCGTCAGGCTGGAGAAGATGCCCTCGATGGTCAGGTAGTCGTTGAGGTTGGTGGCGTCCTTGGCCGAGCCGTCCATGGCGTAGAGCCACCAGTCGTTGGTCTGGCGCTGCTGGCGGCGCTGCTCCAGGAAGGGCGTGCGCACGGCGTCGAGGATGGCCTGATCGAAGCCGCCGGCCGCAACCTCGGCCCCGGTCTCCTGGATCTCGCGGGCGACCGCCTCGGCGTCGGCCGGCGAGGTCTCGACCATCACCGTGATGGCGCCCTGGTCGCCGAAGTCGGGCATCGAGATCGAGGCCGACGGGGCGTAGCTCTTGCCCAGCTCCTCGCGGATGCGGTGACGCAGCACGAAGTCGAGCACCGCCGACACCAGGTTCAGCGAAAACTCCTCGCGACGGCGGGCCGGGTCCGCGACGTAGAGCGGCCAGACGACCGCGACCACGGCCTTCTCGGCCGGGCCCTCGTGCACCGCGCGCACCACCGGCGGGGCGGTCTCGGGGAAGCGCACCCACCAGGAGTCGGGGCGGCGGCCGACCGCGGCGGTTCGGCGCGGCATGGCGCCGAAGGTTTCCGACAACAGGGCGACGGCGGTCTCCTCGTCGACGTCGCCGACGATGGTGACCTCGAGCGGGGTCTGGGTCAGGGCGCTGCGGAACAGGCGGTCGAAGTCGCGCGAGCGGATCTGCGACAGGCGCTCCCGCGGCGGCAGGGCCAGCGGGCTGTTGGGCGTGATGGCGTCCGACAGGGCCTCGCTCAGCACCAGGTTCGGATCGGTGCGGTGCATGCGGTAGAGGGTTTCGACCGCCGTGGGCAGGCGCGCGTCGAGGCTGGGCCGGAAGCCCGGGTCGGTCAGGTAGGCGGCCATGATCTGCAGCTGGCTTTCCAGCCCGTTCGAGGCGGTCAGACCCTCCAGCACGAAGGCGTCGTCGAGCAGATGCATCTGCGCGCCCCAGCCGCGGTCGGAGAAGATGCGGCGCATGGTGTCGGCGTCGACCTTGCCCAGCCCGCCCTCGACGAGAAGCTCGGAGCCGATGGTGGCGGCGAACAGGTCCGACGGCTGCAGGCCGCCGCGGCCGGACCCGAAGCGGGCGCGCACCGCCACGCGGTCGATGGCGAACTTGGTCTCCTTGAAGTTCACCACCACGCCGTTGGCGAAGGTCAGGCGCACGAAGCCGGGCGGGTCGACCACCTCGCGCTTCACCACGTGTCCGGGCTGGCCGAACCGGGTGTAGGCCCAGGTCTGGGGCTTGGCGGCCTCGATCTGGCCGGGCGCGGGACCGCGCTGGGCGGCGTTCCAGGCCGCCTGGACGGTGGCGGCGGGGGGCGTCTGCGGGGCGGTCAGCACCAGCAGCGGCCCGGCCCCGGCCCAGTCCTTCTCGGCGCGGGCGCGCAGGGTCTCGGGGGTCATCCCGGCGACGGCGCGCTCGTAGATGCGCGCGCCCTCGTCCGGCGAGGTGACCGGATAGCCTTCGGCCATCTGGGCCATGATGAAGCTCGCCATATCGGGCGTCGGCCGCGTGGCCTGGCCGCCGACCGCGCCGCGAAGCAGCGAACGCTTGGATTCGATGGCCCGCTCCAGCTCCTCGGCGGTCGGGCCGTGGGCGATGAAGCGGCGCAGCTCGGTGTTGAGCGCGGTCAGGGCGGCCTGCCAGTTGTCCTCCAGCGGCGCGGCGGTGAGGCAGGTCGAGGCCGCTTCCCGGCCGGAGTTGTCGTAGCTGGCGCCGCCGACCCAGAAGGGCGGCCGCTCGCCGGACGCGAGCCGGGTCATGCGCTCGTTGACGATCGACTGCCAGAGGTCGTGCTCGAGCTGCAAGCGCAGCGCCGCGATGGTCAGCACCCCGCGCGGGTCGGCCCGGTTGACGCGGCAGGCGGCGAGGAAGGTGGGCAGGGTCGGCTCGTTGCGGACCATGACCTCGGCGCCGCGGTCCAGCTGGGGGACGCCCTCGGGGGCGCGCTGCGGCCTGGGGCCCTTGCCCTGCCAAGAGCCGAAGCTCTCGCGCACCCGCCGCTCCAGCTCGTCGACCGGGACGTCGCCGACGACGACCAGGATCGCGTTCTCCGGCCGGTACCATTTGTCGTAGAAGCCCTTCAGCGTCGCGCCGGTCATGCCGGCGATGGAGGCGCGGGTGCCGATCGGGTCGCGGGTGGGGCTGCGCAGGCCCTTGCCGAGGAACTCCTGGAAGGCGGTGGCCACGGAGCGCGTCGGGCTGATGCCGGCGTCGTGCTCGGACATGACCACGCCGCGCTCGCGAACCACCGCCGCCTCGTCCAGCAGGATGCCGTCGGCGACGTCGCGCAGCCACTTGAAGGCCAGGTCCAGCTTGCCCGCCTCGGTGGAGGGCAGGTCGAGCATGTAGCTTGTGGTGAACAGGCCGGTGGAGGCGTTGTGGTCGCGGCCGAACTGGACGCCCGCCGGCGCGAAGGCGCGGTCGAGTTCGTCCTCGCGGAAATTGCGGGTGCCGTTGAAGGCCATGTGCTCGAGGAAGTGGGCGACGCCGCGCTCGTGGTCGCCTTCCTCGAAGCTGCCGACATCGATCAGCAGGCGCAGGGACACCGCCTGCGCCGGGGTGCCGTTGCGCATCAGGGCGTAACGCATGCCGTTGGGCAGCACGCCGTGGCGCACGTCGGGATCCGGCGCGATGACGTTGGGATCGCGCCCGACGTTGCGGGTCTTCTCGACGGAGAGGGTCGTCGCCTCGGGCGCCGCGGCCGCCCCGCCGTTGTTCTTGGATTGGGCCCAGGCCAGCGGACCCGACAGTCCGACGGCGAGGATCGCGGCGATAGCGGGAAGGACGCGGAGCAAACGCAAAGGACTATCCCCGACGGATGTGGAAAGGAGCACCCTAGTCGCGGGGCGACGGGGCCGCCAGTGGGTGACTTGTCACGGGAATAAGGAGGATTTGGGCCGCCGCCCCGGGCCCGGCTCGAGGCCGCCGGCGGGCCGCAAATACACGAAGGGCCCCGGCGTCTCCGCCGGGGCCCCCCGCGTCCGATCCTCGGGTGAGGATTACATGTTGTTGGCGACTTCCTGCAGGTTGTCGCGGACGCCGGTGCCCAGGGCCTGGGTGGCGGCGATGATCACGACGGCGATCAGGGCGGCGATGAGGCCGTATTCGATGGCCGTGGCGCCCGATTCGTCTTTCAGGAAGCGGTTGAAGAACTTCGACATGGTTGTCTCCTTAGCGAGTAGACAGTTTTCCCACCAGAGGGCTCGAGCCTGTCTTGCTCGCTTGCCCCCGAACGCATGGGGAGAATGCGCGACCCACGGTTAAATCCCGGTGAACAATAGCTCCAATACTTCGATTTTCTTATGGTGAACCAATCTTTACTATGAAGATCGGTTAACCATCGGGCGGCAACCCCTTGCCGTGCAAGGGTTTGGAGAAACGCCGGGTTGCTGGAGTTCGGCGAAATTTTTTTCTCGGCGAGGGAACTTTTCCGGCTCTGGAAAAAGCGAACGCCGCGTTCACCCTCGCCGTTCAGAGTTCCTTGAGGAACCTCGGCGCAATTTTGCCCCTCGCGCCCACGCGATAGATTCAAGGAGCGAACCATGCGCCGCCTGCTTGTAGCCATGATGGCCCTGGCGATCGCCACGCCGGCGCTCGCCGCCCCGCGCACCAGCGTCGCCATCGACCACACCACCCGCATCAACCTGCGCGCCCCGGCCGCCTCGGTGATCGTGGGCAACCCCGCCGTGGCCGACGTCACGGTGGTCGACGAGCGCACCCTCTTCCTCTCCGGCCGCGGCTACGGCGTCACCGAGGTGGTGGTGCTGGATCCGCTGGGCCGCACCATCTGGTCCGGCGAAGTAGTGGTCACCGCTCCGACCGAGGGCGCGGTGACGGTCTACCGCGGCGCCCAG
>Ga0196964_10000970_pt1 | contig 15428 bp, 14 predicted proteins | sample S1_10metaG_FD_148615 | JGI IMG/M metagenome (GOLD analysis project Ga0196964, IMG submission 148615) | Soil microbial communities from Anza Borrego desert, Southern California, United States - S1_10 | ecosystem: Environmental > Terrestrial > Soil > Desert | place: USA: California | collected...
CCCACCTGGGCCTGGACACCGTCGAGCGGCTGGCGGCCAAGTACGAGCAGTCGGTCGGCAACTTCGCCCGCGTGGTCGCGCGCCATCCCGAGGTGGTCGGCGGCTATCCCAGCTACCGGGCCGCGCGGATGCTGAAGAAGGCGCCCGCCCTGCCCGCCTGGCGGCCGATGCTGAAGGCTCTTGCGCGCCTGCCGGTGCTGCCGACCGGAGCGCGAGCTTTCTCGCTGCGCCTGTACCGCGCGGCGCTCTACGCGGAAGCGGTATGACGGCGGCCGCCTACTCCGCCGACCGCTCGCTGCCCGCCAAGCTGCGGCGGCGCTGGGCCAGGCTGGTGGGGCGGCGACCGGTCCGGGCGCGCCTCGACCGGCCGATGGTTTCGTTCAGCTTCGACGACGCGCCGGAGACCGCGGTGGGCGAGGGCGCGGCGATCCTGGAGGCGGCCGGCGCGCGCGGCACCTTCTACGTCAGCGCGGGCCTCGCCGGCGGCGACAGCCCCAGCGGCCGCATCGCCGAGCCGGAGGCGTTCCGCGCCTTGGGCGGGGCGGGCCATGAGATCGGCTGCCACACTTTCTCCCACCTGGACTGCGGCCAGGCCGAGACCGGGGCGGCGCTCGACGACGTGGCGCGAAACCGCGCCGCGTTCGCCGCCTGGGGCGCGGGGGAACCGACCACCTTCGCCTATCCCTACGGCGACGTGGCGCCGCGCACCAAGCGCGCCTTGGGAAGCCGGTTCGCGGCGCTGCGCGCCCTGCACAAGGGGCTGGTCAGCACCGGCTCGGACCTGAACCAGCTGCCGGCCGTCGGCATAGAGGGGGCGGAGGGCGAAGCCGTCGCCGCCCGCTGGCTGGAGCGCGCGGCGAAACGCGACGGCTGGCTCATCCTCTACACCCACGACGTGGCGCGGGAGCCGTCGCCCTGGGGCTGCACGCCGGACGCGCTGCGGCGACTCGTCGAACAGGCGCGCGCGCTGGGATGCGAGATCGTCACCGTGGCCGAAGGCGTCCGCCGCGTCGGAGCGGCCTGATGGACGAGGTCGCCGTGCTGATCCCGACGCTGCGGCGCCCGGGGAGCCTGGAGCGGGCGCTGCGCTCGGTGTTCGCCCAGGCCGGGGTCGGGGAGCGGCTGCGCGAGATCGTGGTCGCCGACAACGACCCGGAGGGCTCGGCCTGGCCGACGGTCGACCGGCTGCGGGCCTGCAGCCCGGCGCTGCTGGTCTACGTCCACGTCCCCCGGCCCGGCGTGGCCACGGCCCGCAACGCCGCCTTGGCGGCGACGGACGCGCCCCTGATCGCCTTTCTGGACGACGACGAGGAAGCCTCCCCCGGCTGGCTGGCCGCCCTGCTCGAGGTGCACGCCCGGTTCGGCGCCGACGTGACCTTCGGGCCGGTCCGGGGCCGCGTACCCGACGGGACCGGCTGGTCCGCGGCCTACTTGGAACGCTTCTTCTCGCGCTCGGGACCCGCCGGGAGCGGCCCGATCGACCACGCCTACGGCTGCGGGAACTCGCTGATGGCGCGCGCGACCGCCCTGCCCGGCCCCGCGCCGTTCGACATGAGCGCCGACCAGACCGGCGGCGAGGACGACGTGCTGTTCGAGGCCCTGCGCGCCCGCGGCGGCCGGTTCGCCTGGGCGGCGGACGCCGTGGTGGACGAGCACGCGCCGGCGCGGCGCGCCACCCTCGCCTACGCGCTCCGCCGCGCCTTCGCATACGGCCAGACGCCGTGCCAAGCCGCCGCCCGAGCCCGCGACTGGGCGGGTGTCGCCAAGTGGATGGCCGTGGGCGCGGCCCAGGTCGTGGTCTACGGCCTGGCGGCCCTGGCGTTGACCGTGCTGAACAGCCCCCGCCGCGCGGACCTGATGGACCGCGCCGCCCAAGGGCTCGGCAAGCTGTTCTGGATCCGCCGCTTCGAGCCGCGCTTCTACGGCGCCGCGGCCTTGAGGCCGGTCACCGCCTGAAGCTCTTCAGAAACGGCGGCGGCGCCGCGCTCACCCGGTTCAGCACGATCCCGGCGCAGCGCCCGCCCGCGCCCTCGATCGCGGTACGCAGCCGCGCCGCGTCCCCCGCCTCGGTCGTCTCCGCCGCCACAACCAGGGCCGTCGCGTCCATGTAGGGCGCCAGGCGCACCGCCGTGTCCCCCCGGTCCAGGGAGGGCGCGTCGACGATCACGTAGCCCGCGTGGCGGCTAAGCGCCTTCCAGTATCCGGCCGAGGAGACGATCAGCGCCCGCTGCCCCGGCTTCAGCCCGTCGCGGCGGAAGCGGGTCACCCACAGCCGTCCGCCGAGCGCCGGCCGCGCGATCAGATGGCGGGCGTCGGGCACGACTTGGCCCTGGCGGTCCTTGCTGGGCGGCTGGACCGAAAAGAAACAGCTGCCGTCCGGGCTGGCCGAGGCGTGCGCGCCCATGCGGCCGAAGCGATGCGGCTCGGCGGCGACGATCTCCAGCTGGCATTGCGCGTACAGGTCGCCGTCGATCAGCCAGACCGGCTTGTCGGCGCGAACCGCGGCCAGCCGCGCGAACTCGCGGGCGACCGAGGAGGTCCCCTCCCCCGTCCGCGCCGACGCGAACTGCAGCACGCGCGCGCGGCCCGGCGGAACCGGCCCGAGCGCCGCCCACAGCGCCGCCATTTCGGTCGTCAGGTCCACCATCGAATCGCCGCCGCCGTACTCTGGAAAGCTACCACGCTCACCCGACCTTGATCGGCGCGGTCGCCAGCACCGGCAGGTCCAGCGTGCGCGACGCCGATCCCGGCGTTGAGAACCCCTTGCGCAGGAAAACCCGGACCAGGCCGAAGCACAGGGCGGTGAAGGCGGCGAAGGCGAAGGCGCCCAGGAACACCAGCTTCTTCAGGCTCTTTCCCTCGGCGGGCGCTACGGCGCGTTCGACGATGCGGATGTTGTCGTCCACGCCCTCGGCGATCGCGTCGGCGGCTTGGGTCTGCTGCTGGCGCGTGGCGAAGGCGCGGATGTTAGACTGCAGCACTTCCCGCTCGACCGACAGGGTCTGGAACTCGGAGTCGAGCTCGGCCAGCTTCAGCAGCCGGCCGCTGACCTCGGCCACCTGCCGCGCCAACTCGTTCCGCCGCGCCTCCAGCGACGAGGCTTCGGCCTCCAGGCGGATCTTCTCGGTCTGCAAGTCCTGCCAGACGGGGTTGGCGCCCAGGCGCATCTCCTTGTCGGTGACCGCCTTGCCGCCCGCGACCAAGGTCTCCAGCTGGGCGATCTCGGCGTCCAGATCCTTCACCGGCTGGGCCTCGGGTTTGTAGCGCGACAGCAGGTCCTGCCGCTTGATCTTCAGCTGCAGCAGCTTGTCCGGCGCGGTCAGGTCCAGGTCGCGGTGGACGCCGGTCTCCTGCGGCACGCCCGCCAGGCCGGAGCTCAGCGTCGCCAGCTGCTGGCGCACCTCCCGCAGCCGCGCCTCGACCTTGAAGCGCTCGTCCAGCACGCTGTCGTAGACCTTGACGTAGGACTGCTTCTCGGCGGCGAAATCGCCTACCCCGTTGCGTTGCAGGAAGTCGCCGTAGGCGCCGTCGGCCGCCGCCAGGCGCTCCTCGAAGGCGCGCCGCTGGCGCTCGATCACCGGCGCGCTGGCGTCGCTGAACACCTCGCGGCGATAGTCCAGATAGGTCTCCACGAAGCGGTTCAGGATCGTGGCGGCGGCCTCGGGGTCCTTGTGCTTGTAGCTCAGGCGGATCACCCCGGTGTCCGGCGCCGTGCCCATCCCCAGCCCGTCGCCCAGCGCCTTTACCGCCTTGGCCTCGATCCGGCGCCGCTCGTCGGCTCCGGCGCGCGCCCAGGCGTCGGCCAGCTTAGGATCGACCGCGTGCAGGCCCACGGCCTCGACCACGCGGCGCTTGAGAGCGTCGCTGCCCAGGATCTCCATCTCGGACTGGATCACCTCGTCCTTGCCGGGAATGGCGCCGCGGGCGGCGTCGCCGGCGCGCGGCTCGTAGACGTACTCCTGGCCCAGTTTCACCAACAGGCTGGAACGCGCCGTGTAGGTCTTGGGCAGGGTGAAGGCGAACGCCGCACCGGCCGCGAACAGCAGGGCGAACACCAGGAACATCCCCGCCCGCTCGCGCCACATCAGGGCGGCCACGTCGGAGGCGGAATAGCGCGGGCGCAAAGTCGCGGCGCGGTACGCGTGCGCGTCCGTTCCGCCCCTGCCGACCCTGCTGCTGCGCATACGCCCCGACTCTGGTGAGAGTTGACGGCCGCAGCTTTCGGCCGTGCGCGTTAACCGTCGGTTACCCATTCCGGTTAAGGTTTGGGCATGAGCGTTTCGCGACGGCTTTTCCTGACGCTGCTGGCGGCCTCGGCCGCGGGATGCGCGAGCGCGCCGTCGCCGTACCGGCCGGCTCCGAGCTCACGCAGCGGCGGCGGGTTCGCCGACATCGGCTACGCCACCTGGACCGAGGACGAGCCGGACTACCGCCTCTACCCCGGGGACGAGATCGAGGTGTCCACCCCGACCGCGCCGGAGCTGTCCAAGACGGTGAAGGTCGGGCCGGACGGACGCATCGCCCTGCCCCTGATCGGGTCGGTGATGGCGGCGGACCGCTCGCCGCCGGAACTCCAGGCGGCCCTGTCGCAGGCCTACGCCAGCCAGCTGGTTCGGCCGGTGGTCGAGGTCCGCCTGTCCCAGGCGGCGCCGCTGAAGGTGTTCGTGGGCGGCGAGGTGGCCCAGCCCGGCGTCTACGACATGCCCGGCGACATCGACGCGCTGCAGGCGGTGCTGATGGCCGGCGGCCTCAGACCCACCGCCAGGTCTCGAGAGGTGGTGATCCTGCGCCGCGGCGCCGGCGGGCGGGCGATGATGCGCACCGTCGACCTGGCGAAGGGCTTCAGGAACGCCGGAGCCGACCGGGCGCCGCTGCGCCGCTTCGACGTCATCTACGTGCCGCGTTCCGGCATCGGCGAGGTCGGCGCCTTCATGCAGCAGGTGCGCGACACCCTGCCCATCGGGTTCAGCTACTCGCTGAACGGGCAGTACCGTTAGGCGCGCACCGCCGTGGAGCCCTGGTCCAGCCAGCGGCGGGCGGCGCGCTGAGCCTCCGCCACGTCCTCTCGCTCCATCTCCTGCGACAGCTCCCGGCGCCAGGCGGCGGCCTCGGTCGATCCGCGCATGGCGGCGAGGTTGAACAGCATGTGGGCCGAGACCAGGTCCAGCGGCGCGCCGCCCTGACCGGTCGAATACATCATGCCCAACTTGAACAGGTCGTCCCCGCCCATTTCCGGGGTCGGCAGCGGCAGGCCTTCGGCCGTCTCGGCGCCAGCGTTCATCGGTTTTCCTCCGTGGCGGCCGCTCGTTCTGGCGACCGTTTCCTCCATCATGGACGGGAGGAAAGCGCGGGCGCGGTGAAGGCAGAGTTAATCGCGCGGGAAACCACAAATCTTTTCTGTAAACGCCGAATGAATACTCTTTCGCTGCTTAATCGGTGCGAAAGGTTCCGGTAAGGCGGCGTTTACGTCCTAGCGCGCTGGCCGAACAGCACCTTGCGCGCCTCTTCCGCCTCCTTGCCGCCGGCGGCGAGGTTGCGGCGCAGGTGCTCGCCGACCTTGAAGCCCCGCTGCACGCCCTCGCGCGCGCCGACCCGCTCGAACCAAGCCTTCAGGTTCGGGAACTCCTCCAGATCCTGCCCCTGATTCCTGTAAGGCACGATCCACGGCCAGATCGCCATGTCGGCGATGGAGTAGTCGCCGGCCACGTAGTCCCGGTCGGCCAGCCGCTTCTCCAACACCCCGTACAGCCGGTGCGCCTCGTCGGTGTAGCGGTTGACGCCGTAGGCCAGCTGCCGCTGGTCGGCGACCATGGCCGGGGCGTACTGGCGGAAGTGGTGCGTCTGCCCGGCCATCGGCCCCAGTCCGCCGACCTGCCAGAACAGCCACTGCTCGACCTCCGCCCGACCGCGCGCGTCCTGCGGATAGAACAGGCCCGACTTGCGCCCCAGGTGCTGGAGGATGGCGCCGGACTCGAACATCGACAGCGGCGCGCCGTCGGCGCCTTCGGGGTCGACGATCGCGGGCATGCGCCCGTTGGGGCTGATCGCCTGGAACGCCGCTCCGAACTGCTCGCCCTTGCCGATGTTCACGGGCTTCAGCTCATAAGGCAGGCCCATCTCCTCCAGGGCGATGGAGATCTTCCAGCCGTTCGGCGTGGGCCAGTACCAGAGTTCGATCGGCGCGGTCATCGGCGGCTCCATCTGTAACCGGACCTGAGATGGTGAAGCTCGGCGCGGCGGCAACCCCGCGCCGCATCCTGACGAGCGCGTTCAGCGGGGGTTCAGCGCGCCCGGCCATAGTGCGCCCCTCAACCGCGCCGGCGATCAGTGCCGCCGGCCAAGGGGTACAGTATGAAGCGTTTCCTCGTCCTCGCGGCCACCACCCTGGCCGTCGCCGCTCCGGCCGCCGCCATGGCCGACCACGAACGCGACTATCGATACGACCGCCGCTACGAGCGGGACTACGGGCACGACGACGACCGGGACGACCGCTACGAGCGTTCGCGCCGGTACGAGCGTCAGAACGGCCGCCAGTACGGCCAGTATCAGCGCGGCGGCTGGCATCAGGGCGAGTACCTGCCGCACGAACTGCGCCGCCGCAGCATCCGTGACTTCTGGCGCTACGGCCTGATCGCTCCGGCCGACCAGAACAACCGCTGGTACGTCGTCGGCAACGACGCGGTGATGGCCAACATCCACAACGGCCTGATCGCCACGGTCACCTACGACATCTTCTAAGCGCCTCGTCCAAGCGAGCGTCTTCAGGCCCCGCGAGCCCGCTCGCGGGGCCTTCGTGTTTCTGACTGCGACATTCAGTCCCGGTTCAGGCGTCCCCTGTAGGATCAAAAGGTGCCGTCAGTCGTTGTGGACGGCGGGAGTGAATTCAGCGGACGCGTTTTCGTCCGCGTCGAGTAGAGGTTTTAGTGATGAAGCGTCAGTTGCTTATCGCCGCCACGGCCCTTTCCCTGACGGTCCCGGCGGTCTCCTTCGCGCAGCCGTACGGCAACGCCCACGGTTACGACAACCGTTACGAAGAGCGCCAGGACAAGATCGAGCGCAAGGCCGCCAAGGCGCAGCGCAAGGCGGATCGCCTGCGCAACCGCGCCGAGCGCCGCGCCTATCTGCAGCAGAACTACGGCTATCGCGGCGAGCGCCAAGGGTACTACTACGCCCCGAGCCGCGGCTACTACCAGGTGTCGCCGCAGTACTACAACCGCGGCTGGACCCAAGGGCAGTACCTGCCGCGCAACCTGATGCGCTATCCGATCCGCGACTGGCACCGCTACGGTCTGATGGCTCCGGCCGACCGGAACAACGCCTGGTTCTTCGTCGGCAACGACGCGGTGATGGCCAACATCCACAACGGGCTGATCGCCACGGTGACGTACGACTTCTTCTAGAGCCGGGCGCCCACGAGGCGACGACTCAAAACGGTGACGAAGAGGGCTCCGCGGGCGACCGCGGGGCCCTTTTCACGTGCGGTGGAGCTAAACGACCCGTTCAGCCCGAGTTCATCGCCAAGGTACGAAAGTTCGTCCCGAACGCCGCCCCTCAAGAGCGGCGCTCGGGCGAGCGGACGCCCACCGGTCCGCCTCATCGAGACGCCTGAGTACCCCATGAAGAAACTTCTTCTCACCGCCGCCGCCCTGAGCGCCTTCGCCCTTCCCGCGGCCGCGCAGGATGTGGGCGAGAACGCCCGCGCCGCTCAACGCGAGCGCCGTGAAGAACGCCAGGAGGCCCGCCAGGAGCGACGCGAGGAACGCCGCGAAGAGCGGGAGGAGCGCCGCCAGGAGGCGGCGACGTCCCCTGCTCCCGCGCCGGTCGTGCGCCAGGCCCCGCCCGCCGCCGTCCGCCCGGAGAGGGTCGAGGACCGGCAGGATCGACGCGAAGATCGCGCCGACCGTCGCGAGGATCGGCAGGACCGCCGCGAGGACGTGCGCGACCGGGTCGAAGACCGGGCGGACCGTCGCGAAGATCGCCGGGATCGACGCGAGGACGTGCGCGACGCCCGTCACGACGGCGGCCTCGCCGACCGGTTCGAGGATCGCCTCGACCGCCGTGAGGACCGCCGGGACCGCCGCGAGGACGTGCGCGATCGTCAGGAGGACCGGCGCGACCGGTTCGAGGATCGTCAGGACCGTCGTGAAGACCGGCGCGAGAATCGCCGGGAACGCCGCAGCGAGCGTGCGCAGGAGCGCGCCGATCTGCAGCGGCGGGTGGACGACTACTTCCGTGGAGATCGCGGCGCGCGCCGCCCCGAGCACCGGGGCTATCACGACTGGCGGCGCAACCGGTCCGACTGGTACCGCAGCGCCTGGTGGTGGGACGACGGCTACTGGTGGCGCAACCACAGCTACTTCCGCGGTTACGACGGCTTCCGGCTGAACTTCTACTTCGCGCCGGGCTACGGCTACTACCGCGCGCCGGCCCAGTACCGCGACCGCGACTGGTACCCCGGCGACCGGTTGCCGAGCTTCTACCTGCGTTATCAGGTGCGCGATCCGGCCTTCTACGGCCTGCCGTACGCCGGGCGCGGGACCGCCTGGGTCTATGTCGACAACGACATCGTCCTGGTGGATCTGCGCGACGGCTACGTCATCGACGTCTACCGCGACGTCTGGTGGTGGTGAGGACCGCGACCGGCGAATGAAAAAGGGCTCCGCCGCGAGGCGGAGCCCTTCTTGTTTGCGCCGTCCGAAGATCGCCCGCGTCACTCCGCGGCTTCGGGCCAGGGCTGGGGCTTGGGCCGGGGCCGCAGGCCGAGCGGCAGGACCTCGGCCACCTTCCGGGCGCCGCGGCCGATGAAGCCGGTCCGGCCTTTCAGCACGCCGGGCATGGCCAGCATCACGGGGGTGACCAGCAGGGTCAGCAGGGTCGAGAAGGTCAGGCCCCAGACGATGGCGCCGGCCATCTGCACCCACCACTCCGAGCCGGGCGGCTTGAACTCGATCGCGCCGGTCATGAAGTTCGGCTCGACCTGGAACATCAGCGGCAGCAGCCCGACCACGGCGGTAAGCGTGGTCAGCAGCACCGGCCGGAACCGGATCACCGCCGATCGCAGCGCCGCCTCCGCCGCGTCCGCACCCGCCCGCTTCAGCTGATAGAAGGTGTCCACCAGCACGATGTTGTGGCCCACGATCACGCCGGCGAGCGCCACCACCCCGGTCCCGCACATGATGATCGAGATGTAGTCGAAGGTGCCCAACAGGTTGATCTGGATGCCCAGCAGCACGCCGATGGTGGACAGCACGACCGCGAACAGGGTGCAGAACACGCCCCAGAAGCTGTTGAACTGCCACAGCAGGATCATGCCCATCATGAACAGCGAGACCCCGAGCGCGGTGGCGAAGAACATGCCGGCTTCGGCGGTCTCCTCGTCCGCGCCGCGGAACTTCCAGCGCACGGAGTCGCTGATCCCGGCCTTTTCCAGCTTGGGTTTCAGGTCGGCGATCACCTGGTTGGCGGCCACGCCCGGCTTGGCGTTGGCCTGGATGACCACCACCCGCTGGCCGTCGCGCCGGTTGATGCCGGTGACCTGAGGCCCGGCTTCGCGCGACAGGAAGTAGCTGGCCGGCACCGCCCCTTGCGCGGTGGTGATCTTCAGCTGGTCGAAGGTGGACAGGTTGCGTGCGTCGGCGGGGAAGCGGACGCGGATGTCCAGCTCGTCGTCGGCGTCGTCCGGGCGGAAGCGCCCGGCCAGCAAACCGTTGGTGGCGAACTGGATCACCTGGCCGACCTGCTGGACGCCCACGCCGTAGCGCCCTGCCGCCTCGCGATCGACCGCCAGGTTCCACTCCAGGCCCGGCGAGGTGCGGGTGTCCTCGATGTCGATCAGCTCGCCGCCCTTGCGCATCTCGGCAAGGATGGTGTCGGTCGCGCGGTTCAGGGCGGCGGGGTTGGAGCTCAGCAGCTCCACCTGCACGTCCTTGCCGCCCGAGGGGCCGTTCTGCGGCGCGCGCACCTCGACGTTCAGGCCCGCGTGCTCGCCGACGCGGTCGCGCACGGTCTTCTCGATGTCGGCGCCGCGCAGGCCCAGCAGCTGGCGCTGCTCGAAGGGCACGAACTCCATCCGGATCGACCCGATGGTGTCGGCCGGAGGGCCGCCCTGGGGGCCGCCGCCGGAGCGGCCGACGCGGGTGAAGACGTTCTCCACGCCCTTGATGTTCTGCAGCTCGGCCTCGACCTCGGACACCAGCTGGTTCATCGCCGGCGTCGACAGGTTGCCGCGCGCCTTGACGAAGACGGTGGTCCAGCCCGGATCCTGGTCAAGGAAGAACTCGGTCCGGTGCGGGGTCACAATGAACCAGGCGACGACGGCGACGATCACCGCGGTCATGGCGCCCAGCACCATCCCCGGCCGGCGAACGGCGCCGTTCAGGAACCGGGCGTAGCGGCCCATGAAGCCGTCCATCTCCCGCGGGTCGCCCTCTTCCGACTTGCGGATGTTCTCCGCCGCGTCGTCGTGCTCGGACGAGCGCTTGCCCATGATCGAGCCCAGCGCGGGGGTGAAGATCAGGGCCACGAAGATCGAGGCGCCCAGCACGAAGAACAGGGTGATCGGCAGGTAGCTCATGAACTTGCCGGCGATCTCGTTCCAGAACAGGAACGGGACGAAGGCGCAGAGCGTGGTGGCGATGCCGTTGAACACCGGCCAGAACATCCGCTCGCCCGCGAGCTTGTAGGCCTCCTTCTTGTCGAAGCCCTCGGCCATCTTCCGGTCGGCGTACTCGACCACCACGATCGAGCCGTCGACCAGCATGCCGACCGCCAGCACCAGGCCGAACATCACCATCATGTTCAGGGTGATCCCGGTCGCCTGCAGCAGCAGGAAGGCCAGCAGGAAGCAGGCGGGGATCGCCATGCCGACCATCAGGCCGGTGCGGATGCCGAGCGAGGCGACGACGATGATCATCACAAGGATGACCGCGATGATCAGGCCGGAGGTGAGCAGCGTCAGGCTGCGCTCGATGTCCTCGCTCTGGTCGAAGGTGTAGGTGACGTCCACGCCGGACGGCCAACGGGCCTGCTCGGCGTCCACCAGCTTCTTCACCTCCTCGACGGTGTCGAGGATGTTGGCGCCGGGGCGCTTGATCACGTCGACGTTCAGCGACGGCTGGCCGTTCACGCGCGACAGGGTCGAGGCCTCGCGGAAGGTGCGGCGCACCTCCGCCACGTCGCCGAGGGTGACCACGCGATCGCCGGCGGTCTTGATCGGCAGGGCCAGGACTTGCTCAGGCCCCTCCACCACGCCCGGAATCTTCACCGCGAAACGGCCGGTGGCGGTCTCCAGATTGCCGGCCGGGACCAGCTGGTTGTTGGCCCGGATCACGCCCGCGATCTCGCCGGCGGTGATGTTGTAGGCCTCCATCCGCAACGGATCGATGGTGACCTCGAGCAGCTCCTCGCGCGAGCCGTAGAGGTCGGCGCGCAGCACGCCCGCCTGGTTCTCGACCCGGTCCTTCAGGTCACGGGCGACGTCGTACAGGGTCCGCTCCGGCACCGCGCCGTGCAGCACCACGGTGATCACCGGGTCCTGGTTGGCGTTGTACTGCTCGATGATCGGCTCCTCGGCGTCGGGCGGGAACCGGCCCTTGGCCATGTCCACCTTGGAGCGGACGTCGTTGAGCACCTTTTCCTTGTCGAAGTTGACCGGGAACTCGAGGTTGACCATCGCCGAGCCCTGGCTGGCGCGGCTGTTCATCTCCTTGAGGCCCTCGATCGACTGCAGCTCGACCTCGAGCGGGCGCACCAGCAGGCGCTCGGCGTCCTCGGGGCTGACGCCCGGATAGGGCACGACGACCGAGACGAACGGGAAGTCGATATCCGGGTTCGACTCGCGCGGCAGGTTCAAGAAGGCGCCGAAGCCGAACAGGCCGGCGACGAAGGTGACGGCCAGCACGACCTTGCGCCGCTTCACCGCGCCCGAAATCAGGGATCCGATCATGGCGTGTTTCCTTCAGGCGGGGCCGCTCAGCGCGACGCCACGCGGACCTTCTGACCTTCGGCGACGTAGGACTGGCCGACGGTGACGACGGCGACCGAACCCGACAGGCCGGTGACCCACACGCCTTCCGGCGTCTCCTCCATGACCTTCACCGGTGCGAAGCCGACGACGTCGCCGGCCGCGACGTAGCGCACGCCCTGGCGGCCGTTGGAATCCAGCACCAGCGCGGTCACCGGCACCAGGTGGGCTGCGCCCTGGCCGGCCTGGACCTGGATCTGGGCAGACAGGCCCGAGCGGATCGCGCCGTTCGGATTAGGCGCGACGACCTCCACCCGGTAGGTGCGCGTGGTCGGGTGCGCCTCGCGCGACACGTAGCGGATGCGGCCCGACAGGGCGCCGCCGGCGCCCAACGAGGCGGACGCGGGCGCGCCGACCGACAGGCGGGCGGCGTCGGACTCGGCCACATCGCCGACCAGCAGGATCGGCGACAGCTCCACCACCGTGCCGCAGGTCTGGCCGGGCGACAGGAAGGTGCCGACCTCGGCCGGGCGGCTGTCCAGGACGCCGGCGAAGGGCGCGCGGATGTTGACCTGCTCCAGCGCGACCTCGGCCTGACGCACCGACGCGGCGGCCTGGTCCATCTCGGCCTTGGCGGTCAGCACCTGGGTGTCGGAGCGGAAGCCGCGCTCCTGCAGCTGCAAGGCCGCCTGGTGTTGCAGGCGCTCGGCCTGATAGCGGGCGCGGGCTTGGTCCAGGGTGGCCTGGCGAGCGTCCACGTCGAGGCGGCAGATCACCTGACCGGCCTTGACCCAGGAGCCCTCCGGGGTCGGGGTCGAGGCGACCACGCCCGCGGTCTCGGCCTTGACCTCGACCGAGCGGGTGGCCTCGGTGCGGCCGCGCACGGTGACGGCGTAGGGGCGGATCTGCTCGGCCACCAGCGAGGTGCGCACCAGTTGCAGCTCGTCGGCCTTCTTGGTCGGGGCCGCCTCGGCGTGCTTGCCGCGTCCCAGCAGGGCGCTGCCGGCGAAGTAGGCGACGACCACGGCGGCGATGCCGCCGGCGAACAGATAGGAGCGTTTGACGCGCATGACGCAGCAGTCCCGATGAGTGCGGTTGGGCCGCCCCTTGAATCGGGACGGCGGCTTATCGTTGGTCGATGCGCTTCGAACGGCGTCCGCTCAAATGAATTCCCGGTAAGGCGCGCGGGCTTATGGCCGCAGGGCGTTGAACGGCCGGGGTTTCCGCCGCGGCGAGTGCGAGATGAAATATCGGTAAGTCAGCCTGCCCGCGCGCCCAGCCGGCGCATCTCCTCCAGCCAGGCGGCGCGGCGCTTCGGGTCGGCTTCGACCATGCCCAGTAGAGTGGTGCGGATGGGTTTGATCCCCGCCAGCCACAGCACGCTGCGCGACAGGCCGCGCACGCCGAAGCCGCCGAACAGCCAGCGATACGCCGGGGCGGGCATGCCCATGGTGACGACGATCCGGGCCGAGCGGTCCTTCAGCAGGCCGCCCATCTTTCCGGTCGGGATGGCGAAGCCGTAGCGGAACACTTGCTCGAAGAAGCCCTTGAGCAAGGCCGGAGCGGCGCCCAGCCACAGCGGATGGACGATCACCAGATGCTGCGCCCACAGCACGTCGCCCTGGGCGGCGCGGATCGCCTCCGGAGGCTCTTTGTCGGTGAAGTCGGCGGTCGAACGGATGAGCGGGAAGTTGAGCGCGCCCACGTCGATCCGGCGCACCTGGTGGCCGCCTTTCAGCGCCCCTTCCTCATAGGCGGCCGCGAGCGCGGCCGACAGCCGCTCCGGCCGCGCGTCGGGGTGGCCGTTGACGATCAGCACCCGGGTCACGGCCGCGCCTCCGGCCCTGCGTCCAGGTGGTCGTCGAGGATGCGTACGGCCGCGCCCTTCGGGTCATCGTACTGGCCGGCGCGGAAGGTCCAGAAGAAGGCGAACAGGCCGATCAGGCCCAGCAGCACCGACAGGGGCGCCAGCCACATCAGGGCGCTCATCGGCGGCCTCCGGTCAGGTTCAGGCGAAGCGCGTTCAGGGTGACCACCAGCGACGAGCCGCTCATCGCCACCGCGGCGATCAGCGGCGTCGCAAGGCCGAAGATCGCCAGCGGCGTGGCGACCAGGTTGTAGAGGGCCGAGAAGCCGAAGTTCTCCAGCGCCCGCTTGCGCGCCGAGCGGGCGACGTCGAGCGCGAGCGGCACGGCGTTCAACCCGCTCTCGAACACCAGGTCGGCGGCGTTCTGGCTGGCGTCGGCGGCCGATCCCGGCGCCATGGAGGCGTGCGCCTTGGCCAGGGCGGCGGCGTCGTTCAGACCGTCGCCGACCATCAGCGCCTTGGCGCCCGCCGCGTCGACGGCGGCGGCCTTTTCCAGCGGCGTCAGGCCGGCGCGCCACCGCTCGATCCCCAGCGCCTCGGCGGCGGCTCGCACCGCGCCCTCCACGTCGCCGGACAGGATCTCGACGCTCAGGCCGCGCGCCTTCAGCGCCTCGACCGCTTCGCGAGCCTCGGGGCGCACCTGATCGGCGAAGCGGAAGCGGACCTTGGTCTCGCCCTCGAAACCGAACCACAGCTCGGTCGCGTCGCCCGACGGGCGCTCGACGCCGACCCAGGCGGCGCGGCCCAGGCGCGCGCGGCGCCCGTCGATCAGCCCTTCGACGCCGAAGCCGGGTTGCTCGAACACCTCCTCGGCCACCGCGCCCGGTCCGGCGCTTTCGGCCAAGGCCCGCGCCAGAGGGTGGCGGGAAGCCCGCGCCAGCGGGGCGGCCATGGCGACGAGGTGCGCGGGCGCATCCAGCAGGCGCGGGCGGCCCTCCGTCAGCACGCCGGTCTTGTCGAAGATCACGTGCTCGACCTCAGCCAGCCGCTCGAGCGCCGCGCCGGACTTGACCAGCACGCCCCTGCGGAACAGCCGCCCGGAGGCGACCACCTGCACCGCGGGCACGGCCAGGCCCAGCGCGCAGGGACAGGTGATGATCAGCACAGCCACCGCTCGCAACAGGGCGGTGCGGAAGTCCTCGCCGGCCAGCATCCAGCCGACCACGGTCAGCGCCGCGACGCTGTGGACCAGCGGCACGTACAGGGCGGCGGCCTTGTCGGCCAGGCGCACGTAGCGCGAGCGGGACTGGGCGCCGGCCTCCATCAGCCGCGCGACGGCGGCGACGGTGGAGTCCTGCGACCGCGCCAGCGCCCGCACCACCAACCGGCCGGTCAGGTTCAGCGCCCCGCCGTTGATCCGCTCGCCGGGTTCCGCGCGGGCGGGCACGGTCTCGCCGGTGACCAGAGCCACGTCGAGGTCCGAGGTCCCGCGCTCCACCGTCGCGTCGACCGGCACGCGCTCGCCCGGCGCCACGGCCAGCAGGTCGCCGACCACCACCTCGCGCACCGGGACGGAGCGCTCGAAGCCTTGGGCGTCGATGACGGTCGCGGTGTGCGCCTGCAATGCCAGCAGGGCGCGGGCGGCGGAACGGGCCTTGG
>Ga0196964_10000971_pt1 | contig 15427 bp, 13 predicted proteins | sample S1_10metaG_FD_148615 | JGI IMG/M metagenome (GOLD analysis project Ga0196964, IMG submission 148615) | Soil microbial communities from Anza Borrego desert, Southern California, United States - S1_10 | ecosystem: Environmental > Terrestrial > Soil > Desert | place: USA: California | collected...
CGCGCCGCGCGTCGTCCAGGTCCCGCTGCAGGTGGGCGAACTTGTGGATCAGGGGCTGCAGCGTGGTCTCGGGATGGTCGAACAGCACGATGCCGAGGGCGCCGATCACCTGTCCATCCTCGTCCCTCAGCGGGATGCGGCTGACCACGAAGGTGCCGGCCTTGTTGGACAGCAGGTCGATGAGGATGGGCTTGCCGGTGCGGATGACGCGGTCCAGCTCGGTGTTCTGGACCACCTCCGAAACCGGGTGCCCGAGGAAATCGTCGACGTTCTGGAAGCCGAGCGCCGGCAGGAAGCGCTTGTACTGCTCGTTGATCCAGACCACCCGGCCTTCGCGGTCGACCAGCAGCATGCCTTCGCTGGCATTGGCAAACAGCTCGAACATGGAGCGGGCCGCCAGCTCCAGGATGCTCTGGCCGTCACGCGGCAGCGTGTTGTCTTGCATGCCGGTATGGTACGCCGGGCCCTGCCGGCGCGACCCGTCAGGCGGCGGCGGCCCTGGAGGCGCGGCGCCGCAGGACGCGCGGCAGCACCAGGATCGCGATCACCGCCACCAGCAGTGCCAGCGACATGGGCCGCTGCAGGAACACCAGGAAGCTGCCCTCCCCGATAGAGACCGCATTGCGAAGCTGCGCTTCGGCCAGCGGGCCCAGGATCATGCCGACGACCACGGGGGCGGTCGGGAAATCGAAGCGCCGCATCACCACCCCGAGCACGCCGATCGCGTACAGCAGCACCAGGTCGAAGGCGCTCTGGCGCATGCCGTAGGCCCCGACCGTGGCGAAGATCAGGATGCCCGCGTACAGCTGCGGCTTGGGGATCTTCAGCAACTGCACCCAGAGCTTGACCATCGGCAGGTTCAGCACCAGCAGCATCACGTTGCCGATGTAGAGCGATGCGATCAGCGCCCAGACCAGGGCTGCCGAGCTGGTGAACAGCTGCGGCCCGGGCTGGATGCCGTAGTTCTGGAAAGCCCCGAGCAGGATGGCCGTGGTGTTGGACGTCGGGATGCCCAGCGTCAGCAGGGGAATCAGCGCCGCCGTCACGCTGGCGTTGTTGGCCGCCTCAGGCCCGGCCACGCCTTCGATCGCGCCCTGGTTGCCGAACTCGGCGTGGTTCTCGCCCTTGGCCAGCTTCTTCTCGGTGGCGTAGCTGAGGAAGGTTGGGATCTCGGTGCCGCCGGCCGGAATGCAGCCGAACGGCGCCCCGATGGCGGTGCCCCGCAGCCAGGCCGGCACCGAGCGCCGCCAGTCGCGCCCGGTCATGTAGACCTTGCTCATGGGGTTCTGCGACTCCCGGGTCCTGCCCTCGTACAAGCCGGAATACAGGACCTCCGCCACGGCGAACAGGCCGACCGCCACCAGCACGATCTCGATGCCGTCCAGCAGTTCGGCCACGCCCAGCGTGTAGCGCGGCTGGCCCGAGATCTGGTCCAGCCCGATGCAGCCGATCGCCAGGCCCAGCAGCAGCGCGGCCATGCCGCGCAGCGTGCTCTTGCCCAGCACTGCACTGACGGTGGTGAATGCCAGCACCATCAGCATGAAGTACTCCGGAGGCCCCAGCTTGACCGCGAACTCGGCCACCACCGGCGCGAACAGCGTGACGATCACGGTCGCGATGGTTCCGGCGACGAAGGAGCCGATGGCCGCGGTGGCGAGCGCCGCGCCTGCGCGCCCGCTCTTGGCCATCTTGTTGCCCTCCATCGCCGTGACCATGGTCGCGGTTTCGCCCGGGGTGTTCAGCAGGATCGAGGTGGTCGAGCCGCCGTACATGGCGCCGTAATAGATGCCCGCGAAGAAGATCATGGACGCGGTGACGTCCACCTTGCCCGTGATCGGCAGCAGCATCGCCACCGCAACGGCAGGGCCGATGCCGGGCAGCACACCGACGGCGGTGCCCAGGGCGCAGCCGACGAAAGCCCACACCAGGTTGATCGGGCTGATCGCGGTGGCGAAGCCCTGCAGGAGTGCGTTGACGATGTCCATCTAGATCCAGCCGGTGCCCGTCAGGCCGGGCAGGTTGATGCCCAGGAACTTGGTGAACATCCAGTACACAGGGGCCGAGATCAGGAAGCCGGTGACCAGGTCAGCGACCAGCGAAACGGGCCGCGTGGCATCCTGCCCCTGCGCCCGGCGCAGCCCCTGCACCGCCAGCATGTAGCACAGCGTGCAGCTGAGGATGAAGCCGATGGTGGTGATCAGGGCGGCGTTGGCCAGCAGCCCGGCGGAGATCCAGGCGAATCCTGCCCAGTACCCGCGCTCGGCGCCCGACGGCGCGTCCATGGAGCGGAACCCGCCGGTGCGCGCCTCCCGGATGATGAGGACGCCGCAGACGGTCAGGCCCAGGGCCACCACCCAGGGCAGGAAGTTGGGGCCGACGCCGCCATAGCCGGCGGCGGCCGGGATCACCAGGGCCCCGGCGCCCAGCGCCAAGCCCAGCGCCAGGACTCCGATACCGACCAGGGTCTGCGGCAGGGAAGCGGGCTCGCCCCGCATCAGACCATGCCGGACTTGACCATGGTCGCCCGCAGGCTGGCGAACTCGTCGTCAACGAACTTCTCGAACGCCGGGCCGCTCATGACGGCCGGGGTCCAGTTGTTCTTCTCCAGCGATTCCGCCCACGACTTGGTCTTGAGCGCGGCCAGCACCATGTCGGTGAGCGCCTTGCGCTGCTGGGCGTTGATGCCGGGCGCCCCGTAGACACCCCGCCAGTTGCCGATCTCGACGTTGATGCCCTGCTCCTTGAGCGTGGGCACGTTGATGCCCTTCAGGCGCGAAGCCGAGGTCACCGCGATCGCCTTCATCTTGCCGCCGTTGATGTACTCGGCGAATTCGCTGTAGCCGCTGCCGCCCACGGTGACGTTGCCGCCGAGGATGGCCGCGGTGGCCTCGCCGCCTCCACGGAAGGCCACGTAGTTGATCTTCGAGGGATCGACGCCCACGTCGCGGGCGATCATGGCGGCGGCGATGTGCTCGGTGGAGCCGCGCGAGCCGCCACCCCACTTGACGCTGCCCGGGTCCTTCTTGAGCTGGGCGATGACGTCGGCCATGGTCTTGAAGGGCGAGTTGGCCGGCAGCACGAAGACGTTGTATTCGCTGGTCAGGCGCGCGATCGGCGTGGCCTGCGACAGGCTCACGGGCGGCTTGCCGGTGATGATGCCGCCCAGCATCACGGCGCCCATCACCATCATCGCGTTCGGGTCCCCCTTGCTTGCGTTGACGAACTGCGCAAGGCCCAGCGCGCCGGCGGCGCCGCCCTTGTTGTCGTAGCTCACGTTGTCGGCGACCTTGGCTTCCAGCAGCGCCTTGCCCAGCGCGCGTCCGGTGGTGTCCCAGCCGCCGCCCGGGTTGGCCGGGATCATCATCTTGACGTTGGCGGCGGCACGTGCCGGCAGCGGCAACGCGCCGGCGGCGGCCATCGCGGCCAGGCTCTTGAGGAAGGTGTCGCGACGCATGGGAGTCTCCTTGAAGATGCGTTTTTCGGATTCCCGCATCATGCGCCCGGTGCCTGTCAATCCGCTGTCCCGGCGCATTGGGGAAACTACTAAAGTGCCGGCTGTGATGAAACTGCTCCTCGTGGAAGACGACCCGGGCATGCGCAGCACGCTGGAGCGCGCCCTGTCGCGGCGCGGCGTCCAGGTGGCCTGCTGCGAAGACGGTGCCAGGGCCTTAGCGCAGTGGCGCGCGTCGGAACCCGACGTGGTGGTGCTCGACCTCAGCCTGCCGGGCCTGGACGGCCTGCAGGTGCTGGAACAGGCACGGCGCGGCGGCCTGGCCACGCCCGTGCTGATCCTCACCGCCCGCGGTACCGTGGGCGACCGCATCATCGGCCTGAACACCGGGGCCGACGACTACCTGCCCAAGCCCTTCGACCTGGACGAACTGGAGGCCCGGCTGCGGGCTTTGGTGCGCCGCCGCCCCGAATCGCATGCCGAATCGGGCTCCAGCCCGCAGCAGCTGGGCTCGCTCCGCTATGAAAAAGAGAGCGGCGCGATCTACCACCGCGACCAGGTGCTGGAGCTCACCCCGCGCGAGGCGGCGCTGATGCATGCGCTGTTCGCGCGGCCGGGCCACGCGGTGTCCAAGGAACGGCTGTTCGAGCTCGTGTTCCCGGGCGAGGCCGACGTCCAGTACGAGGCGATCGAGGTCGTCGTCTACCGGTTGCGCAAGAAGCTCGCCCACACGGGCGTGACGCTCATGACGCTGCGCGGGCTGGGCTACCTGCTCAAGGCAGGATGAAAAGCCGGGCCACCTCGCTTCGGCGCTACCTCCTGCTGGGAATCCTGGTTCCCGTGGTGGGGCTCATCCTCATCAACGGCATCAGCCTCTATGGCCAGGCGCTTGAGGCGGTGAACACCGCGTACGACCGAACCCTGCTCGCCTCGGCCAAGGTCATCGGCGAACAGCTGGACGTAGAGGGCTACGACGAGCAGGCCCGGCTGCGGGCCACGGTGCCCTACTCCGCGCTGGAAGCGTTCGAGGCGGACAACCGTAGCCGGATCTTCTACCGGGTCTCCAGCCTCCAGGGCGAGATGGTGTCGGGCTTCGCCCAGCTGCCGGCCTGGCGCGGGCAGCTGCCGCAACACCCGGCTTACGCGGCCCTCGTCCATTTCTATGACGACCATTTCGAGGGCAGCGAGGTCCGCGTCGCCGTGCTGCTCCAGCCGGTGGCGAGCTCGGCCGGCCGCGGGATGGCCGTGGTGCAGGTGGCCGAGACGCTGGAGCTGCGCCGCACGCTGGCGCGCGAGATCCTGATCGACACGCTGTGGCGCCAGGGCCTGCTGGTCGCGGTGATCGCGCTCGTGGTGGTGGTGGTGGTGCAGCGCGCCACGCGCCCGGTGCGGCGGCTCTCGGGCGAACTGCAGGCGCGCAGTGAAGGCGACCTGACGCCCATCGCAGCGCCCGACGCGCCCCGCGAACTGCTGCCCCTGGTGGAGGCGACCAACCACGTGATGCGCCGCCTGTCCCAGCTGCTGGCCAACCAGAAGCGTTTCGTGCGGGACACCTCGCACCAGCTGCGCACGCCGCTGGCGGTGCTCAAGGCCCAGGTGCAGTCGGCGCTGCGCGGCGATGCCCCGCCCCAGCAGGCGCTGGCGGAGATCAAGGAAACGGTCGAGCGCGCGACGGTGCTGGCCAACCAGATGCTGGCCCTGGCCAAGGTCGAGCAGCTGCGCCAGCAGGCCGATCGGGGCACCAACGATTTGGCCGAGGTGGTGCGGGCGGTCGCGCTGGAGCTCTCGCCGCTGGTGGCCGACAAGGACCTCGACTTCGACATCGCCATGCAGCCGGCGCCCGTGCGGGGGCACGAGTGGATGCTGCGGGAACTGGCCCGCAACCTGCTGCACAACGCGGTACGGCACAGCCGTGCGGGAGGACGGCTGTCGGTGCGGCTGGTGGTGGACGCGAACTCGCTGGCCCTAACGATCGCCGACAGTGGCCCCGGCATCACGGCCGAGCTGGAAGCGCGGCTGTTCCAGCCCTTCTCGGCGGGGGACGTGCGCAGCGGCTCCGGCCTCGGCCTGGCGATCTGCCACGAAATCGTGCTGGCGCTCGGCGGCAGCATCGCGCTGGAAAACCGCGTGGTGCACGGTGCCATCGAGGGCTTGGACGCCACGGTGCGCCTGCCGCTGGCCGACAATCGTGCCTGATGGACAAGCTTCGTGTCGACAAGTGGCTGTGGGCCGCGCGGTTCTACAAGACGCGCACGCTCGCCACGGAAGAAATCACCAAGGGCCGCGTCGCGGTCAACGGGCAGGAAGCCAAGCCGGCGCGCGAGCTGAAGGTGGGCGACACGGTCGTCATGCGCCGCGAGTCGCTGACGCGCACGGTGGTCGTCAAGGGCCTGTCCGGGGTGCGCGGCCCGGCGCCGGTGGCCCAGCAGCTGTACGAGGAAACGGCGGAAAGCCTGAAGGCACGCGAGCAGGCGGCCGAGCAGCGGCGTTTTGCCCGTGAGCCGGCGCACTCCATCGAACATGGCAGGCCGACCAAGCGTGGCCGCCGTGAGCTCGACGAAGCCCAGCGCGACTGGGGCGACCGCTGGAGCGCCTCCCTGGACGAATAGCAAACTGGCCCGCTTGCCCGCTCCAGGTTTGGCGTGGATGCTATTGACTTTGTAGCATCCGGCGGAGCTTGGCGACGGCGCTGTCGACCGTGGTGAGCACCGGCAGGCCGGTCGCGGCCTCCACCGCCCCCTTGGCACGCGCCAGGCTGAACTGCGCCAGCGCGATCACGCGGCAGCCCTGCGCCTGCAACGCCAGCGCTGCCCTGGCGACCGCCTCGTCGTGGCCTGCGCCGTCGCCGGCGTTCAAGGCTGCGAGCGCGCCCTCGGCCAGCCCGCTCACCAGCTCGGCCTGGGGCGGAAACTCAGGCGGCATCGAGGCGAGCGTTGGCGCGAACGAGGCCACCAGCCCGATGCGGCCGCCATGAGCCACGGCCTCCTCCACCATGGCTTCGTTGGGCTTGAGCACTGGCATCGCGCTATGCCGCCGCGCGACCGCGTCGATGCAGGGCCCGAACGCCGAGCAGGTGAACAGGATGGCGTCGCTGCCGCAGTCGACCGCATACTGGGCCAGACGCTGGAAGCGCTCGTGCATCGCGGCGTCGAGTCCCCGGCCCCCTGCTGCCAAGTCGGCCGACAGGCTGTCGTCCAGCAGGTTCATGCGCAACGCGTTGGGCCAGTCCCGGGCCAGCGCCTCGTTGATGGGCGCCACCGAGTGCGCCAGCGCGTGGATCAGCGCGATGCGGGTCATGCGGCTTGCGGCCGCAGCCGCATCCGCAATCCTTGGGTGAACCAGACCAGCGCGATCAGCGCCAATGCCGGCAGGTAGAACCAGTGCGGGCTGGGCCGCTCGGTCGGCACCTTGACCGAGGCTACTTCCCAGCCCTGCTCGATGCCGGCCTTGCGGGCGCGTGAGCCGAACTTCACCGCGCCGATCTGCACCTGCTGGCCCAGCGGCACCAGTTGCAGGCCCGCATCGGCCAGGCGCTTGCGCCCGTCGGCGCCTGCGGCACCGAGCCCGAGCGCCACCGTCTTGACGACGTCCTCGCCTTCCAGCGTCGTGCCCTTGATCACCATCACCAGCCGGCCGTTCTCCGGTGCGGCGCGGGCCAGCTCCATCACCTGCGACGCCGGCGCTTCCCGGTACTCGGGCGTGATCCGGTCCATGAAGAAGTCGGGCCGGAACAGCAGCACCACGGCGGCGGCCAGCAGCAGGTTTTCCCACCAGCGGCAGCGCACGCGGAACCAGCCCATGGTGAGCGCCGAGAACACCAGCATGGCAATCGTGCACGCCGCCACCACCCGCACCAGCTCCGCCCAGCCCTGGACGTCGATCAGCAGCAGCTGCGGGTTGAAGATCCAGATGAAGGGCAGGATCACGGTGCGCAGCGCGTACAGCGCTCCCTGGATGCCGGTCTCGATCGCGTCCTCTCCCGAGATGGCCGCGGCGGCGAAGGTGGCCAGCCCCACCGGCGGCGTGATGTCGCCCATGATCCCGTAGTAGAAGACGAACAGGTGCACCGCGATCAGCGGGATGATGAGGCCGCTCTGGGCCCCCAGCTCGACGACCACCGGCGCCATCAGCGTCGCCACCAGCACGTAGTTGGCCGTGGTCGGCACGCCCAGTCCCAGCACCAGGCAGACGAAGGCGATGAACAGCAGCATCGCAAACACGTTGCCCTGCGAGACGAACTCCACGAACTCGGTCATGCGCAGGCCCAACCCGGTGAGGGTGATGCCGCCGACGATGATGCCGGCGGTGGCTGTCGCGATGCCGATGCCGATCATGTTGCGCGAGCCGTCGTGGAAACCGCCCACCACCTCGCGCCAGCCCGCGGCCCACGTGCCCGCCGTGGCCTGCCGCCGCAGCAGCGCCACGAGGGGGCGCTGCGTCAGCATCAGCGCCACCAGCACGGTGATGGCCCAGAAGGCGGACAGCGATGGCGACATCTCTTCCACCATCAGGCACCAGATCAGCGTGCCGATCGGCATGAGGAAATGCAGCCCCGCCTTCACGGTGGGCCAGGTGTCCAGCGGCCGCGGGTTGTCGACGTCGATGTCTTCCGGCAGGTCCGGGCAGCGCGCCGCCTCGCGGATGGCGTACAGGTACAGCGCCACCAGGATCGCAGCCACGCCCCAGGGCGCAGCCGCGCCCAGCACCGCCTTTGCCCCCAGCAGCAGGTAATACACGGCAGCGACCACCAGGATGCTGCCGCTCACGCCCAGGCCGGTGCGCACCAGCTTGTCACGCCAGGGACGCGGCTCGCGCCGCACCAGCGGGGCCATGCCCAGCTTCACTGCCTCGAGGTGCACGATGTAGAACAGGCCGATGTACGACAGCAGCGCGGGCAGCAGCGCGTGCTTGACCACCTCCGAATACGGGATCCCGACGTACTCGACCATCAGGAAGGCCGCGGCGCCCATCACCGGCGGCATGATCTGGCCGTTGACCGAGCTCATGGTTTCGATGGCGCCCGCCTTGACGCCGCCATAGCCCGACTTCTTCATCAGCGGGATCGTGAAGATGCCGCCCGACACCACGTTCGACACCGAGGAGCCCGAGATCATGCCGTTGAGCGCGGACGACACGACGGCCACCTTGGCCGGGCCGCCGCGCAGGTGCCCCAGTGCGGCGAAGCTCACCTGCATCATGTAGTTGCCGCCCCCCGCCCGGTCGAGCAGGGCGCCGAACAGCACGTAGACGAAGATCGCACCGGTCGAGACTCCCAGCGCAATGCCGTAGACGCCCTCGGTGGTCAGCCACATGTGCGACACGATGCGGTTGAGCGAAGCGCCCTTGTGCTGCAGCACCTCCGGCATCCAGGGGCCGGCCATGGCATAGACGATGAACAGGCCTGCCAGCACGGCCATGGGCCAGCCGACCGCACGCCGCGTCGCTTCCAGCAGCAGCACCATGCCCGCGGTGGCGGTGACAACGTCCATCAGTGTCGGCTGGCCCGGCCGCGTGGCCAGCTGCGCGTAGAACAGCAGCAGGTAGGCGCCAGCGAACGCGCCTGCAGCCGCCAGGAGCCAGTCGACAGCCGGCACCCGATCGCGGGGCGAGCGCCGCGACGCCGGCCAGGCGAGGAAGGCGAGGAACAGGGCGAACGCCAGGTGGATGGCGCGGGCTTCGGTGTCGTTCAAGACCCCGAAGCCGAGGGCGAACGGCAGCGGGGAGGCATACCAGTACTGGAACAGGGCCCAGGCCAGCGCCACCCCGAAGATCAGCGTCGCCGTCGCGCCGGTCGGCTTGCGGCCGCCGGTGTCGGTGTCGGCGACCAGTTGCTGGAGCGCCTCGGGCGCCTTCTCGATGTCGGTTGCCATGGCGTCATTGCTCCCGGGCTGGCCAAAAAAAGGGCGAAGCTGCCTTCGCCCTGTGTGCTCGCCGCAAGGCGGTGCTTACTTGATCCAGCCCTTTTCCTTGTAGTAGCGCGCGGCACCCTCGTGCAGCGGCGCCGACAGGCCGTCCTTGACCATGTTCTCGGGCTTGAGGTTGGCCAGCGCCGGGTGGAGCTTCTTGAATTCCTCGAAGTTGTCGAACACTGCCTTGACCACCTGGTAGACGGTATCGGCAGGCGCCTTGGACGAGGCGACCACCGTGGCCAGCACGCCGTACGTCTGGGCCGGTTCCGGGTTGTTGGGGTAGAGGCCGCCAGGGATGGTCGCCTTGGCGTAGTAAGGCTTCTCGGCAACCAGCTTGTCCACGGCCGGACCGGTCACGGAGACGAGTTTGGCGCCGCAGCTGGTGGTGGGGTCCTGGATGTTGGCGCTGGGGTGGCCCACACCGTAGAAGAACCCGTCGATCTTGCCGTCGCACAGCGCGGGGCCATGCTCGTCGGCCTTGAGTTCGGAAGCCAGCGAGAAATCGCTCAGCTTCCAGCCCATGGCGGTGAGCAATTCCTCCATCGAGGCGCGGGTGCCGGAGCCGGGGTTGCCCACGTTGAAGCGCTTGCCCTTGAGGTCATTCAGGGTCTTGGCATTGGCTTCCTTGCGCGCAACCACCGTAAACGGCTCAGGATGCACGGAGAACACCGCGCGCAGGTCGCCATAGGCGCCGCCGTCCTTGAACTGGGCCAGGCCCTTGGCGGCGTTGAACTGCACGTCGGACTGGGTAAAGCCCAGGTCGAGCTCGCCCGCCTTGATGGTGTTGACGTTGAACACCGAACCGCCGGTGGATTCGACCGAGCAGCGGATGCCGTGCTTGGCGCGATCCTTGTTGACAAGGCGGCAGATCGCGCCGCCCGCGGCGTAGTACACACCCGTCACGCCGCCCGTGCCGATGGTCACGAACTTCTGCTGGGCGGCCGCGGGCGCGCTGAACACTGCGGCAGATAGGGCCGTGGCGGCGGCCAGAGCCTGGAAAACGAATTTGCCGGACATGGCACTGTCTCCTTCAAAGGTGGGGTCAGGGGTGAATGGAACGGATGGCGGCATCGACCGCCAGGGCCAGGCGCTGCACGATCAAATCCAGCTCGGCATCGCTGGTGATGAAGGGCGGCGCCAGCAGCACATGGTCACCATAGCGGCCGTCCACCGTGCCGCCCATCGGGTAAACCATCAAGCCCCGGGCGAAGGCTTCCTTCTTGATGCGGGCATGCAGCTTGTGCCCGGGGTCGAACGGCTCCTTGCGGGTGCGCTCGCGCACCAGCTCGACGCCCCAGAACAGCCCGCGGCCCCGGATATCGCCTACGTGCGGGTGGCTGCCGAACGCCTCGCCCAGGAGCGCGTGCAGCCGCTCGCCCGCAGCCTGCACGCGCGCAAGCAGCCTGTCCTGCTCGATCACCTTCTGCACGGCCAGCGCCGCGGCACAAGCCACCGCATGCCCGAGGTAGGTATGGCCATGCTGGAAGAACCCCGAGCCCTTGGACATGGCCTCCACGATGTGCCGCTGCGGCAGCACCGCGCCGATCGGCTGGTAGCCGCCGCCCAGCCCCTTGGCGATGACCACCATGTCCGGCACCACGCCCTCCTGCTCGCAGGCATGCAGGGTCCCGGTGCGGCCCATGCCGCACATGACCTCGTCCAGGATCAGCAGCACGCCGTGGCGGTCGCACACGTCGCGTACGGCCTGGAAATAACCCGGGACGGGCGTCAGCACGCCGGCCGTCGCGCCGCCCACGGTTTCGGCGACGAAGGCGATCACCTGGTCCGCGCCGACCCGCAGGATGGCTTCCTCCAGCTCGCGCGCCAGGCGCTGCCCGTACTGCTGCGGGGTCTCGCCGGCATGCTGCTCGCGGTAGGGATAGCAGGGCGAGACGTGCGTGGCCGGCACGAGCAGGGGTGCGAAAGGCTCGCGCCGCCACTGGTTGCCGCCGACCGCCAGCGCCCCCAGCGTGTTGCCGTGGTAGCTCTGCCGACGCGCGATGAAGTGGGTGCGCTGGGGCTGGCCGATCTCCACGAAGTACTGGCGCGCCATCTTCATGGCCGCTTCGACGGCTTCCGAGCCGCCGCTGACGAAGTAGACCTGCCCGGTCCCGCGCGGCCCGGTGCGAACCAGGCGCTCGGCCAGCTCCTCGGCCACCGGTGTCGAGAAGAAGCCCGTGTGGGCATAGGCCAGCTGGTCGATCTGCGCATGCATGGCGGCCAGCACGGCCGGGTGCCCGTGCCCGAGGCAGGACACGGCGGCACCCCCCGATGCGTCGAGGTACTGCTTGCCTTCGCTGTCGGTGAGGTAGATCCCCTGGCCGGCCACGGCCTTCGGCGGCATCTGGTGCAGGTGGCGGTGAAAGACTTGGCTGGTGTTCATGGGTGTTCCGGTGCCGCAGTGTAGGCACAAGCGGCTGCGCTGCCGATGCCGTTTTCCCGGGCACCCATAACAGCAACTCATGGGCATTGCCGTGGCGCGGGCGCGGGCCAACATAATGGCCGCATGCGCCTGCGCCACATCGAGGTGTTCAATGCGGTGATGCTGACCGGCAGCGTCAGTGCCGCTGCCCGGCTGATCAACGTCACCCAGCCGGCGGTGAGCCGCACCCTGCAGCACGCCGAAATCCAGCTCGGCTTCGCGCTGTTCCAGCGGGTGCGGGGGCGGCTGACCCCTACCGCGGAGGCACAGACGCTGTACCCCCACGTCGAGCGGCTGTTCGCCCAGCTCGACGAGGTCCAGCGGCTAGCCGGGAACCTTCGCGCCGGGCGTGGCAGCCAGGGCGAGCTGCGGGTGCTCACCGTGCTCGCCTTGAGCTACCAGGTATTCCCCCTGGCCATGCGCCTGTTTAGGCAGAAGCATCCGGAGGTGGTTGTCGTGCACGAGGCGCTGCATTCGCCGGACATCGTGTCCTCGCTGGTGCTGCACAGGGCCGACCTGGGCTACGTCTTCAGCGCCATCACGCACCCGGCGCTGGCGCAGGAACAGATCGGGGAGAGCCGGGTGATGTGCGTCATCCCCAAGGGCCTGCTCGCCCCGCGACTGCTCAAGGGGGGAAGCCTGGCCCTCGCGCAGCTGGCTGCGTTGCCCTTGATCGCGCTAGACGGCAGCGATCCCCTGGGCGTGACGCTGGCGCACGTCATGCGCGAGCACGGCACCCTGGCGCTCAAGCCCGTGATGAGCGTGCAGACGTACCACGTGGCACTGGCCTTGGCGCATCACGGTGTCGGCGTTGCCCTGGTCGAGGGCTGCACGGCCTTGTCGGCCGACCGCGCCAAGGTGGATGTGCTGCCGCTGGAGCCGGCCGTGCCCGTGGCCGTGCGCACCTTGCGGCCGACCGCGCGCCCGAACTCGCTGGTGGCGCGGGCTTTCACCCGCTGCATGGCACAGTCGCTGCAGCAGCTGGGCGGCTCCTAGGCGCCTTTGGCCAAGACCTCCACCACCTGCTGCGCGGTGCCGAACGCCAGTGTGAAGCCCAGCGCGCCATGTCCGGTGTTGAACACCAGGTTGTGCGGGCCGGCCGGGTCGATGCCGACCACCGGCTCGCCGGTGGGTGTCGCCGGGCGCATGCCGGTCCAGGGCCGTGGCTCGGAAAAATCGCAGGCCCCGCGGAACACGTCTTCGGTGGCTCGGCACAACGTCTCGATGCGCGCCCGGGGGATCGAGGCGTCGTTGCCCACCAGTTCCGCCATGCCGGCCACCCGCAGGCGGCCGCCGAGCCGTGCAAACACCATCTTGCGGCTGCCGTCGGTGATGTTCACCCGCGGGGCCCTGGCGTCGTCCACGATCGGGACGGTGATGCTGTAGCCCTTGAGGGGATAGACCGGCAGGCGCACGCCGACGCCACGGGCCAGCACGGCCGAGCCCGACCCGGCCGCGAGCACGAAGGCGTCGGCTTCGACTTCGCCCTGCGCAGTGGCGACGGCCGTCACGCGCGCGCCCCGGCGCACCCAGTTCGCCACCGGCGTGTTCAGCAACAAGCGGACACCGCGGCGAACCAGCAACGCGGCCAGGGCGTCGCAGACCTTGCGGCAATCGGCCGCGCACTCGCCGGGCGTGAAGATCGCTCCGGCCAGCGGCTGCGGCGAGCCCGCCAGCGCCGGCTCCAGCGCGAGAGCCTCGGCGGCGCCGACTGCTTCCTGCTCCGGTCCCCCGAGCCTGCGCTGCAACTGCATCTGGGCGCGCGCCGACCGGAAGGCCGCCTCGTCCCGGCACAGGACCAGCTTGCCGGTGGCGGAAAAATCGCAATCGACCTGCTCGCGCTCGCGGAAAGCGTCGAAGTGGACCCGGCTGAAGGCCGAGAGCGCGAGCAACCTTGCCGTCGTGGTGCGGGAACGCGCAGCGTTGCACGCTGCGAGGAACTGGGTCCCCCACCGCCACTGGTGCAGGTCCACACCGGGCCGCACCTTCAGCGGCGAAGACGGCGAGAGCAGCAGCCGCGGCAGTTCCCGCCAGATGGCGGGGTCTGCCAGGGGCTGGACATACGCGTAGCTCAGCTGCCCGCCATTGCCGGCGCTCGCGCCCTCCGCAGCACCCGCCCGGTCGACCACGGTTACCTCGTGCCCAGCCAAGGTCAATTGATAGGCCGTCGCCAGACCGGTGATGCCGGCGCCCAGCACGCACACGCGCATGAAGCCTCCTCCAGAAGAAGGCTCGACTCTAGGGGCAGGTCGCGCGTATGCGCATGCAGATCGCATGCCGCCCCATAACCGCGCGTTATGGGTGACAGCCCATCCGTCGGCCTTGTCCTACCTGGACGCGGGGGGGCTGCTGTCACAACGCTGTCGCCATCGGCGCCCATACTGGAGGGCTGTTGAAAAGCAAGCACCCCATGAACGACAAGAAGACAGTTTCCATGCTCCAGCGAATCCCGGTGATCCTGGCCGTCACTGCGGCGTCCTACGGCCTTCAGCTGCCGCCGCACGCCGCCCGTGCCGGCGCCCACGTGGCGAGCAACAGCCGCGTTGTGAGCGCGCCGACGCCGGCCCTGCCCGCCTCCGACGAGCCGCGCAGGGTGGCCTGACGCGCGCGGGCTGCGATCGAGGCCGCCGCCGGGCGGCCTTTTTCATGGCCTCGCCGGTGACCCACGGCTGGACGCGAACTCCTCCGACGCGCGGTGGGGTGCAGCCGGACGCTCCGAGCGGCGCGCGTTGGCATACGTTCTTGGCAATAGCCCTCAGCACCTCACCCCATGGCCACAGGAAAAAGCCCGGAAGACCACGACAAGACCCCTCTTGACGTTGAAGGCCGCAGTGCCGGCGTACCGGCCGCGGGGGAACTTGAAGGCAGCAGCTACAACCCGCTGGGCAACCCGGGCGTCAAGCACTGGCAGGCGAGCTTCGTCTCTCGCCCGGGCCTGGACGATCGCAGCAACGTTTTTTTCGCCGCGATCGAGATGACCCGCATGCCCATGGTGGTCACCGATGCGCGCCAACCCGACGACCCGATCGTCTTCGTGAACCGGGCTTTCCTGGACCTCACCGGCTATTCCGAGGAGCAGGTGCTCGGCCGCAACTGCCGCATGTTGCAGGGCCCGCGCACGGACCCGGCCACGGTCGCTGAAATCCGCGACGCCGTGCGGGAGCATCGGGCCGTCGCAGTGGACATCCTGAACTACAAGGCCGACCGCAGCGAATTCTGGAATGCGCTGTTCATCGGGCCCATCTTCGACGCGGAAGGCAAGCTCCTCTACTGGTTCTCGTCGCAGCTGGACATCTCGCGCCGCCGCATGTCGGAGCAATCGTTCCTGCAGGCGCAGAAGATGGAAGCCATCGGCCAGCTCACGGCCGGGCTCGCACACGACTTCAACAACCTGCTCCAGGTGATCGCCGGCAACCTGGAGCTTGCATCGCACTTCACCGACGAGAACGAGACGCTCAAGGAGGCCGTGAACCGGGCCATGCTGGCAACGCAAAAGGGCGGCCAGCTCACCCAGCAGCTGCTGACCTTCGCTCGCAAGCAGCGTCTGGAGCCCAAGCGGGTGAACCTGAACACGCTGGTGGTGGAGTTCAGCGAAATGCTGGTGCGTACGCTGGGCAGCAAGGTCGACCTGCGCCTGGACCTGCG
>Ga0196964_10000972_pt1 | contig 15404 bp, 12 predicted proteins | sample S1_10metaG_FD_148615 | JGI IMG/M metagenome (GOLD analysis project Ga0196964, IMG submission 148615) | Soil microbial communities from Anza Borrego desert, Southern California, United States - S1_10 | ecosystem: Environmental > Terrestrial > Soil > Desert | place: USA: California | collected...
GCAAAAAAATCGAATGTATCCATGACTCCGACAATCAGTGAGATCGCAGAAAACAACGTCTCCCTTTTGGTGTGCGGAGACCTGTTCAACTACAAAAAACATGGTGGCTGCGAGAATCGGTCCAAGTTGTCGCCTCTACTGTCGGGCGCGACACTAAAGACCGAAGGTGGGCCCATTGGATTGCGCTTTGATGGAAAGATGAAGTCTGGAGAATTGGATCGGTCGGTTCCATTTGTCGTGGAAATTTATTGCTCTGAGAATCGCACGCTGGGAAACGCAGTTGAATTCATTTCTAAGGCCTTTTCAATTTGGACGCCCATCATGCGGCAGATCGGGCTATTACGCCAGGAGGACGGCGTTGATGCAATGCTATTGAAGGAACTGGCCCAGTTTTAACGAACCACACATAAGAAGTCTTACCGGACGGTACTGCTCTTAAAAGTACTGCACAGCACGCTTGCCAAGTATCGCCGCCGGCGCAGATCGGTGATCAAAAGCAAACATTTCAAAATACCATTACACCCGTGTAACAACCTTCAGCAATCACCACCTCGGCCGGCAAATAACCCTTAGGGACGGACTTTAAAGGTCCGCGCATTTTTTTGTCCGCTAGAAACCACGAGCCATGTGGCCCTGTGGGACGGCGGCGTCATGTCTGGAGGGCATTTGCCATGTGCAGTTTTCCGATGGGCACCGGCGCGGTGGCCGCGCTTGTGGGCGTGCCGGAGCACAGAGCACGCAATCTGATTCGCTGGGGCAAAATGAATGTTCCATGCGTAGGAAACCGGAGGATGTGGTTTGCCGAGCACGTACTGGAATTGGCGAGGCTGACGGGCAAAGACACGCCGGCGTTACGCAACGCATGCGCAAACGCGCTGAAGGGAGGTGAATGATGTTTCTCTTTCCCAATCCCGATGTTAGTGGCGAGGATGCCAAGCCTAAATGGCTGCGGTTTGTCGAGTCGCACTGCACACGCGATACCTTGACGGACATTTACCATGTCAACGGCGATCCGATGCGCTGGCTGCAAGTTGCCAAATCACCGGACGGCCCTAACGGCCTCATGATTACAATGTGGGACCAGCCCCGGCGTATGTGGGACGGTGCCGGGGACGAATACCAGCACAAAGGCTATCGCGCTTCACCGCCGCCGTTGACAGACGAGCAGCGTGAAGCTCTTGGACTGCTGTTCAAGCTGCTCAGGATGACGCCAGCGCAGCCCGCTGCTCAGCCTGCCGGAGATCCTCAGATATGAGCGATACTGGCAATCGCAGCATCACTGATTTGCTGTCAGCAGATCGAGACTATCCGGCGTGGCTCGCATCGACACGAGTCACGCACCCAGCCTGGTACACGTGCTGCCACGAAGCAGGACATGTGATTGGCGGACTGATCTTGCTGAATGCAACGAGTGTCACGGCTGTCATTTTTGACAGCCGTGAAGGTGCGACGATGGTGCCCCGTTCATCGGGCTACGAGCGTTCGATTGTAATTGCCACGGGGGAGGCGGGTGCGCGCCTGGCGCACCGCTTCCGTCCGCCGGAGTGCCATCCCGCCTACTATCCGTGCGAGAGAGCGTTCGAAGAAACAGTTTCGCAGCCAACTGATTCGGAATTACTGGTTGAAATGGCTGGTGTCACTGCGCCGCGCGGGCCCTCTCGCAAGAAGATCAGAAAGCATGCTAGCCAGTTCGTACGGCAGCACGCGTTGTTAATCTTGGCCGTAGCTACCCATCTCTTCCGGCACGGGTCGGGGGAATTTTCGCTAACCACACGTCCAACCGAACAAATTTCCAAAAACATAAGCTGAGGTTCGCTCTAACAATGAACACGTTTTTTGAAATATTGTTCGGCGACGCGCTAACAGATAGCCGCCGTCTGGCGATCTTCACACTGCCGGACACGCGCACGCGGCATTTTTCATCGGCGAGTGCGGCAGTGCTGTATGCGGCTGAGGCAGCCAAGTCTCAGGATGTGTACTTCGGCGTGTCTTTGTCCGGTTCAAATTTTAATCATCGTAGCACGCAACAGGACATCGCAGCACTGATGGGCCTGTGGGCGGACATCGATCTGGCCGCGCCGTATCGTCAGGGCAAGCTGCTGCCAAAGGCTGTTGAGGAAGTACAGACGCTGCTTGCTGGCCTGCCCTATCTGCCGACGCTCCAGGTCCACAGTGGCAGCGGGATTCATGCCTATTGGCTTTTTAAAGAGCCGTGGATACTTGAATCCACCGAAGCCCGTGCCCACGCCGCACGCGTCACCAAAGGATGGCATGGCCTGGTTTGCTCTCGCGCGGCGCAATCCGGGTGGAATCTTGAAAACCTCGGCGATCTGCCGCGCGTACTGCGCGTGCCAGGCACGTTCAATCGCAAATGCGCGCCGCCGGCCGCAGTCCACGTACTCGAAGAGCAGTTAGAGCGCCGTTACAACCTGTCGGACTTCGAGCCATATTGCGAATGGCAATCTGAATCTGCTGATCCAACGCCAGTACTTGAGCTGCGAGAGAATGCTCAGCCGCCATTAGAAAAATTTGCGCGTCTTACTGCGCAATGCCCGGCTTTCCTGAATGCCTGGGAGCGCAAGCGGCCCGAGCTGAAAGACCAGTCGCAGAGCGGCTACGACCTGTGTCTGGCGAACATCGCTGCGCTGAACGATTGGACCGATCAGGAGATCGCCGACCTGATCATCGCCACCCGAGTGAAGCACGCTCAGAATCCACAGAAGGCGCTGCGCGCGGACTATATGTCGCGGACTATTTTCGAGGCTCGCAGGGCAGCTAACGAACGCACTGGTGAGGAGGGACGTGGTGTCGATCTAAGTGGCATTTTGAATCCGCGTCGAAACATCGAAATTGCCAGCGCCGAGACGTTGACGCCCACAAACCTTTTTGACTATGACACGTCCAATGATCCAAACACGCTGATCGGGAATCGCTGGCTCTGTCGGGGCGGATCATGCCTCGTGATTGGGCAAACGGGCATCGGCAAGAGCAGTTTCAGTGTGCAGGCGGCCGTGAGCTGGGCGCTCGGTAAATCACTGTTTGGCATAGCGCCCGTGCGGCCGCTACGCTCACTAATTGTTCAGGCCGAGAACGACACCGGCGATCTGGCCGAAATGTTCCGCGGCGTGTTACATGGCACTGGGTGCGTTCCGCATCTTAAAGAGCTGGATTCGAGGCTGCGCTTCATTACCACGACAAAGTTGGCTGGAGAGTGGTTTCATCCCTGGGTGCGCGAGCGAGTCATCGAGCACAGCCCTGATCTGGTGTGGATTGATCCGCTGTTCGCCTTCATTGGCGGCAATGTTTCCGACCAGGAACTGGTCTCGACTTTTCTGCGAAATGGCCTGGGACCGATCGGACACGACACCGGCGCAGCCTGGATGATCGTACACCATACGAATAAGCCGCCAAAACAAACCGATGGTCGCATGACGTTTGTACCAAGCGATTTTGCCTACCTGGGCGCTGGCTCAGCGGAACTGGCAAATTGGGCTCGCGCCGTGCTCACGGTGCGCGACATCGGCGGCGGTATATTCGAGTTGCGTGCATCCAAACGCGGGCGGCGATCCGGGTTGAGTGATGCAGATGAAAAGCCAGCCGGCGAAATCTATCTGAAGCATGGGGAAATTGGCATCTGTTGGGAACGCTCCAATAAACCAGAAGATCAGCGTACCAAAGCCGAGAACTCTCTTGCCGATGACGTAATGGCAGCGATGAAGCCCGGGCAGAACTATTCGGAAAAAGATGTTCGAGAACTGGTTGAGAAAACATTGGGTGTAAAGCGAACCGCCGTCATTCAGCTTGGGCGCAGGGCTAACCGTGTTTATTCGCAGGTTTTGGAGAGAACACGCGTAGACGGCAAGCCCGACTGTCACAGTGTCACAAGCTGTCACAAAGGCCTCTTGTGACAGGGGTGTCACAAGTGTCACACGCCTTATATAGGCGTGTGACTTGTGACGTGACAATTTTGTCGATGAGAAGTGTCACAACAAACTGTGGCCAACGGGTCCTCCCGACGCCAGTTTTTCCCTCTGGGCCCGCGGAAGACCCGCAAGATTAGGCACAGTTTGTTTTGTGTGTCTGGAATTCGGTCCGACGCTGCAAGCCCATGTGGAAAAATGGCTTAGGTGGGTTCTGCCGGCATGTGGCCGTAAGAAACCCGGCAATAAGGCCGGGTTGGAGGGGATGATTGATGCAGTTACGACGCTATAGTGAACTTGCCGCGCTCAGCCTTCTTAAAACGGCTCTGGTCTCCTTTGGCGGCGCACTCCCGCATCATAGCGGCGTAGAGCGTGGCATGCGGCGTCTTGCCGTCACTCTTCCAAAGACCAGCCGCAAAGATGCGTTCAACGATCTGCTTGGCGTTCAGTGGCTCGCCGGCGTCCTTGAGCACCTTCGCGGCAGCGTCGAGGCCGCTCATTTTGTCCTTCTTTGGCTCGACAGGCTTCTTGGTCGGAACTTTCTTCTTACCCATGTGGTCGTCTCCTGAATTTCGGCGCGGCCCACCCGCGCCGGGCTGTGACACATGAGCCATCGAGCGCGCGAATCATCCAGTCAATTCTGTGACAAATGTGAGGTTCAAAATGGTCGACATCAGCCGCTGGACATCGCCGGTAAACATGCCCTTAGCGCGAAAGCAACGGCGCGCACAAAGGCCATCCTCATTCGCTCGGAAACGCCTTGAACTTCCGCCCGATTCGAGGCTCCTGTCCACCACGGTTCGCAAAACCGAACGGAAGACAAAGATGCCGAATGAGCGCGTGACAATTGACGCCAAAACACTCCATTTATTGACATCGTATTCGCAGAGTCGTCTGGCATCAGGGGCTGGTCGCGAAACATTGCTGGCGCTTGGTATTAAGTCCCGCGAGGTGGTCGAGGCCTACCGTATCGGGTACTTACCCTCGGACTTCCAGAGCGCGCTGCCGACCAAGGCGCGCAGAGCATTCGCCGGCAAGAATCTCGCTGGCGCGGTAGTGCTTCCTGCATTCGATGAAACGGATACGGTTGTGGACCTGGTGGCGGTTCAGCCCACAGGCACAGTATTGTCCCTGTTTGATGTACCACGTGGCATGCTCGTACCCCGAATCGCCACAGCATTCACAGAGATCATCGTCGTCGATACGTTCGCTGCCGTCTTAACCTGCTTTTCGCAGGGACAGAGCAACGTGCTGATGATACGCAGTGTGGATGATGCCCGACAAAATGCCCTGCGTCTCAAGCGGAGCGGCGTGAAATGTGCCAGGGTCCAAGCCCAATCGCATAATGACGTGATTGCGGCCGTGCTTCGCGACGCCGGAATTGAGGTGCAACGCGCAGCAGATGTAGCGTGCCTTGAGTTTGTTAGCCATGACGCCAAGACAGAATTAGCCACCTTCAAAGCGGCAGAAGTCATCTATACCGTCGAGATCGGCTTTGATTCTGAATCTCGGATGGAAGTGTCGCTGCGTAAGGGCGAACACCTCCATCGCGACCGGTTCGATCTGGCTGTGGATGCGCAGCGCAAACGCTTCGCAACCTCTGCCGCGCTGCGGACCGGAGTGTCATTCGAACACATCGAAGGACATCTGTTGCAATTGCTGGACGAAGCGCGACGCCTGAAAGCCGAACGCATCAATCCTCTACCGAACCCATCTCGCAAGCCGGAGATGAACGAACAGGATCGCCAGCAGGCGCTGCAGTTCCTGCGCCAACCGGACGTTCTTGATCGGATCAAAGCCGATTTGGATGAACTCGGCTGGGCCGGAGAGGACGCATCCAAAAAGCTGCTCTATCTCGCCGCGATCAGCCGCAAATTGCCGGAGCCGCTGTGGTGTGCCCTCCGTGCTTCTCCCGGTTCGGGCAAGTCGCATGGGCTGGATCTGATTGGAGAACTGACGCCGCCAGAGGAGTTGATTCATGTCAGCCGGCTCACGGATTCAGCGCTCTATTACCAGGACGCTGGCGGTCTGCGCCATAAGTTGCTGATCATCGATGAGGCCGATGCGCTCACGCCCGAGGTTGCCGTCGCGCTACGCGTGCTAAAAACCCGTGGCGCTTTGTCCTTATCGCATGCGCAGCGCAATTTGGCCACGGGCGAGACTCGCACTCATTTTATCGAGGCGCATGGCCCAGTATCCGTGCTGACGTCGACCGCGGGAAACCTCGAAGCGCAGCTGCTTAGCCGCTGCTACGAAGTGCCGGTTGACGAATCCCCAGAGCAGACCGCACGCATCTTAGCTGCACAGCGGCGCATGCGATCCAGTCCGGCGCTATACAGCCAGCATGCTGAAATCTTGCATCGGCACCACGCGCTGCAGCGGCTGCTTGAATTACATCCGGTGATCATTCCGTTTGCCGAACGCATCCAATTCCCGGCGACGCATGTCATGCACCGCCGCGAGCATGAACGATTCCTGGCACTGATCGAAGCCAGCGCATTACTGCACCAGCATCAGCGGTTGCGTGACGGTGAATTCATAGTGGCCGACATTCGCGATTTCGAGATCGCAGCCGGGCTTGCGGCACCATTCTTAAATGCTGCAGACCAGGGATTGTCGATGGGCTCCCGCGAACTGCTCGCAGCGCTAACGGAACATCGCCGCCTGAACTTTACGATGGACGATCTGGCGGCGCTCAAACCTAATTGGTCGCGCTACTCGTTCCGTGCCGCGCTTAAAGAGCTATTGACGCTCGAGTACGTGGTCAGTCCGCGCGGCGGTCGCGGCCGGTTGCGCGAATACCGCCTGGTGGCGGCAGACATGAAAGCCACTGCACCCGCTGGAATCTGCCTTCGTGCAGTTGGTGAGTTGGTGAAAGTTGGCTTTTTTGATTCAGCCAACTTAAGTCCAAAGTCCGCTATGGCTTAGGAAAAGTTGGTGAGTTGGCGGCGATCCGGCGTGCGCACCATATAAGGAGAGGGACCAAGTGCACGAAACGATGACTCAGTTCTGCCAGTCACTCGAGCTCAAGAACAAGCATGAAACTGCCCGGACGTACGGCATCGCGCTGGAGCTGTATTCAGGCTGGCTGGGCAAATTGGGATTGGATGCGCTCCATGCCACTACGGACGATATCCGGGCATTTCAGCGCTGGCTCTGCAATGACTATCGCTCGTCATCCGGCCAACCACTGGAGCGCGTGACGCAGGCGACACGGCTTTCGGGCGTAAAAGCGTACTACCGCTGGCTGGAACGCCGCGGACTCATCTTGTCCGACGTGGCACGCAAAGTTGAACTGCCGCGTGTATCAAAGCGGGTGACGACCCGCGATTATCTCACGCTGCAGGAAGCGACGGCGATGGTCCAGACACAGGCTCGAGCTGTGCTGCGCTTTCGCGAAGGATCCTTCCGCTGGGCCAAGGAAACCGAAGGGCTCGCGATTCTGTGTATCGCTCTTGCCACTGGCAGACGCCGCCGGGCATTGCTCGCGCTGCGGGTGTCCGATTTGAATTTTCCACGTAATGAAATCCGCATCGAACGCGAAAAGGGAAAAGCGGGACGCGTGCTGCCGGTCGCACGCTGGGCGATGACCGCCGCCCAAGCGTATGTTGAAAAGGCCCGGCCCGTTCTGAATTGGCATCCCGAGGAAAACCCGTGGCTTTTCGTAGGCGACAAATCGCCGCAGTATGGCGAAGCCACGCTGGCTCAATTCCTGGAGCGCATCCACAAACAGACTGTGGCTGAAAACCCCGATCTGGAAGAGCTCGCCACGAAGCACCTCACGCCGCATTCGCTCCGCGTATCGTTCGCGACACTGCTGTTCCGCCGCGGGTGCAATATCCGCAGTGTGAATGAACTGATGGATCACGACTGCCTTTCGACAACAGCACGCTATACGCCCGTTCCTCTTGAAGATCTGCGCCGCGCCTGTGGGCTGGCTCATCCGAGGGCATAATTGTGATCGCTGAGATTGAATCCTATCTCGATCAGCGCCGAGCCGAGGGAAAGTCCGATGCGACATTGGTGAGCAATGGCCGGATTCTGAAAATGCTCGCCCGGTATATTCGCACGCGTGGCCGGCGCAGAGTGACGGACATTTTGCCGCAAGACCTGGATGACTACATGCTGAACATCCACCAGCAGGGAATCCAACTGTCCACGCGCATGGCACGGGCGTCAGTCATCCGCGCGTTCTTCCGATGGTTGACGGAAAATGGAAAGCTCCTCTCTAACCCGGCGCGGGACATCGCTGTGCCGCGAGACGATGACGATATTGCGCTGGCACAGCCGCCGCTCGAGGAACATGAAATCACGACGCTGATCGAGAGCCTGCCGCGCCGCAACGCTATCGATCTGCGGATTCGGCTGCATGTGGAACTGCTTTACGGGTGCGGGCTGCGCATCAGCGAAAGCGTTGGATTGGATATCAAAGACGTCGACATGCACCGTCAATGTATTCGCGTGAAAGGCAAAGGCGGCCACGAACGGACTCTGCCACTTTTGGGTGGCGTTCTTGGCGCCCTGCGCGACTATCTCGCCCTGCGGCGCTCCTTGCTTAAAGGTCCGGATCACGGCGCGCTTCTGATCGACAGACGCGGCAATCGGCTTCAGGCGAGCGCGTTCCGCAATTGGCTGGAGGCGTTCAATCGCCGGCGGAAATCCCCCCGGTGGCTACACCCACATCTGTTCCGGCACAGCATCGCCGTTCACCTGCTACGCGGCGGCGCCGACATCCGGCACATCCAGGAGTTCCTGGGCCACTCCAAGCTGGACATCACGAAGCGGTACTTGAGGCTGGTGCCGGGGCGGCTGAAAGAAGATTATGACCGCGCGATGCCGGAGATCGCAATTTCTACCTAAATTATCGAATTGCCGAGTTTCGATGTCATTATGGCGTCAACGATGTTCTCTGCAGCGATGATTGCCGCGGGAATAACCTGATCTCCCAGGAATAGATAGCCGTCCTTCGTCTCTGATGCAGATTCAACGCCCTTCAAAGCCGCACGAACTTCGTCCGGGCTCTTTGCTTCCTTGATGTTCCCCCAGCTATGGACGATGCAGTTCCGTAAGCAGATTAAATCGTGAAAAGTTTTAAGGTCATCGTGAAGTTTAAAATCATCAATTCCTGTGCTCTTGTTTAACACTCTAATATGTCTTCTCAACCAGTTGCCTTTTTCCTTATCGATCTGCGCTGCGTAATCGGTAATTAACCGCTTCGTGATCTCCTTCATTGACTCTTCGAGAAACGAACATATTCCGACAAGCAGCGTATAACGATGTGTATTGCCGAGCACAAAATCTAAGTGATGCACGATTTTTCCAATTTCTGAATTATTTTGATCCAATTCGCCATCACTAACCTTCATGCATAGGTTTTGTTTCTCGTCGGAAAGATGACTCTCAAAATGAGCATTAAACTGTTCGAGGTATTCGAGACGTTTTCGAAGGTAATAGCTAAGTGCTCGGTGCGGATCGTGATTTGTCACGCTCTCTCCTCCAATAGTTTGATATGGAGCAGAGACTAAACCACGTAGCGGAAGGCACACCAGTAAAATTTTCAGGCTGGAACCAGAAAAGTTGGCAACTTCTCGCTGGCCTTCAACGACTGCTCGGTCAACGTCTCCGGCATCCCCATTCAGGTCACGCGCACGTACGATTCGCGCGACAAGCGCAATGGGGATTTCGGCGTCGGCTGGCGCGTCGGCATCGCCGATGTCAGGCTGGAGAAGACAGGCAACCTGGGGCGCGGCTGGCAGCACACCTACGAAGGCGGTTTCCTGCCAAAGTATGGAATTTCACCAACAAAGTCGCACAAGGTGACCATCACGTTCCCGGATGGCAAGGTCTACAAATTTGAGGGACGCGCAACCCCATCAAGCCAGCGCGCCGCTCCGATCAGCGGCGGATCGTACAGCTTCGTACCGATCCCACCGACTGTTGGCAGCTTGACAGCAATCGGTGTGAATGATTACTTCGTTAAACATCCAGATGGTCAAACTGCTCCCACTGGAGACAACACGAGTGTGCCAGTCGAGTTGTTGCGAGCCAATCTATCCCTGTACAATCCGAAGGTCTTCCAGCTCACAACCGCCGAAGGCATGGTCCTGATTATCGAACAGGGCAAGGGCCTGCGCAGTCTTACCGACCTGAATGGCAACACGCTTACGGTGAGCGACAGCGGCCTGATCCACTCCAGCGGCAAGAGCGTCGTCTTCAGCCGTGACGCAGAGGGCCGCATCACGCGCATCACTGATCCAAGCGGTCATGCGATGACCTATTCCTACGACGACGCCGGAAATCTCTCGACCTTCACCGACCGCGAAAACAACACGACGAGCTTCACCTACAACAACGTCCACGGATTGCTCAGCATCCAAGATCCGCGCGGTATCACGCCGATCCGCAACGAGTACGACGACAGCGGGCGGTTGACCAAGCATATCGACGCGTTCGGCAAGGAGATCGTCTACACGCACAACATCCCAGGACAGTTTGAGCAGATTCGTGACCGGCTGAACAACACGACTTCGTACCGCTATGACGACAACGGCAACGTGCTAGACGTGATTGATCAAGAAGGCGGGCTCACCAGTTACACTTACGACCTGCGCGATAACGAAACATCGATGACGAAGTTCGCCGCTGATGGCGTGACGATTTTGTCCCGGATGACCTATACGTACGATTCGCAGGACAACAAGCTGACCGAAACAAACCATCTCAATGAGACGACTGAGTATACTTATGGCGCAAACCGCCGCATGCTGACGGTCAAAGACCCTGAAGGCCGCATCACCACCAACAGTTACGACTTCAAACACAATCTTTTCCAAGTGAAGGACGCAAGGAACAAAATCAGCAGCTATACGTACAACTATGTCATCAACCCGGGCGGGCAGCCGACCAGCATGACCGACGCACTGCTGAATGAGACGGCGTATTTCTATGACTTCCTCGGCAACCAGACGCAGGTTAAGGATGCCAATCTGCATGACACATTCATGTCGTACGACGCCAGCAACAATCTGATCACCCAGACGACAACCCGAACCATCGCTGGCGGCGTGGTCGAGACGCTCATCACACGCACTGAGTACGACGCGCAGAACCGTCCGACGAAGACGATCTATCCCGACACGACGTTCACGACCGTGGAATACAACTCCATCGGCAAGCAGAGCAAGACGAAGGATCAGCTCGGGCGCGAGACGCTTTACGAATATGACGAGCTGGGCCGCTTGAAGAAAACGACCTATCCGGACGGCAAGTTCGAAGAATCCACGTACGACGACGAAGGCCGCCGCCTCACGAGCAAGGACCGTGCGGGCCGCGTCACGACTTACGAGTACGACAAAGTCGGGCGATTGACCAAGACAATCTTCCCTGACCAGAAGTTCACGCGCACGGTCTACGACAAGGCTGGGCAGGTCGTCGAAAGCTACGATGAGCTCAACAACCGCACGAAGTACAAGTACGACACCGCTGGCCGCCGCATCGAAGTCGAGGACGCGCTGGGCAAGAAGACCACGTTCACCTACGACAAGAACGGCAACCAGAAGACGATGACCGATGCCAACCTTCACACGACGACGTACGAGTACGATGAACTCAACCGGCGCGTGAAGACGATCTTCCACGATACCACGTTTACGCAGACGGAGTACGACGATCTGGGCCGTCGCGTCGCCGAGATCGATCAGGCGCAGAAGCGCACCGAGTTCCGCTACGACAAGCTGGGGCGGCTGAAGGAAGTCGAAGACGCGCTGCACAACATTACGAAATACGAGTACAACGAGCTGGGCCAGCAGACCAAGCAGATCGACGCACGGCTGAAAACAACAAGTTATGAGTACGACCAGCTCGGGCGGCGCGTGAAGCGCACGCTGCCGCCGGGAATGAACGAAACGTACACCTACGACATCGCCGGAAACCTGAAGACACGCACGAACTTCAGGGGCAAGGTTACCACCTACGATTACGACAACCTGAACAGGCTGGAAAAGAAGACGCCCGATCCGAATCTGAACGAACCGGTCGTCATGTACACGTACACGGCCAGCGGCCAGCGCGACTCGATGACGGACGCCAGCGGTACGACGACCTATCAGTACGACAGCCGCGACAGGCTGCTGGCAAAGATCACGCCGCAGGGCACGCTCACCTACACGTACGATGACGCGGGGAACATTCTGACGCTACGTTCATCGAACACAAACGGCGTCTCGATGGACTACAGCTATGATGCGCTGAACCGGCTCAAGACAGCGACCGACAACCGGCGCAACAATGTCACGACGTACAACTACGATGACGTGGGCAACCTGAAGGACTATGCGTACGGGAACGGGGTGCAGCATGCCTACACGTACGACACGCTCAACCGCCTGACAAACGTCACCGGCAGCAAGAACATGGCCGCGCTGAGCAGCTACACGTATGTGCTCGGGGCCAGCGGCCATCGGGCGAACGTGACCGAACTGAGCGGACGCAAAGCCGAGTACGGTTATGACTCAATCTACCGCCTGACCAGCGAGGCCGTCACGGGTGATCCGCATGCGGTGAACGGCTCAGTCGGATACACGCATGATGCCGTTGGTAACCGGCTGTCGCGCACTTCGACGCTGGCCGGAGTCACCGCGCAGAGCCAGACGTTCGATGACAACGACCGTCTGAGCACCGACGTCTACGACCTCGACGGCAACACGGTCAACTCCGAAGGCAAGGTCTACAGCTACGACTTCGAGAATCGCATCAGGAGCGTCGATAACGGCCAGATCGCCATCGTCTACGACGGTGACGGCAACCGCGTAAGCAAGACGGTGAACGGCGTCACCGTGAAGTACCTCGTCGATACGAACAACCTGACCGGCTACGCCCAGGTCGTCGAAGAACTGAGCGGAACAGCCGTTCAGCGCGTCTACGCGTACGGCCTCGATCTGATCAGCCAGGACCAGCCCATCAACGCCGTGTGGACGCAGAGCTTCTATGGCTACGACGGCCACGGCAGCGTGCGCTTCCTGACGGACGCGGCTGGAATCGTCACCGATACGTTCGATTACGACGCCTTCGGCATCCTGCTACATCGCACAGGAACGACGCCCAATCTGTACCAGTACTGCGGGGAGCAGTTCGACCCCGACCTCGGCTTCTACTACCTGCGTGCGCGGTACATGAACACGAGCACCGGGCGGTTCTGGACGATGGATAGTTATGAGGGCGACATTTTTGGCCCGAAGTCGCTCCACAAGTACTTATATGCTTCTGGCTGTCCTATTAGCTCGGTCGATCCAAGTGGCAACTTAGAAATCAGCTTATTGGGATGCAGTATCAGTTTGTCGTTTCAAAATGTAATCCGTGCTGCGTTTCTCGCCTTTAATATCTACAGCTTTGTCAACAATGCTGGGAAGGCACTCCGTGCCGCATTAATGACTGTAAACTCGTTCGCTAACGGCGATAACGATATCGGCATGGTTTATTTGGTTGAAACATTTATTCATGCCGGTGCCGCGGCACTTGACTTATTGGCAATCGCATCTTTTGGATCTTCGATAAGTATCAATTCCCCGCCTATGGGATTTGGGACCCAGATCGGCAGAAACAGTATGGCGATGACTGGCGCAAGTACTATTAGTGTCGTCGTCGCAAACGCGGGTTTAAAACAATGGCTCATTGAAGCCACGCCGATGCTCATTGGGATCGCAGTGCAGATGTCAAGAGGCGGCTTCTGGGAAAGTGGCGGTAAGATATTTCCCACATCGGAGACAACAAAGTTCAGAAATCCTCGGAGTGGAAAATGGGAAAGCAGTCCCGTTCCTACTCCGGAAATGCAGAAGGACTGGATTCAAAAACGCTTCATTGAGCTACTTGAGAAGAATCATTCCAAAGAGTCCGCGAAGCAGATCATCGAAGGACAAATTTTAGAGCAGAGCCGAAACCCTAACTGGGGTAATATTAAAAAGTTGATTCAGGAGGCATACGAAAAATTGTGAGCAAGGTGATTTCTACCGAGTGTAGGTCCTTAAAAGAGTTTTCGGAATGGATGAAAGCGCATTCATTTCCTGGCATGGTTTTACATGTTGGGAGAAATCATTACAGAAAACTCTTTGTTGCACAGATCGGAGGAGTGCCATCGTGGCCGTGTATAACTCTTACGAATCCAAAGTCGGACGACATCAAGGCTGTAGTAGAGCGGTTTCGCGATGAATCAAAGATAGGGACGTGGAACGTAAAATCCGGTTCAAGCCATGCCTGCGTAATTGGAGCGAAGGGTTTGGTTTCTTCGTTAAATTACGATTCTATTGAAGTAGGAAACATTGAGAAAATGAGCACAATCGAACGGAAGCAGGTTGATTTCGAAGCTTATTTATTTGGGATTTCGGTTAGGGTACTTGGCAAACACTCAGCGCCAAAAAGTTTGATGCGAGGCGCGATCTTTAGGCGTGGAATGCATAACCCTTACGTGAACGTTATTACTTGCAGCAGTGCAAAAGTATGGAATGCACTGAACGATACATTTTTGACCGAACCAAAGGACAGGTATGTAAAGATCACAAAATCTGAAGCTTCAAAGCTTCTTGGTTTGCCGACTGTGAATGCGATGTCTTTGGAAGTTCACAAATTTGGAATCTCAATTAGATGCACTTGCCCACCGGGGTCTACAAGCCTTTGACGGTAAAGTTCAATTCCGTGCTATCACCCAGTACCCACTCGCATTGGCGGAACTCTTTGCGTGCTTCCTTCTGGTCACGTTTCCTTTTTCGTCGGGCGTCTCGACCGCAGTAGGAAAGGCGTGAAGAAGAGCCGAGAATCGAGGGCGTGCGAAGCATTAATCTTCGGCGGGTTCAATTAGCGAATTGTAAGCGGCTGGCAACAGGTGGAGAGTGAATGCGCCATGCCGAAGAAACCCGTCAACTGATCGCTGCCGCTGCCGCCCTAGCGATGCTGGCCCTCGTCTTCGTCCTGTTCAAGCTCGGCGTCTTAACCGCCTTCGGCCAGATGTTCGTCGCTAAGTCCACGCAGCACTTCCGCGACGTGGGCAAGGCAGCAGAGAAGACCGTCGTCCTGAAGACTGGCGAGCGCATCGAGTGCAAGAAGGTCAACGATCAGGGCGAGTATTGGGGCTTGGTGCGAGCGGACAGGAAGGCGTCGGCGGTGAAGAAGGATGACGTGAAGCAGATCGTGACGGAGTGAGCGGATCGGTGCCCACCCCCATATCTAATAGGGGGGTAGTAATTCCAGGTTATGAGGTCAATTTAGTTATAAGCACATTTGCTGGTGTCCTGCTCTAAGTGTTTCGCAAGATATGGCCCCTGCTGAAAAAGACTGATTTCGACCACCCTGCTAATTGGAAACGGGCGGGTAGCGCAAGGATTCTTTCGCACATTTGTTTGTAGCAGTCTCTCGGCCAGAGCCGTTTTCTGTTTAGTTCTGTTCCTTCCTACTCTGCTTCCCTAGGGAAGCTCGCGCGAATTTGTTATCCCGCTG
>Ga0196964_10000973_pt1 | contig 15399 bp, 14 predicted proteins | sample S1_10metaG_FD_148615 | JGI IMG/M metagenome (GOLD analysis project Ga0196964, IMG submission 148615) | Soil microbial communities from Anza Borrego desert, Southern California, United States - S1_10 | ecosystem: Environmental > Terrestrial > Soil > Desert | place: USA: California | collected...
GACCAACGCTCGCTGTCCGGGCCGATGCCGATGCGGCCGTTGAAGATCGTGGTTTCTTCGTTGTCCGTCCGGCCCAGCGGATCGCGGTTCAGCGTCTGCGTCCGGTAGCCATCGTTCCAGCGGCCATCGAGGTAGAACAGAGCGCGCATGTCGCCGCCGAGCGGCATTTCATAAGTCACGCTGCCCGTGGCCACCAATTCCGGCGCGAAGGCGAAGGGGTCGCCGGCGAACACGGTGTCTTGCGCCGAAGCCGGAGCAAACTCGACCGTGCTGTCATAGTACGCGTCGTTGTAGGTCACCCCGCCGGCGATGGTGAGGTTGTCGGTCAGGCGCGTGGCCAGTTCGAGTTCGACACCTTGCGAGATCGCTTCCGGGACGTTCCGCGTGATGAAATTGAAGCCGTTGAAGGCGTTCAGCTGGTAGTCGTGGATCTCCTGATAGAAGCCAGTCAGGTTGAACGTTGTAGAGCCGAACGTCGAACGCAGACCGATCTCGTAGGAGTCCGTGAACTCCGGATCGAAGTGCAGGTCGTCGACCTGGACGTCGGCCGGATTGATGGTGGACGGGCGGATGTCGAAGCCCGAGCGATCGACGTTGAAGCCGCCCGCCTTGTAGCCGCGCGAGTAGCCGCCATAGACCATCATGTCGTCGGTGAGGTGATAGGCCAGCGAAACCGTGCCGCTGAACTCTTCTTCTTCCGCGTCGCCCGAGTGCGTGCCGTTGGCGATCGTGTTGACCGCCGGGTTACAGGCGAGGTTCATGAGACCCGCTGCGCCCGGACCGCCTTGCGAGGCTGGGACTTGCAGGAACGAGACGATGCCGCCCGGGAAAGCCGTCGGCCCCGGCAGCGTGATGCCGAGGGTGGCCGCTTCCATGGCTTGCAGGAACGAGCAGCTTGGCGAGACGCTGTTCAGCGTGGCGTCGAGGTCCTTCGAGTCTTGGTTGTAGCGAAGGCCGACGGTCAGCACGAGATTGTCGGTGAAGCTGAACTCGTTGTGCGTGAACAGCGACAGGGACTGTGTGTTGACGTCCCAATTGTCCGCTTGCTGACCATTGCCGGCAACGTTTACGCCAAGGTGGCCGGCGTCCGGACCCGGGTTCACGCTCATCACTTCGCCCAGCAGCAGCGGGTTCAGCGGGGCGAGCGAGGTGGCGATGCACTGGAAGATCGAGGGGTTTGCCGAGAGGTTATAGAGTTCGCACCCCGTGCCCGGTCCGGGGACCAGCGCGTCGGTAGCGGCGATCGTCAGCACGTTCGCGTAGAGGCTCGCATGCGCGCCGATGCGGATCGTGTCGTCGTAGTTCATGTCTTCGTCGCCGTAGAAGGCGCCGACGAGCCAGTTCAAGCGGCCCGCTTCGCCTTGCAGGCGGAACTCCTGCGTGAAGTTCTCGAAGCCGACTTCGAGACCGTCACGATAGGCGATGTCGATCAGGTTGAAGTCGATGTCCTGGCCGCGCGTCGCATCCCAGTCGCGGAAGGCGGTGATCGACGTGAAGTTCATCCCGCCGATATCCCAATCGAGCTGAGCGGAGATGCCGCGCTCGTCGGTCTGTTCCGTATAATCGCGGCCGGGCGTGATCGTCATGATGCGATCTTCGACCTGCCCGCTCGGCACGGCCGCGCCAGGCGCCGTGAAGCCCGGCGACGAGGCGAGGGCGTTGCCCGGTTGGCCGATCGCGACGAACGAGCCTTGGATCGCGAGCTGAGCCGAGCCGTACACCAACGGTGTGATGCCGCAGCACACTTCGTCTGATCCCGCCCCGTCGATGATGACGCGCAGCGAGGCGTCCGGGCTGATGTCCCAGAGCGCTTGGCCGCGAGCCGTCCAGCGGTCGCGGTTGTTGATGTCGTCGCCCGAAATGGTGTCCGTGATGTAGCCGTCGCGCGCGCGGATAGAGCCGTCGAGGCGAACGGCGAACGTGTCGCCGATCGGGGCGTTGACCATTGCGCGGGCGCCGACTTCTTCCAGATCGTCGAAGCCGTAATTGCCTTCGATCATCATGCCCGGTGCGAAGTCCGGACCGGCGGTCACGACGCTGATGGCGCCGGCCGAGGTGTTGCGGCCGAACAGCGTGCCTTGCGGGCCGCGAAGGATTTCGACGCGCTCCACTTCCGGAAGGTCGGCCATCGCCGCGCCAGCGCGGGCGCGATAGACGCCGTCGATGAAGATGCCGACGGCGGATTCGAAGCCGGGGTTGTCCGAGCCGGTGCCGAGGCCGCGGATGCGGGCCGTGGTGCCCGTCGCGCTCGACTGGCCGGTGCCCATGGAGAAGGACGGCACGACTTGCGTCAGGTCGCGCAGATCGTCCGCGCCGGTGTTTTCGATCTGGTCGCCGGCGACGGCCGTGACCGCAACCGGAACGTCCTGCAGCGCGGCCGTACGGCCCGTCGCCGTGACGACGATTTCGTCGGTCACATCCTCGTCCTGCGCGAAGGCCGGGCTGAAGGCGCCCATTGCCGCCAGCGACGCGCCGGTCAGCAGAATCCGAGACCAATTCGACTTAGCTTTCATCGCCGTCCTCCCAGTACCCAGGCCCGCCTTCTGTGGGCGGCCCGCGGCAAACCAATCGGCACATTAGGCGGCCGGGGGTTCCCTGTCCCCCGCGCCCGGCCTTCTCCGCTATAGCAGGCAGGGCTGGGGCGCCTGTCAACGGCGCTGGACGCCAATACCTGACGCCCGCGTCACGGCGCTGTGATTTGCGGCAGAGGGGCCACACTCCCCCAGGGTTATTGTGTTTACGCAGCGGAAACCGCGCCTCAAACCCCAGGTTGCCGGCGCGTGGCAGGACGTCCATCGCGCGCGGCGCGGAGCCTTTCTATAACGCGCGGCAATGAGCGCGCTCGTCCTCTTCTCCGCCGGCCAGGACTCGGCCACCTGCCTCGCCTGGTCGCTCGCAGCGCACGACCGCGTGGAGACGATCGGCTTCTTCTATGGCCAGCGCCACGCAATTGAGCTGGAACAGCGCGAACCGCTCCGCGCGGCCATCGCCGACCTGAAGCCGGAATGGCGAGGCAAGCTCGGCGCGGACGCCGTTGTGGATATCTCCGGCTATGGCGCGCTCGCGGAAAGTGCGCTCACCGCCGAACGGGCCATCGAGATGGCGGAGGACGGGCTGCCCACGACGTTCGTGCCCGGCCGCAATCTGGTTTTCCTCACCGTCGCCGCCGCGCACGCTTATCGGCGCGGGATCGACGTGCTCGTGGGCGGCATGTGCGAGACGGATTTCTCCGGCTATCCCGATTGCCGGCGCGACACGATCGATGCGCAAGAGCGCGCGCTCGCGCTGGGGCTTGAGCGCCCAATTCGGATCGAAACGCCGCTGATGCATCTCACCAAGGCGCAGACCTGGGCGCTGGCGCGGGATCTCGGCGGCGATGCTCTCGTAAGCGCAATCGTTGAGACGAGTCACACATGCTATGAAGGCGACCGCGTGCATCGCCATGCATGGGGCTATGGCTGCGGCGCATGCCCCGCATGCGATTTGCGCGCTAGGGGCTGGGCGGAGTGGTCGTCGCGATGACCTACGCCGTCAAAGAGATGTTCTTCACGCTGCAGGGCGAGGGCGCCCGGACGGGGCGGCCGGCGGTGTTTCTGCGCTTTGCCGGCTGCAATCTGTGGAACGGCCGTGAACAGGATCGCGCGGACGCTATCTGCACATTCTGCGACACGCAATTCGTCGGCACGGATGGCGACGGCGGCGGCAAGTTCGAAACGCCGGAAGCGCTCGCGCGTGCTGTGGCGTCGATGTGGCCTGGCGGCGGCGCGCCGTATGTCGTGTGCACAGGCGGCGAACCGCTGCTGCAGCTCGATGCGCCGCTGATTGACGCGCTGCACGCGGAGGGCCTTGAGGTCGCGATCGAGACCAACGGCACGATCGCCGCCCCGCCCGGCATCGATTGGATCTGCGTCAGTCCAAAGGCGGGTGCGGACTTCATCCAGCGCAGCGGCAACGAGATCAAGCTGATCTTTCCGCAACCCGGCGCCGAGCCCGAGCGCTTCGAGGCGTGCGCGTTCGACAACTTCTTCCTGCAGCCAATGGATAGTCCGCAACGCTGCGCCAACACGCGCGCCGTCATCGACTATTGCCTCGCGCACCCGCGTTGGCGCCTCAGCTTGCAGACGCACAAGATTTTGGGACTGCGTTGAAGCGAGCGAATAGCGAATGGCGAATAGGGGCCACCTCTCACCGTGACCGCCCTGCCTTTCGTTGTGTCGCCGTGGTTTCAACACAGCGGCACAGCGATTTCACTGCGAACACAGAGAAACAGTTCAGCCCTATTCGCTACTCGCCATTCGCTACTCGCGTACTTGCGCCAGGGCGGGCGGGGCGAGAACGGGGATTCGGGGCCGTACCCGCCCTAGCGCTGCCGACTATTGCCCCGAGTGGGCAACGTAGGCGTCGGCGACCTTCTCGGCGAAGCGGCGGATCGCGCGCCGCGCTTCACTCCACGTTCCGGCTGGTGCGAAGCCATTGAATTCGTCCAGGCTCGAATTATAGCGGCGGTGCTCCACTTCAGCGACGACATCGCCGCTGGCGCCCCGGATGACCGCGCGCAGCTCTGCGCCGCCGATCGAGATCGAGCGGATATAGTCGAGCCCCGGGCGGTCGCTCAGCTGTTCCAGCGTCGGCCGGTTCGGCTGCGCGTCAACGATCGTGATCTCGATAGAGTCGCTGCCGCTCGCCGCCGAGACGCCGCGCGCGGCCAGCGCATTCGCCACCGCGCGTTCGACATCCTCACGCAGAATAGCGCCTTCGCGCTCGCCGAGGTCTTCGCTGAGTTCCGTCTCGAACTCGGGCGAGAACGAAATCGGAGATACGGTTACGGCTGCCGCGCTCTGCGCAAAGGCAAGCGCCGCAAGCCCGCAGAGAGCTGGAACGAGGCGCATGGAATTCTCCAGATAACTGACGGTAAGATGCATGACTTCGCGCGGCGAAGCCATTCACGATGTCGTCACTCGGCCGCCGTTTTTCTAGTCGTCGTCGTCATCATCTTCGTCGTCGCCATCGGGGATGGCGGCGTCGATGACCGCGCCGGTCGTGCCGACGATAACGCCGGCCGTCGTGCCTACGACTGTTCCAGCAACGCCAATCGCGGTCCCGACAAGGCAACCCGATAGAGGCAGCGTCAATATTATCAGAGCCGCGAGCGCCTTGAGCATGACGACCTCTCCCCGGAAACGTCGCGCCCAGCTTTGCGCTCTCGGAACCGGCGCGGCAAGCGCCGCCCACAGTCAGGCCGCGCGGATATCGTCGAGGTCGACGGTGTCCACCCTTGCGGCATTGTCACTCGCGCGCCGAAACGGCCCTGCATAGCCGACGAGAGTGCCGCGGCGCCGATCAGGCCCGAAGAAATCGTTGCAGCGGATAAACATGCGCGTATCGGTCAGCGCGTTGGCGACGCGGTCGAAGAGGAGCCGCGTGCTGATCGGCTTCTTGATGAAGCCGCTTACGCCCGCGTCGCGCGCCGCCGCGACGCGCGAGACCTCCGTGTGCGCCGTCAGCATCAGAATCGGCATGTAAGGATTGGGACTGTCCCTGTCCCACCGCATCATGCGCGTGAAGGTGAGCCCATCGACCGGCTGCATCATCCAATCGACGATGACGAGATCGATCTGACGACCGCGCATGACGGCGAACGCCTCTGCCGCTGTTTCAGCTTCGGTTACCTTGGTGATGCCGGCGGCGCGCAGGAGTGAGCGCACGAGAGTGCGCATCTGCCGGTTGTCGTCAACAACCAGAACGTGGACATCGTTCAGCGCCATGCATGCTCCCCCGACGCAGGGAACGGCGCCTGTGGCAAACAGACGGTAAATTCTAGCTCGGTTCGCCGCCTCATCGGACGATTTTTCGGAGGCGGCCTAACCTGACACCGTGTGTGCAGGTTTACGGCGCGTCCACGAGGACGATCTCCGCGTCCGCGCCGGCATAGATCTTGATGCTCGTTTCATCGCGAATGGCGGCGCCATCGCGCGCCGAAAGCGCGACGCCATTTACGCTCGCTTCGCCCTTCGCCAACGCGATGTAGGCGTGACGGTCGGAGCCCAGCTCATATTCTACGCTTTGCCCAGGCCTCAGCGTCGCGGCGAGCACACGCGCATCTTGCCGGATGGGCAGCGCGCCCCGCTGCTGATCGTCGTCATATCCCGACGCCAGCGTGACCAGCGCGCCCGCGCGATTCCCTTTCGGAAATTTCGCCGCGCCCCAGAACGGTTGTCCGCCATGCTGCTTCGGCGTGATCCAAATTTGGTAGATCGTCGTCGGTTCGTCTTCGAGATTGTACTCGGCGTGCGTAACGCCGGAGCCGGCGCTCATCACTTGCACGTCGCCGGCTTCCGTGCGGCCGCGATTGCCCAGCGAGTCTTCGTGCGTGATCGCGCCTTTGCGTACATAGGTGATGATCTCCATGTCGGAGTGCGGATGCGGGGGAAAGCCTGTCTTCGGCTGGATCGTGTCGTCGTTCCAGACGCGCAGCGCGCCCCACTGCACGCGCTTGGGATCGCGATAGCCGGCGAAGGAAAAGTGATAGCGCGCCGCGAGCCAATCGGCGTCATGCCGGCCCAAACTGTCGAACGGTCGTTTCTCGATCATGAGCTTCCTCACAGCGCCAATGTGGCGCATGGAGCCGATCCCGCAAGGCACAAGCTTGACACCGATACCATAGGCGAGTGGAACATCGCCCAACGGAGGGACGTCCCATGAAACCGCATTATTTCGTCGTTTGCGCAGCCTTGGCGCTTGCCGCCTGCGGCCAGGCCGAAGCGCCGAAGGAGGAAGCGCCCGCCGCTCCGGCTTCGCTGATGGAGACGATCCAGGCGCAGTCGCCTGAGATGCAGCTCGTGTCCGCCTACCAGGCGCTTGCCGTCTATCAGCAAGCGCATCCAGAGTCGCAGCCGACATGCACCTCCCCGCGCGACACCGTTTCGCGCGGCGTGATTCCTGAAAACGTGTCGCCGGATTCCATTTATGCGCCCCATAAGGGCGCGGCGGTCTATTCGGTGCAATGCGGCGAGCTGCGCTCGCGCGCGCCGATGGACCCACGCGAGCATTGGCTCGTGATCTACGCGCCGGGCGCCACGGAGGTATCGATCGTCAATTGCGCGGGCACGCGCGGCGACGACCTTTGCCCGCGCGACGTGCCGACTGTGGCTGCTCCTGAGGGCGCTGCGCCGACCGCGCCTTAACGCGCGCGCGCGAAGCGGGCGAGGGCCTCGCCGTTTTCGCCGATTAGAGTCAGCGTGTCTTCATCGACCTGCGCGGCGTGCGTGCGCTCGAGGCGGCCTGCGAAATCGGTTTCGATCGCCATCAACGCCGGCTCGCAGGCCCGCCGCGTCATGCCGATGGCGCTGAAGCTAAGTCCGCCCTCGCTGCGATCGACTTGCGCGAACCATTCATTGCAGCCGGCGAAGCCGCTGGCGCGGCCCGCTTCGCGAAACTCGATCGTCGGCGCGCGGATGTTGGCTTCCTGGATCAGCACCCAGCGCGTGCCCGCAAGCGGGCGCGCATTCGGGTTGGCCTTCGAAGGCGGCGGCGCCGCGCAAGCGGCCAGCAGCAGTAAGAGGACAAGCGCGCGCATCAATCTTCCCGGTAGAATCGGGCGATGACTTGCTGATTCTCATCCAGCAGCACAAGCGCATCCTGATCATAATGTGCATATCGCGTGGCTTCGAGCGCCTGCAGGAAACGCTGCTCGGCGCCTTGCTGCACTTCGCCTGTGCAAGCCCGCCGCGTGAGGCCGATACTACCGAAACGAAGCGCCTCGCCGTTGTGCGTCACTGACGTGAACCAGCGATTACAGCCCGTCTCGCCCGAAGCGCCTTCCTCCGTGAACGCCATGGTCGCGCCATGCGGGTTGGACAGATCGTCGTCGATGCGCCGCCAGTTGGTGCCGGCGAGGTAGTTGCGCGTATCGGCCGGCGGTTCTGTGGTCGTGCAGGCTGCGAGGAGCAGAAGCGGAAGGAGAAGCGCGCGCATGATGCCTCCTCAAACCGGATCGTACGGAAAAACGGAGGCCGATGCGCCCGCGTCGGTGTAGTTTGCCTTCAGCGCTGGCAGCGCCTGGTCGATCAGCGTCTGCGGCGTCCAACCTTCCAGCCTGCCAAGCGCGCGCACCGGGCGCGGCTGGTTGAACAGGAACACCTCATTGCCGCGCACCGCGAAGATCTGGCCCGTCGTGTCCTTCGCGCCGTCGGCGCACAGCGCCACCGCCAGCTGCGCCACCTGATCGGCGCGCATGCCCTTTTTCATCCGCTCGACACGCGCGGCGCTGGCTTCGTCCTTCACCGGAATGGAGGCGATCATCCGCGTCCAGGCGAACGGTGCGATGATGTTCGAGCGCACGTTCTTCGTCACGTTCTCCATCGCAATGATCCGCGACAGCCCCATCACGCCAAGCTTCGCCGCCGCATAATTGGCTTGGCCGATATTCCCGATCAGACCTGAAGTGGACGTGAACAGTACGTAGCTGCCGTCCTGTTGTTCGCGGAAATGCTCGATCGAAGCGCGCGTCACGTTGAATGCGCCATGCAGATGCACGTCGATCACGGCCTTCCAGTCTTCCGGCGCCATTTTGTGGAACATGCCGTCGCGCAGAATGCCGGCGGGATTGATGATCGCGTGCAGTCCGCCGAACTCCTTCTTCGCCTGCGCGATCATCGCGGCGACGGCGTCATATTCGGAAACGCTGTCGGAATTGGAGATCGCAGAGCCGCCCGCGGCGCGGATTTCCTTGGCGACTTCCTCAGCCGGTCCCGCCGAGCCCGCGTCCTCGCCTTTGAGGCCGCCCCCCAGATCGTTCACCAGCACCGCCGCGCCCTCGCGGCCCGCGAGCAGCGCGCACTCTTTGCCGATGCCGTTGCCGCCGCCCGTGACGATGACGACTTTTCCTGTGAGCACGCCCATCACGTTTTCTCCGTTTCTTGCGCGACGCTTACCGCCGATTGCGCCTCCGGGGGAAGGCTTGCGGGCTCGAAGCCGTCGGCTTTTGCCAGTTCAGGGAAGAGCCGCATCCAACCGAGTGACGCAATCACCGCGGCGACGCCGCCGATCGTCACCGCCAGCACGGGCCCGAAGATGCGCGCCATCAGTCCCGCTTCGAAATCGCCGAGCTCGTTCGATGCGGAGATGAACACAAAGCTCACCGCCGCCACGCGGCCGCGCATCGCGTCGGGCGTGTTCAGCTGGATCAGGGTTTGACGAACATAGACCGACACCATGTCCACGCCGCCCGCGACCGCCAGCGCCAGCGCCGTCAGCCACAGATAGTTCGACAACCCGAACAGGATCGTCGCAAATCCAAACGCAAACGTCGCGCCGAACATCCAGAAGCCGACACGCCGCCTGAGCGGATTCACAGCGAGCGCAAGCGCCACGCTGGCTGCTCCCACGCCCATCGCCGATCGCAGAATGCCGAGTTCGCTCGGCCCGGCGTGCAGGATGTCGCGCGCGAACACCGGCAATAGCGCCACCGCGCCGGCAAGCAGGACGACCACCAGATCCAGCGAAATCGCCCCGAGGACAACCTTCTGCTTCCATACAAAACGCAGTCCATCCGCGATCATGCCGAGCGTGCGCGCGTCCTCCACCGGCTGTTGCTTCGGCGCCTTCAGCGTCAGCATCAGCGCGCCCGCCACGAGGAGGAGCACAAAGGTCGCCGAGTACGGGACGACCGGTCCGAACGCGTAGATCAGGCCCCCGACCGCTGGACCGATAATCAAGGAAGACTGAAACGCGAGCGACGACCAGGCGATGCCCTGCGGCAAGTCCTCGCGCGGCACCAGCATCGGCATCAGCGCGCTCGCCGCTGGCGGCATGAACGCATTGGTCGCGCCAGCGAGAATGGCCGCGCCGAACACGGCGGGAATGATGATGTCGGGTCCGAAGCGCGAAGCCGCGGCGAGCCCCAACGCGATGGCGGCCTTCACCGCAAAGCACGCCACTAGGATGAGCCGGCGGTTGTAGCGGTCCGCGGCCTGTCCTCCGAACAGCGAGAGCACGAGCAACGGCAGGAATTGCGCGAGCCCGACAAGGCCCAGCACAAACGCGGCTTCGGCAATGGATTGACCGTGCGCGCGTGCTGAATCGTAGACCTGCCAGCCCATAGCGGTGAGCTGCATCTGCACGGCGAACGTCGAGAACCAGCGCGCGAACCAGTATTGCGTGTAAGAACGGTGGCGGAAGATGTCGAGGGAAGGGATGCGGAGCGCGGGCAAGGCGGCGGACCATAGTGGGTGTTGGGTGCTGGGTTCTAGGTGGTACGTGACGGAAACGTGTTGCTGCGGATCATCACCGAAGCGCACCAACACCCAGCACCCAGATTGACGCCCCAGCGCCAGCGCCCTAAGCGCTCGCGCCGCTGTTGGGGATGGAAGTGGGCAACATCGTCGCCGAAAAGCCGGAGCACGCCGCCCTGATCGAGCGCGTGCTCGACCGCGCCTTCGGCCCGGGCCGTTTCGCCAAGACGAGCGAACGCGTGCGCGAACGCGGCGCCCATCTCGAGTCCGCACTCTCGCGCGTTGCGCTGGACGATGCAGGAGAGGTGATCGGCGTCTGCCGCATCTGGCGCGTGAAGGCGGGCGTAGAGCTCTTCTTCCTTGGGCCGCTCGCCGTCGATCCGGCGGCGCAAGCCACCGGCCTCGGCCTCAAACTCACGCGGGAGGCCGTCACGGCATGCCGCGCCAGCGGCGGCAACGGCGTGGTGCTCGTCGGCGCCGAGCGCTTCTTCCGCCCCCTCGGCTTCAGCGTGATCCCGAAAGATCGCCTTGCCTTGCCCGGCCCGGTCGATCCTGCACGCTTCCTCTGGCTCGAACTCCGCCCTGGCGGCCTGGACAAGGCCTACGGCGCCATCAGCGCGCCGCGCTAACCGGCCAAGCGCAACAACCAATCCAGAAAACCCTGCCAAAGCGGCGTCTCGCTCATCGGACCACTTCCGAACTGTATGAGTACGAGCGCGGCGCCTCCCACCAAGTACGCCGGATGCACTTTGCCGCGCGCGCGCCAGTCAAAAACGATGGCCGCCACGAGCAGCAGATCAACGATCGCGGCCGGCAAATAGGTGACTTCAACAGGCGCCGGCGGACCAAGTCCCGGACGCGGCGCGTCCGGCGCGATGATGGCCCGCACAGTGCGGCCGACTGCCGCCTGTAGGATCGAGATCGACGCCAGCAGCATGAGCCGCATGTGCATCTCCGGCCGGCGCACATTTGCAATGCCACGCCGACAACGACCGCGAAGAAGATGATCCCGCTGATCGGCACGATGGCGAAGCGCCGGCCTGCTTCTTCAAAGCCGCGCGCTGTCGCTGACTCCAACGACCCCAGCGCCGTCCACGTCCCGACGAACACCATGGCGGTGGCGATCGCGATTCCGAGCAAGCCAAACGCGCGATGCGAAGCCAGCCGATCATGCGCCGCGAGCCAGGCTTGCGAGAAGAAGAACAACGTCCAAACTGAGAAGAGCACCCCGTGCAGATGAACAACCGGCGGCACTTCAAGGCCGCCCATCGCGAGCGGCGCCCAGTAGGTGGAGAAGAATCCGCCGAAAGCGACGACGACAATGGCGCCCGCCAGCCAGACGAAATAGCCCTCCGCGCCGCTGCGCGAATAGGTCGATGTGACGCTGGCGACCATGGCCCACCTCTCGCTGCGAAGCAGGATGGTCGCATATTCTTTCGATGGCGGCCACGCGTCCCGCATGCGCGGGCTAAACGCTCTCGCGCCGCCATCCCAGCATGAGCAGCGCCAGGCCAAACACCGCCCAGGCCCAGCCTGGCCCTAGCGGCGAGGCTTGCGCGGCGCGCACGACATAAGCGCCGTTGCGCTCGATGCCGATCCAGTCGCCGCCGCTCGCGCGCGCACCGCGATCGACGCGGCGTATCGCCGGCAGGCGTTGCCCGTCTTCTCGCGTCATGAACACGCTGCCGCCGGTGGCGTCAGCGAAAGGGCGCAGAATTTCCGGATTGGCCGCAAGCGCCGCCGCTTCATGCGGATTGAGCGGACCAACCGCCGCGAACGCGCGGAGACTTCCGCTGCGCGCTTCGTACAGGCCTTGCTCCTCCGCCGGCGCTTCGCCGCGATAAAGTCCGGGCGCGGTTTGCTCCAGCGCCGCACTGCTGCTCTGGCCGGATGGCGAGACGATCTCGACCGGCGTGGGTGCGTTGCCAAGCGTCGAGCGCTCGATCTCCAGCCCGCGCGGTCCCGGATCAATCGACAAGCGCTCGTCTTCCAGCTCTGGCTCCTGCATGAGCCAGTGCGCAAGGCGGCGCAGCAATTCGCCGTGCGGCCCGCCGCCGTCATAGCCGCGCGCCCAAAGCCACGGCTGATCCGACCACAGCTGCGCCACGCGCCCTTCGCCCGCGCGATCGAGCACCAGGAGCGGGCGGCCATCCGCGCCTTGCAGCACGGCTTGTCCGCTTGACGCGCGCGCATCGATCTGCCGCGTCCAGCGGCCCCAACGCTCCGGCGCCGGCAAACCGCGCACCACAGGATGACGCAAACCAAGCGCGGTCGGCGCTGGGCGATACGGCCGGTTCGTCACCAATCCCGTCGGCTGCGACGGCAGGATGCCGGCAAGCGCGGTGCGATAGAGGCCATCGAGCCCCGCTTCTGCCTCGCCCGCCGTGATAAGCAGCGCGCCACCTTGTTCCACGCGCCGCGCGATCTGGGAGAGATAATACGCCTGCAGAATCCCGCGCCGCGGCGCGCGATCGAAGATGATGAGATCGAACTCGCCGAGCCTTCGCTCGAACAATTCCTCCGTCGGGAAGGGGATCAGCGCCAGTTCATGCAGCGGGGTGAAGTCCTGCTTGTCCGGCGGACGCAGGATCGAGAAGTGCACCAGATCGACGGCAGGATCGGACTTCAGCAAATTTCGCCACACGCGCGCGCCCTGATGCGGCTCGCCGGTGATCAGCAGCACGCGCAGGCGGTCGCGGATGCCGTTGGCGGCGAACGCGGCGCGGTTGTTCGCGAGCGTGATTTCCTCCGGCCCCGCCTCGGCCTCGACGATCACCATGTTCCGCCCCCGCTTGGGCAGGCGGACGTCGATAGCGAACTCCAGGTTGGCGCGCGCCGTCGTTTGAGACACGAGGCGCCCATCGATGCTGACATTGATGCGCACGGGCGCATTGAGTGCGTCGATCACCCGCGCGGTGATGCGCATCGGTTCGTTGACGATGCCGAACGTCGGCGCCGACACCAGTTCGAGCCGCCGGTCGCCGCGATCGGGATCGCCGACGATGAGCACGTGCGCCGGCCCAAGATGCGAGAGGCGCCGCGGCTCGGCGGGCGGATCGGCCGCTTGCCCGTCCGTCACCACGACGACGCCGCCGATCCGTTCGCGCGCCACGTCCGAGAGCGCGTCCTCGATCACCGACGTGATCAGGGTCCCGTCTGGCCCGCCGCGCGCTTCGCGCACGCGCACGTCTAGGCCTTGTTCGCGAGACAAGCGCTCCGCCATCGCATCGCCCGCCGCGCGCGCGGCGTCGCGCCGCCCCGCGAGCAGCAGGCTCTCGCTTTGGTCCACCACCACCAGCGCGACGTCGTCGGCAGGTTCGCGCGCTTCGCGCACCCATTGGGGCTGCATCAGCGCAATGAAGAGAAACACGAGTCCCGCCAGCCGAAGCCATGGCGCGCCGCCGCCGCGCAAGAGATAAACGCTCCAGGCGATGAGCGCGATCACGCCCAGCGCAATCACCATGCTGAACGGCAGCGCCGGATCGAACCCGATGCGAGAACCGGCGATCATTCCAGCACCAAGCGCATCATTCTTCGCCCATGCGTTCGAGCAAAGCGGGCACATGCACCTGGTCGGCTTTGTAGTTCCCCGTCAGCGCCACCATGACGAGATTGACCCCAAAGCGCAGCGCCAGTTCGCGCTGCCGATCGCTGCCGACATTACCGGCCCAGGCGGAGGCCCAGTCGCCATTGCCGATGAAGATCGCCGCAACCCCGTCGCGCGAAGACGCCGCCGACGCGCTCTCTGCCCAAAGCTGCGGCGCCTGCGTGCGGCCGGGAAAGCTGCGCATCAGATAGAAGGAGCGCGACAACACGTGGTCGGTCGTGACGAGTTCAAGCGGCGGAACATCGACCCCTTGCAGCATGGTCGCCGCCGGACGGTTCTGCCCGGCGCCTGCATCGCGCGTGTCCACCAGCAGCAAGCCGCCGATCGCCAGATAACGGTCCACATTGGCCAGCGCCGCGTCGGAAAGACGCTGCGGCTGGGATGTCGCCGGCCAGTAGAGGAAAGGGTAGGCGGCCAGATTGTCGCGTGCGAGATCAACGCCGATCGGCGCGCCAGGTTCAACCGAGGTGCGCGCGGTGAGAATCTCCGAGACTGCGCGCAGCCCTTGCTCAGATGTTCGATCGATCCGCGCATCACCCGTGCGCACGTAGGCGAGACGCAGCGTCTGTGTTGGATCATCGTTTTGCGCGCGCGCTTCGCCGCCCGAAAAAAACGCAAGCGCCAACAGCGCCGCCGTCCCCGCGCGCGCAAAGCGCGGCAAACGGCCGATCAGGAAAAGCGCGATCAGCAGATCAATCACGAGCAGCAAGCCGGCCAGGCCAAAGAGCCACCCCGCCAGCGGTCGCTCGATCGTTGCGCCCAGGCCCGCACGCGCGATGCCGCTCGGCAGGCGCAGCGGCGTCAGCGCTTCATCGGAGGCGGCGGCATCGATCGCGGCCGAAACGCCCGCGCGCTCGTAGAGGCCGGGCGGCGTCGCCGGCGACGCGCGCGCTGTCGCAAACGCTTCCGCCGGAATCGGCTGCGCATCGGGCGGGGCAGGCGACAGCGAGCCGAACCCGTCGAGCAATCGCGTCGCCACGAATGGTCCGCCCGTAATCTCGCGCTCGCCCGCGCCGTCCGGCCGTCCGGCGAAGGAGAGCGTCCGGCGGAGCATCTCCACGAATAGCCCCGAGAGCGGCACGTCGGACCAATCTGGCCCCGCGCTCACATGGAAAAGCACGATGAGCCCCCGCCCGCGCGGCTGCGCCGTCACAAGCGGCGAGTTGTCCGTCAACGTGGCCCACACGCGCGCTTCTTCCAGCGATGCAGGCTCGGCCAACACTTGGCGGCGCACAGTCACGTCGCTCGGCGGCGTCACGCCCGCGAACGGCGAGTCATCGGGGAAGGGCGACACAGTCAGCGGCGTCTCCCACGCGAGGGCGCTGCCAAGCGTGCGCGAGCCTGGCCGCAAACGCACCGGCACGAACTCATCCGCGTCGTTCGCGAGCCGCGGTCCCGCGAAGCGCACCAGCAAGCCGCCGCCGTTCAGCCAGCGCTCCAGCGCCGCCGTATCCGTCGGCGCGATGCGCCCGGCATCTGGTAGGATCAAAGCTTGCGCGCGAGCATCGATCAGCTCGGTGATGCCGCCTCGCCGCAGGCTCGCGTAGGGCTGCAACGCAC
>Ga0196964_10000975_pt1 | contig 15379 bp, 18 predicted proteins | sample S1_10metaG_FD_148615 | JGI IMG/M metagenome (GOLD analysis project Ga0196964, IMG submission 148615) | Soil microbial communities from Anza Borrego desert, Southern California, United States - S1_10 | ecosystem: Environmental > Terrestrial > Soil > Desert | place: USA: California | collected...
GATCGTGAGCGCCGGTCGCGGCGGGGAGGCCGCTCGGCGCTAAAGGCTTGATACCGCTTAGGAAAGCACGCGCGGCGAGGTTCTCGCAGAACCCCGCCGCCCGAAGCCGCGCGCCTCTTAGCACGCGCCCTTCACCCCCGCAACCGATGCGCAAAGCCTTTGCGGCAAGGGCTTGATCGGCTCCGCGGTATCCGCTCTTAAGGGCCTTCAGCCACGTCAGGAACGCCGTTCTATGGACCAGATCTCGACCCTCCTCGCCGACCCGGCCGCCTGGGCCGCGCTGGTCACCCTGATCGTGATGGAGGTCGTGCTGGGGATCGACAACCTGATCTTCATCTCGATCCTGACCAACAAGCTGCCCGAGGCCCAGCGGGCCAAGGCGCGGCGGATCGGCATCAGCCTGGCGCTGATCATGCGCCTGGCGCTCTTGGGCACCATCGCCTGGATCGTCGGCCTGACCCAGCCTGTGTTCGACCTGGGCATCAGCGGCGGCGACGACGGCCACGGCGGGGCGGCGTTCGAGACCCAGTTCTCGTGGCGCGACCTGATCCTGATCGCCGGCGGCCTGTTCCTGGTCTGGAAGGCGACCAAGGAGATCCACCACAACGTCGACCCCGATCACGGGCCCGACGTGTTCGAGCCCGGCGTGAAGGCCGCGGGGCTGAACTTCGGCGCCGCCATCGTCCAGATCCTGATCCTGGACCTGGTGTTCTCGATCGACTCGATCCTGACGGCGGTCGGCATGACCGACCACCTGCCGATCATGGTCGCGGCGGTGCTGACCGCGGTGACGGTGATGATGGTCGCCGCCGGGCCGCTCGCCCGCTTCATCGAGAAGAACCCGACGGTGGTGATGCTGGCGCTGGGCTTCCTGCTGATGATCGGTATGGTCTTGATCGCCGACGGCTTCGGCGTCCACGTGCCCAAGGGCTACATCTACGCCGCCATGGCCTTCTCGGCCTTCGTCGAGGCGCTGAACCTGGTCTCGCGCAAGCGCAAGGCCAAGGCCGGCGCGCCTCACTAGGCGTAGGCGACCACCTCGACGCGCATGCCGTCGGGGTCTTTGAGGAACAGGGCGACGGTCTCGCCGAAGCCACGAATCTCGGGGACCTCGAAGCCCGCCGCCGCCACCTCGGCGCGCACCCGCTCGACCTCCGCCCGCGATTTCGCCTGGAAGGCGATGTGGTTCATCCCCGGGCCGTAGCGGCGATAGCCGGGCTCCGGCTCGTCCGCCTGCTTCAGGTCCACCGCCTGGTCGGCCTCGTTGACCCACACGTGGTCGCGGGTCTTGCGAAAGCCGATCGCGGTCATCACCGCCTCCCACCAGGGAAGGCTCGCGTCCAGGTCGGACGCCATCAGCACCACGTGGTCGAAGGTCACTCGGAGAACTCCTAGAGAAAGCTGTACGGATCGATGTCGACGGTCACCCGGACGCTTCCGGGGACTTTCACCCTCGACATCCATGTGGTGACGAAGCTTTGCAGGTCCACATGCCGGTCGGCGCGGACCAGCAGGCGCTTGCGACGGCGCCCCCGGACCAGGGCCAGGGGCGCGTCGGCGGGGCCGTAGACCTCCAGATAGGCGGCGTTCGGAACGGCGGCGGCCAGCGCCTTGGCGGTGGCGTCGAGCGCCACGGGATCCGCGCTGGACAGGATCAGGGCCGCCAGCCGTCCGAACGGCGGCAGGCCCGCCGCCTCCCGCTCGGCCGTCTCGGCGGCGACGAAGGCGTCGCGGTCCTGGGCGGCGAGCGCCTGCAGCACCGCGTGCTCGGGCGCGTAGGTCTGGATCAGGGCGCGGCCCGGCCGGTCGGCGCGGCCGGCGCGCCCCGTCGCCTGGGCCAGCAGCTGGAAGGTGCGTTCGGACGCCCGCAGGTCGCCGCCCTTCAGGCCCAGGTCCGCGTCCACCACGCCGACCAGCGTCAGGCGGGGGAAGTTGTGGCCCTTGGCGGCGGCCTGGGTCGCCACCAGCATGTCGATCTCGCCCGCAGCCATGCGCTCGACCAGGGCCCGCGCCGAGGCGCCGTCCGGCACGGTGTCGGAGGAGAACACCGCCGTGCGCGCCTCGGGAAACAGCGCCCGCACCTCCTCCTCCACCCGCTCCACGCCCGGCCCGACCGAGACCAGCGAGTCCTCCGCGCCGCAGTGCGGGCACTTCTTCGGCTTGGGCATGGAGAAGCCGGTCAGGTGGCAGACCAGCCGACCGGTGTAGCGGTGCTCGACCAGCCAGGAGTCGGTGTCGGGCGCGGTCATCCGCTCGCCGCAGGCCCGGCACAGCACCAGCGGCGCGTAGCCTCTCCGGTTCAGGAACAGCAGCGACTGCTCGCCCCGGGCGAAGGTCTCGGCCATGGCCGAGACCAGGGACGTCGACAACCAGCGGCCGCGCTCGGGCGGCGCCTGGCGCAGGTCGATCAGGTCGATGTCGGGCAGCCGCGCCGCGCCGTGGCGCGCCGACAGCTTGAGCCAGCGGTAGCGGCCCTGCTCGGCGTTCCAAAGGCTCTCCAGCGACGGGGTGGCCGAGGCCAGCACCACCGTCGCGCCCTCGATCTTGGCGCGAGCCACGGCCAGGTCGCGGGCCTGGTAGATCAGGCCGTCCTCCTGTTTGTAGGAGCCGTCGTGCTCCTCGTCGACGACCAGCAGGCGCAGGTTTCGGAACGGCAGGAACAGGGCCGAGCGGGCGCCGACCACGATGCGGCAACGGCCGTTGGCCACCGCCTCCCACACCTTTCGCCGCTTCGGGGGAGACACGCCCGAGTGCCACTCCGCCGGGGCGACGCCGAAGCGCCGCTCGAAGCGCGCCAGCACCGCCTGGGTCAGCGCGATCTCGGGCAGCAGCACCAGCACCTGCGCTTGCGGGTCGGCGGCGAGCGCGTGGGCGGCGGCCTCGAGATAGACCTCTGTCTTTCCCGAGCCGGTGACGCCGTCGACCAGCGCCGCCTGGAAGCCGCCCTGGTCGAGCAGGGTCTCGAGCACGCCCGCGGCGGCGGCCTGGCTGGGGTTCAGGGCGGCGGGGGCGTGGCCGGGGTCGGGCTCGGGGAAGGCGGCCGGCTCAACGATTTCGACGACGTTCAGCACGCCCTCCTCGCACAGGCCCTTGACCACGCCGCCCGATACCGCGGCGGCCCGGGCCAGATCGGCGGCGCTCAGCGGCCCTGCGGCGGCGGCCTCGAGCACGCGGTCGCGGGCGGGGGTCGGGCGGGCGGGTTTGGCGCCGGTCAGCGCCAGCTTGCGCTCCGGCCGGGGCGGCGGGGCGCGCAGGCCGCGCAGGGCGACGGCGGCGACCTCGCCCGGCGGCGAGCAGGTCCACCGCGCGGTCCAGCGCACGAAGGCCAGGGTGTTCGGCGGCAGCGGCGGCTCGTCGACCACCGACTCCAGCGCCTTCAACGGCCGGTTCTCGCCCGGACGGTCCTCGACCTCGACCACCACGCCGCGCAGCCGGCGGGGCCCCAGCGGCGCGACCACGTGCGCGCCGGGCGCGACCGCCATGCCCTCCGGCGCCGCGTAGTCGAACGGCTCGGGCAGCGGCAGGGGCAGCAGGACGCGGGCGACTTTCATCCGGAAGCGAGGGAGAGACGCGACGCGCCCGGCCGCGCTAGAACGCCTCCGAACCCCTCCCGAGGACTCCCCATGCAGCTGTTCATCGACACCGCCGAGACCGATCTGATCCGCGAACTGGCCGAAACCGGCCTGGTGGACGGGGTCACCACCAATCCCTCGCTGATCGCCAAGTCCGGACGCCCCATGACCGAGGTCATCGCCGAGATTTGCGACCTCGTCGAGGGGCCGGTGAGCGCTGAGGTGGCGGCGGTCGAGGCGGCGGCGATGATCGCCGAGGGCGAGAAGCTGGCGAAGATCTCGCCGAACGTCGCGGTCAAGGTGCCCCTGACCTTCGAAGGCCTGAAGGCGACCACCGCCCTGGCCCAGCAGGGGATCATGGTCAACGTCACCCTGTGCTTCACCCCGACCCAGGCGCTGCTGGCGGCGAAGGCGGGGGCGGCGTTCATCTCGCCCTTCATCGGCCGCCTGGACGACGCGGGCGAGGACGGGATGGAACTGATCCGTGAGATTCGGGCGGTCTACGACAACTACGAGTTCGACACCGACATCCTGGCCGCCTCGATCCGCAACACGCGTCACGTCAGCGACTCCGCGATCGCCGGCGCCGACGCCGCGACCATTCCGCCGGCGGTTTTCCGCGAGCTCGTCAAGCACCCCTTAACCGACCGCGGGCTTGATCAATTCCTCAGTGATTGGGCCAAGACCGGGCAGTCGATTCTGTGAGCACCGCCGACCTATTCGCCGCCGTGAACGACGCCGTGCCCGAGCCCGATCCGCTGGACTGGGACCGGGTGCGCGCCTTCATCCAGTCCTCGCCTGAAGCGCTGCTACAGGACCACGATCTGCTGCAGGCGATCGGGCTGAAGCCTCGCCCCGACAACGTGGTGGAGTTCGGCCGCGCGGCGCTGGCCAAGCTGGAGGCTGCGGCCGCGCGCGAGAGCGACGCGCGTCGCTCGATCGAGCAGGTCGCCCGTGCCAACTTCGCCGCCCAGGCCCAGACCCACGTGGTGGTCGTCGACCTGCTGGAGAGCCGCAACCACGCCGACCTGGCGCGGCGGCTGGACGACGCGGCCCGCACCCGCTTCGGCTTGGTGTCGGGCGTGATCGCCCTGGAGAAGCCCGGAAACGTGCCGTTCGGCTGGCGCGCGCTGGAGGACGGCGGCGTGGACGTCCGGCTCGGCGCCTACGGCCTGTCGCGGCTGGGGCCGCTCGGCGGCGACGAGCCCCTGTTCGGCGCCGAGGCGGAGCGGGTGAAAAGTGCGGCGCTGGTGCGCATGGCCCTGTGGGGGCCGACCCGCCAGGCGATCGTCGCCTTCGGTTCGGCCGAGGAAGACGGCTTCGCCCCGGACATGGGCGCCGAACTGGTCGCCTTCCTGGCCCGGGTGGTCGAGCGCACGGCGGAGCGGTGGCCGGTTTTGTAGGTGAAGCAAGGGTTCTCACCCTCTCCCTTCCCCCTCGAGGGGGGAAGGGCGGGGATGGGGGTGCGCGCGCGACGGTGAGGCAGAAAGCGCTGGAGGCGGCGCGGGTTTCTGTTCCGCCTCCAGCGCCTGCTTCCGAAGCCTCGGCGCGTACACCCCCACCCTGCCCTCCCCCCTCGAGGGGGAGGGTGGAAGAATTACCTGCTGACCAGACTCTCCATCGCCACCAAGGGGGAGAAATATGACCCCGCGCGAGGCCGTGCGCCTCTGGCTCTCCCATCTCGAGAACGAGCGCCGCTGCTCGCCCAAGACCCTGGACGCCTACGGGCGGCAGGTCGGGGCCTATCTCGATTTCCTGGAGCGCCACCGGGGCGGACTGGCGGCCGTCGGAGACCTCGGCGCCGTCACGGCGGCGGACTTGCGCGCCTACCTGGCGTCGCGCCGGCGCGGCGACAGCCCGCTGTCGGCCCGGTCGCTGGGCCAGGGTCTGTCGGCGATCCGCACCTTCCACCGCTTCATCGACCGGCGCCACGGTGTGGCCAACGCCCAGATCGCGCTCGTTCGGGGACCACGCCAGCCGGCCTCGGTCCCCCGGCCGGTGAACGAGGATCAGGCCAGAGGCCTGATCCAGGACGCCGCCGCCGACACCGACCGCCGCGACTGGGAGGCCGCGCGCGACCGGGCGGTGCTGACCCTGCTCTACGGCTGCGGGCTGCGCATTTCCGAGGCGCTGTCGCTGAAGCGGTCGGACGCGCCGCTGGCGGAGTCGCTCCGGATCACCGGCAAGGGATCGAAGACCCGAATGGTCCCGGTGCTGCCGGCGGTGCGGCGCGCGGTGGACGACTATCTGGCCGAGGCGCCGTTCGCGCTCGCGCCGGACGAGCCGCTGTTCCGCGCGGCCCGGGGCGGCCCCTTGAGCCCCCGTCACGTGCAGGCGACGGTCCAGCGGCTGCGCGGGCGGCTGGGCCTGCCCGACAGCGCCACGCCGCACGCGCTGCGCCACTCCTTCGCCACCCACCTGCTGGGCGCCGGCGCCGACCTGCGTTCGATCCAGGAGCTGCTGGGGCACGCCTCGTTGTCGACGACGCAGAAGTACGCGGCGGTGGACGCCGAACGCCTGCTGTCGGCCTACGCCAAGGCGCACCCGCGGGCGTGACGTTTCGGGGCCCGTGACCACGCCGCCCGGGACAGGGGGCGCGATCCCTGCTAGGGCGGCGCGTCAGTTCAGGAGCCCGCCCGTGACCCCCGACACCGCCGCCGAGCCGCGCAAGGGCTTCGACCCCCTGCGGGCGATGTACAACTGGGTCATGCGGCTGGCGGGCGGCAAGCACGCGGTGCCGGCCATGGCCGCGGTGTCCTTCGCCGAGAGCTCGTTCTTTCCGATCCCGCCCGACGTGATGCTGGGCCCCATGGTGCTGGCGCGGCCCGACCGGGCCTATTTCTACGCCTTCGTCTGCACGGCGGCCTCGGTGCTGGGCGGCTTCGCGGGTTACGCCATCGGCTACTACGCCCAGCCGCTGGGCGAATGGCTGCTGCGGGTGCTCGGCCACGGCGAGGGGATCGACACCTACCGCGCCTGGTTCGACCAGTACGGCCTGTGGGTGATCCTCGGCAAAGGCGTGACGCCGATTCCCTACAAGGTGGTGACCATCGCCGCCGGCCTGGCCAAGTACAGCCTGTTCACCTTCCTGTGGGCCTCGGTCCTGACGCGCGGGATCCGGTTCTTCATCGTCGCCTGGGTGCTGAAGCGCTTCGGCCCGAAGATCCTGGAGGTGGTCGAGCGCCGCCTGGCCATGGTGACCATGGGTCTGGTCGCGGTCATCGTGATCGGCTTCGTCCTGCTGAAGCTGATCCCGCACTAAGCTCGACGATCGTTCCGGCAACGGCTAAGTCTGTGATCATGAAAGCGATGCGGACCGTGCTGCGCTGGTGGACGCTCTACGCCGTGCTGGCCTCGGCGGCCATGCTGGCGGCGGCGCACGCGTTCGAGGAGTTCGGCGGCTACGCCCCCTGCGCGCTCTGCCTGAAGCAGCGCGAGGTCTACTGGTTCGCCCTGATCGTCGGCGTTCCGGCCAGCCTGTGGGCGCTGGCGTTCCGGTCGAAGGGCACGCCCCGGCTGGCGGCCTTCCTGCTGTTCGCGATCTTCACCGCCGGCGCGATCACCGCCGGCTTCCACGCGGGCGGCGAGCTGAAGTGGTGGGAGCTGCCCGCCACCTGCGGCGGCGGCAATCCCGGCGCGATCAGCATCGACGACCTCAGCGCCTCGATCCTGGGCGGCGAGCGGGTGCGCGCGCCCGCCTGCGACGTGGCCGCCTGGAGCTTCGCCGGGGTTTCCATGGCCGGCTGGAACGCGATCGCCTCGGCGGTGTTGGCCCTGCTGAGCCTGCTCGCGGCTCGCCGCAAGGACGCCCCCCGTGGCTGACACGCCGCTACCCCGCCCCGGTCCGGGCGCCGTCCGCGCCCGCCTGGCCGAGATACTCAGGGTCGACCACGCCGGCGAGCTGGCGGCGGTGCACATCTATCGCGGCCAGCGGGCGGTGTTCGACCGGGCGGCCGGCAAGGAGAAGATCGGCGCTGACCTCGCCGAGATGGAGGCGCACGAGCAGGTCCACCTCGACCGCTTCGACGGCCTGCTGACCGAGCGGCGGGTGCGCCCCACCCTGATGGCGCCGGTCTGGCGCGCGGCCGGGTTCACCCTCGGCGTCGGCACCGCTCTGCTCGGCGAGAAGGCCGCCCACGCCTGCACCGAGGCGGTGGAGACGGTGATCGAGGACCACTACGCCGGCCAGATCGACGAGCTGCGGACCCGCGACCCGGCCCTGGCGGCCGAGCTCTCTCAGTTCCGCGACGACGAGCTGGCGCACCGCGACCACGCGGTGGCGAACGGCGCGCGCGAGGCCCCCGCCTACCGGCTGCTCTCGGCCGTCGTCCAGGCCGGCTGCCGCGCCGCGATCCGGATTTCCGAAAAGATTTGAACGGCTAAGGCAAACCTGAGTCCGTCCCGGAACGTTTCGTCGGCTCCCGTACCCTAGTGCCTGAGTACCCATGCCTTACGTGGACTCCGCCGTGGTCGACTGGATCGGCTACGACCCCGAGCGGAACACCCTGTTCGTCCGCCTGCTCGACGGGGACCTGTGGTCCTACGAGCCGGTGACGAGGGACACCTACGCCGCCTTCCTGCTGGCCCCCTCCAAGGGCGGTTTCCTGCGCGACGAGCTGAAGCCGGCCGCGCGCGGGCGGAGGCTGGAACGCGGGTCCGGCGACGAGGTGACAGCGTTCATATTGTAGAGCTTTTTGGAAAACGCCGGTTTTTTGATAACGGCGACGCTTGCAGCGCGGCCGCGGAGTCGCTTACCAGCGTCATCGTTTCGCCCGGAACCGTACCCAACCTCGGCGGTTCCATACGTATGTTCGAGTCCGCCCATGTCTAACGCCCTGCGTGTCCAGTCCGCCGCCCGCATCCTGGTCGTCGAGGACGAGGGCGACCTGTGCGCGCTGCTGGAGGACCAGCTGGAGGCGGCGGGTTATCAGCCGGTCTGCGTCCACGACGACCAGACCGCCTACGCCACCCTGGACGCCGAGCACCGGGCGCTGGCGGCTCTCGTGGTGGACATCAATCTGGGCGCCGGGACCACCGGCTACGACGTCGCCCGCTACGCCCGCCGGCTCAATCCCGCCCTGCCGGTGATCTACACCACCGGCGGCAACGCCGACAGTTTCGAAGCGCATCAGGTCGAGGACGCGCGCCTGCTGGAGAAGCCGTTCGGTCAGGCCGAGCTGCTGAGCGTGCTGGAACAGGCGATCGGCTGAGGCGCCGCCGTGCGGCATCTCGCCTCCCTCCACTCTACGACACTCAACCCCTCTTCCCCCACCTCGCGTTTCACGATCTAAGCGTCAGCGGGGGAGCTCGGGGCTGCCCCTGTCTTCATCCTTTGGGGGGATCCCATGAAACTGTTCACCCGCACGACCGCCTCGGCGGTCGCTCTGCTGCTGCTCACCTCGGCGTGCGCCACCACCACCAAGGTCGCCACCGTCCAGCCGGATGACACCAAGATGTCGTGCGAGCAGCTGAAAGCCGAGTTCGCCAAGCTCGACACCGTCATGCAGGAAGCTGACCACAACAAGGGCGTCAACACCGCCAATGTCGCCGCCGTGCTGTTCTTCTGGCCGGCCGCGGTCGGCAACTACATGGACGCTGACAAGGCCGAGAAGCTGGTCGAGCAGCGCCGCTCTCACCTGATGGAAGTCTACAAGAGCAAAAGCTGCTGATCCGCCTCACCGCTCGTAATTGCTGAAGGGCGCGGCTCAGGCCGCGCCCTTTCTGTTTGTCCGCTATCCGTACGTGCCAAGCCCGCCCTGAACGGCTATGCAGTTTGCGGCGCGCGCTGGGGAGGACGGTCTCGCGATGATCGGGGAGGCGGAACGGCTTTCCGAAGCGGTCGACGCGGCGGGGCTCGGGCTCTGGCGCTACGACCTGCGGACCGGCGAGCTCGACTGGGACGCCCGCATCAAGGCGCTGTACGGCCTGCCGCCCGACGCGCCCACTTCATTCGAAACCTTCGTCGGCGGCGTGCATCCCGACGACCGCACCTCTGTTCTGGGCGAGTTCGAGAGCGCCCTGAACCGGCCGGACGGGCGCGACTTCACCGTCGAGCACCGCACCGTCGCCCCCGACGGCCGGGTGCGCTGGGTGGTCGGTAACGGCCGCATCCTGCGCGACCCGGCCGGCGCGGCCTACGGCGTGGTCGGGACCAGCTGGGACATCACCGCGCGCAAGACCGCCGAGCTGGCCCTGGCCGACAGCGAGCGGCGGCTGCGCGCGCTCGGCGACAACCTGCCGTTCGCGGTGCTGTACCAGGTGGCGGTCACGCCCGACGGCCTGGGGCGGCGCTTCCTGCACCTGTCGGGCGCCTGCGAGCGGCTGAACGGGATCACCGCCGAGGCCGCCCTGGCCGACGCGAACGCCCTGTACGGCCTGATCGCGCCCGAGGACCTGCCGCGCGTGGCCGAGGCGGAGGCCCGCTCGATCCGCACCGGCTCGCCGTTCGACGTCGAGGTGCGGTTCCGGCTGCACGACGGCTCCACCCGCTGGTTCCGGCTGGTCTCCGCGCCCCGCCCGGCGCCGGACGGCGGCACGATCTGGGACGGGGTGCAGATCGACATCACCGAGCGCAAGCGCGACGAGGCGCGGCGCAAGCTGCTGACCGACGAGCTGAACCACCGGGTGAAGAACACCCTGGCCATCGTCCAGAGCGTCGCCGCCCAGAGTTTCGCCGGAAACGCCGCCACGCCCGAAGCCCGCGCTCGCTTCGAGGGACGGCTGATGGCCCTGGCCGCCGCCCACGCCCTGCTGACGCGGGAGAACTGGGAAGGCGCCTCCTTCCGGGCGCTGGCGGGCGAGGCCCTGGCCCCGCTCGCCCCGACCGACCGGCTGACCGTCGACGGACCGGACTTCCGGCTGGACCCGCGTACGGCGGTGACCCTGACCATGGCCCTGCACGAACTCGGCACCAACGCCTGCAAGTACGGCGCGTGGTCGGGCGATTCCGGGCGGGTGGAGCTGGCCTGGACGCTGGAGCCCTCCGGCGACGGGACCGACGCCTTCCGCCTGGTCTGGCGCGAACGGGACGGCCCGCGCGTCAGCCCGCCCGAGCGGCGCGGCTTCGGCACGCGCATGGTCGAGCGCGGGCTGGCGGCGGAGTTCGGGGCCGGCGCGATCCTCGAGTTCGCGCCCGAAGGGGTGGTCTGCACCCTGGCCGCGGACCTGCCCTCGACCGTCCGAGCCGATCAGGCGGCGGCCTAGGCGCTCAGCCGGTCGATCTGGGCGCGGATGTGGGCGGCCTCGGCGGCGGTGCCGGCCAGGGCGACGGCCCGGTCGAACGCCTCGCGCGCCTCCGCCGCCCGGCCGAGCTGCTTCAGCAGCGCGCCCCTCAGTCCGTGGAAATAGAAGTAGCCCGACAGCTGCCCGGTCAGCGGTTCGGCCATGGCCAGCGCCGCTTCCGGTCCCTCCGCCTTCGACAGGGCGGCGGTGCGGTTTAGGGTCACCACCGGCGATGGCTGCACCCGCTCCAGCGCCGCGTACAACCGCTCGATCCCCGCCCAGTCGGTGTCCTCGAATCGCGCCGCACGGGCGTGAGTCGCCGCGATCGCCGCCTGCAGTTGGTAGGGACCGGGGCGGCGGTGGCGCACCGCCTTGTCGATCAGCGCCAGCCCCTCGGCGATCAGCTTGGGGTCCCACAGCGACCGGTCCTGGTCCTCCAGCAGCACCAGAGCGCCGTCGGAGTCGAAGCGCGCGGCCCGGCGGGCGTGCTGGATCAGCATCAGGGCGGTCAGGCCCATGACCTCCGGCTCGGCCGGGAAAAGCCGCAGCAGCAGGCGCGACAGCCGGATCGCCTCCTCGCACAGCGGCCCGCGCGCCTGCGCCGCCGCCGGATCGGCGCCGTAGCCCTCGTTGAACACCAGGTAGAGCATGGCCGCGACTGCGCCCACCCGCTCGGATCGCTCGACCGCGCCCGGCGTCTCGAACGGCACGTCGGCCTTGGCGACGCGGGCCTTGGCGCGGGTGATCCGCTGCTCCATCGCCGCCTCTCCGACCAGGAAGGCGCGGGCGATCTGCTTCACTGACAGGCCAGAGACGATACGCAGCGCCAGCGCGATCTGCTGGGTCGCCGGCAGATCGGGATGGCAGCAGACGAACAGCAGCCTCAGCACGTCGTCGCGGTACTGCGACCCGTCCAGCCGCTCGGCCAGCGGCGCCTCGGCGTCGTCGAGGTCCGACAGCGCCTGTTCGTCCGGCAGCTCGGTCTGGCGGCTGCGGCGGCGTACCCCGTCCAGCGCGGCGTTGCGCCCGACCAGGATCAGCCAGGCGGCCGGATCGCGCGGCGGCCCGTTCACCGGCCAGCTCTTCAGCGCCCGAAGGCAGGCGTCTTGATAGGCCTCTTCAGCGGTGTCCAGATCCCGGAAATAGCGCAGCAAGGCCCCGATCGCCTGGGGCCGCGCGCCGGTCAGGGCCGCGTGGATCCAGGCCGGGTCGGTCATGCGCCGACGCTCCCCGGCTGGTAGTAGCGCAGCGGCCGCAGCTCGAACGCGCCGGCCGAGCCGCTGGCCTTGGCCAGGTCCTTGGCGGTCTCCACCGCCTGCTCCAGCGACTCGCAGTCGACCACGTAGAAGCCCAGCAGCTGCTCCTTGGTCTCGGCGAACGGCCCGTCCAGAACCAGCGGCTCGCGCCCCTTGCGCACCGTCGTGGCGGCGGTGGTCGGCAGCAGCCGGGCCACGGGGCCGAGCCGCCCCTGGGCCGTCAGCTTGGCCTGCACCTCGCCCAGCGACGCCATCACCGCGTCGTCCTGCTCCTTGGTCCAGGCGCCGACGACGTCTTCGGAATCGTAGCAGAGGACGGCGTAGAGCATGGCGGCGTTCCTGATCGGCCTTAGGACGCGCCAGTATGGCCCGGCCCGACAGGCGAGCCACGAAAATTGTCCGGGGGCCGCCGCGCTACAGCCCGGCGTACAGGACCGCGTAGGTCAGCCAGGCCGCCAGCCCCGCCACCGAGATCCCCAGCGCCAGGCTGATGCGGCCGTAGGCGAAAGCCAAGCAGGCGAAGAAGCACAGCACCGCCGCGATCAGCCCCGCCGTGGCGTGCCGCTCGACCAGGCCCGCCGGCAGGAACATGCCGTAGCCGTCGCGCACCCGCAGGATCGACGAGATCGACCGCACGACGGTCAGGAACTGCAGGCCGATGACGATGCGCGTCAGGTCTTCCAGACACAGCTTCACGCGCGCCTCACCCTTGCGGCCGCGGACGGGGCGCGCCGGCGAACTCGTCGGCGTAGGCGGGGGCCAGCGCCCGCTGGAAGGCGCTGAGCGGCACGGTGATCTCGTAGGAGCCTTCCGCGTAGGCGCCGAGCGCATAGGGGCCGTAGAGGAAGGTCACGCCCCCCGCCTTGCCGGGGACGGTGGAGGGTTCCAGCACGAACACGCCCTCGCGCCAGGCGGGACACGGCCGCTCCGCGTCGAAGCGGAAGGGCTCGCCCAGCCTGCGGGTCTTCTCGGCCTCGATCTCGCGGCAGAGGGCGGCGTTCAGCGACGCGGGGTCGGCGTCGGCGCGGAACAGGGCCGCGGGCGTGACCGCGCGCTTCAGCGACTTGTCCCACAGCACCGAGGCGTAGCCGCTGTTGCCGTGGGCGCCGCCGGTGTACTCGGCGGTCAGGCCCTCCAGGCTCAGCAGCTTGGAGGTCTCCGCCGAGGCCCGCCACTCGATCGAGCGGGAGTAGGGCGGGATGGGAACGCCCTCGCCCAGCATCTCGGCCCGGTCCTCCTGGGCGCCCTCGACGAAGGCCTTCAGTTCCCGCACCGCCTCGGCGTAGACCCGCGCGTGCAGATCGGGCTGGGCGCGCAGCGCCTCGGGCAGCTTCAGCTCCACCTCCGCGTGCTCGGTCTTCTGCGTGAAGCTCATCGGCGCGGCCGCGTCGGCGGGGATGTCGATCGCGCCCGCCGCGCCGGTGCCGTCCGGACCCTTGGCGGCGGGGACGGTCTCTTCCTTGCGCTTGCAGGCGCTCACGGCCAGCAGCAGGGCCGCGGCCCCGATCCCCACGATGCGACCCGGTTTCATCATCCTCTCCAAGCCCCGGCGACCAGCGCCGCGGCCAACAGTAGCCCGGCGTCGCGATTCGCCTTGAACAGCCGCAGCGCCAGCGCGCCGTCCTCGACCCGTACCCGCCGCGCTTGCCACAGAAGGTGGGCGGCGAACACGGCGAAAAGGGGGAGGAAGCCCGCGCCCAGATCGGCCGCCGCCCAAGCGCCGGCCGCGAACGCCGCGCTGAGCGCGTAGAACAGCAGCACCGCGCGCGGGACCCGCCCGCCCAGCCGCCGCGCGGTCGATTTGACCCCGATCAGGGCGTCGTCCTCCACGTCCTGCAAGGCGTAGATGGTGTCGTAGCCCAGCGTCCAGAACACGCCGCAGGCGTACAGCAGCAGGGCCGCGGGGCTGAGCGTCCCGGCCGCCGCCGCATAGCCCAGCAGGGCGCCCCAGTTGAAGGTCAGGCCGAGCCAGGCCTGCGGCCACCAGGTGATCCGCTTCATGAACGGATAGGCCGCCACCAGCGCCAGCGACCCGACCCCCAGCGCGACGGCGAACGGGTTGAAACTCAGCAGGATCAGGAATGCGACCAGACTGCACCCGACCAGGAAGGCCCACGCCTGCTTGACCGAGATGCGTCCAGAGGCGACCGGCCGCCCGGCCGTGCGCGCCACCAGCGCGTCCACCCTCCGGTCCACCACGTCGTTGTAGGCGCAGCCGGCCGCGCGCATCAGCGCCGCCCCGAGCGCGAACAGCCCCGCCAGCCCGACGTAATCGCCCCAGTCGCCGCCCCGCTCGGCGAAGGCCAGCGCCAGCCCCTGCCAGCCGGGCAGCAGCAGCAGCCAGATTCCCACCGGCCGGTCGAACCGCCCGAGCTTCAGCCACGGCCGCAGACGCTCGGGCGCCAGCCGGTCCACCCAGTTGTCGGGCGTGGCGTCGGGCAGGACGGAGTCGGAACTCATGCTGGCTCAGGTAGCACGCGCCGACGCGCCGGCGAACAGCGGCTCAGGCGGCCTCGAAGCTGACCGGTGCGCCCCAGAAGGCCTCCACCAGGCCGGACTGCACGCCGGGCTCGCCGGTGGTCAGGAAGCGGCGCAGGCCGGAGGCCCTCGTCGCGTACTCCGGGTGGCGGGCGAAGTAGCGCTCGAGCGCGTCGGCGACGGCGCTCGGCTGGTGGATCAGCGGCGTGCCGGGCCGCAGGGCCTCGACGAACAGGTCGGACACGATCTCGTAGTGGGTGCAGCCCAGGATCGCCCGGTCGGGATGGCGGCCGATGCGGGTCTTCAGCGCCGCGACGTGCTGCCCGACGGCGGCGCGCAGGGCCTCGCGCTCGGCGCCCTGCTCGATCATCCCGGCCAGGTCGGGGCAGGGTTCGGAGAACACCGCCAGGTCCTGGCGACGCTTGTCGATCTCGATCTCGTAGACCCGGCTGGCGGCGGTGGCGCGGGTGCAGAACACCCCGATCACGTCCAGCGCCTCGATCTTCTCGCCCCGGCGCTCGGCCTCGTGTTCCCAGGGCAGGCCGGTGGCCGCCTCGATGGTCGGCACGATGATCCCCAGCACGTTGACCGGCCGCCCGATCTCCTTGCGCCAGCCCGGCAGCCAGGTCTGCTGCAGTCGGCGCAGCGCAATGGCCGAGGCGGTGTTGCAGGCCAGCACGACCAGATCCGCCCCGGCCTCGACCAGCCGCACCACCCCGGCTTTGGTCAGCTCCACGATCTCCTCGCCCGGGCGCCCGCCGTAAGGCGCGTGCGCCTGGTCTGCGAGGTAGAGGAAGTCCGCTTGCGGGAACCGTTCCACCAGCGCGCGGTGGATGTACAGACCGCCCACGC
>Ga0196964_10000976_pt1 | contig 15361 bp, 15 predicted proteins | sample S1_10metaG_FD_148615 | JGI IMG/M metagenome (GOLD analysis project Ga0196964, IMG submission 148615) | Soil microbial communities from Anza Borrego desert, Southern California, United States - S1_10 | ecosystem: Environmental > Terrestrial > Soil > Desert | place: USA: California | collected...
TGACTAATTTAGGAATGGACAGGCTAAACGAATACTCCAGTGGCGGTTATGATTACCTTGCAGAAAAACTGAACGTAAGACCCCATCATGTGGAAGAATTCCTTAGAACTTATACAAAATTATTAAGAGAGGCTATTGAGCAAAATCCAAGCTGGCAATAATTTGAACGTTAGATTAACAATTGTTTTGTAATTAGGATAAATATAGCAAAGATGCCACTGGCGAGTCCATAAACAAAATCGGTTGTTTTACTCTACCAACAGTGCAAAGATGCGATCGCACCTCTACCTTCAACTATGACAGACCCACCCATCCACAACCTCGGCATGAGCGATACTGAATATGCCACCCTTCTTACCAAAGGTTATAACCCAGACATAGAACGCCAGATGATACAAGTGGGCGAATCTCCAGACCAAGCCCGGAAGCTGACCCAGTTGGTGGGACTGTTACAGGACAAGCCACCAGAAACAGAGGAAGAGTGGGAAGAGGTGATGAGCATCTGGGAAGAAGCCTGCGGGTACAGACCGGATTTTGACTGAGCAGCGGTGATTTGGAGCGAGGGACAAATAGCAAGCGTTTTCTCAATCTTCAATACGCGATCGCAGGTTCAGCTACCTAAACTTTCAAATTTTTATCCTGGCTGGCGTAAATGGATTTTAGGCGCATGGCTTTCATTCAAATTTTTGTCATCACGGCGTTGAGTAGGTTTGTCTGTTTGCTATTAGCTGCATCAATTTGTTTTTCTATGTTGTCGCAAAGTGCCATGAGTTGATCGATTTTGGCGACAATGCGGTGTTGCTCAGCTAGGGGTGGAATTGGTATTGGTAGATTGTTCATAACTTCCCGACTAATATTCTTCATTGAGCTACTTGTACCAGAGGCATTGCAAGCATAATAATTACGAGAAAATGGTGACAAGTTTGTATAGTTAATAAAATTTTTGTTGTTCTTTTGAGAAAGATTAAATCGAACAATTTTGTCACTCATCATTAGATGAGATGGTGATCCCTTTACGACGACGCTCCGTGCAACAAGTTCGTCGGTGTTCGCTCTTGAAAGTAGAAAATCTCCGGCTCGAACCTCGCATTCTGGCTTAGGTTCTATGCCTTGAGGAAGAGCCTTGTTTTCTTCAGGTCTAAACTCTCCCCACGACACTGCGCTTACTTTAAGTACCCCCCATTCTTGACCAGAACGAGGCTCTGGTAAACATTGTGGACTCCAGCCAGAGTCACTGGAGATTGAGACATTTCCAAGCCTTGCCCACTTCCAACTCTGCGGCAAGTCATAAGGAATTTCATCAGGCGTGACTTGTGGCAAAGGCTGAGATTTTTTAATCTTCCCTTCCTTAACTAATCTTTCCTTCTCTTTTTCAATTTCCTTCAACAATTCACTAGCAGGTTGCTCGTTAGGATCTTGGGGGACTAATTTACCCATGACAGCAAGTTGCAAGATTGCTTTGCGTAACTCAGTTACATTTTCTTTAACTGAATAGAGTTCGCCGAAATGTTGCGTGATGAATTGCCATGCGGTGTTAAAGTCGCTTTGCTCTTTTGCTATGATTAGACGATTGAGGGCGGAATTGTGGACGGTGATTTGTTTGCGATCGCGATCGCCCCGCAGCCTTTCCAGTTCATCACATCGCGCCATCAATTCATCAATTTTGGCAACAATACGGCGTTGTTCTGCAAGGGGAGGAAGGGGAAAAAGTAATGGATTAATATCCTTATTATTAATTTGTGGGACGCTTGTTCCTGTGTTCAATGTTGCCAAATCTAGTGACAAAATCCAATTATAGGCAAAATTTAATTCAACATTTATTGGACAGATCATTGCCATGATGTTTGTGTCAACACAAATTGGTTTTATTACCAAGCGTTTTTTATTTGTAGCTATAGCTCCACCTCGTTTAGGGAAAATGATGCTATTTGCAGGAATCAGCGCATTAACTACTCTCGGAGATTCATTAAGAAAAATAGAAGTAGAAGTAATAGCTATCTCATTACCTTTAGCATTCATTTCTCCAACTTTGAGATACATATATTGACCAGATTGGAGTTCATCCTCTTTTGGAAAAGAGTAGCCGCTTTTCAACTCAAAAATATCTCCTACCCGCATCCATCTCCATGATTTAGGGAGTATATTTAGCTGCCTGTTGAGCTTACTCTCTGATATCAACTTAGATAGATTAATCTCTTCTTCAATCTCCTTTAACAACTCACTAGCAGGCTGATCGCTAGGATCTTGCGCTACTAACTTACCCTGCATCGCCAGAGATAAAATCAACTCGCGTAACTTCTTAATTCCATCAGGTGCAGCAAAAGCAATATCAAAATGCTTTTCTAAAAGTGCGATCGCAGCATCACTATTTTTACTCATCTTAATTCCCTCTCGTTTGCTGCAAAGCCTGCATCAGTTCTTGCTTCAAAGCATTTTGAGCATTTTTCATCTGTTGTGAAATATCCAAATACTCCTGCATCAATTCATCAGGATCACCATGATTTACTTCAACCTCATGGGGATTCTTGCAATCGAGATTATAATTACGCGCTGCAATTTCCTCTGCCGAAACCTTCCACGCATATTCATTAACCTTGCGCCCCTTTCTTTCCGCGCCACCCCACCATTTTTTCTCGCGCTCAAACTCTTGAATCGTCAGAGGCTTAGATCGGGAGTAAGATTTGTAACCATCAGGATAAGGATGTTCAAAAAACCACACATCCTGAGTCCTTCCACCTTTTTCAAAAAAGAGAATATTCGTATTAATACTTGTATAAGGACTAAAAACACCCTTCGGCAAACGCAAGATTGTATGTAAATTGAACTCTTCCAGTAACTCCCGTTTCAGGGTTGTTTTCACTCCCTCCCCGAACAAAAACCCATCAGGTAATACCACCGCTGCCCGTCCCGTCTCCGGCTTCAGCAAGTGCATAATCAACGCCATAAACAGATCCGCCGTCTCCCGCGTTTGATACTTTTTCGGGAAATTGCTCTCAATCCCATCTTCCTCCATGCCCCCAAAAGGCGGATTAGTAATAATGATATCCACCCGATCCTTCTGGGTATAATCCCGAAGTGGACGGCTCAAAGTATTGTCGTGAAGAATATTGCTGGGTACATCAATCCCATGCAACATCACATTCGTCATCGCCAACATATGCGGTAAAGGCTTTTTCTCCACCCCAGTAATATTTTCTTGCAGGGTTTCCCGTTCCTCAGCCGTTTTCACCTGTAGCTTCAAATGCTCAATCGTATTAGTCAAAAAGCCACCCGTACCGCAAGCCGGATCGAGTATCTTTTCACCCAATCGCGGATCGAGAATATCCACCATAAACTGAGTTACGGCGCGGGGTGTGTAATATTCCCCGGCATTACCCGCAGATTGCAGATCCGCCAGAATCTTTTCGTAGATATCATTAAATAAATGGCGATCGCTAGAAGAATTAAAATCTACATCTCTCTCAATACAATTAATCACCTGTCGCAACAGCGTCCCCGACTTCATGTAGTTATAGGCATCCTCAAACACCGCACCCACTACCCTGCCATGCGGTGACACCCCCGCAGCCGTTGCCAACCGCTTCAACTCAGGAAACAATTCATTATTGACAAAATTCAGTAACTCTTCCCCCGTCATCCCCTCTGAGTTTTTCGCCCAACTGCCCCACCGCAACTGACTCGGCAACGGCGATTTATACCCAGGAATTGTAAATTCCCACTCCTGCTCCTTATCATCAAAAATCTTCAGGAAAATTAACCACACAATCTGGCTAATCCGTTGAGCGTCGCCATCGACACCCACATCCTTACGCATAATATCTTGAATCGTTTTAATCAGCGTTCCGATCGCCATATTGTTCTTCTAAAATCCAAAGTCTTTATTCTATGCGCTATAGAGCGACTGTTTAAGATCGCGCAAAGCTGCCTCATAACCTTCTAGCCCACCAAAAGCGCGAACAATCTCCATCGGAGTCCCAAACTGAGTAAACGGCACTACTGTTAAAATTTGGCGTTCCTCAATCTGGGCAACACCGCGATCGGCATACTTATCCAGCAGGGCTTCTAAAACCCGTCTTGCTTGTTCTCCATACTTGGTGAAGTAATTTTGCTTTTTCACCCTTTCAGCCCTTTCCCTGCGGGTTAATGGCGGCATATCCCAAGCAACATGACAAAGCAAGTCAAATGGATCGCAATCTATACCAATCTCATCAGCCAGAGCCTCAAAAAATACACCCTCTTGGGCTAACTCATCAACGATCGCCTGTTTCTTATCTGCACTACTCCAACGTTTCAAAAAATCATCCAGCGATGCAAATTCCTTAGCCACAGTTTGGCGAGTATAGTCCTTAAGCGATGCGGTAATCAGCTTACCATCAGCATCGAAATACTGCACCCTCTCCCCAACCACCTTAACTTCAACATTCGCTACCACATATCGCCGAGTGCGGGGTTCGGTTGAAAAATCTAGATTTTCTGAGTCACTAGGAAGCTGTTCCCCTTTGTCTGTGTCTGAATCCCGCTTACCCTCTGTGGTTTCCTCCTCTGGCAAATCGGGCGGCACTGGCGATTCATCTAGTTTTGGCTCATAGATCTGTACTGGATCGCCGTCAAAATCTGGGTCAGCAAATAGTTCAGTCGCCTTTTTAAAATCAATAATAGTGAAATAAAACTTGTCATACTCCTCATTGATTCTTGTGCCTCGACCAATAATTTGTTTAAACTCTGTCATCGACTGAATTCTTTGATCTAGCACAATCAATTTACAAGTTTGGGTATCAACACCAGTAGTCATCAACTTTGAAGTCGTTGCAATTACCGGATATTTTGATTCAGGAAAAATAAAGTTATCAAGTTCAGCTTTACCCTCTTCATTATCCCCCGTAATCCGCATCACATAGCGCGAATCGGCAGCAAGGTCGGAATTTTCATTGACTAGCGCCTGACGCATACGTTCCGCATGATCGATATTTTCACAAAACACAATCGTCTTATCAAAGCGGTTCGTTTCTTTGAGAAACTCACTGATTTTCTTTGCAACTAGCTTTGTACGTTGTTCTAGCACCAGTGTCTTATCAAAATCCTTTTGGTTATAAACCCTATCCTCAATTTCATAACCCTGTTTATCGACCATTCCCTTACTCGGTCGCCATCCGGCTAGATCCTTATCTAAATCAATGCGTACTACCTTATAGGGGGCGAGAAAGCCATCATCAATCCCCTCTTTTAGTGAATAGGTGTAGATTGGTTCGCCAAAATAATCAATATTAGAAACGTCCCTGGTTTCTCTAGGCGTTGCCGTCAGTCCGATTTGGGTTGCAGAGGAAAAATATTCCAGAATCTGTCGCCATGCGGAATCCTCGGCAGCACTACCCCGATGACACTCATCAATTACAACCAAATCAAAAAAATCAGGACTAAATTGCTTATAAATATTTTTAATATCTTCAGTACCGCTTACCGCTTGATACAAGGAAAGATAAATTTCGTAGGATTTTTCTACCTGCCGATTTTTTATCTTGGTCATTACCGAACCAAATGGCTTGAAATCATTAGTCATCGTTTGATCGACCAAGATATTGCGATCGGCTAAAAACAGAATGCGCTTTTTCTGCTTCGACTTCCACAAGCGCCAAATAATTTGAAAAGCCGTAAAAGTTTTACCCGTTCCCGTTGCCATGACGAGCAATAGCCGATTTTGCCCCTTAGCGATCGCTTCAATTGTCTTATTAATCGCCAACAGTTGATAATAACGAGGAGTTTTGTTACTCCCGTCGCTATAGTAATCCTGAGTAACTAAACTCTGCTGTTGCTCACTCAGTTCTTTCTGAGCAGACCACCACTGCCAAAGTAGAGCAGCAGAGGGAAATTCTTCTAGACTAAGTTCACGCTCGATAATTCCGTCAGTAGCGATCTTGTTATGAAATAAGAAGCCGTCACCATTGGAACTAAACACAAAAGGAACCTGAAGCAGTTCAGCGTAGCCAAGACCTTGCTGCATTCCATCACCCAAGGAATGATTATTATCCTTAGCCTCAATAACAGCGATCGGCACATTCGGCTTATAAAAAAGCACGTAGTCAGCACGCTTGTTCTTGGCGCGCGTGTGTAGTTTCCCGCGTACAACGATCCGTCCATTTGTCAGGGAAAATTCTTCTCGCACTTGCGTTGCAATATCCCATCCCGCACGTTCTAAGGCAGGAGTGATGTATTTAGTGCAAATGTCGCGTTCAGAGAATTGCTTTTTATCCATATTTAATCACTTCTTAAACGGCTGACCCCACCACTGCCAGTTTTCCTTATTGAAAGGCGATCGCCATTTCAAAATTAACTCCCGCTCCAGCTTTTGCCGAGCTTTCCTATCCGGTGGCGTGTTCCACCAGAACGCCGTCGCCACTGCCACATCTAGTTTGTAGCGACGATGCAGTTCTATGTAGCTCAAGATGTACTGCTGGCAGTCGTGCGTTATCCAACGCTGCTTAGGGGTGCGTTTTGTTTCCCCAATATACAGCAGCAGTGGCACGGCGTTATCAATGACGAAATAAATGCACACGGAATCCCCCTGTTCAGGCATCCGGTAGAATTCCGATGGTTGCAGCTTCAGCCTAAATGGATCAACGCTATCTGGATCGCAATGCGCCGGGGCAAGGTCAAAAAGGCTGGTTTGTTGTGGAGACTGGCCGCTCCTGACCTGATGCTGATGCTGAAAAATTCTTTCTTTCCAATGCTGCAAAGCTTCTTGGCTCATCACGAGCTTATCGGCTCTGGGAGCGAGTATGTTGTTATTTCCCTCAAAGAGGCTAAGTTGATTCAGTTCCAGGGCGGGTTCCTCAAGTACAGTAATTAATTAATTGTCATCCACACGTTGAAAATGCTAAGGCTGTTCATCACTGCACTCGAACAGTAAAATCATAAAAACTCACTGAAGGGCTGCTGTAAGCCAAGATATAATATTTTCCAGTCTTTGGTAGCTTATATTCAAACGGTTCAGAATTCTCCGTTAAAACTGTTACTTCCTTGCCATCAGAGTCAAACACGGCGATAAACGCTCTCGACCCCGTACTATGGACAATAATTTTTAAATACTGGTTTTTTCGAGCATTGAGAACATAAATACGATCGCCTCCATCAGAAATCACCGCTCCCACTGTATGGGGCGCAAACCGTAACGGCGATTGGGGAGCATCTGAGAAGTTTCGGAGATTATATTGAGCCTTAAGTGGCGTGACCCATAATAAAGCGATCGCTAGCGTAGTAATCGATACTCGTCGAAATTTCATGTTAAAAAGGGGCAATTTCTCTATAGCTCTAAATCTTTCCTTCAAAGCGTTGGTGCCAGATGAGATTAGCCAACACGGTGACAGCCAGGACACTACCGCCGCCTACGATCGCCAGCATAGGATTATAACCACTCCCACTCAGGGTCTTGATCCATTGATGAGTTCGTTCGGAGGCTACAAACTGGTCGGCGAGTAAGGGAAAGAGATACATCAGCGCCGCCCCCACAATGAGCCAACCCACCATTGAGGTGAGAATAAAAATGGTTTTAGCAGTTGACTGGCTACCCATGTGTGATTGTAATAAAGAACTAGAACTGAGGTTAGCACGCAAGTGATTCGCACCCTCGCTTACGGGTGGCATTTCATGCAATCCTGTTCTAATGTCAAAAATAGTACAAATACTCAAGCTATGGCTACCAGGTGCCGTAGTGCCAAAAGCTAGACCGCGAGTAACCAGCAATGGCTCATACCTCCCACAGCGCTATCAGGATTGGCGCTGCATGGCAGAGGGGGAAATCATTTTTCAGGTTCTCGATCGCTCATCTCTCCCTCTTTCGTACCCAGTTGCAGTCAAAATCGTATTACAAGGCAAGGGACACAGAGGAGACTTGGACAATTCAGCAGGTGCTATTCTTGATGCTCTGGTTGGTGCTGGAATTTTGCTAGATGACCGCCTCAGTTGTGTATCGCGCCTGGTAGCGGAACATCAGCCAAAAGGTGAGTTAGGCTGCTGGGTGGAGATAGAGCCGATGGGTTAGAGGGGATGCGATCGCAGCATTTCGGTTGAGTCTGACAAAGAGGGCGATCGCCAGAAATTTTCTAGGAATTAAAGCTAAGGTAGCGCTATCGCACTCAGCTAATCGAAAATTAATTAGAGTAAAACCATAATTTTGTGGAGTTGTCAACTGTAATTATTTACCTAAAACTTATAGAGAAATTCCAGTAATTTTACTGAACCTGCTGAAGACCCACCAAGGTTAAGCTGTAACGGATGATATATCGTTCGCTACACCCTGTAGCAAGCCTCAGAAAATATATGGCTCTTAAAAAGCCTTTGGTCATTAATCAACCAGAGATCGGCAACCTGATTCGTGAACTCCGAATTGAGCTAGGTCTGACTCAGGAACAGTTCGCTGCTGAATTAGGCGTAGTCTATCCCACAGTTAATCGCTGGGAAAATGGACACGCTCAACCTTCACCGATGGCGATGAAGCAGATTAAAAGGATGCTTCAGGATCTAGGTGAACAGGGTCAGACATTGCTACAGCAGCATCTAGCAGAGGAATAATGATCTGGCACTCGTTCTAGGGCATTTTTGGCTAGAAGTGAACATTTCACTCCTCAGATTTCAGGTTATAGAGTATATTCTGCTTAAAGGAGCAACACTATGGAATTTCATCCTTATGAAGCATTTGATAATAATGAAGCTCAAAACAAAGTATGGAATTGGTTAAAAGACGCATTTAAAGATGAAGAAGGCATAGCTTATTATCGCTTTCCCATATTTGCAAAATTTGGAAGATTAATCAGAGAGCCGGATATTTTGATGATTCATAAAGAATTAGGGTTATGGGTGATTGAATGCAAAAGCTATTTTATTAAAAATATCTCAGGTATTCAAGGGCATGAATGGCAGATGAATAATTGGTACAACGAAACAGAGACACCAGTTGTCCAAGCTGAAGATCAGATGTTTGCTATCAAAAGCAAACTAGATGAACGCAGGGAAAGTAAAGGAAAAGTAAATTGCCATTTTAAAGTTGCACTTCCTAATATAAAAAGAAAAGAATGGGTAGACACAGGTTTTCATCAATTCCCTTCTTGTGAAGGGGTTGTATTAGTTTATGAAGATTTAACACCTGCTGCCTTTAAAAAAAGAATCACAGAAGATTCTCAAAAATGTAAGCTTAGTGATGAAGACTGGAAATTAGTCAAAGGAGTATTAGGGGGAACACTTCCATCAAAACAACCTCGCAATATTCCCACAGGCACACCTGCCGACAATCCCCTAAGAGTCATTCGGTCAATTGAATCAAAACTCAAAATCTTAGATGAAACTCAACAAAAAATGGCTTATGAAGTTCCTGAAGGACCGCAACGTTTTCGTGGATTAGCTGGTACAGGAAAAACTGTTTTATTAGCTAAAAGAGCTGCAAAAATTCATATTAAATATCCAGAGCGCATCATTGGTCTTGTCTTTTTTACTCGTTCACTATATGACCAAATTCTTGAACTTATAGCTTTATACCATCGGGAAATGCACCCAGATCATATAGATCCCGATTGGACTAAATTAAAAGTTTTACACGCTTGGGGTGGAAGAAGCCAAGCTGGATTTTATTATAACTTGGCTCTAAGATGCGGCATTAGACCTAAAACTCTTGACACTGTTAGAAGTGAAATCGGCTCTGGCTCACCTGGAGAATATTTTGAATACACTTGTTTATCTTTGCTTAAAGATGTAATTGCTAACTCCGCAAAAATTTTACAAGAAGTGAAAGATGATGAAATAAATAAAAAGGTTAAGGCTATTCTTTCATTAGAAAACGATGAAGTTTTATCTCATTATCATTTAATAGAGGACTTTTTTAAATACTCAATTAAATTAAATCTAATCCCTCAATTTTACGATGTTTTATTAATTGATGAAGGGCAAGATTTACCTCCCATTTTTTATCAATTATGTTATCAAAGTTTGTTAGGGGCAAAACAGATTTACTGGGCGTATGACGAAGCTCAAGGAATTGGCTCCTTAATAATTCCTGATTCTGCAAAAATGTTTGGGAAGGATACAGAAGGAGAACTTATTGTTGATGTTAGCGGTTACTACCCTGGTCTTATCCAAAAAACCCATAAATTGAAAAAATGCTATCGTACTCCTCGGCTTTTATTAATGACTGCTCATGCTATCAATATGGGTTTATTCCGAAAAGGCGGAGCTTTGCAAGGAGTGACTCAGCAAGATGATTGGAAGGATTTAGGGTATGAAGTTACAGATGGAGATTTTAAAGATACAAGTGTAAAGGCAGGAAAAACGGTGACGATTACTCGTCCTGATCATGAAACGCCTCATCCAATAGATCAAAAAGATTTTGAACTAAAAGATAAAACCGGATCGGCTTTAGTCATTAAAACTTTTAGTACAGAAGATGAAGAAATAAAATGGATTGCTCAACAGATTTCAAACGATATACACCTTGGCTTAGACCCTTGGGATATTATTATTACTGCTTTGTCAGGAGATGATGAGAAAAAGTACTTTGCCTCTATCCAATCGGCTTTAAAGCAACAAGACATTAGAAGTCATATTGCTGGGGTTGATGGAAATCCTAATATTTTTCGCCAAGATAATTGTGTAACTATATCTAATATTTTTCGTGCTAAAGGAAATGAAGCATGGAAAGTCTATGGATGTCGTTTTCAGTACGCTAATCAACCGCTTTCCTGGAAAAACGAAGAAGAACTACATAAAAGAAATGAAGCTTTTGTGGCTTTAACTCGTGCTCGTGCTTGGTGTGTAGCTACAGGGTTAGAAAGTTTAATATTTGATGAACTAGAACAGGCTATTAATCAATATCCTACTTTTACTTTTCCTGCTTTTAACAAAAATTCTTTAAAGCGGGTAACTGAAGATGATAGCGATAAATAAAGCTATTAATCAGGTATTCAAGGCTTCCGTTGTTTAAGTCACTCCTAATTGACACATCTACTTGGCATCCGCTCCAATCTGCATAACCGTGAATATTTTTTCTAACTGGTTTCAACAATCGCCTCCTCAGCCCGATCATCCATCTCACACTACTCGCAAAACAGTTATTTATGACTGCGAGACTTACCGATGTATTCCTACAGGTAATCTTTCTCCTGACCTAGAGTATTGTCAGGGGTGGAATGATTTTCAGGGAATGGGCATTTCGGTTATCGGTGCTTACTCATCTTGGGACGATCGCTATCATGTTTACCTTGAAGACAATTTTCTAGATTTTCAAGCACTGATTAACCAAGCAGAAGAGGTTGTTGGCTTTAACTCCTTATCGTTTGACGATCAACTCTGTGCTGCTCATGGATTGGAGGTAAAGACTACCTACGATATTCTCTGCCAAGTTCGGGTAGCTGTAGGGATGCCCCCCCAGTATGTCAAAGGCGTTACTCGTAGAGGCTATAGTTTGGAAGAACTGGCAAAAGCTAACCTGGGATATGGAAAATCTGAAACGGGAGCGATCGCACCGGAACTCTGGCAAAGGGGGCAGCGAGGTAGGGTTATTGATTATTGCCTTGGAGATGTAGACATTACTCGTAAGTTATATGAGGGAAAGTCACAACTGATAGATCCTACTAATGGAAAAATGCTGACGCTGACCTAGCATTTCTACAAGACCATAAATGTTGCTCTGCCAAAAGTCTCCGAAGGCGATCGCACTCAGCTCTAGGAGAATTAAAGCTATAGAATGTTTTAATGAAATTAACAGCAATAATATCAACCGCTTTAGCCATAGCTTTAATTGGAGGCTCTGCATCAGCAGAGACAATCTACCAAGTCAAGCGAATTGCTGATGGCGACACTATCACCGTTGGTAGTGGTAATGGGAAAAATATCAAAGTCCGCTTCGCTTGTATAGATACCGCAGAGGTCGCACACACCAAACAGGAACGCGATCGCCCAACGGCTGCTGATAGCAACCAGTTCCGCTGGGGTATAGCAGCCCAGCGACGGCTGACTCAGTTACTAAAGCAGTCGGGCAACCAAGTCACCCTGAAAATTACTGATACCGATCGCTATGGTAGAAAGGTGGCTGAAGTCCGGCTAACCAATGGGACACTGGTTCAGCAAGTGTTGGTGCGTGAAGGTTTGGCAATGGTTTACCGCGAATACATTAGCAGTTGTCCCTCAGCCTCTTTGGTAAACCAGGCAGAAGCCCAAGCAAAACAACAACGTGCAGGTTTATGGAGCGATACTCAGTTTGTGCCACCTTGGAATTGGCGACGACTTTATAAAAATAATTAGTTGAAAGTGCTAGCCCCAAACACTCAGCTATACAATTACAATGCCACCATGCTTGGGCTAACCAACCAAACGCAATTTGCCAGGAGAAGCTATGCTGATTTGGAAACTAGCTATAGTAGGAGCAATATTTTTGGGGCTAGGCTCCTTAGTTTCATGTAATTCTGAAGATGGTAGTCGCGACATTTTATTAGATGAAGGCTCAAGTTCGCCAGATGGTAGTCGCGAGGTTATATCAGATAATGAATCAAATCTGTCGCCTACAATCAAAGTCGCGGACGGTGACACCATAACTGTGCTTGAAAATGGCAAGGAAATTAATACCCGTCTCTGCGGGATAGATGCTCCGCCGATTGAACAACCAATTGGTCAGCAGTCAAAACAATATTTATTAAAATTAATATCCGGTGTTGAGGAAAAAGTAGAGGTTCACCCAGTTAAGGGCAATAATAGCAAGATCACTGTTGCCGAAGTTTTCATCGTAGGAGAAACCACCGGAGACAAGCTGCTAAATCGTGAGATGGTCAAGGCTGGTATGGCTTATGTTAATAAACAGAATTTGAAAAGCTGCACCAATGCCGCTCTTTTGGAAGAGGCAGAGGAACAGGCAAAGCGATCGCGGGTAGGCGTTTGGAGTAAGAACCCTCAGACTACCCCGCGCTAAATTATTTTTTAGAACAAACAGCTTTGATGACACGAACTTCAGCAGGGTCATCAACTTGCACTAATTCGGGGTAAGTGTCATGAATAGCTTTATATTGCGTCATGAATTTACCTTTTGAGTCATATATGTTGATGGCGTGTATTGTTCGTTGCCTGGTCTTACAATTTACAGAATTTAGAATTAGCTCTTTTTTAGCTTCCAGCGGTGCATAGCAAGTAGGTTCTGCGCCCCCTGGTCTACTGTACGCTGAACGACCGCCACATATGGATTCATTGATAGCGTAATCATAAGGACAAGGGCATCTCTGCCCGTGGTACGGGCGACGTAGCGGTATCTCGTCTGCATCTGTCACTTGGCTAGAAAATATTCTGGCTGACTTGTAATCCCGCCATCCATTTTTAACCTTAATGGAAGCTAAATCTACATAATTTACTACCTTATCGTTATCGGTTATGATTCTCACCCACTGCTCTGCTGGTTTCGTAGCAGCATTGGCTTTGATAAAAAACACGGGTGCAAGCAATAGTGGTAGTGCTGGAATTAGCAGCCAAGGCTTAAACATATGGCAGATGCTATCGTTTGTAAATCAAATCATTATATTTTAGTTAGCTCTTGCTTGAGCATAGGCTGACCCTCTACCGTTAATCTTGTGGAATTTCAAGGCGATCGCTAGCCCCTGTATAGATAATCCTTAAGAAAAACCTTGACTTTTCAGAAACACCTTGCTATCTTGGCATTAATAAATCAGTACCTCGAAAATTGAATAAGCGCCTACTGTTCCCATAGCCCCGTTTCCTTGGCTGTGGGACTATTTGATGCTTAGTATTTTGCAATCGACACACCTCGGACAATGGCTGAAACGCCTATTCTCTCGTTGAGGTGTGTCGATTGTAGCCAGAGCAAGGGTTTCAGGCGATCCGGTTGCAGTTTATTGCTAAAATTTTCCCACTTGTTGATAACAAAAAAAATGGTGTGTCGATTTGGCGTCTGTAATCCGCTCCTGGTAAGCTTCCTCAGCGAGTCCTTTCCTTTATCACTTCCCCGCAAGGGGACGGAAACCCAATGATGATATCAAGTATGTCCCTCTCGATGGAACATTCGACTTTCCTCTAACACTTCCCCGCAAGGGGACGGAAACACTTGGTAGTTGCGTTAGTTTTCGACAAAATTCTAGCTTTCCTCTAACACTTCCCCGCAAGGGGACGGAAACGGTGCTGACAGCGGTGGTGCGGGTGCTGGCAGCGGGGACTTTCCTCTAACACTTCCCCGCAAGGGGACGGAAACTCTAAACCCCACAGGTGTTAAGAGCTAGGATTATTCTAGCTCCTTTCCTCTAACACTTCCCCGCAAGGGGACGGAAACCCTATAGCTGGGCAAGAGGATTCAACGCCCCACCCCTTTCCTCTAACACTTCCCCGCAAGGGGACGGAAACTTCTTCCACTCCATTGGCGTCGATGAAATCTCGATCCTTTCCTCTAACACTTCCCCGCAAGGGGACGGAAACAGTATGTGATCAGGTCTTTCATGGCGAATACTAATTGGCTTTCCTCTAACACTTCCCCGCAAGGGGACGGAAACACTATTCCACCGCACTACCGCGATTTCACCGCAAAAAACTTTCCTTTAACACTTCCCCGCAAGGGGACGGAAACCCAGGAGTGTTGATCGTTGCATCCCATGCAACTGATGCTTTCGCTCATCACTTCCCCGCAAGGGGACAAACCGCTACAATATTGGGCGATGCCGAAAATTCCCGACTGCGATCGCTGTCAGTTCTACGCACATTCATGTGATTTTGTTTGTGCCGTTCATCCTTTCGGCATTGATAGCGATGCCTGCTTGGACTTCCGCCCCGATCCGAATGTAGACGCTGACGAGTTGTGGGAGCCAGAGGGCGCTCGGTTTATTAACGGAGAATTAGTTATTGAGCGTGAGCCGTTTTATTATGATTGTTCGGCTCCTGTGAGTAATTACCTAACACCGGAAGAGAAATTAGAATTATTGGACACACACCCACTATTTACTGGTAGATGTCCCCGTTGTGAAATGCCGTATCCTCGATATGAAAAGCCACCCGTGCATTGGGATTGTAACCAGTGTGGCTGGGTTGATGATAGTGTGTGAGGGACGATGACTTTTCTCTAGTCAAGATGACTAACACTAATTCAGAAGTTACTGAGCAACTTAAAGAGGCTTGTGATGGCTTGCTCTGTATGAGCGAGTCTGAGTACCCGTTTGAGGTTTTTCTGTGGGAAATCAAAGCGCCTCTCACCCAAGAATTAATAAAGCAACATACAAATCATCCTCAAAATACACCTATTGAGGTTGTGGACATTGATAAATTCTTCGAGGTGGCGACGACGCCACAGGACTGGTATGGGGAAGAGGAAAACTCAACGATGAAAAAATACCAATTT
>Ga0196964_10000977_pt1 | contig 15361 bp, 12 predicted proteins | sample S1_10metaG_FD_148615 | JGI IMG/M metagenome (GOLD analysis project Ga0196964, IMG submission 148615) | Soil microbial communities from Anza Borrego desert, Southern California, United States - S1_10 | ecosystem: Environmental > Terrestrial > Soil > Desert | place: USA: California | collected...
AGAACAAGCGGTCTAGGCCCCGCGCGCGCGCGGCTGTGGAATGGGCTGGCGATCGCGGCCGTCGTTGTGCTCGTCGGAACGCTGGCGCTCGCAACGTTGGGGCACATCTCAACGCAGCCGTTCGGCGCGTCGCTGCAGGTGCGTTTCGAATACTGGCGTTCGGCACTCGGCATGATCGCGATGGACCCGCTGCAGGGCGTGGGCCTCGCCGGTTTTGCGGAACACTTTGGATTCTTCAAGACGCTGGCCGGCAGCGAGGCCAAAGAGACGCACAACGATTATCTGCAGCTCTGCGTGGAACTTGGTGTCATCGGACTGCTCGCGTATGTCGGCACGTGGGTGATGCTGCTGCGCGGGCGCGTTGCAGAGGCGGCGATTCAAATTGACGAGCAACGCGCGGTACGCCTGGAGAGCATGGGAATCGCGGGCGCGCTCGTCGCATTCGCATTCATGTACGTCAGTTTCGAGCCGCTCAATGCCGTGGACTTGTGGAACCTGCTGCGCGGCGAGACTGGCAACGGGGTGGTCGTGGGCGCGTTCTTCGCGCTGGCTGCGCCAATTGTGTTCGTGCTGATCGTTCTCGCCACACGCCGCATCTCGGTTGGTCCGCCGCTGGCCTGGGCAATGAAGGCCGCGATCGCCGCGGTCCTGCTGCATCAGTTGATCGACTTCGATCTGCGCGCGCAGGCGGTGATGGGCGCTGTGTTTCTGCTGGGCGGAACGCTGTTCGCGGGAAGTGTCGCGCCGATTGAGAGTCGCACGAAATTTGAACGCGTGGGCCGCACGTTTCCGCTCGTGCTCGCGCTGGCGCTACTGCCTTTCAGCTTCTGGATTCCAGCGCAGGCGGGATTGGCGCGCGCGACCGCCGAGGCGCTCGAAGCAGACGCAGCGGAACTGCTGCGCCGCCAAGCCCCTTCAGAAGAGGACCGCGAGAAGCTGGCACAGATTCGGCGCGACATTGTTCACTTCCGGCAGCAGGCGCTCGATGTCACGCCCTTCGATCCGGACGCGTGGGTCGATCTGGCGCTGGCGACAGAGGCCGCGCCGCTGGACGAATCGATTGCGGCGCGGCGGCGGAAGGTCGAGTCGTGTCTGCGAGAGGCGCTCGCGCGGCGGCCTTACTCGCACGTGCCGCCGACGCTGCTGGGAAACTTCTTCGCCAAGAACGATGAGTGGCATGAGGCTGCCAAGTGGTTTCACCGCGGACGCGAGCACTACCCGCTGCACCCGGGGCTGAATGTGTGGATCGGAGATGCGCTGCTGATGTGCGACGTTCTCGACCAGGCCGCGGAAGCATACCTTCATGCGTTTGCCATCGATCAGAAGATCAACGACACGAATGTTCGGCTGAGCGCAATGTTCACCGACCCGCGCGCAGGGGTGTTCTCTCACCACAATCACGAGGCGGCAGTTTTCGAGCGAGTCGAGCAGCGTGGCGCGCGAGCGATAGAGAAAACTGAGATCCTGCGCGGCTTGTCGTTGCGACGCCTGATCTCGCTTTGCACCTTCTATCGGGATGCCGAACGCGCGGGAAACTTTCCGGCGCGCCGCGAGATGGGCGATGAAATCCGCGCCACAGCGGAGCGCTTCTTCGAACTGCAAATCGATGAGGGCCAACGGGCGCACGCCGCATTCTACGTGGCACTCAGTTACGAGATCGGCTTCGACCCAGAGCTTGCGAAAAGAAAGAAAGCTGCGTGGGAACGCGCGAAGAAGCTTCACGCGGACGTCAAAGACGTTCCTTCGACAGAAGAGAGCTTGTTTCAGCGCATGCAGCGGCTCTACGACAAATAGGCTACTGCACGGGCTTCTTTCTCAGCCACATGTCATAGAAGGCCGCGAGGATCGACGCGCCAAACGACGCCGCCATCAGCATGCCGCCGGCCATCACGATCGGCGCGAAGGGCGCGCCGCCGTGCTTCACCGCCCACCAGCCGCCTATATCGAGCAATACTGAGCCCAGGCCCAGGCAGATCACGAGGCAGCGCAGGCCCATCGGGAACGCGGTCATCGCCACGGCAGCGCCGCTGAGCAGGAACATCATGCCCATGCCGAGCAGGTGGACGTGGCTGAGCATCAGCAGGCGGCCTTTGTCGATGCCTTCGTCGCCCTTCGTGAACTTTGAAATGCCAGCGAACGTGTCGAGCGGCGAATCCTTGAACTTCTTCCCGCCTTCACCGTGGCAGCCGAGACAGTTGTTGCGGTCGAGAATGTTGATGATGTACTTCGGATCCGTATCGCTGTGGTTCTTTACGTTCCAGAACTGCTCTTCCTTGGCGCCGGCGTCATTCCACGCGATCACGGCGGCGATGTCGGCTTCGTCTTCGGGCGTGAGCTTCGTGAGATCACGGTCTTCCTGGAAGAACTTCTTCATCCCGCCGAGGACCTGCTTCTTCAGCACCGTGTTCGTGCGATCGCCATAGAACTGATACGTGATGTCGTCCATCGTCAGGCCGGGATTGCCATCAGCCATCTCGGTCGTGTAGTCGAGATAGTTGTGAGCGACCGCGAAGCCGCTGCTGAGCACGACGAGGAACATCGAGATCAGCAGCTTCCAGGCGAGGTTCAGTTGCGACAGACCGGGCATCGTCACCCTCCCAACAGAAGAACACCAAGACACCAAGGCACGAAGACACTAAGGGGAGAGGAGTGTCTTTCCAAGGTCTGACTCTGCTGACTTCGGCGATTCACGCAAAGAGGACATGATTCTTCAGGAACGCTTCGACGGATTTATAGAACGCTTCGATCGTTTCAGCCTTTCGCCAGCCGTGACCTTCGCCGGCATAAACGTGATATTCGTGCGGGATGTTACGGCGCTTGAGGGACTCGACGATCGCGTCCGATTGCGACTTGGGGACTACTTCGTCAATCTCGCCCTGGAAGACAGCAACGGGATCGACGATGCGCTCAGCGTGGAAGACCGGCGAACGATCGCGGTATACGTCGGCGGCCTGTGGCAGCGGGCCGAGCAGATAATCGGAGTATCGCTCTTCGAATTTGTGCGTGTCGGCGACGAGTGTGAACTGGTTCGCCACGCCGTACAGGCAGATGCCAGCCTTGAAGAAACCCGGATGATCGACGAGCGCCTGCAGCACCGTGTAGCCGCCTGCGCTGCCGCCCATGATGACGAGCTTCTTCGCGTCCGCCCAGCCGTGTTTGACGAGGAACTTCGCTCCGCCGATGGCATCTTCGACATCGCAGACGCCCCATTTGCCTTTGAGCTCGTCCATGTACTCGCGGCCGTAACCGGTGCTGCCGCGATAGTTCACATCGAGAACCGTGTAGCCACGCGTGACGAAGAACTGAATGTCGCCGCTGTACATCGCGCGAGATTGCGACGTGGGCCCACCGTGAATGCGAATGATCGCGGGCGGCTTTGGCGCGGCTTTGCCGCCTTCACCGGCGCCGCGCGGAAGATAAAGAAGCGCATGAACATCCTGCTTGCGCGGGCCTTTCCAGGTCACCGCGCGCGGAGCAACGAGATCTTTCTGCGGTACCGATTCGCTGCTCGCGCGCTTCACGATCGTGACTGTCTTTCCATCACGCACGAGCACGCGCGTCGGGCAGACGCCGGATGAGCCTATCAGCGCGATGCGGTGCTCTGTCGGATGACAGGCGATCTGGCCGAGGTCGGAGTAGTCCTTCCGCAGCATCTCATCGACGGAGATCTTTCCGTTTGCGCCGTCGAGCGTGCAGAGCGTCGTGAAGCCGCGTTCGTTTCGCAGGAAATGAATCCGGCGGCTGTCGTGCCTGAATCCATACATGCGCTGGCCTTGAGTCCACGCCGGCATTCCGAGCTGTGCCGAACGTTCCCGCGTGAGCTGCCGCGTCTGCGAGCGCTGCAGATCATGCATGTAGAAGTTATGCCAGCCGGCCTCATCCGACAGCCACGCGAGCTGGCGGCTGTCGGGCGAAAACTCCGGTTGGAACACCGCTACGGAAGTGCTGCCAGCGATGCGGCGCGCCTCTTTCAAAACAGGCGGTCCATCGTCGGAAGGAATGACGCGCGCGAGAAAAAGCTCGGTCCCGTCCCACGGCATGTTTGGATGGTCCCACGCGACCCACGCCGCCCATTTTCCATCGGGGCTGAAGCGAGGCTGCATGTAAAAGTCCCGGCCGCTTTCCACCACCTGCGGCCAGAGCTTGCCCTCCATGTCAGCGATCGCCACCCCGTCGCGGCGCTCGTACGACCAGACGTACATGGCCCAGCGGCCATCTGGAGATATGACAGGCGCAGCGACCGCGGCGTAAGCGGGCGTGATCGCGCGCGGTTTTCCGCCTTCGAGATCCAGCCGGTACAGCCGGTTGTTCGCCGAAAAGACCACCACGTTATCGCCGGCGGTAAAGTCTCCGCCGCCGTAGCCGACGCGGGCGCGGACGCTGATCTCATCGGTGAGGTCGCGCGGCGCATTGCCGTCCAGCGTCGAGGCGACGAGCACTCCACGATCGCTGCGCCCTTCGCCCCAGATGAGCCATCTGCCCGAGCGGTCCCAGGCGACATCGTTGAGGCGCAGACTCTGGGAAAGGCTCTTTGGGGAGATCGGGCTGGAACGCAGGCCGAAAGGAGAACCCGTCGATCTTGTCGCAGGCATTTTCTTCATCGGATCTCACAGAAAAAGAATGGGGCGCTAAAGCGCCCCATTCAGAAATGACTTCAACGCAGCTTCACGGGAACAACCCCAGCGACTTCGCTGCTTCCGCGACTCGATTCACCGAGATCATCAACGCCGCCGTGCGCAGGCTGACGCGTTCGCGCCGCGCCAGCGCCCATAGCTGCGAGAAAGCCTTGCTCATCACTTTATGCAGGCGCGTGTTGATCTCGTCGAGTTCCCAGAAGTAATACTGCAGGCCCTGCACCCATTCGAAGTAGCTGACTGTCACACCGCCGGCATTGGCGAGAATGTCAGGCACGATGATGATGCGTCGCTCTTCAAGGATCTTGTCGGCCTCCGGCGTCGTCGGGCCGTTCGCGGCTTCGACGATGACCTTGGCCTTGATCTCGGGCGCGTTGCGTTCAGTGATCACGCCACCGAGCGCCGCGGGGATCAGCACATCGCATTCGACCTTCAGCAGTTCTTCGTTGCTGATCTTTTTTCCCGGATGGTGCGCCTGAACAGTGTCCTTCGGTCCCATCGCCGCGAAGAGCTTGAACGGATCGATGCCGCTCTCGTCGTAGACGCCGCCTGCGACGTCGCTGATCGCGATGATGCGCGCGCCGAGTTCATGCAGCGCCTTGGCGGCGTTCGACCCGACGTTACCGGCGCCCTGCACTGCTACGCGCAGGCCCTTCAGGTTGAGGTTCATTTCCTTCGCGACGGCTGCGGTGATATAGCTGACGCCTCGTCCGGTCGCCTCGATGCGTCCAAGCGATCCGCCGACGGAGACCGGCTTTCCGGTGACAACCTGCGGCACGGCATGACCGAGCAGCGTGGCGTACGTATCCATCATCCACGCCATGGTCTGCTGATTCGTGCCCATGTCCGGTGCCGGGATGTCTTTATCCGGGCCGATGATGATCATGATTTCGGACGTGAAGCGCCGCGTCAGGCGTTCGAGTTCGCCTTCTGACAGTTTGCGCGGATCGACGACGACTCCGCCCTTCGCGCCGCCATACGGGATGTTCATGAGCGCGCACTTCCACGTCATCAGCATCGCGAGCGCCTTGACTTCTTCCATGCTGACTTCGTGGTGGTAGCGGATGCCGCCCTTCACCGGCCCGCGGTACTGATTATGATGGACGCGGTACCCCTGGAAGACTTCGACGTGGCCATCGTCCATGCGGACGGGAACGGAGACTTCCAGCGTCCGCTTCGGGTGGCGCAGCATGGAGTGGACGTTCGGATCGAGATTGATCAGCCGCGCGACATCATCGAGCTGGCGCAGTGACTGGTCCCACATGTCGTGGCGCTTGATGACTTCGGTCTTGCTCGTCCGCATCGGTTCCATCTGCGGAGGCGGCCCGGCGGGCTCCGGCGGCACGGTGGCGACGCGCGGAATGGCTTCGAGCTTCGCGCTGGCCTGCTTGGGCGGCTCTTTGCTGCCGCTGATCGGACGGTCTTCGATCACGGCGGCGGGCGCACTGCCATTGGTGTGTTTGGGAGTTTTGGCTGGTTTGCGAGCCATGGGGCGGAGGTCCTCCAGGCGGGCGACAAACTTAGAATTACCGCAGTCTCAGAGTTTGGCAACGTGCGAAGCGCCGGCGGGCTGGTGCGCATGTCGGCAGCGATTCGCTCCGCTGCGGTTCCCGCCATTATGGCTAAGGTTTCGATTCGAAAGCGCCTTAACTTCGCAGTCTGTACTACCTCCCAGCTAAGGGGTTGGAGGAAGCGTGCCCTGCAATATTTTTTAGAGGCCGACGCTCTTGCGCGCTGACTCGGGGCGGCGGGGGTCTTCAACTGGTGTCTGAACGTCCGGTAACATCGCCGAGAGTTTCCGGTCCAGCGTGTGCCGCTCGTCGGCGAGGAGAACATGCGCGGTCGTGATCTGTTCCTGGAGTTTTGCGGATTGGTTTTCCAGCACAGCGATGCGGTCTTGAAGCTGGTCGATCTTCTTCTGCAGCATCGACTCCGATCCTGCAGCTTTGATCTTCGCAACTTCCAAGTCGTGGTTGAGGATCATCTTGACGATCGATGCGAAGCCGCCGATGGCCGCCGGAACGCCGCAGATCAATACTATCGCGAGCCAGAAATCCACTTGGGACCTCCAAAGAAGGTCCGTGAACTATAACAGAGCACGCGCCGAGGCCAATTATACTCTCAAACGCTTTCCGTAATCGCGATCTGACGTTCGCTCGGAGAGACGTGTTCGATGGCGACTATGATCGGCGTCCGCGGCCACTTTAGCTCCGGAATCTTTTCGGGCCATTCAATACACACCACCGCGCCGGAGTCTTCGAAGCATTCTTTGAGGCCACTGTCCTCGAACTCGAGCGCGCCGCCGCCGAGACGGTACGCGTCGATGTGATGGAGTGTCAGCCGGCCGCCGCGGTACGTGTGCAACAGGACGTACGTGGGACTGGTGATCGCGACCATGGGAGGAACGTTGAGCCCGCGCGCAAGGCCGCGCACGAAGACGGTCTTCCCGGCGCCGAGATCGCCGGAAAGGAGAATAATTTCACCGCCGTTCAGCCGCGTGGCGAACTGCGCAGCCAGCGCGAGCGTTTCATCAGGAGAACGCGTCGTCACGGAACTCATTGGCATCACGTCCGATGCTCGTATCCGATGTCGGCCAGGCGCTGGTACCCCCCGGACGCGCGCTGGATAATCACGCCGCGTCCTGCGCGCGAGACTCGCCCGATGACATGTATGGGCAGGCGCAGCCGCTCGCGTTTGCGAAGGGCTGCCAACGCGGAAGGCGCCACTGCAAGAAGCAGTTCGAAGTCTTCTCCGTCTGAAAGCGCCTGATCGAGCGCGCTTCGGCCGCTCCGGGCGATGCGGCGCGCGGCGGCGCTATAAGGCAGAAGCGTTTCGAACAGCACCGCGCCAACGCGGCTTTCTGCGCAAAGATGATGCAGATCGCGGCTCAAGCCGTCGGTGATATCGATACACGCGTGCACACCATTCCCAAGACGCTTGCGGATTTCCCGTGCAGCTTCAAGACGCGGCTGGAACGTCAGATGTTTTTTTGCGCGCGAACCGCCCAGCGGGCCCGTGACAAAGAGATAATCGCCAGGCTTCGCGCCGCTGCGCGTCCAGGCTTTGCCTTTCGGGCACTCACCGACGAGCGAAACGACGACGCTCATGCCCTGCGGTGATGTTGCGAAGTCGCCTCCGGCGAGCGCGAATCTGTACTTCCGGCAGCAGGCCGTGATGCCGCGATAGAGTTCCATCGCTACGCGTTCAGGCGTGCCTTTGCGCAGATTGACCGCGACGGTCGCGGCGACGGGCCACGCCCCGGCCGCGGCGATGTCCGAGCACGCCTTCGCCATCGCCTTCCATCCGATCTCGCGCGGCGTCGCGGCTTCTCGGCCTGAGAGAACGAAATGCGTGCCTTCGACGACCTGGTCAATCTTGTAGACGAGATCGCGGCCGGGTTTCCACTCGAGCACCGCGCAATCGGAGCCCGGCCCAACCCGCAGCCACGGATGTTTCGGCGCGCCTTTCCGGAACGCGCGGAGGAGTTTGAGCTCGCCCATGTGGACGAGTGTCAGGTGACAGGCGACAGGTGACAAGTGACGATGATCTCCCCTCTCCCCTTGTGGGAGAGGGGCCGGGGGTGAGGGCTAGACGTGTTTTAATGCGTGGCCCGTCACGATGAACGCGTCGGCCTTGTGGAAGACCTCTTTCAGGTCCTCATGATTGAGCAGCACATCGACCTCGTCGATCGTGGCCATGTGCGCTTCGGTATGCTCATGGGAAAGATGCACTTCAACATCGGGCTCGGTCTGAGCGAGAAAGTAGACGGACTCTTTATGGAAAAGCTGTCCCTTCTTGCGGACTTCGTAACGCAGCGCTTCGCGGAAGCCGGGCTGGAATGAAAGCCGGCGGATGCCGGTCTCTTCGAAGATCTCGCGGATGGCCGTTTCCATCTCCGTCTCGCCGGTGTCGGAGTGGCCCTTCGGCGCGCCCCATTCGCCGTGCTTGGCCGAGCGCAGCAGAAGGTACAGCGGCTTCCCGCGTTCAAGATAGTAGATGATGGCGCCGGCGGCTTTGACATCCATGATGCGGCGTGCTCCCCACCTTTTTATAGCAGCGGAGAGTCGCAGGGCAACAATTCAGCGTCAGTCTTCCACGGATAACCGCTGAAGGATCAAGAGCCGTGCGCGCGTTCGATCGCGGCGACTTTCGTCTGCGCTTTGCGGATGCGGGCCATGTCGAACTTCTTGCCGCGCGTGAACGTGAAAATGCCGTTCTGCTCCTGGTACACGTCGGTGAGCTGCGTGTAGCAGTAGCCGAACATGTTCTTGTCTTCGAGCAACACCGCGCACAGCCCCTCGAAGCGCGCGTAGAACTCGTCGATGCTCTTCACGCGGTCGCCGTAACCCCAGGAGTCTTCGCCTGCCTTCGCTTCCGGGTTCCACCAGATGCCGCCGAACTCGCTGACGAAGAACGGCTGGCCGCGATAGGGCACGTCCCACTTGCCGTTCCCATTGTGGAACGGCTTGCCGTCGGAAAGGCCCGCCTGGTTGGCCTTGAACTTCTCCGGATTCTGCTCGTAGTCATGGCAGTCGGAGATATCGCTCTCCGGCACACGGTGCGAATATCCGGAAGCGTCCAGCACCGGCCGCGAAGTATCCATCGCTTTCGTCGCGAGGAACATCGCACGCGTGATCTCGTCCAGCTTGGTGATGTTGTCGGTGATCTCCTGCCAAGTCTCGTTCAGCGGGCACCACCCGACAATGGACGGATGCGAGTAATCGCGTTCGATCGCTTCCAGCCACTCGGTCACGTAGCTGATCGTGTGCTGCTGGTTGTTCCCTGCGGGCCCGCCGACGTTGCTGCCCCAATCGGGAAATTCGCCCCAGCAGAGGTAGCCCAGCTTGTCGGCGTGATAGAGAAAGCGCTCTTCAAAGACCTTCTGATGCAGGCGCGCCCCGTTGAATCCCGCTTCCATGCTGAGCTTGATGTCGGCGATGAGCGCTTCGTCGTTGGGCGCAGTGAGAATGCCGTCGGGATAAAAGCCCTGGTCGAGCACCAGCCGCTGGAAGACGGCCTTCCCGTTGATCTTCACGGCTTTGCCGTCGATCGAGACGCTTCGCAGTCCGGCGTAGCTCGTCGCGCTGTCGATGACCTTGCCGGTTGCGTCTACCAGATCGAGCGCGACGTCATAAAGGTGCGGATCGTCGATCGACCACACGCGCCGGTGCTGTTCGGGAATGTTCAAGTCCAGGCGTGGCGCGAGATCGAGATCCGCGCGGCACTGCGCGCGTGCGACCACCTGCCCGTTCGACTTCAGCGTTGCCCGAAGCTGCAAACCCGGCCGGTTCTGCGTGATGGGCTGCTCGAGCCGGATCGTGCCATTGGCGAGGTCTGGCGTCAGCCGCGGACGCTTCAGCGCGACTTCTGGAACAGGCTCGAGCCACACTGTCTGCCAGATGCCGGTCGTGCGCGTGTAGTGGCAGCCGAAGTTGCCGTAGCGCATCGACTGTTTTCCGCACGGCTGCTGCTTGCGGCTGTCGTCACGGGCGCGAACGACGATCGTGACGGTGTCACCCGGCTGCGCAACGCTGGAGAGATCGCACGAGAACGGCGTGAACCCGCCGCGGTGCCGGCCGACTTCCGTGCCGTTCGCCCAGACTGTTGTGTCGTAATCGCTGGCCTGGAAGTGCAGCAGCACGTTCTTTCCGGCCCACGCCTTCGGCAGCGCGATTGTCTTGCGGTACCAGCACGCGTTGATGAAGTCGGTGTAGCCGATGCCGCTCAATTCCGATTCCGGGCAGAACGGCACGGTGATTTTCTGCTTCAAATCGCGATCGAGAATCCCGCGCTCCTTGCCACTGTCGCCGAAGTCGAATTCGAACTGCCATTCGCCGTTCAGGTTCAGCCACTCGTTGCGAACGAACTGCGGACGCGGGTACTCGGGGCGCGGAATCGAAGTCACAAAAGTCTCCTTTGGTTATCCCTCTCCCTCTGGGAGAGGGCGGACACGAAGCGAAGCGGAGTGCCGGGTGAGGGGCGAGCGCGCCCACTTGCAGAATGCGCGCACGCCCTCACCCCGCGTTCGCAGCTACGCTGCTCACGTCGGCCCTCTCCCCAGAGGGGAGAGGGTTTGGACACCTTTGATCTTTACACCTTCTCAATCGGCTTTACCATGCTCCCGCTCAACATGAACCTTCGTGAAACGCACAGCGTCGGCGTCAATACCCGCGAGTGGATGGTCTCAGCGCAGGCCTGTCCAGCGCTCGCGCGCTACAACATCCATCTCACCGGCGTGTCGGAAACGAAGTTCGGATTCGAGTTTATCCGCAACGATCCACCGATGAGCCAGCTCATGGCCTGCGTCAGCGGCGAAGGCGAAGTGCTCGTCAACGACAGTTGGAAGACCTGCACGGAAGGCGGTGCGTATCTGACACCGCCGAACGCGCTTCACGCCTACCGTACGCCGAAGGACGGCGCGTGGACCGTGTGCTGGGTCATGTTCGGAGAACGCGGCCAGCGCGCGCCGGTGATTCAATCCAACGCGCCCGTGCTCGTGCGGCTCGACCCGCGCCCGCTGCTCTCCGCGATCAACGGACTGTACTGGGAATCGGTGGGCGGCAACGAGCCCGCCGTGATGCATCATTACGTCGAACTGATCCAGTTGCTCGTCGCGCGCGCCACGCAGCCCTGGCATAGTGACGACCGATTGTGGCGGTTGTGGGAGAAGGTTGACGCGGATCTCGGCCGCAACTGGACGCTCAAAGATCTTGGCAAGCTCGCCTGCATGAGCGGCGAACATCTGCGCCGGCTGTGCCAGAAGCAGACGGGCAGAAGCCCGCTGGAGCAGGTTACGTTCCTGAGAATGCGCCGCGCGGCCTCGCTGCTTTCGACGACACCGTACAAAGTAGAGACGATCAGCCACACCGTCGGTTACGAAAACTCCTTCGCATTTTCGACGGCGTTCAAGAGGTGGATGGGACGTTCGCCGTCGGAGTACCGCGCGGCGGGAAAATCGTAGTGCGGCGTGCCACCGGCAGCCGCTGTTTCGTTGTTGGCTGCCCGTGCGCCGTTGGAGAGGCGCGCGGCATTTCAAGGGTGGCCCACCTGAAGGGTGGGCGCCGAAGGCGCAAGAGGCCTTCCTGACCGCCGCGTTTCACGATGTGCCGCGATCAGGGAGGGCCTCTTGCGCGCTGACGCGCGCCCACCCCAACCGGCTTCGCCTCTGAGGTGGGCCACCCTTTCCAACGCAGCGCGGTACGCTTACCGTCGCTCGCCGTCCATCTTCTCGCGTTCTTTAACCGGCTCTTCCCGGCGCGGCTGATCGCGTTTGACCGCGTCGCCCTCGCGCTTCAACGCTTCGCGTTTCGCTGCCGCCTCGCGTTCGCGCCGCTGTATTTCTTCTTTCTTGCGCTTCTCGGCGTCCGCGTCTTTGTGGGGATCCTTGTGCGCGTCAGGTTTCTCGTCGCGGCGCGGCCCCTCGCGTTTGGCACCGTCGCCTTCGCGCTTCGCCGGCTTCTCATCGATCCCTTCGATGCCGAGCACCCGGTCGCGCTCGTCGAACTTCCAAATCATCCGCACGCGCATCCCCGGCTTGTAGTCGTGCAGACGTTCGATCATCTGCCGGTCGAACTTGCCGTCCATTCCGCCGACCCAGCGCGGTGAGTATTTCCGCGCGTCATGCTCGCCGTCCGCGCGGACCTCGATGAAATCCTTGCCGACGCTTGTCACAAGGCCGAGCAGGGTGCCGCCCTCCTGGCCTTTCTCGAGTTCCATCTCGCCCCATGGCGCGTCGAAGAACACAACGCCTTCTTTCACGCCGACCGTCAGCCGCCGAACATGTCCTTCATGTTTGACGGTGTTCACGCGGAACTTTGTCCCGCGCACGAACACCGTTCCCAGTGCATGCTCGACTTTGAACTTGCCTTTCTTCGAGTCCACTTCGCACGCGACCGAGCCTTCTTTCAGCAAGATGTGCTGCTCTTTGCTGTCGGCAGCCTCGACCTTGTTCTCAACCGTCGTGAAGGGCGCGAGCGTCACCCGGCAGAAGTCGCCGAGTTCGACCACGCGCTCCTTGTCTTCGCTGCGAATGATTTTCTCCGCGATCTTCGGAGCCACCGGTGGAACAGGCGGCGCGGGCGTCGGAGCCACCGGCGTCTTCAGCTCCGGTTCCTCTTGCTCTTCGGTCTCCTCGGGCGGATTCTCCGGCGCCTTAGCCTGCTTCGGAGGTTGCTTCGGATTCTCAGCCACGTTCTGAGGCGCTTTCGAGGGCAGCAACCGTGGCACGACAACGAAAGCGACCATCGCGGCCGCGACCAGCGCCGCAACCCAGGCGGGCGTCATGCGGGGACGCCACCAGGAAGCGCGTTCCTGCTTCGCGCGCTGGAGGATGCGTTCGGCCAATTGTGGAGGCCGCTGCCCGCCGAGCTCCTCGCGCAACAGCATGTCCATCAACCGGTCCTGATCGTCGTCGTGGACTTCCACGAGCGCCTCCCCACCAACGCCTGTTACTGCCTACTGCCGCTGCCTACTACTTCGCGCGCCACGCGCTTGCGGATGCACTCCGCCAGCGCCGCTCGCGTGCGCCGCATCAGCGACTTCACTCCGTCTTCGCTCATCGCGCACAGCGCTGCCATCTCGGCGCGCGACTTTCCCTCTTTGTAGTACAGGTCCAGCATGCGGCGCTGCTTGCTCGCCACCTTTTCGAGGCACTTTCGAAGCGCCTCGACGTAATCGAATCCGTCTCCTTCGCGCAGGAACTCGCCCGCCCATGTGGCTTCGGCGCGTTCCAGCGAGGCACTGTCGGTGCGGATCGGGTTGTTGCGCACCTTCCGGCAGTGGCCGAGAAAGAGGTTGCGCGCAATCCCGCGCAGCCACGCCGCCATCAGACGAGGCTCCGAGCTCGCCGGCAGCGAGGTGCTGCGGTAGGCCGCCAGGAACGTCTCCTGGACCAGGTCCTCCGCTTCCGCCGAACTGATCGGGCCCAGATAGCGCACATACCGGTACAGCTCGGCCTCGTGCGTGCGCACCAGTGCCTCGAGGACTTCATTCGTCATGCCTTCGAAGGGCTCCCCTTCGCTAGTTAGGTTGCAACGTGCACAGTAAAGGGTGCGAGAAATTCTCCCCTTTTATTGCAGCAATCTTTGTTAACCGCCAAGACGCCAAGAGCGCCAACCGAAGAAGACAGGAGACAGAAGTCAGAATACAGAATGACTGCTGATTCAAAATTCTGTCTTCTGTCTACTATCCTTCGGCTGGCGACAATCGTTCTTCAAATTTCGGGTACCCGAACCGCAACTCCTGCACTTCCGCCTTGTACCACTTTTTCGCCAGCAGCAGAAGCAGTTCGCGATGGCACTTCTCGTCCGGCTTGCACTGGCAGATCAGGTAAACATCGCGAGTGCGGCTCAGGTCAACGAGCCGCTTGAGCGCCTCGCGGCCATCGGCATTCAGATCGAAACGCTCCTCGTAATTGGCGCGATCGAAGGCTTCGTTATGCGACGTGTCTTGCTTATGCGCGTGCAGATCGTTGAGCAACTCGGCAGGCGGCCCCAGGCAGGAGAGGTACTCGTCGCGCAGCGTCTTCGACACGCCGCGCGGATAGCATCGCATCGCGAGGACGATGTAGCCGTCGGCGCGGGAAACGCGCGCGTGTCTCAGATCAGCGACGCAGGCTTGCTTGAGCATTACCTTACTCGGGTGGCCCACCTGAAGGGTGGGCGCGAAGCGCAAGAGGCAGCGACACAAGATCGGTTGTATTGCAATTCGATGTGCGGCGGGGGCACCAGGCCGCGATAGCGAATCTCTTGCACGCTGCACATCGATTCAGCGTGGGAAAAACTTTTCGTCGCTGCCTCTTGCGCCTGACGGCGCCCACCCTTCAGGTGGGCCACCCGCGACTCGCCACTCGTCACTCGCCACCCGTCACCCGCCACCCAACCGCGCCAGCTCTTCCTTCGTCAGATCCTTTACCGCTGCGGCGGCGATATTTTCGTCCGCCTGCTCGGGGCTCTTGATGCCGGGAATCACCACGCTCACCGCCGGGTGCGAGAGGCAGAACTTCAACGCCGCCTGCGCCAGAGTCCGCCCGCTGTTTTCGGCGAGGAACCTGAACGACTCGACGCGTTCCAGCGCGGCGTCGAGTTTCTCCGCGGAGTACAAGTCTTTGCGGTGGTCGTTCTCGGCGAAGCGATGGCCCTTCTTATATTTGCCCGTCAGCAGGCCGCTGGCGAGCGGCACGCGCGCGATGATCCCGACGCTTTTGCGCTCGGCCAGTGGGAACAGTTCCTTCTCGGGGCGACGGTCGAGCAGGTTGTAGACGACCTGGATTGTCTCCACGTCGCCCTTTTCAATCGCGATGATGCCCTCTTCCGGATCGCCGATCGAAATCCCGTAATGCGCGATCTTCGATTTGTCTTTCAGCTCGCGCAGCGTGTCCCAGATCTCATTGCCTTCGATGACTTTCCGCGGCGGATTGTGGAGCTGGTAGAGATCCAGGATCGTCACGCCGAGCCGCTCCAGCGACCGTTCGACGGCGGCTTTGACGTATGCGGCTGAAAAGTCCTGATAGGGAGGTTCAGGATCGCGCCGCACGTTGCCGACCTTTGTCGCGACGATGACGCGCCGTGGCGAACGGCGCAGCGCATTGCCGATCAGCTTTTCGCTGTGCCCCGCACCGTACGCGTCCGCCGTATCAACGAAGTTGATGCCGAGTTCAAACGCCCGCTGCAGCGCGGCGAGACTGACGTTGTCGTCCGTGTCGCCAAAGCCGATCCCACGACTGTGAC
>Ga0196964_10000978_pt1 | contig 15357 bp, 8 predicted proteins | sample S1_10metaG_FD_148615 | JGI IMG/M metagenome (GOLD analysis project Ga0196964, IMG submission 148615) | Soil microbial communities from Anza Borrego desert, Southern California, United States - S1_10 | ecosystem: Environmental > Terrestrial > Soil > Desert | place: USA: California | collected...
GCAAAAAGCATGGGCAATCGAGGTACTCATGACAAGAGCCTTATTACTGAGGAGCCGGATGAGGTGAAAGTCTCACGTCCGGTTCTGAAGACGAGCGGTTCTCGTGAGGGAATCGCTTAGTTTAACTTATTACGACGATCGCGCCTGATCGGAATGTGCGATCGCAGATGATTTTCACAACTTTTATTCTTATAAATATGGAGGTCTAGGGTAATTAAACATTCCCCAGACCCCCGCCTTTAGCTAACCGAATCAGCTATCTTAAGTAGTTGCTGCACGGGCGGCCGCTGCTTGGTCGGGGTGAATACCCAAGCGTGTGAGATTGATACGACCTTTGTTATCAATTTCGCGCACTTTAACAATCACTTCATCGCCAACAGCTACCTCATCCTCTACCTTGCCAACTCGGTAGTCAGCAAGTTGAGAGATGTGAATCATGCCTTCTTTGCCGGGAAGCACTTCCACAAAAGCACCAATAGGGATGATCCGGGTGACGCGACCAGCGTAAACATCTCCTTCATTCAGCCTGCGAGTCATACCTTGGATAATGCTGATAGCCCGCTTGGCTTTTTCGCCGTCTATAGCTGAGACAGTTACGGTGCCATCGTCGTCGATATCAACCTTGGCACCAGTTTCCTCAGTAATGCCTTTAATAGTCTTGCCTCCAGGCCCAATAACCAAGCCAATCAATTCTGGCTCAATCTTGATTGTCAGCAGGCGCGGCGCAAAGGGCGATAGTTCGGTGCGAGGTTTATCGATCGCTTCCAGCATTTTCTCCAGGATATGCTGTCTGGCTGGTCGGGCTTGCTGGATTGCCTTGGAGATGATATCCATAGACAGTCCGTTGATCTTCATGTCCATCTGCAAAGCCGTGATACCCGTATCGGTTCCGGCGACTTTGAAGTCCATGTCGCCCAAGAAGTCTTCAATTCCTTGGATATCCGTGAGGATGCGAACTTCATTACCTTCTTTGATCAGACCCATTGCCGCGCCACTCACTGGCTTGGAAATAGGCACACCAGCATCCATCAAAGCTAGGGTAGATCCACAGACGGAACCCATAGATGTTGAACCGTTCGAGGAAAGCACTTCAGAAACTACCCGAAGTACATAGGGGAAGGTTTCTTTTGGTGGCAATACTGGGACGATCGCTCGTTCTGCTAGGGCACCGTGACCGATTTCACGACGACCTGGTGCCCTCATGGGTTTGGTTTCCCCAACAGAAAAGGGTGGGAAGTTGTAGTGATGCAGGTAGCGCTTAGTATCTTCTGGGTTTAGGTCGTCTCCCAGATCCTGGGCATCTCCGGGGGTTCCCAGAGTACAAGCGGATAACACCTGGGTCAGTCCCCGGTTAAACAAACCAGTCCCGTGGACTCGCTGAGGCAAAAGACCGACGCGACAAGAAACAGGTCGCACTTCATCCAGCTTGCGCCCGTCTACGCGAACACCTTCTTCGATAATCTGACGCCGCATCAGCTTCTTTGTCAGATCTTTAAAAGTATTGCCGAGAGCTTTGCTGTTTTGTATTGTGGCAACTCGAATTGGATCTTCTTCTGGTAATTCAGAGATTGCTGCTACCACAGAATCCTTAATCTCATCCAAAGCAGCATCGCGAACGTTCTTGTCCCGTTCATATCTTGACAAAACATCTTTGATGGGAGCAGCTGCGCGATCGCGGATAAAATTTTCCAGCGTCGGGTCTACTTCCGGTGGTGTCTCTTGAACTAGCTCAATGCCCAAATCTGCCATCAATTCTTTCTGGGCAGCAATCAAGTCTCGCACGGCTTCATAGCCGAAATCAATCGCTTCGATAATGTCCTGTTCTGGCAGCTGATTAGCACCAGCCTCTACCATAATCACGCCTTCTGGTGAACCAGCTACCACCAGATCCAGATCTCCCGCCTCAATTTCTTTGTAAGTGGGATTGATAATAAAATCATCCCCTACTAACCCAACGCGCACTGCTGCCATTGGCCCGTTGAAAGGAATCTGAGCTAGCAATACGGCAATGGACGCGCCAGTCACAGCCAGCACATCTGGTGGCACCTGCTCATCTAGAGACAGTGTAGTTGCTACAATTTGAATGTCATCGCGCAACCACTGAGGGAACAAAGGTCGCAAAGGGCGATCGATTAGACGGCTTATTAGAGTAACTTTTTCTGGGGGACGCCCTTCCCGTCGCAGAAAACCACCCGGAATCCGACCCGCCGCGTAGAGTCTTTCTTCGTAATCTACTAAAAGTGGTAAGAAATCAATGCCTTCTCTGCCTTGAGCGCGGGTTGCTGTCACCAAGACAGCCGTATCCCCTGATTCAATAAGTACGGAACCACCGGCCTGAGGAGCGAGGAGGCCAACCTTTAGTCGAATATCCCTTCCGTCAAAGGATATTGACTTGTCTAACTCTACCATTCGGTACTGTGTCCTTTATCACTTTTCTTTATCTGTGGCAATCGTAACATTTATGCACTAGGACTGCCTTCAGAAGGATGACAATGTAAAAAGCTGTAGGATTGCCTTTGTCAGTTGCAAGTGTTTATATGGCAAAGACTTTTTTGAAGGATAGTTGGAGCTTTTCTGTTTAGGCGGTTTGATATACTATTTTGGCATTTCGATCAATAATCTAGTTAAATCCACCCCTAAATAGCTTGTTTGTCATTTTATTGGCGTACTGACCACGCGATCGCTTCCTGAGTTGTACAATAAACGCAGCGGCTTGCCGATGTGGTGACAAGTCCGGGAAAGTTGAGTTTTAGATAAAATATCCAAACACTTAGACAAATCTCATCGACAGTGTATCAATGGGGGCTGTTACAAAGAATGTAGATTATTATATATATAAGCTACTTCATGGTTTTGCAAAAATATAACTTTAACATCATTAGATATTATGCAAAAGTGGATAAACAAATTATAAATATCTGTGTTTATCTGTGTGCATCTGTGGTTAAAATCAAGAAATTAATTTTTGCAATAAGTCTATTGTAGAAGTTTTTAAACTAACTTATACAGCTCGAATCCAAGGAAAGTCTGAGGATTTTATTGAATGGCAATTTTACACGGTAATTGGTTACTACAAAATGATGGTGGTTGTCTCTTTATTTGGGGAGAGACATGGCGGCGAATGACCTCGGCTGCATCTTATCAGCCTGATAGTGTGCCATCTCATCCCCTGGCAATGACGCAGGAGGAATTTACCTCTTTTTTGCGATCGCGTAGCGTCTCCGTAGGAGAATCGCGTAGCCTTTCCATAGGTAAATTACAGGAAGCATCAGGACATTCTCGAAAAGGTAAAACAGGGGTAGCAAGCAGCGTCCAATCCTCCAATGGTAGTAAACAAAAGTGGGAGCAATGCGCGATCGCTCTACCTACTCCTATCCTGGAAACCGGGGAACCAACGTACCCTGCCTATTCAGCTTCGACACATGACAACAGCAGTGATAGTGTACTGAAATTGCAACTCTGGCAAGTTGGGGGATACTATCTAAATCCCTTGGAAGCAATCAAATTCTTGCAGGCGCTACCTCTAGGCTCTTTTAAAGCAGCTGACGCATATGTAGGTGCAGAGTTGCGCTTTTGGTCTCAGGTTTGCCGATGGAGTTTAGATCTACTTGCTCGATCTAAGTTTTTGCCCGGACTGCATCGACAGATGAATGGTTCTGTTGTTGCCCGTTGGCAACCTCTGCTGGATAGTGCTGTAGATCAAGCTCGTCTAGAAAAGTTTGCCCAGCAAATGCCATCTGCTTGTCGCACATATCAGCTTGATTTTGAAGAGGACAACAATCCAAAATCCAAAATCCAAAATCCAAAATCGATAGAGCCACAGGAATTACTCTTGGGATTCTTGAGCAGTATTATGGATGCTCAAGTGCGATCGTGGGTTGGTGCTAATGCGTTACCGACTACAGAACCCTTGGTGAGTCAGTGGTTGCAATCTCTCTCTGGTACTTCTGACAAAGTGGAGGCAGACTCTGTGGCAGTGGGGCGTCTGGAAGCGGCGCTGCAAACTTGGACAACCCCGGTGCAAGAGCATCTAGTTACACAAGTGTCCCAAGAGTTAGGACAGAACCTATTCCGTACTTGTCTTTTACTCAAACCACCCGTTTCCGGCGAAACCGACTGGACGTTGGAGTATTGTCTCCAGGCAGTTGATAACCCAGACTTTTTAGTAGATGCGGAAACAATTTGGAACCACCCCGTTGAGCATTTTGTTTATCAAGATCGAACTATAGAGCAACCTCAAGAGACTTTTCTTAAGGGTTTAGGGTTGGCGTTGCGACTGTATCCCCTCATAGAACCTAGCTTGCGCGAACCGCGTCCCTTATCATGTCCCCTAAATCCTATTGAGGTGTACGAGTTCATCAAGGCATCTGCATGGCGCTTGCAAGATAATGGCTTGGGAGTGGTATTGCCACCTAGTTTGATGCCTGGGAAGAATTTGAGCGGAAGCTTGGGGCTAAAAATCAGCGCCGATGTCCAAGGTGGGAAAAAAGAACGCTTAGGATTGCAGAGTCTGCTGAAGTTTAACCTGGAATTAGCGATCGGCGACAAAACTCTTTCTAAAAAAGAATTTGACCGCTTAATGGCGCTGAAAACGCCATTGGTGGAAGTTAATGGCGAGTGGATAGCACTGCAACCGCAGGATGTTCGAGCCGCAGAAGCAATTTTGGCGACGCGCCCAGAGCAACTATCTTTGTCTGTAGAAGATGCTCTACGGTTGAGTACGGGTGACTCTAAAACTATAGAAAAACTTCCTGTGGTCAGCTTTGAGGCGTCTGGAGTGCTTAAGGAGTTGATTACTAATCTGACAAATAATCAGGCGATCGCACCCTTAGAGGCACCTGCAAGCTTCCGGGGTGAGTTGCGACCTTACCAAGAGCGGGGTGTCGGCTGGTTGGCATTCCTGGAACGCTGGGGCTTAGGAGCTTGTTTAGCGGACGATATGGGATTAGGGAAATGCATCTTACCACAAAGCTCAATTTATGTCAATGGAAATTTGCGAACAGCAGAAGAAATTTGGAATGCTCATGCCACAGAGGAGCAGTTTGACGGCGAGGGTTTCTGGGCTACTCCCACTGAACCACTGCTGGTGAATGCCATCAACGAAGAAAGGGGTCAAATTGTACTAGCTCCGATTCGGCGGCTCTATCGCCAGCAAGTGCGGGAAAAATTGAGGACAGTTAAGCTAAAAGACGGCAACAGTATCACAATTACCTATCGCCACAAACTACTGACGCGGGATGGTTGGTCAAACAACCTACAGGTTGGGGATTACGTCTGTGTGCCAGCAAAAATGCTCTGGAATGGACAGCCGGAAGACCCCGATCTAGTCAAGTTTCTGGCTTGGCAGATTGCTGAGGGTTACGAGCAGAGCGATCGCGCTGCCCTGAAAATAACACAGAAAGATGTTGCAATTCTCGAAGAATTACGCCTTGCACTCCACCGTTTTAGCGATAAGTACGGGATAAATATCAACCGTCCTGCTGTTCATACTCGTGGTAACAATAGGGCAGCCGATCTGGTTTTAAATAGTCGTGCGTATCAAAGCTTCCTAGAAGACAGAGGCTACAAATGGGGAAAACTGTCTGCCGAAAAAAGCATCCCACCTTTCATAATGCAGGCAGACTTGGATAGTGTGCGTATTTTTCTAAGAAACTATTTTGATGCCGAGTCTGCTGTTGTTTATAGTATGCGGAGTATAGAGATTGCTACGGCTTCCCCTGTGCTAATCCAGCAACTCTCTGTACTACTGCGACGCTTCGGTATTTGGTTGCGAATTTCGCCCAAACAGAAACGCGCTACCAATGGCAGTGGTATCTTCCGTACCTATTACATCGGCACCATCGGAGGAAATTCTGTTCGTAGGTTTTTACAAGAGATTAGGTTCGGCAACCCAGAAAAACAATGGAAGCTAGAGAAAATTTGTGAATTGGTTAGCAACACTAACGTTGAGGGGATTCCAGCTTCCGATATTTTTGCTCAAGCAGTCAAGGTGACAAAGCTGCCCCTGCGACATTTTGGAATACACAGCAACGTATACATCAATGGTTCGCAGCAATTTTCGCGCACCAGTCTAGCACGAGTATTGACGGGAATGGAGCGCATTTTGACAGGCGTTGCGGAACAGGAATATCGTCAGCAAAAAATTTCTAAGTGGACGATTCAGACACTTGATGCTTACGCTCAGTTGGATATGCAACAATTGAGCCTAACGAGACAAAGCTTACAAGGTATTCTGGATCGGGAAGTTTTTTATTGCCAGATACAGGAAATTGAAGATGTCGATTACGAAGGGTGGGTTTATGACTTTGAGGTAAGCGAACATCACAATTTTGTTGCCAACAACATTCTTTGTCATAACACTATTCAGACTATCGCCTTTCTGCTGCATCTTAAGGAACAGGAAGCGCTGGAGGAACCGACGCTGCTGGTTTGCCCGACTTCAGTATTAGGTAACTGGGAACGGGAAGTCCATAAATTTGGTCCGACGCTGAAAACTTTGGTGCATCACGGGGATAAACGACAGAAAGGGAAAGCCTTTGCTAAAGCGGTGAAGGGTAAGAATGTGGTGATTACCAGTTATCCGCTGGTATATCGAGATGCTAAAACCCTTGAGACTGTTTCCTGGCAAGGCGTTGTGCTAGATGAGGCACAAAATATTAAAAATCCAGAAGCGAAGCAGTCGCAAGCAGTGCGCCAACTGCCACCTGGGTTTCGGATTGCGCTGACGGGTACGCCAGTAGAAAATCGGTTGTCGGAACTGTGGTCAATTTTGGATTTTCTCAATCCGGGGTATTTGGGAACGCGGCAATTTTTCCAGCGTCGGTTTGCAATTCCGATTGAAAAGTATGGGGATACTGATTCGTTAAAGACTTTGCGATCGCTTGTTAAATCTTTCATCCTACGTCGCCTTAAAACTGATCGTACAATCATTCAAGATCTGCCAGAAAAGCAGGAAATGAATGTATTTTGCGGACTCTCAGCAGAACAAGCCACACTTTATCAAAAGATTGTCGATGAATCTTTGGGTGAGATTGAAGAAGCAGAAGGGATAAAGCGCCGGGGGATGATTTTAACGCTTTTATTAAGGCTGAAGCAAATTTGTAATCACCCAGCGCAGTATTTAAAAGAAAATACTATGGGGAATTCTCAGAGATCGGGTAAAGTGCGCCGTTTGGAAGAAATGCTGGAGGAAGCAATATCAGAAGGCGATCGCGCTCTCATTTTCACCCAATTTTCTGAGTGCGGCAAACTACTGCAACCTTATCTACAGGAAGAATTAGGCTGGGAAACTTTGTTCTTGTATGGCAGTACGAGCAAACAACAACGCGAGGAAATGATAGACCGATTCCAGAATGATCCTGAAGGACCCAGAATCTTTATTCTTTCTCTAAAAGCTGGTGGTACTGGTCTTAACCTCACCCGCGCTAACCACGTTTTCCACTTTGACCGCTGGTGGAACCCTGCTGTAGAAAATCAGGCTACAGATCGAGTATTTCGTATTGGTCAAACTCGCAATGTGCAGGTGCATAAATTTATCTGCACTGGCACGCTGGAAGAAAGGATTAACGAAATGATGGAAAGTAAGAAGCAGTTAGCTGAACAAACTGTTGACGCTGGCGAACAGTGGCTAACAGAACTGGATACAAATCAGTTGCGATCGCTTCTATTACTAGACCGCAGTGCTGTAATTGATGAGGAAGACTGATAATTTGCTAATGGCTAATGGTTAATGGCTAATGGCTAATCGTCAATAAGTATTACAATTAGCAATTAGCAATAAACAATTAGCAATTAGCCATGAACAATTACGAAATTCAAAGCCGTGAGTGGTGGGCGCAACAGTGGGTTGATTTACTAGAAACCTCTCGCTTCAAAAAGCGGTTAGAAAGGGCGCGTAACTATGCAAGACAAGGCAACGTCCTCAGTATAGATTTTGAAGCTGCAAAGGTGCTAGCTAAGGTACAAGGCACAGATCCAGAACCATATCAAGTTTCAATTTCCCTTGATTGCTTTAGTGACGAGGATTGGGGCTATCTAATTGAAACTTTGTCCAAACAAGCGATTTACTCTGCCAAGTTGTTAGCGGGGGAAATGCCCCATAACATCCAAGAAGTGTTCGGTGCTAATGGTTTAAGCTTATATCCTTTTACACTTTCTGAAATCAAAGCGCGGTGCAGTTGTCCCGATAAGGAGGTTCCTTGCAAACACATTGGGGCGGTTTACTATTTATTAGGCGATCGCTTCAGTGAAGATCCCTTTGTACTATTCCAACTGCGGGGGCGTACCAAAGAGCAAATCCTCGAAGGTTTACGCCAGTTACGACGTAGTAACAGTCCCCAGGCAGAAGGGGCGGAACACACTCAAACGCCTGATGTTGTATCACCGCCGAAGCGACAACCAACCCCACTTAAAATTGAGCAATTCTGGGAATATAACGAGCCTCTAGAATCATCCCTAGTTGTGATTACACCAGCACCCAGCAGCGAGACAATTTTGGACGTACTCGGATCGATTCCTTTAGCATCCGATAGTACAGGAACTGTCGGTGCTAATTCGGCTCAGACTGTGAGGCAGTATATGGATAGTGTTTATCAGGCGGTTAGCCAGCAGGCTGTTATATCTGCTTTGAATAGAGACGATTGATATCAAATACGGTGATGGGTGGCTTTCTTTCTACTACCCATTAACTTATGATCTCAATTCTAGGTAAGTGATATTAGTAGATAGATAATTATACCATTTATCGAGATGGAGTGGCTAAGTCTGACATTCCTTTGCAGGAATATCAGCATTGACATTCCTGTAAAGGAATACTAGAGTGAGAGGTAGGACATGGTTTGGACTTGGGAACTGTATCAGGACGCAACTGGAGACATCCCCAAGGAGTTGCTGGCTTTCTTTGTTAGATTCATGCCAGAGGATGAGTTGCCCTCTAATTCGCCCAAGCCTGTGCTAACCGCCTCAGAAACTAAGAGGCTCCAGGTTAATCTTAGATACCTGTGTGACAAGGGGCTGGCATCGCTGACGAGCGATATCTTCGAGAAGTTGGAGGATGACCTGTACGAGTTCCGTATGACTAAGAGCGAGCATAATCCACGGTTCATCCTGACTACGGCTGTACCGCAGCGGTTTGTGGTATTGCACGCTTTTATGAAGAAGTATGACGGCGCAATCCGGGATAGAGATAAGGAACCAGCTAGACAAAGGCTGCGCGAGTTGAAAAAGAGGGAACAGGGATGAATAAATACAACTTTCAAGACTGGCTAACCCGGAAGGTGAGCGATGAGCCAGAGGTAATTTTGGCGGGTAAGCTGGAGTACCTGCGGCTTTATCTGACTGACGCCATGCGGGAGTTGCGGACTAAAGCGGGGCTGACACAGGCACAACTAGCCGAGAAGTTGGGGGTGCAACAACCTGCTGTGTCTAAGCTAGAGTCAGCACTGAAGGATCGCGAGTTGGAATCGGTGCTGGAATACCTGCATACGCTGGGCGCGGATTTGCTGATGGCGGTAAAGCAGGGAGAGGAACTCTATCAGGTAAGCGACAACGATGGTATGGTGCTGGTAGATGTTCCGGCGGAAGTTATCGGGTTGGCATCGGCACAGGGAATGAGTCTGCGGGAGTATGTGCAGGCGGCGATTGGGCATTTCTCGCAGAAGGCTGTCTCGGTGATGGAATCGGTGAGTGCATTCCTGCAAAGTGATGATTTGGTGGCGGTGCAGGTAAGGGAGAGATTGGGAGGGCGATCGATCGATGAAATTGCTGCCGAGTTGGAAAGATGCCTGAGTTTCCCCGATGAAGACGATCGGCTGTTTGCGGTGAAAAATGTCTTAGCTGGTAGCGTTACTGGTGGAGGGAGTACCCGCGATGCCAGTGATAATAATGATGATGAAATCGAGTTACTGGATTTAGCTGAAAGTCTGTTAGAGAAATTAGCAGAAATTTGAAGTTCACTTTATTTCGCTTTGCTTTGAGGATATGGGAAAAGCATTCAGTTCTGGAAAACAAAAAAATGACAAACAAGAGCGACAAGCCTATCTCGACTTCCTTCGTAAAGTATTAAAAGTCACTTCAGATAGCCAAGGCAACCCAACAGCTTTATATCAGCTTCTGCAAGCAAACCAGTACAAACTGGATGAGAATTTTGCTGAAGTGTTTCGCCACTGGGCAAGCAATAAATTATCCCAGAAGGAGTCGATACAGACACAAGATATTGCCAGAACAGTTTTAACATTCAGCATGCTGCTCTGGCATTTTCCCCTGGGTAACAGGGCTATTAATTTAGAAATTACCATCACTGGTTGTGAGGCGGTACTAAAGGTTTTGACACGTTCGCGCTTTCCCATTGACTGGGCAATGAGCCAACTCTGTCTCGGCACTGCCTATGGTGAACGAATCCGAGGGGAAAGAACCGAGAACATTGAACAAGCTATCCACTGTTTCATAGAGGGGTTGCAAGTATGTACCAGAGTGCGGTTTCCCATTGTCTGGGGAAAAGCTCAATACAATCTCGGCCTTGCGTACTGTAACCGCATCCGAGGGGAAAGATCTGATAACCTCGAACAAGCTATCTCCTATTTCACAGAAGCGTTGCAAATATACACTCGCTGGCGCTTTCCCCAAGAATGGGCAGATACCCAACATAATCTCGCCCATGTCTACGCTGAACGCATCGAAGGAGATAAAGCCGAGAACATAGAACAAGCTATCCACTATCTGACACAAGCGTTGCAAGTATGGAACCGTTCGCGTTTTCCCGAACAATGGGCAAATACCCAATACAATCTCGGCAATGCTTATAATGAACGCATTCGAGGGGATAAAGCCGAGAACATTGAACAAGCTATCCACTGTTACACACAGGCGTTGCAAGAACGTCCCCGTTCGCGCTTTCCCGAACAATGGGCAATGACCCAAAATAATCTCGGCAAGACCTACGTTAACCGCATCCGAGGGGATAAAGCCGAGAACATTGAACAAGCTATCCACTGTTACACACAGGCGTTGCAAGAACGTCCCCGTTCGCGCTTTCCCGAACAATGGGCAAATACCCAATACAATCTCGGCTTTGCCTACAGGGAACGCATCCGAGGGAATAAAGCCGAGAACATCGAACAAGCTATCCACTGTTACACACAGGCGTTGCAAGAAAGTCCCCGTTCGCGCTTTCCAGAACAATGGGCAAACACTCAAATAAATCTTGGCCTTGCCTACCAGGAACGTAGCCGAGGGGAAACAGCGGAGAACATTGAAAAAGCTATCTACTTCTACACAGAAGCTTTGCAAATATACATCCGCTCACGCTTCCCTGTGGAATGGGCAAGAACCCAAAGCATGCTCGGCTATGCCTATGTTTTCCGCATCCGAGGGGATAAAGCCGAAAACATCGAACAAGCTATTCGCTGTTACGCAGAAGCGTTGCAAGAAAGCTCTCGTTCGCGCTTTCCAGAACAATGGGCAAAAACTCAACTCTGTCTTGGCATAGCTTACGGTGAGCGCATCCGAGGGGAAAGATCTGATAACCTTGAACAAGCTATCCACTTCTGCACAGAAGCGTTGCAAATATACATCCGCTCATGCTTCCCTGTGGAATGGGCAAATACCCAAAATATTCTCGGCAAAACCTATGTTGAACGCATCCGAGGGGATAAAGCCGAGAACATGGAACAAGCTATTCGCTGTTTCACACAGGCGTTGCAAGTATTCACCCGCCATAGCTTTCCCGAACAATGGGCAGACGAGCAACACAATCTCGGCTTTGCCTATACTAAACGCATCCGAGGGGAAAGATCTGATAACCTCAAACAAGCTAGCCATTTTTTCACACAAGCGCTGCAAATACACACTCCCAGTTCCTTTACTAGGAAATGCCTAATCACTGGAATTTTCCTCGGTTATACTGCTTTCGATCTTCAAATTTGGGACAAAGCCATCTTTGGCTATGCCGCAGCTATTGATGCGGTGGAACAAAGCCGCACTTGGGCGACTTCTGAAACCCGTCGCCAAGAGATTCTGGAAGGAGCGATCGACGTCTACGAAAAGATGGTGCAAGCTTGTGTGAATGCGGGGCAATTGGATAAAGCGATCGAATATGTAGAGCGTTCCCGTTCTCAACGCTTGGTAGACTTGATGGCGAGTAATGACCTTTACCAAGGCGGGGAAATTCCCGCAACCGTACAGGAATTCTTGCAACAGTACGATCGCCTGCAACAGCAAATTGACGATATCCGCTTTAACAACGATACCGACAGCAACCGAGGACTGCTAGGAATAGGCACAAGATCCCGCGCTGCCCTAGAAGCTGATAACGAAACTATTGCTGCCCTTGAAGCCCAAAAACAGGAAGTCTGGGAAAAACTGCGACAACTCGACCCGGTGCTAGCTGGTGAAATTAAGGTAGACGCCCCTAATTTTGCTGCCATGCAGCAGCTAATCTACCACCCCACCACCGCCATCCTCAGCTTCTACACCACCGAGAACAACACCCATATTTTTGTTTTACGGCAAAACCAAATTACCCTCTATACCTGCACAGGACAAGGGCAGGAGACATTGCAATCTTGGATGAGCGAAAATTGGTTATCGCCCTATCTACCTCGTGAGGGTGAAACCAAAGAAGAGAAAAAAGAACGGGAAGCAAGATGGTACAGTCGCATGAGTTTCTTTCTGTCAGAATTGGCTGAAAGACTTCAACTTAATCAGCTAATTGCCCAACATCTCGACGGCATTGAAGAACTCATTATAGTGCCTCATCTGTTGCTGCATCAGATTCCCTTCGCTGCTTTGCCTATCCAAGATTCCGTATACCGCTACCTGGGAGATAAATTTCTTATCCGTTATACCCCCAGTTGCCAAGTCTTGGAATTTTGTCAACAACGCGGTGATGTCACTGTAGAGAGGTTTCATGAAACATCTCTACAATACGGCACTGTAGAAGATGCCACAGACGATCTCGCCTGCGCCAGTTTTGAAGGCGAACAAATTGCCCAACTGTACAACATTCCTCACCAGCGACGATTAATAGGCAGCACTCAAGCCACCCGTAACAACTATCGACAGCTAGCAAAACAAGTCCAGGTACTCCACGCCAGCCACCACGCCCAATCTCGCCTCGATAATCCTCTGGAATCCAAGCTATTGTTAGGCGATGGTAATATTACGTTGGGGCAGTTGATGACTCCGGGATGGCGTCTGCCTAATCTTTCAGATGTGTTTCTCTCTTGCTGTGAGACAGGTTTGGCGAACCCCGCAATAACTGATGATATTCTTACCCTCTCCACTGGCTTTTTGTGTGCTGGTGCCAGAAGCGTCGTTAGTACCCTCTGGGCAGTAGATGATTTGGCGACAGCGCTGTTTTCTATTTTCTACTATCAGCATCGGCAAGAAGGTAAAAGTCGCGCCGAAGCGCTAAGGCAAGCTCAAATTAAATTGCGATCGCTCAAAAAAGACGATCTTAAAGAAATATACAAGCTTGCAAATACTGGACGCAAGGAAGCCAGAAACAAGCGCAACCAATACCCGCCAGATTCAACAGAGTATTTGGAATGCGATCGCGAATATAGAAAATACGCTGGTGTTACAATTCAGATTGACAAAGTAATAAACTCTCCAGACGAAATTCCCTTTTCACACCCTCGCTTCTGGGCTGCTTTCACTTGCTCTGGATTGCGCTAATGAATATTTTATGGTATATAGATTTTTATTATAAAGTGAAGATAAAAGGTTAATGCAAGCCACGATAGAAAGAGTGGCTATAGCGGTGGTAGATGCGATCGCCCTAATTACTGACATATAACCGCTAATTAACTCACCTGATCTGGATCAATCCCTAACTCACGCAGTTTCGCCGCTAGTCGTTCAGCCCGTTCCTCAGCTGCGACTGCTTGCTCACCAGGAGTTAGTATCAAATCCCCTGAAGCCGTTAGCCACCGTAACCACAAACGGTCAATATTTTGATAACTTCCGCGCCACAAGCCTAAAATTAGTCCAAGTTCTGGAATGGGCAAACCTTCATCAGTCAGTTCTGCTGTTTCGTAGTGACCCCCCATCAGGTGAAATGCCTGGATCTGATCTGTGTAGCGACTAAAGACGATGTAGTAAGGAACGCGCAAAATTTGTTCGTAAACTTGCCACTTAGTCGGCGGACTGCCAGGTTCCCGCACAGACTCACCCAAATCTTCTGCTTCCGTGCCTGGGGACAGCAACTCAACCACCACAAACGGACTTACCTGTTCTTGCCAGATAACATAGCTCAAGCGCAAGTCCCGCCCATCATATAGCCTCGGCACACCCACAACACCGAACCAATCCGGCCGCTTGTACCATCCCGGATGCCTAACATCGTAGTAGAGGTTAAGGTCAGCCCCAGAAAACACCTCATCTTGCTGCCACTGAGGAGGCTGAAAGGTTTCTCGCAATAATTGGGGCTGGTACAAGTGAAACTCATCAGGCAAACCGGGTTCCTCTGGATCTTCGCTAGGTAAATCGTACATTGTAGGCAACGTGAGCCGAGGGGAAAGAGGAGGCTCGGATTGGGGAGGCAGGCGAGTTGGAGCAGTCATGTGATTTTGGATTTTAAATTTTGGATTTTAGATTGTCTCCAGGTCGAAGTCGCAAAAGAAAAGCGGAAGGAAAATGTACGTGCTAACAATGTTTCTACACGAACCATGCCACAAAATTACTTTACTGACCAAACTCAAGTCGCGCCTGTTCAACCAACTCAGCTGTCACCACTTCTTGACCAGTGCTACGAGCCAGTTGTTCTATCCGCCTTCTAGCCTGAGCGCGGGCAAAGAAAGGAATATTTTTCAGCTTCACCTTGGCTTCAGGCGTCCACTCTAGAACATCCGTCAAATCAGAATCACGCATAATTTTAAGCAAGCTTTCAGCATTCAGCTTTCACCAAAGAAAGCTATATTTTTCTATTTTACTGCTAGGAATTTTTGCAAAAACCAGCAAATAAGTAAGTTAACTTAATTAAACATAAAACTTTGTCTTTTCACCCTTGACTAGGTAGATTTTTAGTTTGATGTTTTATGAGGTTGTTCTACTTAACTGACAGATTGACATAAAAAAAGACTCCTGTTTTTAAACAGGAGCCTAAAACCTACCTAATTTTTAGGTAAAAAACCAATCTAGAAGATTAGTCGAGGTCCTTCATAAACAGAACTGGCTCGGTTTCACGGTCAATGCCTTTCTCGAAGCCAGCGGCTGCCGCCCGTGCCCGACCAGCGTGCCACAAGTGACCAACCAGGAAGAAGAAAGCCAAGACAAAGTGAGAGGTCGCCAACCAAGAACGCGGAGACACATAGTTGAAGGAGTTGATCTCCGTAGCAACACCACCCACAGAGTTCAGAG
>Ga0196964_10000979_pt1 | contig 15351 bp, 15 predicted proteins | sample S1_10metaG_FD_148615 | JGI IMG/M metagenome (GOLD analysis project Ga0196964, IMG submission 148615) | Soil microbial communities from Anza Borrego desert, Southern California, United States - S1_10 | ecosystem: Environmental > Terrestrial > Soil > Desert | place: USA: California | collected...
CTTCGCCGAAGCCACCGGCCAGCCGGTCGAAAAGATCAAGCGCGATGTCGATCGCGACTACTGGATGCAAGCCGAAGACGCCAAAGCGTATGGGCTTGTCGGCCGCATCGTGAAGAGCCAAAGCGAGCTCAGGTAACCGCGGGGCCCGCTCATACCCCATCGTCATTCCGGGGCAATGCAAAGCATTGAACCAGGAAAGACAAGCGCAGTGCGTTGGCCCCTGGGTTCCGGGTTCGCGCTATCGCGCGCCCCGTAATGACGATGTCTTTGCGGGGAACACCACGGTCCAAGCGGCTCCCGTAACGCCGACTTAAGCGCGTTTTGGTAACCCCTTCCCGCACCCAAGAGCCCACCAGGGCCGGGGTGCTGGTGGGAGTTCAGACATGCGTAACCTTGCGGCGGCCTCCGCGCTCGTCATCCTCGCCGCGTGCGGCGGCGGTTCGAGCCATTCGGCGAACGCCGAGCACGGCGAAGCGCGTGCAGACGGCGCCGCTCTTGGCCCCGCCGAAGCGCACGCAGCCGCACCCGCTTCGCACGCCGCGCCCCAAGCCGGCCACGCCTGGAGCTACCTCGATCAAGCCGCCTGGGCTGGCGTCTCGGGCGTTTGCGGCGGCGGCGCCGAACAATCGCCCATCAATCTCTCGAGCGGCTCGCCTGTTTCCGAGCTTGCTGATCTTGTGCCGCACTACTTGCCCGTCGAGGGCGCGTTCGTGAACAACGGCCATACGCTGCAGTTCAATCCGCAAGGCCAGCGCGCCACGCTCACCATCGGCGCCGACGAGTACAGCTTCGCGCAATTCCATTTCCACGCGCCCGCCGAGCACACGCTCGACCGCCGCGCATTCCCGGCCGAACTACACTTCGTGCACCGCAATGCAAACGGCCAGCTCGCCGTGGTTGGCGTGTTCATCGAAGAAGGCGCCGCAAACGACGCGCTGGCCAATCTGCTCGTGGCGATGCCCAACGCGCAGGGCGATGAATTCGCGGCTCATCTCGCCGTGAACCTCACCGCTCTCCTGCCTGCCGATCGCGCCTATTTCGCCTATGCCGGCTCGCTCACCACTCCGCCCTGCAGCGAAGGCGTGCGCTGGAACGTGCTGCGCACGCCGATCACCGCCTCGCCCGAGCAGATCGCCGCGCTCCGCGAAGCGCTCGGCGCCAGCTCGCGCCACGTCCAGCGCATCGGCGAACGGACGGTGCTACTGGGCAGCTGACCGGTTGGAATTGGGGGACGGCGCATGCGTCAATCCCGCACCCAAGCACGCTCATCGCGTTGAAAACAAGGCTCCCGCGTCGCGTTCAATCCGACCGAGTTCAAAAGCGGCGATACTGCCGCTCATGTCTTCATCATCGCTCATCGCCGAACCGCTCTGGATCAGAGCCCGCGCCAGCTTCGCGCGCGCCATCGAAGCCGTCGGCGCGCCGGCCGTCATTGCCGCCATGGCGTCGCTCTCGCAGCACCTGCGCCGCGCCATCTCCGAACGGCTGCTGCGCCTCGAGCACATCGCGCGCAAATTGCTGCTCGCCGAAGCCGCCGAAATCCATCGCGCCGAACAAGAGCGCGCCAAGCGCACAATAAAGATCGAGACGATCCCGTCGCGCGGCATGGCGCAAATTTTTAGCGCGGATCTTCAGGCCCGCGCTGACGCCCCGGCAAGTAAGCGGGGGTCTGTAGACCCGCGCTCCATAGACAAGGCTCATCCCGAAACCTGGTCCGCGCCGTTTTCCTTTGCGCTGCCAAGGGACCCGCACCGCCTTCCAGACTCGCGCGCGCCGCGTATCCGTGCGCTCTGGGGGCCGACGCAACTCACACCGCCGACACCTGAGCGCAAGCCCCGCGTCATCCGCGCGGAGGAAACTCCGTTCCGCCTCGCGCGCCGTCTCGAAGCCTTGCGCCGCGTGTTCGCCGATCCGCTCCCATACGCTGAGCGGCTGGCCAGCATGCTCGCGCGCGTCAGGCGCGGATTCCGAGAGGTCGTTTTCCGCTACTGGAGCGCCACGTCGCGCACCAACGCATACGACAAGGCGGACGAGCGTCTATGTATCGATGCCTATGGCCCCGCCTCGTTCGCACACTTGGCGTTCAAAGACTCCAGCTGAGCGAGACGCGCGCGCCAACACGCCTCGCGCGCTCATTAGCACGGCGGCGGAACTCGGGCGGTTCCACACTTTGCAAAAGAATGACTGACGTTTAAGGCGCGCGACCGGTCGCGGCGCCTCAGAGCCCCATTTCTGCCGTGTGGAAACGTAGAAACGCATAGGTGTCCGATCGCGCTGCGGAGCGGACGCACCCAAACTTTTTTGTTCCACGCCGCCAGCGTTCGCGCGGGCGCATCAGTTGAGAGACCAGATAGATGGCCACTCGATGGGTAGGGCTCACGCGCCCCCACAAGAAGAAGACTACCGCACGCGTTGCGGCCCGCCGCGGCATCGGCGACGTGATGCACGAGTGCGTGCACGCGATGGGCGCGCTCGGCGTGCTCGCCATGGCAGCCGCCATGAACTTCGCCATGTATCCAGAGGCGCTCGCCGAGGTGGTCAGCGGCGAACGGGCGATCATCGGCTTTGTTCCGGAATCTTCCTCAGGCACGCCTGATCTCACGCAGATCCAGCCGATCGTCGTCGATGAAACCGAAGTACGCCTGCTCGCGGCTACCGCATGGGGCGAGGCGCGCTCGGAAGGCGAAGACGGCATGCGCGCCGTGGCGCACGTTATGGTCAACCGCATCGGCCCGCGCTTCGGCGAAGACCTCGCCACCGTCATCCTGTCGCCGAAGCAGTTCTCGGTGTGGAACCGCGGCGATCCCAATCGCCGCCTCGTCCAGGGCCTTGTCGCCAATCCCGATCGCTACACCGCCGGCGATGCGCAATGGGACACCGCGCAGCGCATCGCGCGCGAAGTGCTCTCGGGTCAATCGGTCGACCCCACGGACGGCGCGCTCTTCTACCACACGCGCGCGATCCGTCCGCGCTGGTCGCGTCAGGGCGTCGGGCGCCAGGTAGTGGGGCAGCACGTCTTCTACGCCGACGTTCCGGACGCCGGCGTGCGCGACACGCCGCGCGTCATCGATGTGGCGCAATACTTCGGCCGCGGCCTGCGGATCCTGAACCCGACCCGCGGCAGGGTAACAGGCACGCTGCAGGACGCGAACGCAGCCGCCACGCCGACGCTCAACGGCGTGCCGATCACGCAAGTCAACCACGCCGCCGGCCCGGCCAGCCACGCAGCCGCAGCGCCCTAGGCGAAGGCATTGTCGATCGAACAATGAACCGGCGTGGGCCCAGGTCCGCGCCGGTTTTGTTTATGGCGCCCGCGACCCGAATTCGCAGCGCCGCGGCTGGTGCGCGACGCTGTCGGTGGGCGCTCCTGCCGGCCAGGTCATTCGCCCGAACACGTAGCAGTCGCGCCAGAACGAGAAGTGATTGAAATCACCGTGCCGGATCGGATGGCAGCGATCGATACGCCCAGCGGGTCCGACACATTCGGCATTGAATTCCGCTTCCGGCATTTGCTCCTGCAGCGGGAAAACTCGGATCAAGGTACGGCGGCGCAAGTCCGTCGGGAAAAGATGCATGACGCGGCGCAGATTGCGCCACTTGCCCAAGGTCACGTCGTCGATCGCGCGCGGCCCCTCGAACATTTCATCGACCCATTCGAGCAGGCTCCCCGCCGGCGGCAGACCGCCGAAATTGAGTTCGCGCGCTTCAGCGAGCGGATGCAACGTAAGGTCCGCGAACCAGAGCTTCGGATTGCGTTGAAAAGCTTCCGTGGGCCCCGCGAGGAAATCGCGGATCGAGGACGCCGCTCCCATGTAGACGACGCGCCGGTATGGCATCTCCGGATACTTCGACAACATCTCGTTGGCGACGATCGCGCCCATGGAGTGTCCGAACAGATCAATGCTGACACGCTGCCCCAACGCGCCGTCATCGGCGCGCAGTTCGCAGTCAAGGCGCGCGAAAAATCGCTCAAACGCGCCGCGGCGCCATTCCTCGGCCTCCTCCTCGGTCTGGCCCTCCGGCCGCGCCGACCTCCGCTGAGCCTCGACCGCCTGCTGCGCGCCGAACGCGGTGAGCCTCGCGCATTCGGCCGCCGTCACCGGCCGGTCAAGTTCGTAGCGCCGGTTCACGAAAGCGGGCGCGGCGCGGAACGCGGAGCGCGTGCGCCGGACCATGTTGTCCCAGGCCGGCGTGCCGATGCCCTGAATGGGCGGCGTCGTCAGGACCCGCGCCGGCGTCAGCGCGTAATACTGAACGCGCGCTGGCGTAATCCTGAACCCATCGCCGTTGAGCCTATCGTCACCGTGGCAGAACGGAGGAAGGACAACATAGGGGTAGCGAACGGCGTCGGAGCCGCCGTCCTCCGGACAATGCAGGCCGCCGATCAGATCATGTAGATCCGTGCGCTGCTCGACCTGATCTTCTTCCATCAGGCGATACTCGTTGTCGTCCCGGTCCACGACCGATCCGACGAAGCGGAAGCCCTGGTCGAGGTATGTCTCGGGCGCGCGGGCGAAGCCGCTCACCACATCGCCGAAGAGGCGCGCCGGCGCATACCAAAGCACGCCCGCGTCGCTGGCGACGCCGTCTTGGACGCAACAGAGATGATTCCAGTACGAAGGCGGCAGGTTCGAATTCCAGACGAGGAATAGCGGGAGGTAACCGTCCGCCATCATGAAAGGCGCGAGCGATTCTGCGTGGTCGATCGCGCTGTCGTGCGAGACGAGCCCGCCATGCGCGTACACCAGCAGGCGCACGTCATTGCCATAGGCCTGCGTCGCCGCATCGTAGCCGGCGCGCCGCTTGATCTCATCGATGATGCCGCCGAAGAGCGCGACCTCGTCAACGACCTCGTCGCTGTCGCCATAGGCGGGGCGAAGAATGCCCTCCTGCCGCACGGCGATGGTCATGTCTCGCACGTTGCAATGAATATCCGGATAGACGGCGCGCTCAGCGTCCTCGTTGATGCGGAACGCGAACGGCCTCGGCAAATCCAGAGCGCGCGCCGCTTCGGCCTGCGCCTCGCACTCTTCGGCGCCTTGTGCGTGCGCCGCTGAGGTAAAGGCCATCCACGCTGCCGCCACAACAAGCGCTCGAATGATCATGCCCCGCCCTCCCGCGGCGAGCTTGCCTCCACCTGGAGTTGCTGCGCAAGCGCCCGGCGCGCGGCGGCGAACGTAAGTGATAACGGCCGCTACACGGCGCATGCGAAAAGAGCGCCCCTGACGGAGCGCTCTTTGAAAGCTGCGGCGTTCGTCTTGAGCCTAGTGGTTCTCGTTCCGCCAGACCTGCTTGTACGCAAGGTACAAGAGCACCGAGAGCGCGATCAGGAAGGCGAGCACCACGAGGCCCGTTCGCTTGCGCTCTTCCATATGCGGATCGGCCGCCCATTGCAGGAACGTCGCCACATCCGTCGCGTACTGCTCGACGGTGGTCGGCGTGCCGTCCGCGTAGGAGACAGCGCCTTCGGCAAGAGGCGGCGGCATGGCGATGAGGCCGCCCGGGAAGTAGCGGTTGCCGTAAAGCGTGCCTTCGTTGTGGCCGTCATAGCCAATGAGCAGCGAGCGGATGTAATCGGCGCCGCCGTGACGGGCCGACGTGATCACCGAAAGGTCCGGCGGATAGGCGCCGCCATTCGAAGCGCGCGCGGCGATTTCGTTCGGAAATGGATTACGGAAGTGATCCGAGATGCGGCCCGGACGCTCGGTCGGCTGACCGCTGTTCGGATCGGTATCGACGATGGTCACGCCCTCAGCGATGGCGCGCACGTACGGGTTCTCGACCACATCGACGAAGCGCCCGCCATGCTCGGGCTTGCCGACATGGAGTTCTTCAGCGCCCGTCTCGTGATTGCGCACTTGATAGACGGCGAACGGCCCGCCCTCTTCGCCGAGATGGCGATAGGCCAGATGGTTCATGCCGTGGCAGGAAGCGCAGACCTGCGCATAGACCTGATAACCGCGCTGAACGGCGCCCATGTCGTAGCTGCCGACCGGGCTTTCGAAGCTGAACGGATGGTTCTCCGGATGCTCCGCTTCGCCCGCGGCGAACGCGACGCCAACGGCCGCGACAAGTACGGCGGCGGCGGCAGTGAAAGCGCGCAACATCAAGCAGCCCCCGCAGTTTCTTTTGCGATCACCGGCTTGGCGATCGTGTCCGGCACGCGGCCGGGCGTTTCCCGCAAGCCCAGCACCGGCAACAAGATGAGGAAGAACAGGAAGTAGTAGGCCGTGAGAATCTGCGAGAGGTTCGTCACGGTGAAGGTCGGCGGCTGGCGCCGCTCGACGACGAAGAACGGCGCGGCTTGGCCGACGCTCGTCTTCAGCTCGGCGATCGCCGCTTCCATCTCGTCGATCGTCTCGCCGCTGACGGTCCGGCTTTCCTGCGTACCCCCGCTGACACCGCGCGCGCGGCCTGTCGTCGCCGCTTCGCGGTTGACCGCCGTCATGGTCGCGCCGCCTTCGCGCAGCGAAGCGCGCGCCGCGGCCGCCGCATCGTCCCACGCATCGGCGCTTTCGGCCTGCACGGGCCGCTCGACGACCTGCCCGCCTTGGACCCAGGTCAGCGTCGCGGTGAAGTCAGAAGTCTTCGCCAGGATGAGGCCCGGGTTCTGACCGCCGCACCAGCCGAGCGCGACGCACACGATTACGAACACCACGAAGAATTGGCGCGCGATCGGGCGATAGCGCATCGAACGCACGCGCGAGGTGTCGAGCCACGGCAGCACGAACAGCACGCCGATCGAGGCGAACATGGCGAGCACGCCCGCGAGCTTGGAATCGATCGGGCCGATGTTGAAATCGAACGCGCGCAGGATCGCGTAGAACGGCAAGAGATACCATTCGGGCACGATTTCCGGCGGCGTCTGCAGCGGGTTCGCGGGAATGTAGTTGTCCGCGTGACCGAGCGCGTCCGGCATGTAGAAAATGAAGGTCGCGAACATGATCAGAAAGAGCGAGGTCGCGAAGAGGTCCTTCATCGTCGCGTGCGGCGTGAACGGAACCGTGTCTTCCTTCGTCTTCACATCGACGCCGGTCGGATTGTTCTGCCCGGCTTCGTGCAGGGCCCAGATGTGCAGCGCGACGACGCCGGCGATAATGAACGGCAACAAATAGTGCAGCGAGAAGAAGCGGTTCAGCGTCGGTTGATCGATCGCTCCGCCGCCGCGGATCCAGACCTGGATGCTCTCGCCCACAAGCGGCAGCGCGCCCAGAATGTTGGTGATGACCGTCGCGCCCCAGAAGCTCATCTGGCCCCATGGCAGCGTGTAGCCGAGGAAGGCGGTCGCCACCATCAGCGCATAGATGATGCAGCCCAGAATCCAGAGCAGCTCGCGCGGCGCCTTGTAAGAGCCGTAGTAGAGGCCGCGGAACATATGGATATACACCGCGAGAAAGAACATCGACGCACCGACCGCGTGCATGTTCTGAATGAGCCAACCGAACGGCACGTCGCGCTCGATGCGCTGGACGCTCGCAAACGCAAAATCGACATGCGGGATATAGTGCATCGCCAGCACGATGCCGCTGACGATCTGCACGCCAAGGCAGAGCGACAGCATCGCGCCGAACGTCCACCAATAATTGAGATTCCGCGGCACCGGGTAGGCGACGAAACTGTCGTAGCTCAAGCGCAGGATCGGCAGACGCTTGTCGAGCCAGCGGGTGAAGCCCGACTGCGGTTCGTAGGTGGAGTGGCCGTGTATCTTCATCTCAGCCCTCAACCGATCCGAACCGAAGTGTCGTTCAAGAAAACATACGGCGCCGGGACGAGATTCTTCGGGGCCGGTCCCCGGCGGATGCGGCCCGATGTGTCGTAGTCCGAGCCATGGCACGGGCAGAACCATCCGCCGAAGGCCGAGCCCTCGACGAAAGTGGGCACGCAGCCCAGGTGCGTGCAGTTCGCTTCGAGGATCAGCCACTCGGCGCGGCCGGGCTGGCCGTCTTCCTGCACGATGCGATCCGCATCCATCTGCGGATCCTTGAGATTGGCGTAGTCGTCGCGATGCGCCTGGGCGATTTCGGCCGGCGTGCGGTGACGCACGAATACAGGCTTGCCCTGCCACATCACTTTGATCTGCTGACCAAGCTCGACCGCGGTGAGATCGACCTCGGTGGTCGATAACGCGCGCGTGTCGGCGGCTGGATTCATCTGATCGACGAAGGGCCAGATGGTTGCGGCCGCGCCGACGGCCGCGACGGCGCCCGCGGCGATGTAAATGAAGTCGCGCCGGGTCGTCTCCGTCCCTGCATGCGCGTCTGCTGTCGCTTCTGCCACCGCCCGATGTCTCCCGGCTTGGTTCGGCGCCGAAGCTAGGCTAGTCCGTGTGCGCGAGCGCGCGGCGCGTCGCCGCATGCCCCATAAGCACCCGATTCAGCCCAGATTCTCCGGCGCGGAGGCCATAACGTGCGGCTCGCCCTCTATCAACCGGACATCCCGCAGAATCTCGGCGCCGCCATACGTCTGGCCGCGTGCCTTGGTGTCGCACTCGATGTGATCGAGCCCTGCGGCTTTCCGCTGACCGATGCGGCGATGAAACGAGCCGCGCTCGACTATGGCGAAAAGGCCCGGATCGAACGGCATGCCAGCTTCACCGCTTTCCGTTCGGCGCCGGAACGTCACGATGGGCGCCTGGTGCTGGTCGAGACCGATGGCGCCGTGAGCTTTCAGGACTTCCAGTTTTCCACAGGCGATACTCTATTACTGGGCCGTGAGAGCGCCGGCTCGCCGGGCGCGTTGTACGAAGCGGCGCAGGCCAGCGTGCGTATTCCAATGCGTCGGGGCATCCGCTCGCTCAACGTCGTGGTGGCTGGCGCATTGGTGCTGTCCGAGGCGATGCGCCAGACCGGGGCTTGGGAGAAGTTTTGAGGTGAGCGTTCTTACGGTGGCGTTCGTTTCCTTCGTCATTCCGGGGCTCAACGAAGCTGAGAACCCGGAAGCCAGGGGCAAACGCAGTGCTCTACGATCCTCTGGGTTCTGGGTTCATCGCTGCGCGATGCCCCGGAATGACGAGCACATCGCATGACCGAAGAGCGGAAGCAGACGGCCCGCGCATGGTTCGAAGAGCTGCGCGACCAGATATGCGCGGCGTTCGAGCGGCTGGAGGATGAGGCGCCGGCGGAGCTCTATCCGGGCAAGCCCGCGCGCTTCGTGCGCATTCCGTGGCGTCGCGGAGACGGCGGCTCGGACCAGGGCGGCGGCGTCGCCGGCATGATGCGCGGGCGCTTCTTCGAAAAAGTCGGCGTGCATGTGAGCACGGTCTACGGCGAGTTCTCGCCAGAGTTCGCGAAGAACGTCCGCGGCGCTGGCGACGATCCGCGTTTCTGGGCGAGCGGCATTTCGCTGATCGCGCATATGCGCAACCCGCACTGCCCCGCCGCGCACATGAACACGCGCCACATCACCACAACGCAGTGGTGGTTCGGCGGCGGCGGCGATCTGAACCCGACGCAGACCGCGGACCGGCGCGCGGACGCGCCGGATGCCGTTGCGTTTCATGCGGCGCTTGAAGACGCGTGCAACAAGCATGGCGGCGATCTCTATCTGCGCTACAAGAAATGGGCCGACGAGTATTTCTGGCTGCCGCACCGCAACGAAGCACGCGGCGTCGGCGGCATCTTCTACGACCACCACAATAGCGGCGGCGCCAGTGGCGACACCTGGGAAGAAGACTTCGCCTTCACGCAGGACGTGGGGCGCGCGTTTCTGGAAACGTATCCAGAAATCCTGCGCGGGCGCATGCATCAGCCCTGGACCGAAGCGGATCGCGAAGAGCAGCTCGTGCAGCGCGGGCGCTATGTCGAGTTCAACCTGCTCTACGATCGCGGGACGACGTTCGGACTAAAGACCGGCGGCAACGTGGAGAGTATCCTCTCCTCGATGCCGCCGGTGGCGAAGTGGCCTTGACCCACCGACATTGACGTCTGCGCATCCGCGTTGAGTATGAGCGTGGGAGGAGCAAATGACCGAAGCGGCATTGCCCGGGGCACGCGCAATGAAACGGAGCGGACCAATTGATCCGTGGCCGCTTTACGGTTGGATGCGCGTCGTCATGGGCGCCGCAATTGCTGTTCTCACCTGGATGCTGGCGCTAACCGCAAGCATCAGCATCACGAAAGGCGATTTGTGGACGTGGCGACCGGAGCAAATCCAAACGCTAGCGTCGCTTATTGCCTATTCGCAGGTCCTTAACGTGGCGCTCCTCATCGCGAGCCTCGTTGTGAGCGCTCGCATGACTTATCGCACGATGAGCAACGTCCACCAGCTGAAGGGCAACGACGGCCAGGTGGAGGCCGCGTGGTCGGTAGCTTGGTACGCTGTACCCGTCGCGAACCTGGTCATGCCGCCTCGCGCCGTGCGGAATATCTGGAGCGGGACATTTGGCGACGGCGACGAATCTCGACGGCGCAGTTCCGCGATCTGGTGGTGGTGGGGCTGCGCGCTAGTCAGTATCACTCTGTATCAAGTTCAATTGCGCGCTTCTCTGGCGATCGGACTAATCCCGCCTGAGATCGGCGACATCGCCAATCCCGCCAGTTATGCGTTTGCCGCCGCAGGCACATTCATTTTTCTCGGCATCTTCCGTCGCATCGCTCGCGGTCAGAGCCTGCTGATCCAGCGGGCGACAAAGTCCTAGCGGCCTTTTTCTTGCGTGGGGCGAGCGGTTATGACCGCGCTCGCCTATCCCCAGGACCTTAAACCACTGACTTCGCTGCGCTTTCTCGCGGCGTTCTGGGTGCTTTTGTACCATTTCAAGAACCATCTGGCGCTCGAAATGGGCCGTTGGGGGCTGATCGCGGACGGGTATCTGGGGGTGGACCTCTTCTTCACCCTCTCAGGCTTCATCCTGGCGCACGTCTATCTGACCAGTCTCGAGGGCGGCCGGTTTGCCTATGGCGGCTTCCTGAAAAACCGCATCGCGCGCGTTTACCCAATGCACCTCGCCGCGCTCGGCGCGATGCTCGTGCTGTTCGCGGGCGCGACGGCGATGGGCGCGGGCGTGGGCTCGCCGGACGCGTTCAAGTGGAGCGATCTGCCGGCGCACGTCTTCATGGTTCACGCCTGGGGGACGACCGCGGCGGTGGGTTGGAATTTCCCGAGCTGGTCGATCAGCGCGGAATGGGCGGCGTACCTCCTCTTCCCAATGATCGCGTGGCTGGTGCTGAAGGCCCAGCGCTGGGCGGGCGTGTTCGCTGGTGGTGCGTTGGCGCTTTGCCTGGTCTCATTCGCCGCGCTGGACAATCTTCACGCGGTGCTGCCGTGGGTCGGCAATGACTTCAGCCAGATGACGGCGCAGATCGGCGCGTTGCGGATTCTGCCAAGCTTCTTGCTCGGCGTTGCGCTCTACGCGTTCGGCCGCGCGACACCGGCGCCGAAAAGCTGGGCTTGGCCGATCGTCGCGTTCAGCGCTGGCTGGATTGTCGCGGTGACGAGCTTGGCCTGGTGGGAAGGCTTGGTATGGTTCGGGCTTGCGGGCTTGCTCTACGGCCTCGCCGAGACGTCACGCCACGGGGTCGATGCGCCGATGAGTTCGCGCCTGTTCGTGTTCCTGGGCGCCGCGAGCTACGCGCTCTACATGATCCACCTGCTGATCGACATCGTGTGGTTTCATGCGCTGGAGCGCGTGGGCGTGACGGAGACGTCCGAGCTGCTGGTGCGCGTTGGCGCTGTGGTTGGCGTGTTCGTCGTGTGTATCGCGGCGTCGGCCGCAGCGTATTTGCTCATCGAAGAACCGGCGCGGAAATTCATCCGCAAGCTGGAGTTCTCTCTTCCGTCATTCCGGGGCGCGCGCAGCGCGAACCCGGAACCCAGGGGATCGTAGAGCGGAGCGTTTGCCCCTGGGTCCCGGATCACGCTTCGCGTGTCCGGGATGACGAACTAGTTCAGTCCTTGAGCGACGGCTTTTAGCCGCTCAATAATACTGAGCTTGTCGTCGGGAAAATCGGCGTCGATCCACCAAGCCTCGACTTCGCGCATCACCACGCCGACCTTTGGCCCCGCGGGCACGCCGGCGGCCATCACTTCGTCGCCGGTGAGCGGCAGCTTCGGCGGCGTCCACATCTGACCGTGCGCGACGAGCGCGCGCCATTGCTGCGCTTTCTCACCTTTGGCGTCGGCCCAAGCGAGCATAACGCGATCGCGGAAGGCTTCGTTACCGATTTTGTAGATGGCCCGGCGCATTTCGCGCAGCGACATGAACGACGTAATCTTCACATCGTCGCCGAGCGCGAAAACCAGTCGGCCTCGTTCCTCGTTTGAGAGCTTCAGGCGGTTGGCGAAGGTCTTGGCGGCTTGCTGATCGGCGAGCGACGCCGCCACGCGCACCATCGGATCGACGGGCAGCATGAGATCGACGTCGAGATCCATCAGCGCACGCAAGCGCGCATGATTGGTGAGTTCGGGCAGCGCACGCGCGCGCGCCTCGATGGCCGTCATCCCCTCCCACGCGGCGCGCGGGTCGGGCGCGCCGAGCAGCTTCTTCACTTCCTTCCAGACGCGCTCGACGGACAGCGAATCCAACCCGGCGACGAGATCGGCGCAGGCGTGCAGCCCTTGCGGATCGATCGGCGTCCTGGCGTACCAGGCGTTGAAGCGGAAGAAGCGCAGGATGCGCAGATAGTCTTCTTTGATGCGCTGGCGTGCGTCGCCGATGAAAATGACGCGGCCGGCGCGCGCATCGTCGAGGCCGCCGCCGGTGGGATCATGCACGGCGCCGCTGGCGTCGGCGTAGAGCGCGTTGATGCGGAAGTCGCGCCGCTCTGCGTCCTCCTCCCAGCTTTCGGTGAAGGCCACGGTGGCGCGGCGGCCATCGGTGCTGACGTCGCGGCGCAGCGTCGTCACTTCGAACGGCTTGTGATTGACAACGACGGTGACGGTGCCGTGTTCGATGCCGGTCGGGTGCGCAGCAAAGCCGGCTTTTGTGCTGACGTCGATGACTTGATCGGGCGTCAGCTGCGTGGCGATGTCGATGTCATCGACTTCGTGGCCCATCACCGTGTTGCGCACGCAGCCGCCGACGAAACGCGAACCGCCCGCGCGCGCGCCGTCGAGCGCGGCCATCAGCGCTTGCGTCTCCTTGGCCTTGAGCCAGGCGGCGTGGGCGATGGACGTCACGTTCCCCTTCTCCCTTGCGGAGAAGGGGTTAGGGGATGAGGGGCGAAAATGCGCGCGCGGTATTGGTTCAGTTTGCACAGGGCGCGTGCTTGCAAAGAGCGCGGCAGCTGAACGCCCCTCACCCCCCGCCCCCTCTCCGCAAGGGAGAGAGGGTGTTTGTTCGCGACTCCGACCATTTAGTCACTCATAGAGTGCAGGGGCCAGGCCTCAAGCCTTCTTTGCCTTCTTCTTCGCGGTAGGCTTTGCGTTCGCGGCGACCGCTTCCTTCACCAGCGCTTTGAACGCCTTTTCGTTCAGCTTCTCGCCTTCGCGGATGTCGATGGCGCGGCGGGTGGCGCCAGCGTCGTCGGCGTTGAAGAGATTGGTTGGGTCAGCAAGTGATGCGCCGCGGGCGAAGGTGAGCTTGACCTTGTCCTTGTACGTCTCGCCGGTGCAGATGATGCCGTCCTGCGACCAGGTCGGCACGCCTGCCGGATTGGCGGGCTTCTTCCACTTGGCTTCTTCGCTGGCTTGAGGGGCAGCCTCCTTGATGAGGGCGCGCACGCGCGCGAGCGTGTGCTTGCGCCAATCGCTGGATGACGGCTGCACCTCGCGTGGCGCTGCTGACTTTTTCGTGATCGCCTTCTTCATGAACGTGTCACCTTCTCCATCATGTGTCGTGATCCCGCAGTGCAACTGCGTTTTGTGCAACGCCTCGTCGATATCAACACGTCATTTATCGAAAACGTAGCGACGATTTCATCGCGCGTTGCTAGTTCGACGCCGAGCGAACTATGACGACCACGACCCTTCATCGCGATGCGTACATCGACCTGATCAAGCGGTCCGTCACGAACTACCATTATCTCGGCGGCGCGACTCCGTTCGAGCAATTCCGCTGTGTGACGCATTACGATGTCGACCAGGGGCAATGGAAAATCGATCCGCTCGCGCGGCCGGCAACGTTGCTCGCGAAGAACCAGCTGGATCTGCTCGAACGGGCGATCCTCGAACTTGAAGAACGGCGCGTGCCTGGCGACTTCATCGAAGCAGGCGTGTGGCGCGGCGGCGTGATCATTCTGCTGCGTGCGCTGATCAAGGCTTACAACATCAGCGGGCGCAAGGTTTTCGCGGCCGATTCGTTCGCCGGCATTCCGATGAACGAGCGCGCCGAGAACGATCCGGTTGATTTGTGGAGCGACCGCTGGGTTGCATCGCTCGATGAAGTGAAGCGGAATATTTGCCGCTTCGGCCTGCTGGATGACCGGATCGAGTTCGTTGTCGGCTTCTTTGCTGAGAGCCTGAAGGCGCTCACGGACGAGCGTTTCGCGCTGATCCGGCTGGACTCGGATTCCTACGAGTCTGTCCAAACGTCGCTGGAGCACCTCTATCCGTCGCTCTCGCGCGAGGGCGTCGTCATCATCGATGACTGGCATTTGCCCGGGTGCAGGCGGGCGGTTTGGGACTATCGCGCGAAGCATCGGATCACGGACAGATTGTTCGACGCGCATGGCAACGCGTTCTGGGTGAAGGGCCAGGACTACGGTTCGCCAGCGCGGGCATGATCACATCTTTTCGCCAGGCAGTTTGGCGGCTTGTTTGATCCAGGCGGCGAGTTGCTTTTCGTCAAGCGCGCCTTCGCGGATGTCGTAATAGCGGACTTGAGGGTACTTGGACTTGCCTTCGGGCGGCGGCTTGAGCGACGCGCCTTGAAAGAAGGTCACTTTCACGTATCGCGCGAAGATGTGGAACGAGGCGAACCAGACGTTCTCGATGCGGCCGTAGAAGGGCGAATTCCATTTCACCGCTTTCTTCACGCCAGGCACGGTGTTCGTGATGATCGCGTCGAGCCGCTTGCAGACATCGCGCCGCCAATCGGCGGGAACGGCGGCGATGTAGGCTTGCACCGCCGCGTCGCCGTAGCCTTTTGCGATTTGCGGATTGCCGCCGGAGAGCAGCTTCGCCTTCGTGGGCGGTTTCGTTACACGCTTCTTGCGCGGTGCTTTGGGGGCCTTGCTCATCCCCTTCTCCCTTGCAGAGAAGGGGTCAGGGGATGAGGGGCGAGGACGCGTGCGCGCCGCGCGGAGAGTTCGCCCTGCGCATGTGCTTGCAAACACCGCGAAGGCTGAACGCCCCTCACCCGCCGCTTCGCGGCGCCCTCTCCGCAAGGGAGAGGGCTGGTCTGGGCGCGCATCGTCATGCCGCGCGCTTCTTGGGGAAATACGGCAGGAAGAACATGTAGAGGCCGGTGAGCAGCAT
>Ga0196964_10000980_pt1 | contig 15347 bp, 25 predicted proteins | sample S1_10metaG_FD_148615 | JGI IMG/M metagenome (GOLD analysis project Ga0196964, IMG submission 148615) | Soil microbial communities from Anza Borrego desert, Southern California, United States - S1_10 | ecosystem: Environmental > Terrestrial > Soil > Desert | place: USA: California | collected...
GGACGCCGCGGCTCACTTCTTCGCCTTCTCCTTGTGGCGCTTCTCGATCTCGCGCCCGACCGCGGCCATGCCGTCGTCGTCCAGGGTGTCGGTGGCCCGATGGATCTGCTCGCGCAGGAGCCCGCGCAAACTGTCGATCGTGCGGACGCGGATCTGCGCGCGCAGCCAGTCGTCAAACGGCATCACGGGATCACTCGTCGTCATCACGACCGCATGGGCCGCGTGCAGCATCGCCAGATCGGCGGCCGAGAGGTCGATCGCGAACATCACGACAGATACCCGTCCGCGGGATACCACCCGCCCAGATCGCTGTAGCCGATGCGGCTGGATCGCCCCTGCGGGATCAACCGCTGACTGGCGCGCCCGTGCAGCCAGTACTGCAGCGCCTCGAACTTGCGCTGCCATTCCTGCGCCGCGACGCCGAAGCGCGTATCGTCGGTCTTCTCGTATTCATCCAAGCGCGCGCCCATCGACAACAGATCGTGAAAGTCCGGCGGCAGGAGCGGTTCGTCCGTGTCCTGCGTCATGTCCAGGATCTCGCGCGTGTAATCGACCGTGTAGGTCAGCACGCCCGCCGGCGTCGGCCACAACTCGATGACGAAGTAGTAGGGGCGATACGCCCCCGGCCGAATGCGCGCGAGTTCCGTGCCCGCGCCGCTGTCCTCATGGAACGTGATGTAGCCCACGGCCGCCGCGGAGACGAACGCCTTGTCCACCTGCGTCAGATCGGAGAGCGAGCCGAGTTGGGCCGCCGTCGTGCCGGTCATCGTCACGCTCGCCGTCGCGGGATACCCGCCCGTGCGGACGCCTTCGATCCGCGCCGTGCCGGTATCACTCGCGCTGTCCGACTTGACGTAGATCGCCGAGGCATTCGAGGGTGGCTTCGCGAACGCCTCATAGCCCTTCGGCACGAACACGAGCGGCGTCCCGCTGTCCTGCTGCGGATTCACCGTCCGCAACCAGTCCAACGGCCGCTCGGTCAGGCGCCGGTTCTCCGTCGTCTCCACGATCGCGTTCACCCGCGCGATCGCCTGCGGGAGCGCCACGCGCGACGTGTCCGCCACACTGGCGAAGGTCGTCGTCGCGTCCCGCAGTTGATCGAGACCCGGCATCGTCAACAGGGTCCGATGCCGCTGGTTCAGATACGCTTTGATGCGCGTCTGCGTCGCGGTATCGGGCGTGGTGCCTTTATTCAGGCGTCGCCACGTATCCTGTTGCAGCTCCAGAAACGTCATGGTCAGGCCGCCGCGAGTTTCGCTTCGAGTTCCGCGACGCGCTGGGCCAGCGATTCGGCATCCACGGCCTTTTCGCCGCCGAGCAGTTCCCGCAGAATCAGGCTCAGGCCGTTCGGCAGATCCATGCGGTCATCCGTCGTCGCCGCGGGCACCGACAACAGCAGCGCGCCGTCGCGAATCTCCGCCTTCCACTGCCCATTGCGCGCATGGCACGCATGCGAGAAGCGGTTCAGCAGCTCGATCTCGGCGCGGGTGAGTTCGTCTTCCTTGAGTTCGATCCCGGCGAAGAACGCCTTGCGGGCGAGCTTCGGGCGCGGGTGATCGCGTTCGCCCTCGGGATTAAACGCGCTCACGTCGGGATGGCGTTCGTTCTCCGGGCGCAGCGCTTTGCGGGTGGCCTGCGCGTTGTGCGCGAGCACCTCCTGCAGTTGATCCGCCGAGAGACCGACGGGGGCCGGCGGCTGCAAGCGCGCGAGGGCTTCGAGCAGCGCCTCGGCCAAGCTCGTATTGCCGTCTTTGGGTGCCGGAGCGGTCTCGACCGCCGGCTCAGTGGGATGGGGTTTCGCCATGCGTCTCCTGAAGCGGGAGGGCCGTCAACGGCGGGGTGCCATCGGTCGGCCGCTCCTCGAATTGCGCGAGTCGTCCTTCGAGCGCGGAGCCGTACAGGTCCGCCGCGACGCGGGCATACTCCCAGTTGCCCTGGCCGCGACGGACCCACACGACGACGCCGTTGATCTGCGCCGAAAACCAAAACCCCTCGGGTTCGAGCGACACCCCGATCGCCTCGACGCGGGCGCCGAGCTTCGTGAGATGCGTCGCGACCTGCGTGCAGATCGTCCGCGCGTCGCGTTCCGAGAGGGTCTCGGCCATCAGTCGATCTTGAGGAACACGAAGTTGTTCTTGCCGCTCACGCCGACCTGCATCATTTCGCCGACCATCGACGCGGTCGCCTGGGCGGTGCCGTCCCAGACATCGAGCGCGCCCGCGGTGGTCGCGCTGTTGATGACCGGGGCGGTGACGGCGGGCGTGCCGTTGATGAGGCACGACGCCGGACCCCACGTCTGCAGCCAGCCGTACTGCGCGGCCGTGATCACGCACGGCGCCACGCCCACGACCTGCGCCGTCTTCGTCGTCGGGCAGACGATGACGTTCTTGCACAGGTGATGACGCAGGCCGACGCGCGAGGACGTGGTGAGCGCCACCTGGATCGAATCGACCAGATAGAGCGTGAACGCGGTGGACGCCGAGATCGCCGCATGGCCGCTCACGAGATACGTGTAGCCATTGCCCGGCGTGGTATCGACCTGCAGATACCCCTCCGCGTACAGGTTCGCCGCGCCCGCGGTGGCGCCCGGCGTGTACGAGAAGGAGGTCGCGCCAATCGCCACGGCCGGCGGCGTGTTGGCGAGGTGATTCGCGATCGGCGCGGCGCCCTGGTAGAGCGAGCCCGCGACCGTATCGGTCGCACCGATGACGGCGTAGCGGAAGCGTCGGCCGTCTTTCGTGTAGCCACGCGTGCCGAGGGCGTGGAGTTGCGTGGACGAGGACGAAAACGCGTCCTGTCCGAAGAGCTGTGCGGCACCTTGCATCAGGGGCATGGGTTCTCTCGCTTTCGTTGAGGGGCGGACTGAGGAAGCTGTCCGCCCGGTCTCTCGATCAGGTGATGCTGGACACCACGCCGAGCCGGCGTGACTGATTGGTGGCGAGCTGCGCCACCGTGAACAACTTCTGGACGCTCGCGAGCTGATTCGCGGGCTCGATCTTGTTCTTCATCTTCATCCACGCCCCCTTGAGGTAAATCAGCTTCAGGAACTTGGGGTTGTAGAGATAGAGGTTGTCGGTGTCGAGATCCTCGTCGTAGAACAACGAGGCGCCCTTGAACTTCAGCGAGGCATTGGCGAACGCGCCCTGCCCGTTGTTGTTCTTGTCGTCCACCGTGAACCGCTCGTTGGCGATCAAGAGCGATTCGAAGCCTTCGAACACCGGGCGCGTGGTGAAGCCGGCGGTGGGGGCATCGATCATCCCGCCGCGCGAGCACTGGTTGTAGATCGAGCGCATCGCCGACCGGAGGTTGTCGAACGCGCTGGAGGTCTGCGCGCCGCTCGTCTGCTTGTTGCGCCAGAACGCGAAGTTGGCGCGGTTGATCGAACCCACCGTGCCCGTGGTCGGCGTCGTGGAGATGATGTTCTTGATGCCGCTCATGTCCTTGCCGCCGTTGCCGGTGCCGTCGCCGAGCAACTGCCGGTTCATGGACGTGATGTGCGACTGGCGCCCGTTTTCGAGCTTCGCTTCGATCAGATCGATCTTGCCGCTCGTGGCCTGCGCGCGCAGTTCTTCGAGGTCGCTCCAGACGACCGTGCCGGCGTTGATCTTCCAGTCGTAGCGCGCGGCGTCGAACGTATCGACGCGCGTGGTGTCGAGCGTTTCCATCTCCGAATAGGAGTGGAAGTTCGTGTTCTCGGCGTATTCGAGCGTGAAATCGAACACGCGTCCGCCGTTCGCGGCGTCGCGGCCTTCGAAACCGACGCCTTTCTTCAGGCCCGGATTGCCGCCGCCGGCGAGCGAGAAGAAGAACGCGCGCGAGTTCCAGACGTTGTCATTCGGCTCCTTGCCGATGACGTTTTCCCACACCGTTGCGGTGACTTGTCCCAGATCGGGATCAGGCATGATGCCCCTCTACACGGGCGCGCGGGTTACGCGCCGCCCAACATGGCCACGAGTCCGTCTCGAAACGTCTTGGGTGGCCCACTGACCGCGCCACTCGGGCGCGACGGATTGGCGCTGCTCGCGCCGACTTTCTGCTGCAACGACGCGACGGTCGATTGCGTGAGCTTCGGAATGACCTGCTCGGTGATGACCTGCAGGTAGGCATCCTTCAGCGACAATCGGGCGTCGGCGAGCATCGCGGCCTTGATCGCGGCCTCGTGCTCTTTGAAGTGCGGTTTCTGCCGCATGGCGTCGAGCTCGGCGCGGCCGGCCTCGGTCGCGTGCGACTTGAGGGTGAGCAAGGTCCGTTCACGCTGGAGTTGCTGCGCGGACTGCTGCAGCGGCGCGATCTGCTGCTGCCACTTGGATTCGAGCTGGCGTTCCCGCCACGTCTGCCACGCCTGGAGTTGCGCGGTCGAATACGCGGGGCGGCGTTCTTTCGTGCCGTCCTGGTGTTCCAGGACTTCCCACGTATCGGGCTGCGGTTCCGGGTCGGCCGGGGCGGGTGTCGCCTGCGCCTGCGCAGCGGCGGCGATCCGTGTCCCCAACGTGCGCGCCGCCCACGACTTGACCATCGGGGCGGTCTGCGGGTTGCGCGCGAGTTCCTCGACTTCGTCGAGCAGCGCCAGCGGGTTCTGATTGATCCGCTCGTAGAACGCGGCCAGTTCGGACGCGTGCTCCGGTTTGATCTTCTCAGCCCACTTGTAGCGCTCGATCTGCGCCTTCAGCGTTTTGGCTTGCTCGTTGACCTCCTTGAAGCGGGGATAGGGCACGGCCTGCCCTTCCACCTCCGTGGCGGTCACCTCGGGTGTCGGACTCGGCGTCTCCGGCGTCGCTGACACGGACGCGGGCGTGGTCGGAGACGGCGAGGGGTCGGCTGCCGGCGTCGCGGCCGAAAACGCGGCTTCGATGGCCGCGCCCATATCGCCCGTGGGGGTCTGGTCACTCATACGGTCACTCTCACTGCCGGTCCTCTGACACGGGGCCGACGGTCACGCGAACGAGAAGCGCAGGGACGACAAACGAAAAGGGCCGTGCAACGTCGAGAGATCGCCTCTCGTGCGTCACACGGCCCTTGATCCGGTGTGTCCCTGTTGTCCGTCGGCAGGCTCAGGGAACCTGTGTCGCGCGGGGATCAGCCGCGCCGAGCCGAACGGTCAAATCTTGGTGTTACGTGGTCTCGACGTATTTCCGAAACATGGCCTTCTCTTCTCTCGACAGTGCGCGGTGCAACGTCTTCCACGCTACGAAAGTCACGCACGTCCGGTACTGTTCCAGATCGCGGCTGGCGTCGGCACGGACGCGCGCCATACCGTCGGCCACATCGTTCACGCGTCTACTGAGATCGCCGTCCACGGACATGGAGAAGCGATACACGCACCCATCGTCGGCGTCGGCCTCGACGATCAACATGGGGCGCGCGTCACGTCCCCGCATGACATAGGCGTAGAGCGTCGCGTCATGAAACCGCTCGCGCACATACCCACGCGCCGTTAACCGAGCCCACGCCCGCGACACCCACACCGTGAGATTCATCAGTAGGTCTGTCCTTTGTAGCGTCGCCCCGTACAGCGACAGGTGATCTCAATCGATTGGTTCGTCACGATCGCCTTGACGCCGCCATGCGCGCCGGCCTGATCGCACCGCTCACACCACAGCCCTTCGCGCAAGCCCTGCGCGGCCAGCAGCGTCTTGTACCGCCGCAGCAACTCCGCATCCGCTTGTGCGATCAGCCGCTCGCGAAACGTCGCCAGTCCGCCACTCGGCGAGAGAATCGCGCTCATGACACCTTCCACAGCCGCATCCGGCACGGACAGATCAGCCCAATATCGCCCGCCGTCACATGCGCCTCGCACGGCTCCCCGCACGACGCGCAGTAGAGATCGCGGAGCAACTGTTCGCGCTCCAGCCACGCCGCATACGCCCGGAGTGTCGTCGCGTCGTCGAACGACAGGAACGTCACCGGCCGTGTGGTCGGCGTGCCGTCCGGGCCGATGATCTGCGCGGTCGATCGATCGAGCATCCCCATCAAATCCACCGACTCGTATGGGCGCTCTTATCGCTCTCGCGCCCACTGACATGCTGGACCTTCGGCATCAGCCCGCGGGCGGCCAGTTCCGCGCGCAGTTGCGATTTCGTCTCCACCCACACCGGCTGTGGCCCGAGGTTCTCGATGAACCGCGCGCCGCCCGTGAGCTGATCGTCGATCATCGCCACGCCGCCCGGCCGCGCCGGAAACCCGTGGGGACAGTACGGCCATTCGCCAAGGTGCAGCGTCGCCCCGCAGCGATCACAGGTGTCCGTCATGCCGCCACGCCTCCGACATTCCCCGTCTGTCCGCCGCCCGGCAACTGCCCACTCTGATCCGCAAACCGCTTGTTCAGCGGACTGACCGGCGGGACGCCGCCCGGATTCGTCGGCGGTTGCCCCGGCGGCAGTTGCATCGGCTGCGGCGGGGCGACGCCGATCCCCCGCGCCGCCAAGAGCGTCGCCACGTTCACGTACTGCGGCATCGTCGGCGCCAAATCCTCGCCCTTGATCGCCACACTGACCTGCGGCGGCTCCGGTCCCTTCGGCTGCGGCGGTTTCACGAGCTTGTTGGCATCCATGCCGAGTTTCAGCACGAGCCATTTCCGCAGTTCCACCGGATCGATCAGCGGATCATTCCCGAGCAGCCCGAACACATCGAGCGCCCGTTTCCGATCCGCGACCGCATCGAGCCGCTGCGCGGAATCCGGCGCCAGCGAGAGGCTGTAACTGCCGGCGATGTCCGCCTTGCTCCAGACCTGCAACCGTTCCACGCCGTCCGGGCCGACGATCCGGGCGTAGTCGTCGGCATCGGCAAACAACTGGATCAACGACAACAGCTTTTCGCAGCCCCGCGCGAACCAGTGCAGCACTTTCGCGCGTTCGGCATCCATGCGCGTGTCGGTGGCCGACTGCATGATCGCGAGTTCGGTGGCGGTGCGCTGGGTGTCGGTATCGACGCCGCGCTGATTCGGCCCGAGCGACCAGTACTCCGCGATGTCGCGATCGATGATGTCGTTGAACGTGAAATTCTCGCGGCCATACTGCCCGCGCGGCAGGCTCATGGCGGGCGGACTGGCGATGTCCAGGCCGGGCACGCCAATGAGTTCCTGCGTCTCGCCCTTGACGGCCTTCTGCACCGCGTCCTCCGGCAGTCGCGACGTGTCGTAGATGACGAGCGGCACGGCGCGATCGCGCTGCTGGATCATCTGCGACCGGCCCTTGCTCAACTCATCGACCTGCTGCCGCGAGATCGTGCAATCACTCGGCGGAATCGCCTGATCGCTGACATACCGCAGCGTCAAGGGATGCACCGGATACCCGCGCATCCCGCGCACCCAGCGCCCCTCGGCGATGACCTGATACGGACTGTCGCGATGCACCAGCGGCAGCTCGCGCCCCTCCAGGAACACCAACTGGCGCACGATTTCGGGATCGCCGATCAGTGGGTCCACATCCGACGCGCGGTACCAGATCTCATGCAGCGTGACTTTCGGCGTCGCGCTCGCGTCACTGGCCCGCGACACGTCCGAACTGAGCAAATCCTTGGCCGCCTGGGTGCCATCGGACGTGCCGCCCACGTCCTCGCGGAGCTGGTACTGCCGTTCCGCGACGACGCGATCGAGTTCGTAGCGAAAGCCGATCCACGGGGCCGTGTCAAAGTCCGAGCCGTGCCACGTCGGCGGATACAGGAACTGCTTGGGCGGAATGCGGTTCCAGAAATACCGTTCGCGCACGAGATTCGGGGCCAGCAGGGGCTGCCCGTCCGGGCCGAGCGCAGGGAGATCGGGGTTGGCCGGATGGGGGACCGTCACCTCGGGCTGCTGCGGATCCGCGAACGCCTCGTAGCCGATCTTGCTGACCCCGATCCCGGCGGGGCAGAGCACGTCCATCAGCACTTCATCGACCATCGCTTTCGCGTGCGTCTTGGACGGGCTGAGATAGCAGTTCACCACCGCGGCCACGAGCGGCGCGGCGTCTTCGAACGCGGGCTGTTCGGCGCGCGCCGCCACATCGGGCGTCTGGAAAAACAGCAGCGCCTTTTTCGCTTCCACGAGGGTGAAGTCTTTGTTGACCCACACCGTGTCCCGCGAGGGCTGCGTCGCCAGGCCCTTGCCGAGATACGCCTGGATGTTGTCGTCCCAGTGCCGTGCCGCCGCGATCGCCTGGATCTGCTGTTCGGCCGCCGTGATCTGACTGCGCCAGAACGCGATCGAGTTCGGCCCTTCGAGCGGCATCGGCTGCGGCGGGGCGACCGGCGTCATGCCGCCCTCCGGGCGTTCTGACTCCCGAGCACCGGCCGCGTGCCGGTCGCATCCGCGATCGCGTCCGCCAGGAGCGCCCCGACCGATCCGGGCGGCGGCGGCACGCGCGCGTCCCGCACGACCGGCGCCGGCCGGCTCATGCCGAAATACCGCAGCATGTCGAGGCCGTGATCATCCATGCGCTGATCGAGATCATCCGGCTCCTTCGGATCGCTCACCGCCGCGGCCATCGACCGCCGCAGATACTTGCACTCCGGCGCGAACGTGAGATACGGGATGCCGTCGGGCGCGTCCTTCAAGAGCGCCTGCAGCCGCATCCACCCGTTCTTGCGTTCGTTCACGGCGGGAATCAGCGGCATGCCGCACTTGCCAAACGTCTCCTGAATCGATTCGCCGGTCTGCCCCTGCCGCTGCCGCACGGCGGGATCGGCATAGGTGCGCGTGGCGCTCACGGGTTTGGGCAGGCCGAGCGTCCGATCCATCGCCTGCACCTCGCGGACGACTTCGGCGATGGTGTGCTCTTTGAGCTTCAGTTCGCCGACGCAGTGATAGTGCCCATCGGGCAGGGCCACGAACCAGCCGATGACGCAGGGGTCATGGAAGCCCCAATCGAGCGCGCGATACCACGTCGCCTGGTGCGGATCGGGGAGCGACACGTCCCGCACATGCTTCCGGTCATTCCACGCGCCGAAGAACTGGCCGGCAAACACGCGCCAGTTGCCATGCCGCAACTGTTCGTAGCGCCACGGATTCAGAATCGAGAGGGCGCGGACGTAGGCCGGATCGATGTACGGGTTGTCGTCGAGCGTCGCGGGGATGTACGCCCAGTCCTCAGGCCGGTAATACTCCCGCAGGACCGGGTACTTGTCGAAATCGGGCTGATGATCGATGTAGAAATCCAGCAGCATCGTCGCCGCCCGCCCACCGGGGTTACTCACCACATCGAACCGTGCCCCGCCCGCCGCGATCACCTCGGGCTTACTCGACCGCGCCCGCGTCGAGACTTCCAACAGCACGTCGGGATCAAACGTCGAACCCTCATCCGCGACGATATGGTCGTATTCCGACGACAGGAATTTCTGCAGGGCGTTCGTATCTTCGAGATGCCCGAATTCAATGCGCGCGCCCGTCTCGGGGAAGTGCAGCACGCTCTCGCTCTTGTTGAAGTCGGCCCCGATCAACTCCGCTTCGCGCTCCACGAATTTCAGATGCGACCGCCTCAACTCCGGCATCGACTCACGCAGGATCAACGCGTCGAAGTGCTTGATCCGCCGGCACTGGCGATACAACCCCCACCGCGCCGCATGGCTCTTGCCCGGTCCTGCCGCGCCGCCAAACAGCCGTTTCGTTGCGGGGCACGCCAAGTACTGCACCTGCCGCGGCGTCGGAATGAACAACCGCTCCGTCGTCGCGCTCTGCCGGCGGCCTTGGGTCGTCACGGTCTGCCGCGACAAGCCCCATGCGAGCTGCTGATCGCGACACGCCGCCGTGAGACACCACCAAATCCCCGGCGCGGCGGCGACCTGCACCAACGGACCCTGACACCAGCAGCAGACGGCGGTGGATTGCTGCGTGATCATTGGCGCGCCCACGCGCGGGTGCGCCACGTCTCGGGGCCGTGATTCTGGCTGCGGCGCCACCAGTCCGTGCCGAGTTTCACCCGCACCACCCCCACAAATCCCTGCCCGAGCGGCCCGTCATACGCATCGAGCTTCAACATGCACGGCATCGTCGCCGGCAACGTGATCAGATCGCTCCAGCCGTGCGCCTGATCGCTCGGCTTCTCGAGCGCCGCATCCGGCGCCTGCTCGATCCCGTCGGTTGGCTCCAGCAGGCGATGCGTCCACAACCCCTGAAAGTACCGGCCATGCGTCGCCTGATACAGGGCCTGCCGGCTGACGACGGTCGCCCAGCGGTTCGCCAGCCACGTATCGACGGTTGCCCGCACTTCGGCCGGAGTCGGCATGATCAACTCAGCGGATACTGCTGCCCGTTGCCGCTGTTGTAGAGCGAGGTCCGCTCCGCCGCCGTCAGCACGCGTTTCCAGAAGCCCACCGCATCGATCCGGCCATCCCAAAACGTCGCGCCCGATCCGTATTGCCCCAGATAGAACGGATTGGTCGAAGTCGGCGGCACCGTCGCGCCGGTCGCCTGCGAGTTCACCGTGCCGTTATTGACCTGGATATTGATCGTGTTGGCCGTCGCGTCATGCCACACGACGACGAAATACCAGGTCGCCGTCGGGGGCGCCCCAAACGCATCCGCTCGCACCCGCAACGTGTCGTTGATGTAGAAATCCAGCCGGCTCCCGACGTTCTCGACCAGCAGAATCCACTCGGGCGCCTTCGACGCGATGTAATACGTCGAGCCTGCGCCCGGTGACGAGTCCTGATACACCCACGCCGCAAACGTGAAATCGATATCCCCCGTCACCAGCGTCGCATTGCTCGCGATCGACAGAGACTCACTGTTCGCCCGCGTGAACTGCGCCGCCTCCGCGATCTTCCCGACCGCCTGCGTCACCGTGTTGTTGTCGGTGAGATGATTCGTGCCGACACTGTCATTCCGCGTGCCGCTGGCTTCGTCCAGATTCCAGAACGAGATCAGGCTGTCGTGCAGCGGGGAACTCCCCGCCGTCCCGGCCCCCATCAACGGCACGCGTCCCATCACACCTCGACGTACGACAACGACCCGTCCACACTGACCGCCGCACTCAGCTCCAGATTCAGCAGCGCCCCCGCCGCCGTCTCGAACCAGCCCGTCGGATTGAACGGCAGCACATACCCGGCCTGCGCCGTCAGATTCGCCTGCCCGGTCAACGCCGTGCCGCTCGCGCCACTCTCAAACCGCGTGTTGACCGTCCCGGCCGCGATCAGCCACAACGACACGACGCGAATCTTCTTCCCGGCCACCGCCGCCACCAGCGTGTTATCCCCACTGGTCGCCGCATCGATCACCGCGAACTTGATCAGCAGCGGCGCCGTATCCGACGCCGCCAGCCCGCTCGTGCTGTGCACGATGGCCTGCATTACGCGCTCACACCCTTGATGACCGCGAACCGCAGCACGATCGCCTCACCCAGCGACCCGCCCGACACGTTCCGCACGTTGATCTTGAAACTCCCCGCCCCCAGCGAGTCCGGCCACACCAGATAACTCGCCGCCGTCCCCGCCGACGCATGGTTCACCACCACCGCATCCGTCGCCGCCACCGCCGAATTCGTCACCGTGAACGACACCGTCGTCGCATCCGCCAACGCCGCGTTGTTCATCGTGATCGCGCCGGTCACCGTGTTCAGCGTCACGCCCGTGCTCTTGTTCGTCGCCTGCGTGACCGTCCCCCCGGCCCCCGTCGCATACCCCACGCCCCCCGTCGCACTCGACGAGGTCACCGCCCCCGAGGACGCCACCGCCGCACAGGTCGTCGTCCCCGTGATCGTCGGCGTCGCAATCGTCGGACTCGTCAACGTCTTGTTCGTCAACGTAGACGTGCTCGAAATCGTCGGGATCGCCACCCCGCCCTTCGTCACCGCCTCGTTGAAATCCACCGGCTGATAAAACCGTCGCAGTTCCGCCATCTCACCCTCACCGCGCGCTGTGCCGCTCCACCGGAGCCCCAGTCACGCTCCCCGCCTCGACGGCCCGCAAGCCGCCCACCCCCCCAACCTCGTCACCGTCTGCGCCCTGGAGCCTCAGGAGCGCCATCGCCCCACCGTCGGGTCCCCCCGCCGGTTCGTGCGCCGGACCCACCCGGCACCCCGTCTGCCCCTCAGCCCCTCTGCCGCTTTCCTTTCGCTTTCGCCCCTCACTCTCGAGCAGCGAAGGCGAAACCCCGCAGATTCACGCCTGTTTCCGTGAGGGTCTGATAAGGTGCGTTCTGTTATCTCGGCTCAGCCTCGCTAACTGTCTGTCCTACTTGCACTTGCGCCAGCGGGTCGGCGCCGCCGTGCAGCACAATCCCGACCTGCACCGTCGGCCCTTTGCTGCCTTCGCCCATCCCGGCGATGCGATTCAGCTCTTTCGCCGCTTCCAATCCGACCTTGTCGCGACGTTCCGTCCATGCGTCCAAGCGCCTGATTCGGCGGTATGCACGGGCTTTGGCGTGTTCGACGGCAAGGTCGGTGGTGTCGGTGCCGAAGTGCTGCAGGGCACGGCTGATGCTCGGCTGAGTGACGCCAAGTGTCTGGGCGATTTCGACTTGCGACTTGCCTTCGCGGCGCAGGGCGAGGACCAGCGCGAGTTGCGCATGGGTGAGGCGTTTGTAGCCGGGGCCGTCGTCGCGCGGCGGGTCGGTATGCGCTGGCGGCGTGCTGAGGCCGGCGTTCTCAAGGAGCTGCTCGGCGTGCTGCTGGAGCGTGCTCATCGGGTGGCCCATTTGCTGCCGATCCAGGCGGCATGTTGGTCGTCCAGGATGATCTGGGCGAAGCGCGGCTTGTTGGGGCAGCGGTGGCGATCGGCGGGGTGATAGAGGCTGATCGTCTCGGCGCTCCACACCGGCCGCGCGTCGCGGGTCAGGTAGAGCGTGGTGCCGCGGGAGAGCGACAGGGCGATCCGAATGGGCTGATCGCAGGCCGGGCAATGCTGGGGACTGGTACTGCCACGGCGCGCGCGCAGGAGCCGCTCACCGGCTGGGCCTGTTTCTGTCACGTCCCTCACAGTGTCAAGCATCTGGAGGGCAGCTCAGCACCAGTAGTCGCGTTTAGTGAGGTGCGCGTATGCGACTACTGGTGGGACGCGGGTGGGCGTACGCTAGGGGGAGGGGTGCCACCACGCGGCCCAGACGCCTGCGCCGGCCGCGCGGCGAGTCAGGTAGGACCGCCACACGTCCCACGGCATGGGCTGGCCAACGCCTGTGAAGTAGCGCGTGAGGGCGAAGGCCCAGTAGACGGCTTTATCGGCGCGGGTGAGCCGGTAGGGCGGCAGATTCATTCACACGTCCCCGATGCGGGGCGACACGATCAACACTTCGACGTTAGCCTTGTGCGCTCGGCGCACCATGTCGGCAGTCCCACGCAAGCAGTTGTACTTGCGTTATGGTGGCGGTCGCGCTAAAGTACACACGTATCTTGTCCTCACAGATGGGATGCAGTCGGTGGTGGACGCGGCCGGTAATCGCACCGGCGGGGCAAGCCTGCCAAGGACCCAGCCCCAACCTGCGTTCGCGCCCGATTCGGTAGACGGTCAGCGAGTCTCCGTTACCCGACGACTACTCGCTGACCGTTTGCTCTTTCTGCTCCTCGTCAAAAAGTTCGTCTCGGACGGCAAACGTTTGCTGACGAGAGGCGTCGCGGAAGTAGGCGCGTAGGCCACAGCACGCAACGCCAAGTCCAGCCAGGGCCATCAAGAACAACAGGTAACGCACCAAAATTTCTTCGGTCATAGCTGATCCTCCGGACGGGTGTCACCGCGAGGCGTCAGTTCGCTTGATGAGCGTTTCCTGTCGCGAGGGTAGCGGCATCCTTCCGGCTGAGTTTGTCGATGGGCCGAGATTGTAGGCGAAAGAAAGGGCCAGGCCAACCCGAACTTGCGAAGTCCGGTTTTCTCTCGCCCCTTCGGTGGCTGCGCGAAATTCAGGCGAATCGGGCCAAGGTTTTGTGAAGTGCACAATTACCTCGCGCATCACTCGCTCACCTCCCGCACAATCCGCCATTCCAGCCGACAGCCCGCGCCCTTGGCGAGCTTTTCCAGCGTAGACAATTTCAGATCCTCCGCCTTCATCACCCGGAAGATCGTCGCGCGTGACACCTGGCTCGCCTGCGCCCAGCCGTCCCAGCTCAGGCCCGCCACCTCGCGCTGCTGATCCAGCGCTTCCGTCAACGCCATCGCGATCAAGGTCTCAGGCTTCATGGGGTCTGAACAAGCCTGTTGGATGTCATGTTGGGCACGTCAGTCCCTCTCGCCGACACCGCGACCCGCGTCCTAGCGATACCGGGGCGCGTTCACCGCTGCTCGCGGTCAGCTTCTCTCCCAGAATCTCGCGCTGGACCGACCGCAGCGGATTGCTTTCGAACGTGGGCAACGCATCCGCGAAGGAGCGCGGCATCCTGATCAGCACCACGTGCAGCCCCGCCAGCCCGCTGCGGATCTCCGGAAGCCACACCATCGGCTCGTTCCGCTCGCGCGCCCACGCTTCGATGTCAGCGATCGGCTCGCCGCGCCACGAAAACTTTATCGTGCCGTTCATGATGTTGCCCCTTCGAGCGCCGGCGGCCGCGACGCTCCGCGCGTGCCAGAGCGCTCGTCCAGGCCCGGTGGGCCAAACGCCGCGATCAGCATCCGCCCTCCGAGTGACGCGCTCATGGCGTCTCCGGTCCCGTGGTGAGGCGGCGCAAGAGCGTCTCGATCCGATCCGCCATCGCGCGTTCAGACCAGCCGCCGAGATCCTGTTTCGGCGGGCCGTCGATGGTCAGGACGAGGCGTTCAGCGCGGTCACCGCTGCCCTTGACGAACAGGTCGCGAGCGATGCGCTTGGCAACGGCGCGGGCATTCTTCACTTCACATCCTCCGGTCCCGTGGTGAGGCGATCCAGCCCACCGAAGACTGGCTCTGTGTCGGTTGCGCCAAACGCCAGCGCGACGCCGCGCCAGTATTCAGCGCGCATGATCAACGCCTCCCGTTCGGTGCGGAGACGGGTGAGATCGGCTTCGACGTCTTCGTAATAGACCCAATCGCCGTCCTCGCTTGGCTCCATCGAACTGCCGAGCGCGTTCGTATGCATCTCGTAGCGCTTCATCAGTACACGTCCTCACTGAACAGGGTGTCGCCGGTGAACGCGGGGTGATCCGCGCGCCACAGGTCCGCCGCCTCTTTGCGCGAGACGAAGCGATTGCGCGAGGTGATGAAACCCTGCATCTCCTGTGTGATGCGCGTCTCTGCGTATCGCGGGATGCCGCGCGCCGACTCCATGGCGTCCGGGTGCCGATGTCCGCGCACGATGTAGCCGTCCGCCAGTCGCACTGCGGCGCAGATCACCGTCTCCCGCTGCGCCGCTCGCATCTTTTCGAGGTCGGGAGTGCAATACGGGCACAGCGCGGCGTTATGGTGGTTGTCGAGTTCGTGAATCCGCCGCGCGCCGCGTAGCTTTTCGTTCTCCCGCTGCGCTGTCTCCAGGGCGG
>Ga0196964_10000981_pt1 | contig 15341 bp, 10 predicted proteins | sample S1_10metaG_FD_148615 | JGI IMG/M metagenome (GOLD analysis project Ga0196964, IMG submission 148615) | Soil microbial communities from Anza Borrego desert, Southern California, United States - S1_10 | ecosystem: Environmental > Terrestrial > Soil > Desert | place: USA: California | collected...
GCGGGCGGTCGAGGAGGCATTTGACGGCGATGTTCAGATGGTAAATGCCTTCACCAATCATCTCGTTGGTGGCCGTGCGCAATTCGCAGATGACCGTGTCGCCCGTGATTTCAAACGGTACGCGGCCAGAAAAGGTGAAGTGTTTGGGATAGGGCTTCCACGGAGCGGGCTTGCCGGGCACGACCGTTAAGGGCAGGCGAACGATGCTTTTAAAGCCGCCGTTTACCCTGATGTGATCCAGTACGGATTCGGGCACAGTGTTAGCCATCTCATCATCTATGCGGCCTGAGATCAAGCGTGCCGCCCTGCCCTTCGAACTGGATGTCCTGCGGCTTGATGGGATCGAGCGTGATCTGCGGAATGGAGACCGAGGAATTCAAGCTCGTGACGAACTCACCGTTTGGCGTGCTGTAGCCCAGTTCCAGTTGCTTCGGATCGATCGCGGCTTCGCCTGCGAACACGCTGAACACTGCGATAAACAGAAAGGCAAAAATAAAACGCATCATAGCTACCTTGTACTTTATAGGGCGAACTCATGCGAAGGCTTGTTGTAGCGACCGCAATTTACTAAGCAACAGTGTTTGTGCGTGCCACCCGCCGAAGCAGCCTCAGCGGTGGCCAAGTGTGAGCGGTTCGTTTAGGCTGAATCGCACAAAAACCCGGCGAGGCGCAGGCTATGGGACACGGATGGGGATTCGCACTTTCCAAAGATCTGCAACGCTTGAACGAAAAATGGCATACCTTGCCCCGCCACATTCAAGAGGTGATTCTGATGCTGGCGCGCGTCCGAAAAATCCCGCGAACGCGCACGAAAGCCGACACGTGGCCGCAAAAACCGCGTGAAACACCCGAGTGGCTGCTCACGGCCATCACGATCTTGAAAGATTCCAAGGGCTACATCACCGACCGCGAAATTGCCAAACGCGTCGGCGTCAGTCCTTCAACGCTCAGCCGCAACGAAGCCTATGGCAAAGCAAAGCGGACGTATCTGCAGCCGTACCAGACGATTGGGCGGAGCGGTCTTTAAGAATGGCCTTTTTTTATAACAGTCAGACAGCCTGTCATGACATTCAAAATTCGAAGTCATAAACCGTTTGTATCAAATCACTTACAAGTCGCGCAACACGCAACGCAATTTTTTAAGATTTTTACTCTTCTAGCTCCAACGACTTACTCAAACTGTTATGCAATTTTTCTACCCTCTGGTAGAGGGCAGTGAAAGCCAAGCGCGACCGAGGTTACGGTTTGGCCACGCGCAGCTTGGGCGCATTCGCCGCGTCTCCACCCGCTGGACCACTCGGTGGTGCCGCGAGGATGTACTTCTTGATGTACCAGGCTTCGATGATGCTGAAGACGGCGCTGGCGGCGAAGTAGATCATCAGTCCCGAAGGCATCGTGTAGAACATGAAGGTGAAGAACACCGGCATGTACAACATCATCTTGCGGTTCATTTCGACGGCAGGATCGTCGCTCGGCGGCGCCTGCGGCGCCAGCTTCATCTGCATCAGCTGCAGGCCCAGGTAAATGATCGGCAGGAGATTGAGGTCGTTCGGCCAGAACGGCAGCAGGCCCTGAACGAGGTGGTCCGGCTGCGCCAGATCTTTTACCCAGAGGAATTCCGCGCCCCGGATTTCAAAGGCATGGTTGAAGATGCCGTATAGCGCGGAAAGAATCGGGATCTGCACGAGCATCGGCAGACAACCGCCCGCCGGGCTGACGCCGGCAGACTTGAACAGATCCTGCTGCTCGCGGTACTGGCGCATCCGCGCGTCATTGCTGGTCTGGTTCTTGTATTTCTCCTGCAGCTTTTTGATCTCCGGCTGCAGCTGCTGCATCTTATGCATCGAAACTGTCGCCTTGCGCTGCGTCGGATGCAGCGCCAGCTTGATCAGCATCGTCAAGAAGATCACGCTGATGCCGTAATTGCCCAGCACGCTATAGAGCCGCTGAAACAACCACATCAGCTTGCTGGCCACCCAGTCGACGCGCGGCCAGCGCCAGCCGCCAATGTCGCAGTACTGCATGGCGCTGACCAGATAGAGCGGTTGCGCAGGCTGCAGCTGCGCCTCGGTCTCGATGAATTCGGCTTCGTTGGTGGGTCCCAGATAGAGCGCGTACTTGTCTTCGCCGCTCTTGGATGGCTCGTAAGCGCCGGTAGTTTTGCGGAAGCCCAGAATACCCGTATTCGGCTCGTTGAGGCGCTTATCAGGGTCGTTGGGCTTGTGCTTGATTTCAATCGCCGAAAGCTTGTTGAGCTGCGACGGATCCAGCGAAATCAGCATCACATTGAAGAAGCGGTTCTTCACCGTTCCCCACAGGTTCTGCTCGCGGCTGATCCAGGCATGTTCGGTCTGCTTGGCGGCTGTGGCGGCATCAACGGTTTTAACGTCCGGCGCGTTTCCAGCAGTTCCCTGCACCGGCGCGTCGCGTCCAGCAACCTCGGCACGGATGGTCACGTAAGGGCTGCCCTTCGGATTCTCGGGCGGGCCGTCCAGCAGCACGCCGGCAGGGCCGTAAATCTGGTAGGACCAGGAGGACGGCACCTCGGAGTTATTGGCCACGTTTACGTCGATATTGAGATAGCGTTTTTTCTGATGAACCGTGAACGTTTTGGTGACGGTGTACTTCTGCGAAAGAACCGTGCTGTAAACGATCTTGCGGCTGCCATTGGCATCGAATGTTCCGCTGTCGCTCTCCAGCTTCCACACGCGCTGGCTCAGTGCTTTCTGCGAACCGTCTGCGGCATAGGTCGTACGCTCGCTCTGCTTCGCCGGATCGCTGGGCCCGATTTCAAAGACCGGCATCGCACCGGTCAGCTTGCCCGGCTCGATCTCGGCCAGAATCTCAAGACCCTTCTGCTGCTTTTTAGCCGGATCGATAAAGGCGTTGTTCAGTTTTGCCTTGCGGATGCTGGCGCCATCGGCGGTAAATTCCAGAGTCAGCAAATCAGTCGCGACAGTGATGTCCGGAACTCTGGCGACTTCAGAGTCCTTGGCGTCTTTCGTCACCGACGTCTCGGTCGCCTTGGGCGTGGCGGGATCGGCCGACGTAAGCTTCGGTGCGGAATCATCCTTCTTCATCTGCGCCTGTTCGGCAGCCAGGCGCTTGGCTTCAGCGGCCTGCTGGGCCTCCCAGGCTTTAAGCTGTGCTTCCTGCTGCGCGCGGATATACAGATTTCCGCCAATGAGGATCGCGACAGCCGCGATGAGTCCCACGATCGTTACTGCGTCGAATTTTTTTGCTTCAGCCATCTGTGACAACGTTTCCTAAATCAGAAATCAAAATACCACGCACGCTTACGGCTCTTTGCCGGCTTTCTTTGTACAACGGGGAACCGGATCATAACCGCCGGGACAGAACGGATGGCAACGGCAGATTCGGCAGACGGCCAACCACCAGCCTTTTAAGACGCCATGTTCCTGGATTGCTTCAAGCCCGTACACAGAGCAGCTCGGGGTGAAGCGGCAATGGCCACCCAAAAGCCAGGCCAAGGTAACCTGATACACACGAATTGGAAACATCCCAATGCGCCTTACCCATGGTACCCGCTCTGTGTTTGCAACCATTTCCGGTTTGTGTTCGGGTTTCTCCTCTGGCTCCACGTTACTAGCCTCGCCCGCGGGCAAATTCTCCTCCGCGTCAGAATGACCGCCTCAAAGCGTCACTTTGAGCTCCCAGCGTCGGCAGTCAGGCGCTTCCATTTGGTGTCGGCCAGAATGCGTTCCAGCGCCTGGCACACGCTTGCGGTGCTGTACTCCGCGACTCCCTTTCGTGGCACGAACACGTAGTCAAACCCGCCGGGAAGCACACGCTGCATTTTCCGGAACGCCGCCCGGAAGACGCGCTTGATGCGGTTGCGCCGTACCGCGTTACCATGCTTCGTTCCAACCGAGACGCCCAGCCGCGCCGCTTTCATTTCGTTGGGGCAGAGAAAAACAACGACGTTCGGCGCATGAATGCTTTTCTGCGCCGCATACACACGTTGAAAATCCCTGGGATCGTGCAGCCGCTGGGAATATCTCAGGCGCTCGCGCGGGCCGCCAGTCTGACTGGTCACCTACCAAAAGCCTCCGGTGCAGAAGTATAAGGAATCAGCGCCAAATTGAAAGCCAAATCGCTCCGCGCTTCGCGGGTGACAAGTGACGGATGACGGCAGGTGGCGCTATCATCCGTCAAGGGTCACATTCAGTTTAGCCATTGAACGCTGAAGGTTCGCGCGCGCGGCGGCCTCGTAGCGTTCGCGGAAACGCGGCGTCGAAAAGATGACGGGGCGCTCCAGAAATTTCTTGAGGATGCTGCTGCGGCCGGCCCTGAACTCAGCTTCAGGAACCCACGCGTATTCGGCACGGATGTTCTTCTCGTACGTGTCGAAGACCTCCGGCGCCTGACCGAGAATCGCCAGATCGACGTCCACGATGATCTGTTCGTCGAGTTCGGTCGGCACAGCCGCATGCTTCGTGGCGAGGATCAGACGCCGCACGTTCGCATCGAACGTCTCCCCGAGTTCTGCGTCACGGATGAACGCGCTCGCCAGATCGGCACTGCGTTCCTCGTTGTCTTTCGCGCGCGGATCGTACACGGCATCGTGAAACCACAGCGCGAGTTCAACCGCGTCCGGGTTGGGGCACTGCCCTCGCACGGCGGAGAATTCATTGATGCAGTGCTGAATATGTTGAAGATTGTGGTAAGCGCGGTGCGGTTCGAGATAGCGCCGTTCGAGTTCGCGGTACACCGGAACGCTGCACGAGCCGGCGTCGAGGCGATCCAGCAGCTCAGTCCATTCTGCCGGAATCATCCCTGCTCCTCCCTCGTGCCTTTGCGTTTTTGAGTCTTCGTGATGAGGCCGATATTACTGCAAGCCGCGCTCGAAGTTCGCCGCGTGGCCACCGGGGACGTTCTTGCCCGCACGCAATAAACGCCACGCGTCACGCACTGTGTCAGGTTCGTACTTGCGATACACAAAGTCCGCTCGCACCGAAGCCGCGCCGGCAGCCGCCAGTTCTTTCAGGTATGGCGCCAGGCAGAACGCTCCTTTATTGAGCACGATCGTGCGGCAGTGGTAATCGATCGCTGTAACCTTTTCGCCGTAGCTCGAGACCATTTCCATGCTCTCGAAGCGGCAGTTGGCCTTGCCCGGGCAGCCGCCGATCAGGTTTGCATAGGCACAGGATTCGGCGAGAAACAGCGGCGTGTCCTGGTGCACGATCAGTGTTGCCTTCGCGCCGAATTCGCCGAGCAGCGAACGCATGTTGCCCAGGCCGTCTTCGGGCGAGAGCGTGAAACGCTTTGCGCCCATCGCCATCGCCTGCAGGGCCGCCGCGCGGTTGATCACATAAACCGACCAGTCCGTCGATAGTTCAATTTCGGATTTCGGATTGCGGATTGCAGATTGGCCTTGCGCAGCCAGTCCGAGATTCAGAAACGTCCATGCGGAGACGTTGCCGGCTTCCCACTTGTTCCAGCCGGCTTCGCGCAGCTTCTGCAGTTTCAGCAACAGGCCCTTCTCTTCCCATTTACGTGTCAGCGGCGGAAGCGCGAGGCGGATCTTTTCACGTCCGATGACGCTTGCGAGCTTCTCGATTTTTTCGGATAGCAAAGCGATGTGGTCGCGCGCAATATCGATTGTGACTTCGTCGATTTTGTCCCAATCTGCGGGCGCGAAGCTGTCGAGAAAGCCGATGCGGTCGACCTTGATTGACCAGGCGAGCGCGTCCATGGAGCGCGGGCGTCCCGCGCCCGCCACTTCACCGCTGGAACGCTGTGACTTGGGCAGCATCTCCGCGCAGACCCGTTCAATGCGGTTATGCAGCGCCTTGTCGAGCTGTTTTTCGACTTCTTCGGCGACGTCGCGGCGAAGCTGGTTCAGCAGTGAGACCGGTACGAACAGCGCCTGCGGATTGGCAAAGCTGAATGCGCCAAGCGCCAGACGTGTCTCGCCGAGTTTTTCAAACGCCGCGCGCACGGCCGCTTCAGTCTTAGCCGCATCCTTCGCCGCTTCGAACGGCCCGGGGAGCGCCTTGGTGACAACAACGTCTTCCTCGTTCGCATGCCGTGCTGTTACACGCGCGTGAACGATGGCTTTGTCTTTCGCCAGTTCGATGCGGATATCCGTTGCGCGCCGGGCCCGGAACTGCCCGGGCTTGGGCCGCGCATGGCGGTAGCGCCGCTTCACCGACTGCGAAGACGAACAATAGACGGCCGCGCCTTCCGGAATCGGCGGGTGCTCTTCGGGCATGATAACGTCGACGACAGCTCCCGCTGGCGCTTCGAAAACAGTGTCATTCTTCCCTTTTTTGGTGCTGACGATGCGCATCGTCTCAACGGCAAACCCGAACGGTTTGCCGAGACCAGGCACGTCGATCTGCAGGCCATCGTGCCGCTCGATCGGGCGGGCGGTCTTAAAGCGCAGCACCGGGAACTCACTGCCGGCGTTAATGACTTCTTCGACAGTTCCAATCGGCGTGCCGCGATGCCCCACAGTGTCGCGATCGGCGACTTCCTTGTCTTTGTGCGACTGCGTGAAGAGGCGCGTCCACGGCCGGCTGAATACAGCTTTCATGTCCGCTTCGTGTTCGGCACGCTCGTCTGCGGGCATGCTCCCATCGAGAAGCTTGCGGTAATAATCAGTCGTCGTCGCCACATAAAGCGGGCTCTTCTTGCGGCCTTCAATTTTTACGCACGAGACACCGGCGGCGCGGAGTGCCGGCAGATGATCGGGCAGCGCGAGGTCTTTCATTGAGAACGCAAAGCCGGCGTTGGGATCGCGCTTAACGAGTGAGCCGTCCCGAAGTGTCTCCGGCGCGCCGCTGATCTGGAACTCATCGCGGCAGGAGTACGCGCATTTGCCGCGGTTGCCGCTGCGGCCGAGTGTCTGAGATGAAAACAGGCACAAGCCGCTGTAGGAATAACACAGCGCGCCGTGGATGAAGACTTCAGTCTCGACACCGCTCGTGGCCGTGATATCGCGCACTTCTTCCAGCGTCAGCTCGCGCGCCAGCACCACGCGCGTAAAACCCATCGCTTTGAGCGCCTCGGCGCCGGCACGGTTGTGTACGGCCAGCTGCGTGCTGGCGTGCAGTTCCATTTCGGGGAAGTATTTTCGGACGATATGGTAAACGCCGAGGTCCTGGATGATCAGCGCATCGACGCCAATGTCCGACATCGCCCCGAGCGCTTCGATCAGCTCCCGCATTTCGTGCTGCAGGATTAACGTGTTCACCGTCACGAACACGCGCCGCTTTGGCGTGAGCGAATGCGCGAAGCTGGTGATCGCATCCAGGTCGTCGAGAGTAAAATTCTCGGCTTCAGCGCGGGCTGAAAACTTTTTCAGGCCCAGGTAAATCGCGTCAGCGCCGTAATGAAACGCGGCATAGCCGGCATCGAGCCCGCCGGCCGGCGCGAGCAGTTCCACCGCATGCTGCCGCGCCTGTCCGGCGATCAACGGCACACTCAGCGGGGCTTCAGGAAGCTGCGGGTTGTACTCACCTTGAGCGGCTTCGGGCTCGGGCGCCGCTTCAGCCGGATCGAAGATGCCATCGCGCGCCACGCCTGGCGCAGGCAGCGGCGACGCGAGCGTCATGCCTTCCCAGGCTGGCGCTTTTTTCAGACCTGTGCTGGAGCAGCCGCAGGAAGTACTGGTGGTGTCGGACATGGGACGGCCTTTTAATTCAAACGTAAGCGTTGCAGCCGGATCGGAAGGGATACCGCAGATCTGCAGACTTAAAAACCCGGCCGGATTATACGCGATGGCACCGGCCGATGCACGCGGTTTGTTCGTGGAACCTTGCCGGGGCACTCCCCTCCTTTTATTGGGTCTTCTCCCCAGGTCCGGCTCTGCGCAACGACGACCAGTGCCTGCTTTCAGCTATATTTAGCGCGTATTAATGTGCTCCAAATGAAAACAGGGCCAGAAAACGTTTCTCCAGCCCCTGTCCTTTATCAACGAACAACTCTTATCTGTGAATATAATTGAAGCGACCCGAAACATTGCGTTTCGCGCTCCACGTCCCGTCGGCACCGGCTGAATACTGAACGCCTCCGAGCATCACCTGCACCGGCACAGTCGCAGGAGCATTTCTGATGTCCGACTGCGCAGTCAAACCCTCATCTGCAAGGCTCGCTGCAAAATCGCCTTTCAGGCTGAGTGTCGCAATCACGCCGAGCTTTTTAACGACGCTGAGCTTCAGCGTGCCGGCGTTGTTTTTGCCGCGCCCGTTGGCAGCCAGAGTGAAGATTGCTGGAACACCGCCGATGTTGAAGCTGATTTCACTTTCTGCCGCTGGAAGCTGCGTAAGCGGCAGCACAGCTGTGAGCGTCAATGTATCCCGGCCGCTTTGCTTGAAGTTCAATGTCGACTGCAGCCGGGCGACGCTGAATGCAGAACCATCCCCTGCACCATTCCCTCCACCGGCTCCGCTGTTAGCACGCCAGAGGATCTGGTAATTGAAATAACTCATGCCATTGGATGCGATTTTTTCTTCGTCCACGGTTTCTGTCGTGCCAGTGTCGACCTGGTTGGGATTGAGTCCGACCGCCAGTTCGAAGGCATCGAGCAGCCCGTCGCCGTCGCTGTCGCCATCATGCTTCCACTGACCCGGTGCGAGCGGGTTGGCGGCACGCGCGGCCATGCGCGACATGTTCGTGCCGACGAGAATGGGAATGTAGTTGGTCTGCGCACCGCTCGCCGGAGGCTGCGCATTTCCGCCCAGAACAACTTTGCCGGCGGCAAAAGCCTTCGAATACACCTTCATCGGCGACGAGGACTTGTCCGTGGTCGAAAGCGACAGGCTCGTGAGCGTCCAGCCGCTCATCCACGCCGGTAACGTCTTCACACGCTTGTCGTAGCAAACATAGACCGTCGCTGCGTCGCTGATCGTGAGCGTCACGTGCGTCGCGGCCGTGACGTTTTTGTCATTGTTCGCCTGCCGCACCAGAACGCCGCCGTTCAGCGTGCCGCTCAGGGCCGAGATCGTGTAGCTGCGATCGGTGTACTGCAGCGCGCCGATCTGCGCCTTTCCAAGAGAATAAACATTGCCGGTCGAAACGCTGTCGATGGTCACGCTGAAACTCGGAGGAGGAGGCGGCGGAGCGGGCGGCGTCGCGACCGTAAGCAGGTTCACGTTGAATCCGCCGCTGTCCACGAAGAGCCTCATGACCTGCTGCCCGCCGGTAAGTGCGACGCCGTTTTTCGTGACGCTCTGCCAGTTCTGCCAGCCGCCAGTTCCGGGAACGGCAAGCACGCCGGTTTTATCAACACCGTTGAACTCGATGTGAAAGGACCCACCGGCGGCGCTCGCCGCGACACGAATGTTGAAGTCGTACGTTCCGGCCGTGACGTTCACCGTGTACTCAAGCCACTCGCCAGCCTGGATGTAACCGACATTGAAGCCGCCGCCGCTGTCGGCGCAGGTTTCAACATCGACCCCTTCGCTGGTGCGGTACTGCGCGCCGGAGTTCACCGCATCAACGTCGTGATAGGCCACCCCCTCCCCGCCCACGTCATAATCTTCAGCCTGAATCGTTCCGGGAATTGCACGCACCGTTCCGCCAAAAGGCCCCTGCGAAACGGGAGCCGCGTGCGTGGTTGCAGACGCTTCATTGGAGTACGCCGAATCCCCCGAGGAGCCGCTGGCGCGAACGCGATAAAAATACTGCGTCGAGGCGCTCAGGCCGCTGTCGCTATAGCTGCTCACGTTCGAACCGACCGCGGCGATTTGCGCGTATGTGCCGCCCACACCGGTTTTGCGCTCGATCTTGAAGCCGGTCTCGTTCGAAGCATTGTCGGTCCAGCTCAGGTTGATCTGCGAGGCCGACGTCGCTGTCGCGCTGAGATTACTCGGAGCAGCGGGAGTGACGACAACACTGCCGGCGGGAATCACGAACAGCGTGATGCTCTGCGCCGGAACGGTGGCGCTCAGGCTGCCGGAACTTACACCCACGTCAGCCTGCCGCGCGATGGCATTCGACGACGTCAACTGCCAGCGCTGCGCGGGGCTCCCAGCCAGAAAGTTTGCGAGATTCAGCGTGACAGCATTGCTGCTCGTCGTCTTGTTGATCACCATCACAGTCATGGCGCCGTCGCTTGAGCGCAGCGCGGCGAAGGCAGACAGATTGTCAGGATTCGTCACGCTCGCGGCGACGCTTGTCTCACCGAACGTGGATTTGTTGCCGTCATAGTTGCGGTACATCTTCATCGCCTTGTACGTCGGTGTTGCCGGGGAAGGAGTCGTCCAGCGCGCCGCCAGGTCGAGGCCTTCTCGACCGAAAATGCCGAGGATGTCCGCCTGCGTTGTCGCGCCGTTAATGTGGTTTTCAGCGCCCCAGTTGTATTCGGTGATGCCGATCGGCGTGTTCGGGTAGTACTGATTCACCCAGCCCTTCAGGCGCGGGATCAGTCTCACCTGCGTGCCGATCCATGTTTCATCCACGTAATTCGGATCCCATAGCGAGCGCGTCGAACGGTTGCGGCGCAGCTGCATCGCCGACGATGTGTCATCGCTGAATTCGCCGCCCTGCGGGTAGTAATGAACGGTGAAAACATCGAGCAGACGTTTGCCGGCGGCGGCGCTGCTCTTATTGAGCTGGTCGAGCAGGTACGGCAGGTAATCCATGCCGCCGTGGTTGGCGCGGTCCGGAAGGTTGCTCCAGCCGTTTTTGCTTCCCCACTGCTGGTCGTAGCCGCTGTAAAAATAGCCGGACCAGCCCCACTCTTCGGGCCCAACGATGATCGCGCCGGGATCGATGGCTTTGATCTTCGTCGCGTAGTCGATCATCTTGTTCTTGACTTCATCCATCGTCGCGCCGGTCGGATGGACGTCGCGATGCGTGCTGTGCCAGATGCTGTATTCATTATCGAGAATGTAGTAACGCAGGCCGCCGTTTGCCGCGGTGCCGTGCGTGTTGACGATGTGCTGCACCCACGCCTGTTGAAACGTCGAATCCGCGGGGATGTTAGCATCCAGCGGATCATTGTTGGTGATCTCGGTACCATTACTTGCGCGGATGCCGTTGCCGGCGTCGGGCATCCACTGCCAGTCATTGCCGGTCTGCGCGCCGTACTTCGCGATTGAGTAGCTCGCGAGCTTGCTGCGGTTGGCGCCCAGCTTGGCGACGTAGCCGACCATCGGGATGGTCATCATCGGCTGCGCGCCGGCATTTTTAGACATGCGGATAAACGAATCGCCGCGCTCGCCGGCCGTCGCGCTGCTGTCGCCGATGCTCTCGAAATACCAGTCGAAGCCGCGATTGTCCGCGTTCTGCTGCCAGTTGTAGCGGCTGGTATTGTTGCCGCCGAGCCGGTTGAGCGGAACGTTGAGATCGCTTAGCGTGGTCGCATCACCGTACGCGATGCCGTAGATCCGTGGATCGATCGGCTTGCGATTGGCGTTGGCGTCGATGGTGATCGTTTCAGCTTGTAAAGCCGAAACATACAGGACGAGGGCAAGAGCGCAGGTCAGGCGGTTGATCATTGCTGGATCCTCGAACACGCGGCTTGCGGACGCAGCGTAATGTTGCAAACTGCTACATCGCTACAAGAAAAATTATTTTGTGCACAGATGCATTTTTGCACACGTGCACTTTTTTACAAAATAAGGGATTTACCGTAGCGCTCGGCTGAGTGGCAACATCAGGGTACGAAAGGACTTTCGCGTGACTGAATCCGCCAGCGAACTCGACCAGGCCGTGCAGTCCGTCAAAGATGGCGACTCGGCTGCCTTCGAGCAGATTATTGAGCTGACCGAGCGCCGCCTGCGGGCTTTTCTGGCGCTTCAGGTTCCCGACCGCGAACTGGTCGACGAAGTCGCGCATCAGGCGTACATCACGGCTTACGAGAAGCTGGACGAGTACGCTTCGGGCACGAACTTTATCGGCTGGCTCAAGCGCATCGCCGTCAATCATCTCCGCAACGAATGCCGCCGCCGCAGCCATGCGTCGACGTCGCAGGAGCGTCTGGCGGTGCTGATTGCGCCCGGCCCAACGCCGACCGAAAGCAACGAGACCAGCGACCGCGTCGCGTGCCTGCAGCGCTGTCTTCAGAAGCTGCCGCCTGACGCGCGGCGGCTATTGCTGCTGCGCTACGAAGAGTGTCTTGAGCCTGCTCAGATCGCGGAAAAAGTCGGCAAGGGTGCCAGCCACGTGCGCACGATTCTGACACGTTTGCGGCAGAGCCTGCTTGAATGCATGGAGGCCCAGAATGCCTCCTGATGCGATGCCGCCTGAAATCGAAATGCTCTGGGAGGAGTTTCTGAGCGGCAAGCTCGACGCGGCGGAGTCGTCGACTCTCCTGGCGTGGCTCGAGCGCCATCCGCAGTGCCTCGCGCAGAAACGCCGCGAAGCCGCGCTGAGTGCGGCGCTCGGTTATCTGCTGGGCTCGCCGGCAGCATCGTCCCGGCTGGTGGAATCGGTGCAATCGCGCATCGACGGCACGCCTGCTGGGAAGAAGTCGGGCCGTTTTAAAAAGAGTGTGCTCGCGCAGATCGATCGCCGCAGCCACAAACATCAGCGCCGTTCGCGAAAGCAAAATCGCTTTTCGCGCGACGGGATCTCGCCGCTGGGAATTGCTGCAGCAGTTGCAGTCCTGCTGCTCGGCGCCATTCTGATTTTTTCAGCACGCCAGGCGCCGATACCGCAGCCTACTGTAACGAAGACCGAGCCCGTCAAGCAGGCATCGCCTCAGCGCGATCAGGCGACAGTCACCGTCCTCACCGGCGAGGTGACTGTCGACGGCACGCGCGTCAGCGGAAAGGTCGCAGTCCAAGCCGGCTCGCAGATTCGTGCCGAAGCATCCGGACGAGCACGCTTGACGCTCGAGGACAACAGCGCTTTCGAACTGGCCGAGTCCACGACGCTGACGCTGCAGGAGCCGCGCAATGGCCCGCGCGTGCTGCTCACGAGCGGCATCATCGGCGTGAATGCATCACCGCAGCCGGCGGGTACGAATCTGCAAATTGAGACCAGCCACGCCACCGTGAACGTGATCGGCACGCAATTTACCGTTCACGCCGCTAAAACGCAGAGCTGGGTCGGCGTTGAGCATGGCAAGGTGATGGTATCGGCCGATGGAAAACAGGCGTCACTTACGGCAGGCGAAGAACTCGTCGCAAGCGGCAGCGGACTCAGCGAAGTGCGCAAATCCGGCGCTTCGCGTCTCATCGCTTTGAACCAGGCGAAGGTCGAAGTCTTCACCGATCCAGTCACACTCGAGCCCCTTGCAGGCAAATCGTTCCGGGGCATGCCGCTGCAGCGCTTCGCGTACAAACGCCCGGCAAAAGATGCCCTCGGTTATGGCGGAGCATTCTGGACACCGGCGCTTTCACCGGGTGAGGAATCGTTCGAGATCTGGATCAGGCCGCTGCGCATCGAGCCGATTCCGCGCGACTTTAATCTCCTGAAACTCTGCCTGATGCTCAACTGCGGCGAGACCCAGTACCTGCTCGGCGAAATCGAAGTGCGGCCGGAAGACAACGAGTGGATGCGGCTGGAAGGCAGCTTCGATAAAGCGACCGTCAACTGGACGCGGCCGGGCGCGGCGCCAGAACCGCTTAAGACGACTACCGCCAACGAAATCGCGCTGCGCGTGATCATGGGCGAGGCGGTATTCGAACACTCGCCCATTCGCGTGTTCAGCAAAAAACGCTAGGCCCAGAGCCCCTGCAGCAATTCGTTGTCTGGCACGCCCAGCGGGAATTTCTTGCTGTGCGGGTGGTCGGCAATTCCGGCGTACTGCCGCAGCGCCTGATGAATGTGTTCGGGCCGCACGCGAATGCCTTTTTCTTTGTCGCACGCGAGCGTCTGCGGATTGAGCGGCACCAGGAACTGCTTGTCGTCTGTCGCGCCGAGCACACGGTTGCCTTTAATTTTCGGGCCCAGGAACATGATTGAGCCGATGGACCAGTGATCCTTGCCGTTGCCTTTGTTATAATTCGGCGTGCGGCCCATCTCGCTTTGAATGACAACCACGAGCTTTTCGCGGATCTTCAGTTCTTCGGCGCGGCGCAGGATATACGCAACGCCTGCGAGGAACTCCGGGATAAGTTTCATCTGATCGACATCGTTGTTTGCATGACTGTCGAATTGGCCGATAGAAATATTCGCCGAGACACACACGCCGGCCTTGAACGATGCCAGCGCGATCTCCGCCTGCTGCGAGAGCCGTTCTTTTGGGATACTTGCCGGAATGTACGGCGTGATGCGCTGCAGCGCTTTTGAATTCACCTGCGCGGCGTACAGCATGTTCTCCGCGCGTTCCTGGCGCGGCAGGCGCATCTGTGCGGCGCGCGACGCATTTTCATCCTGCAGCGCCTGTTCGATGCGTGAGAGCGCGAAATCGTCGTGATATGGCGAGCGCTTGTTGCCGTCGATGTTGTCGGCGTTGGCGATGCGCTGAAGCGAAGGCAGATATGGCACGCGCGACATGGCGACGATGTTGCCCGTCGCTGAGTAATTTCCGAAGGTGAGAAATGAAATCGGACAAGTCGGCCCATTGCACGCCGCCACCAGAGCGGCGAAGGTTGGATACGCCATGCTGTCGAGCTTACCCGTTGCCATGTAGCGAGCGCCCGGCGCGTGATTGTTCACCGAATAGTCGAGACCATTCAGCACCAGAAGTTCATCGCCGTACGCGGCGTAGAAATCTTCGTTGCTCATGCCGGCTTTGATCTGCTTGGCTGTCGGCGCGTACTTGTGAGCGCCCTTTGTGAGAATATCACCCTCCTTATAGAGGCGATTAATCTCATTTACGCCTTTCGGGTCCATCAGGTATGTCGTGTCCCATCCGCCCGACGCATTAAACACGACGTAGTACGGCCCGTCGTACGGCGGCGTCTCTTTCGGATCTGCGGCAAAGAGCGACTTCGTTCCGGGGAATGCAAAGCCGAGCCCGGCTATCCCGCAGAGCTTCAAGAAATCGCGTCGCGTCGACTTGTTATTCATAGAGGAACTCCGGGCGGCGCAGCAGATATGTGATCACGGCACGCCACGCTCGCACCGTGTACTTCGGATCGGGCACCGGCTGAATAAGGCCCTGGCGGCAGCTCCAGTTCTCTTCTTTGTTGACCGTCTTGCGTTCGGCGGCGTCCGCGACGATGCCTGAGAAGAGTTCAAACGTGCGCTTCACTTCCGTAGAATCCGCAGCGTCACTGCGCCCGAGAATACGCTGATGCAGATGCGCAATCGTCTTGCGAATCTTCAGGTCGCTCTCAGCGGTGCCAGGCAGCACGTCGGGCTCAATGTCTTTGAAGAAAATGCGCTCGGCGTTCGGCCGGCTGAAATCGAGCGCCGTCTGCTTGCAGGCGACGTCATTCGACAGAATGCGCTGAATCGCACCCATTGCGCCGCTGGGA
>Ga0196964_10000982_pt1 | contig 15339 bp, 15 predicted proteins | sample S1_10metaG_FD_148615 | JGI IMG/M metagenome (GOLD analysis project Ga0196964, IMG submission 148615) | Soil microbial communities from Anza Borrego desert, Southern California, United States - S1_10 | ecosystem: Environmental > Terrestrial > Soil > Desert | place: USA: California | collected...
GGTGCAGCACCAGCACACGGGCCTGCAGCCCTCCCTCACGATCGTGATGGCGCCGGCGGACGAGCCGGGAATCGTGATTGACGCCGAGCCCGTGAAGCAGGCTCTCCCTGCCGCGGAGCAGATCATATGAGCGCTGCCGCGGCCGGGCAGACCATCGCGCTGCAGGCGAAGCAGGCGATAGCGTTTTCGACCGTGGCGACGGAGCTCCTCTATGGGGGGGCGGCGGGTGGGGGGAAGTCTTACTACCTGCGCACTTCCGCGATCAGGTGGTGCGTCGAGGTGCCGGGCGTGCAGGTGTACCTCTTTCGGAGGACGCTGCCCGACCTACGCGACAACCACCTCAGAGGGCCGACGTCGTTCCACGTCATGCTCGAGCCGTACATCGCGACGGGGCACGTGAAATACCGGGCGGTGGAGAACGAGTTCGAGTTCTGGAACGGCTCGGTGCTGCACCTCTGCTACTGCGACAGCGAAAACGACGTCGAGAAGTACCGCGGCGCCGAGATCCACGTCCTGCTGATGGACGAGCTTACGCACTTCACGGAGTACCAGTACCGGTTCCTGCGCTCGCGCGTTCGCGTTGCGGGCCTCGACGTTCCGGCGAAGTACAGACCGCGTCTGCCGCGCATCGAATGTGGCTCGAACCCTGGCTCGGTCGGCCACGCATGGGTAAAGCGCACGTTCATCGCGCCGAAGCCAGCGCTTGAGGTGTGGCGCACGCCCCCGGAAGAGGGGGGGATGCTGCGGCAGTTCATCCCAGCGAGGCTCGCAGACAACCCGCACCTCACGAAAGATGACCCAGCGTACGCCGACCGGTTGCGCGGCCTCGGGTCGGACAACCTCGTGCGCGCAATGCTCGACGGCGACTGGGACATCGTCGCCGGCCAGGCGTTCGAGAAGCTTCGCCGCGAGGTGCATGCGATCGAGCCGTTCACGCCGCCGGACGACTGGCTCTGCTTCGGGTCATTCGACTGGGGATCGAGCAAGCCGTTTTCGTTCGGGCTATGGACGGTGTCGAACGGCGTAGCCCTGCCCGATGGGCGCCTGTACCGCCGCGGCGCGATGATCCGCTACAACGAGCTCTACGGCTGGAACGGAAAGCCGAACGAGGGCCTGCGCAAGGAGCCAGAGGACATCGCGGACATGATGCGTGGGCGCATCCAGGGACGTCGCCTCGCGTATATCGCGGCAGATCCGTCCATGTGGAAGGTGGACGGCGGCCCGTCGATCGCCGAGCGGTTCCTCGGAAAGGGCATCGTGCTGCGCAGGGCGGACAACTCGCGCCTCGTTGGCTACGTCGAAGTGCGCCAGCGCATCGCCGGCGACGAGGACGGGCCGATGCTCTACGTCACGAAGAACTGCCACGACGGATTCTGGCGAACGATGCCTGACCTCGTGATGGACAAGAACCACCCGGAGGACGTCGACACCGACAACGAGGACCACGTCTACGACGAGGTCCGCTACGCCTGCATGTCCCGCCCATGGATGCAGGCTCCGAGCCGCAAAAAACCGCCGGTCGACCGTTGGATGAAGCGATTCGATGAGGAGGAAGCACTGTCCGAGAGCTGGAAAACGGCTTAGGAGCGCGTAAATGCCCAAGAAAAAGAACGAAACGAAAAAACCCACGCAACAAGTCGACGTCAATACGTCGAACACCGAGCAAGTCGACGTCGAGCACGGCCGACTGATCGCCTGGGTGAACGAGGCGGACACAGAAACGCTCGAGTCGCGAGAACTGGCTGAAAAATGCCGCGACTACTACGACTCTAAGCAGCTTACCGACGAGGAAATATCGACGCTGAAGAAGCGAAAGCAGGCTCCGGTCGTCATAAACCGGATCAAGCCGAAGCTTGACTCGCTGATGGGGATGGAGAAGGCGGCGAAAACGACCGCAAAAGCGTTCCCGCGCACCCCGAAGCACGAAAAAGCTGCGGAAGCGGCATCAGAGGCCATCCGTTACGTGCTGCAGGACAACTCGTTCGCCCAGATTCGCTCGTCCGTCTGGGAAAACATGGGTATCGAGGGCACGGGCGGCTGCGAAATCATCGTGAAGCCGAAAGGCAAGGGCTTCCGGATCACGATGAACCACATCATGTGGGACAGGATCATCTACGACCCGCATTCGCGACGGCGCGACTTCTCGGATGCGCGCTATCTCGGTCAGGTCGTGTGGCGCGACTACGACGAGGCCCTCGCCGACTACCCGGATGCGAAAGACGTCCTCGAGACGATGATCGAGGGCTCGCAGACGTACGACGACAAACCGCGGTGGATGGACGGAAGCCGCCGGCGGGTGAAGATCGTTGAGTTGTACTACCTCAAGGGCGGCGAGTGGTACTACGCCTGCTTCACGCGCGGCGGGTACATCAAGGCGCCGATGAAGTCGCCGTACAAGAACGAGGAAGGCGAAACCGAGCATCCGTACGAGTTCCAGTCGGCTTTCGTCGATCGCGAGGGTGGCCGGTACGGTGCGGTGCGCCAGCTTCTCGACGTGCAGGACGAGATCAACAAGCGGCGAAGCAAGGCGCTGCACCTCATGAGCGTGCGCCAGGTTCGTTGGGAGCGCGGAGCGGTCGAGGACATCAACAAGGCACGTCAGGAACTCGCGAAGCCTGACGGAGTCATCGAAACCACGCCAGGCATGGAGTTCGAGGTTCTCAAGACGGGCGACATGGCAGCGGCACAGTTCAATCTCCTGACGGAAGCGAAGATGGAGATAGACAACGTCGGCATGAACGCCGCGACGCAGGGCAAGGACAAGACCGTGCAGTCGGGCATCGCGTTGCGCGAGCGCCAGGTGGCTGGGCAGACTGAGATTGGCCCGATGTTCGACGGGCTAAAACACTGGCAGTACCGCGTTTTTCGCAAGGTCTACAACCGCATCCGTCAGTACTGGAAGGACGAGATGTGGATCCGCGTCACCGACGACGAGCAGTCGCTCCGCTGGGTCGGCCTCAATCGCCCGGTGACGCGCGGCGAGCAGATGCTTCGCGAGGCTCATGCCAGAGGAGTACCGGAGCAGGAATTGCGCGCGCTCGCGCAGCAGCTTGAAGCCGACCCGATGTCGAAGCAGGTCGTCGAGACAGAAAACGACATGGCAAGCCTCGACGTCGACATCATCGTTAGCGAGGTGCCGGACGTGCTCACAGCACAGATCGAGGACTTCCAGGTGCTCGGCGAGATGGTGAAGTCCGGATTCCAGATGCCGCCGCTTGCCGTGATCGAGGCTTCACCGCTCTCGAACAAGGACAAGATCATCAAGATGATGAAGGAGCAGCCGCAACTGCCGCCAGAGCACATGAAGCAGATGCAGGCGATGCAGGAGCAGATGAAGGCGCTTGCGGAGGAGAACCAGAAACTCAAATCCGACCAGCAGACCGAGCAGGCGAAGGTCGCCGCGAAGGCGCAGGCGACCCAGGCCGAGATGCAGATCAGGGCGCAAGTGCAGGCCGAGGAACTGCGGCTCGAGCGCGAGCGAGCGATGGCCGAGATGCAACTCGAGCGCGAAAAGGCCGAGGCGAAGATTGCGCTCGAGCGGGCCGTCGCCGCGGCGGAACTGGAAATTGAGCGCGAGCGCTTGGCGCTCGAAAAAGAACGTGCGGCGCATCAAGCCGCCATGGCCGAGAAACAGGCTGCCGCCAAGGAAGCGCAGCCGGCCGCCGCCGGGTAAATCGGGCGAAGGCGACGCCGGCCTAACGGGCGAGGAGAAAAATAACAATGAGCACCAGCTTGAGCGACATTCTGTCAGACGCACCCGCCGCGGCCCCGGCCGTGGAACCATCCCACTCTGCGCCGGCGCCGGAAGCGCCCAAGGAGCCGGCGCCACCGACAGAGCCGGCGAAGGCTGCAGCACCAGCCGAACCAGCTCGCGGAGCAGACGGGAAGTTCGTCGCGAAGCAGCCCGAAGCCCCCGCAGAACCGAAGGCGCCGGAAAAGCAGCCGGAACCGCCGAAGCAACCGGAAATGACCGAGAAGGAGCGCGCACTACTCCGTGCAGCAGAGGACGAGCGGCGCAAGCGTCAGGCGCTCGAGCAGGAACTCGCCAGACTGCGCCCGCAGACGCCGGCCGGAGAGCCGGAGAAGCCCAAGCAGTTCTGGGACGACCCCGACGGCGCCCTCAAGGCCCACGAGCAGCGCATCGCGCAGCGCGAGGTGCAGCTCGTCCTGAATACGACCGAGCGGATCGCGCGGTCGAAGTACACGGACTTCGACGACCAAGTCGCCGAGTTCGCGGAGCTCGTGAAGGCCACTCCGGGGCTCGCGCAGCAGTGGCTCTCCTCGGCGGATCCTGCCGAGTTCGCCTACCGCACCGGCAAAAATCACAAGATGCTGAAGGAAGCCGGGAACATCGACGCGCTCAAGGAAAAGATCGCCAAGGAAACAGAGGCGCGGGTGCGCGCGCAAGTCGAGGCCGAGTTCAAGGCGAAGCAGGATGCGCTGGAGAAGGAGCGGGCTGCCCTGCCGCCGAGCCTTTCGGACGTACGCGGAGCACCCGCTCAACCAGCGAAGCCGGTCTGGTCCGGCCCAACGCCTCTCGACGCCATCCTTAGCAAGTAACTGCGCCGCTAATGATGATGGCAAAGATGCAGATCGCCATCCTGGGGGGCGGTAACTGCTACGCGCTGAACTTGGCAAGGCATGCGCTTGCGTTGGGCCACGACGTAATCGGCATTGGTCGCAGTGCCCTCAAGGGTGACGCCTTTACCCTGGGCGCGGAGCAAATGGGATATCGCTACCACGTATTCGCGGTAGGCCCAGACACCGAGTTCATCCTCGAGTTGCTAGAAGCGGAGAAAGTAGATGTGGTGGTCAACTTCGCCGCGCAAGGAGAGGGTCAGGCATCCTTCAAACCGTCTAACTGGAAGCATTTTTTCCGCACAAACACGCAATCTTTAGTCGAGCTTACGGAAAGGCTGCTGAACATTGATCGGCTAAAAGCTTTCGTCCAGGTGGGGACTTCTGAGCTATACGGGTCAGTTGATGCTCCCGTGAGCGAGGATGCACCGGTCAGGCCCTCTAGCCCGTACGCGGCTAGCAAAGCAGCCTTTGACATGCATCTGCTCTCTATCTCAAGGGTGTGTCAGTTCCCTGCTGTGATCGTCAGGCCATCCAATGCTTACTGCCCTGGGCAGCAACTGCACCGAATCATCCCCAAAGCGTTCATATCGGCATTCACCGGCCAAAAGCTGCCACTGCATGGAGGTGGGTTCGCACGAAAGTCCTACCTTCACGCCGACGATCTCTCGCGGGCGATCCTGCTAGTGGCGGAAAAGGGGAGGTTTGGTGACGTTTACAACTGCGGCCCTGACGAGCCAGTGAGCATCAAGCGATTAATAGAGATGGTTGCGCAATGCGTAGGGGTCAATCCGTCCGACTTGTACACGATCGCCGATGAGCGCACTGGGCAGGACGGGTGCTACTGGCTTGACTCTTCAAAACTAAAGGCTCTGGGATGGCAGCAGCAGATTCCTCTCCTGGGGGGGATTGCAATGATGAAGCATTGGATAGAAAGCCATCCGGAGTTATGGACCATGGACAACAACTACAAGGTCAGAGCATGAGCCCAGAAAACGTGACGATCGTTGGCATTAACGGCGGCATCGGATACGAGCTCGCATCTCGCTTCATCAGAGACGGTTGCCGGGTGCAAGGGACGTACCGAAACAATAAACCGGACTCGTATCTCATCGCAGAACTCTCGCCATGGCCGAACTGCGCATCGCCTGGGTTCTACCGATGCGACCTTACGAACCAGGCGCACTTGCAGGACGCCGCCAAGCATCTCGAGCCTTGGGATCTGATCGTGATCGCGAGCGGCACGATGCTGCCTGTAGCCGAATGGCAGAACGCCGACCCATTCAGATGGGATGAGGCCGTGAGGGTAAACGCCTTGGGGCCGTTGCGGCTTCTGCGTTATCTCATGCCGCTACGCAGAAAAGGCGCTTCGGTTTGCTTCCTCGCGGGGCCGAATCTGTCTAAGCCGACACCGATGTTTTCTGCGTATCGGGCTGGTAAGGCCCTGCTGGCCGATGCCGTGAAGTGGCTGTCCTACGAAACGGACCTGAACGCCTTCATGCTCGCGCCTGGGATAGTAGACACGGCAATCCACGAGCAGTCATCGGACATCCGCGGTGTTTATCGAGGCGAAGTGAAAACCACTCCGCATGAGGACATCTACGACTGTTTGCGTTGGTGTCTGACGCAACCCAGAGAGCAAATAAGCGGCAGAACCGTTCATGTCGTAAATGACCCGTGGCGCGCTGGGCATCTGAGGGCCGCATGAAAGTGTCTGACCTCATAGCTCAATGGCTGGCAGAGAAGGGGATCCGCCATGTATTCACCGTGAGCGGCGGCGCCGATCTGCACATCATCCATTCCATCTGGGCGAGGGACGACATAGAAATCGTTTGCCCGCAGAACGAGCAGTCAGCGTCATTCATGGCTGATTGTTACGCGCGTCTGAACGGATTGGGTTGTGCTCTTGCTACCAGCGGGCCAGGAGCAACCAACCTTATTACGGGGATTGCGGCTAGCTACTACGACAGCGTCCCAGTGCTTTATATAACGGGCAACCAAACCAGGGAGCGCATGAAGAACCACGGGACTAGGCAGTACGGTTTTCAGGCTATGCCGTTTGTTGAACTGGTGAAGCCGATAACCAAATACGCCGCGACTATCGTTGACGTGGATTGCGTGGCAAACGATCTCAACAAAGCCCTTTCTATTGCGAATAGCGGCCGTAAGGGGCCTGTAGTCATAGACATTCCAGATGATGTTCAGCGCGCGAGCATCTAAGCCCCTCATCATCTATGGCGCCGGCGTACAGGGGTGCCGGGACAGGGCCGTTGCGTTTGCCGAGGAATGCAATGTCCCTGTCTGCCTGACGTGGGGCGCTGCAGACCTTTTGCCGTGGGATCACCCTCTCAGGGTTGGCACGTTCGGCACGCACGGGAATAAATACGCAAACCTTGCTATTCATCACGCAGATTTCATTTTGTGCGTGGGCTCAAGGCTGGACACAAAGGCGACAGCCTTCCCTGTCTCTGCGTTCGCTCCAAACGCAGACATTGTGATGGTGGACATTGACCAAGCGGAAATAGACAAGTTTCGCATCCTGGGCCGCGAGGTATCTGCGGTGGTAGCGGGCGCTTCTGAGTGGCTGACCCGCTTCCCAGCGAAGCGCGTGGAGTGCGCGTCTTGGCTGGAGCAAATAGCGCAATGGAAAAAAAACTATCCGGCCGTGCCAGAAGGCGACGAGATAAACCCTTATTCGGTGGTTCACGCCTTGTCGGATTACGTGTCCAAGGATGACGTTGTCGTCTCTGACACCGGCTGTGCTCTCGCATGGATGATGCAGGCGTACAGGTTCAAGGGGGAGAGATTCATCCATGCGTTTAACCAGACCCCGATGGGCTACGGCCTGCCAGCGGCGATCGGAGCGGCGTTCGCCACTGGCAAGAGAGTTATCTGCGTTTCCGGAGATGGGGGACTGTCGGTAAATATTACCGAGATGGCGACCGCGGCGAGGCACAAGCTGCCGTTGAAAGTCGTGCTGTTCAACAACAAGGGACACGCAATGTGCCGTCAAACACAAAGAATGTGGCTCGGTGGGGAGTACCCATCCACATCCTATGAAGGCGGGTTGGCGTGTCCGGACTTCGTTTCCATTGCCAGCGCATATGAATGGAGTGCAGTTCGGCATGTTGAGTGCAGGTATCCGAACCTTCGTTGGCCTGCGCAGTTAAGGTCATTGATGGAGTGCGACGGCCCTGGTTTGCTTGAACTCACCATCGACGGAGGGTGGGGCGTTGAGGGCCAGGTGAAGTTCGGGGATCCGCTTGTAAAGGATCAAGCGTGAACCGCTGGGAGTTGGATATCCCCTTCACCAGTTTTGGCGCCGTCACGTCCGACGACCTGTTCGCGGAGAAGGAACAAGAACTCTTTAGGTTTTACGCCGAGGCCGGGAAGGTTGGGCGCTATCGGAAGGTCTTGGACATCGGCGCCAATATTGGCGTCCATACCATTCTCATGGCGCGTCAAGGATGGCACGTCAGCGCTATTGAGCCTGACCCTGACCACTACAACCTGTGCGTCGGTAATGTATCCAGGAACCTCGGCGGGCTCAGAAATGTGGTAGTCACGCTAGCTGCTGTTTCGGACCACGCAGGCCGGGAAACCTTCGTCCGCGTGAAAGGGAACACTACCGGATCGCATCTGAAGGGCGACAAACAGCCCTATGGCGATCTGGAGGAGTTCACCGTACAGGTCGTGGACTGCCGGAAGCTGTTCTACAAGTACGACTTCGCGAAGATCGATTGCGAAGGGCACGAGGCCAGGCTCCTATGTACGGTGCCGAACTCGCTTAAAACCGAGTTCATGGTGGAAGTCGGTTCGTTCGCAAATGCCGATGCGATTTTCAACCACTTCCGCATGATGTCTACGTATCGAATGTGGACGCAGCAGAGTTCGTGGTGCGAAGTGGCGGATCTTTCCGACATGCCAATGCACCATAGCCATGGGGCTCTTTTCATAGGGAAAAATCCGCCGTTTGACATGAATTTTTCAGAAGCGTAAAAGCCGCACGCAATGGTGCCGCCTACCTTGAAGGGCGAGAAGGAGACGCAGGAGAAGTAACGCCGCCGTTGTGCCGTGCCGCCGACGTTATGGGCGCTTATTCCGCCGCCGGGTCTACGGGCGAATGAAGCGAAGAAAACCCATAACTCATTCGGAGACTGGCAGTGGCACAAACCTATGCCGCGTCAGGTCTAACCCCGCAGCAGTGGGATGACGAATTTTTCCGCGACTACGTTCGCGCCAGCCGCTTCAAGCGGTACATGGGCACGGACGAGGCGTCGATCATCCAACTCAAGGAAGATCTGACCAAGAAGAAAGGCGACTCCGTCACGTTCGCGCTCGTTAACGAGCTCACGGGCAACGGCGTCACCGGTAACACCACCCTAAAGGGCAACGAGGAGCGCCTCGGCTCGCGCTCGCATCGCGTCAGCGTCGACGTCCTGCGTCACGCCGTCGCGGTCGATGACTGGGACGAGCAAAAGTCGGCGATCGACCTTCGCAACGCTGCGCGCACGCAACTACGCGAGTGGGCGATGAAGAAGCTGCGCGACGGCATCACGTCGGCGCTCGGCCAGATCGACGGCGTTGCCTATGCGAGCTCGACGGCTGCCCAGCGCAACACCTGGACGGCCAACAACCAGGACCGCGTTCTGTTCGGCGTTGCGACGGCGAACTACAACGCGACTTTCGCCACCGCCATCGGCGGCATTTCGGCCGGCGAGCAGCTTTCGCCGAGCGTGCTGTCGCTGATGAAGCGCATGGCGGGGTCGGCGAGCCCGAAGATCAAGCCGGTCATGGTGAAGGAGACGGACCAGGAATGGTACGTCGCCTTCGTCGGCCCGCGCGCCTGGCGCGACCTCACCGAGGACAACCCGACCACGAACCCGCTCACGCTCGCGAACCGCGATGCGCGCGTCCGCGGCGTGGACAACCCGCTGTTCACGGGCGACTCCCTCGTGTGGGACGGCATCATCATCCGGGAAATCCCGGAAATCGCGGCCCTGACGGACCTTTCCGGTTCGGCCGGCGCCGCGATCGAGCCTGTGTACCTCTGCGGGGCGCAAGCCATCGGCCTCGCGTGGGCGCAGCGTACCAAGAGCACCACGGATACCGACGACTACGAGTTCCTGCATGGCGTGGGCGTCCAGGAGATCCGCGGCATCGAGAAGCTGCGCTTCGGCACTGCGGCAGGTGCGGACACGACCACGCCCAAGGATCACGGGATCGTGACGGCGTTCGTGGCTGCGGCGGCGGATTAAGGGGGCTGACATGGCAACCAAGACCTCTCCGAAAGTAGCCGCAGGCGTCCAGCCGAAGTCGTTGTCTGTCGGCCTCGTGGCCGTCACGGCGACGTACTCGGCGAACACCTCGTCGCTGTCGTCTGGGGACGTGATCCAGATGGTGAAAGTGCCGAAGGGCGGAACGCCGATCTACGTCGGCGTCGCTGGCGGCATGGGCAAGGTGCGTATCGACGTTGGCGACGGTGGGGACGACGACCGCTATCTGGCGGACAAGTCGGCCTCGGCCGCGATGGGCCTGGCGCCCATCAACACGGCGTATGTGCCGTACACGTACTCGGTGGACGACACGATCGACATCACGGTTTCCGTGGTGTCCGTGTCTACCGCCGGCGGCGTGTTCCACATGATCGCCATTTTCGCGATGGACACCTGAGAAAGGGGACAGGGGCGGGCCGAGAGGCCCGCCCCTTCTCGCATGCACGACGGAAAAGACCTGTTCGAGCAGGCAACGCAGCACCAGATTCAAGGCAACTACGAGAAAGCGGAGGAGCTGTACGACATGCTTCTCACGCAAAACCACGACAACGCCGGACTTCTCGCCACTGTGGGCACGATGTACCTGCAGTGGCGAAAGCCTGGCTTGGCAATGCCGTACCTGCATCAAGCGATCGAAAAGGGGCGGCTGCATCAATCGGACGTTCTGTGCAATCTCGGCCTCGCTTACAAGTACTCAGGACAGCCGAAGAAGGCGCTCGAGTGGCTGAAGAAGGCAAGCGAGGTCGCGAACCCCAGCGCCGAGGCCCTCGCCAACTACGGCGGCATGTTTGTCGAGGCCGACGAAGCGCAGACGGCTCTCAAGGCGCTCGACAAGGCGCTGAAGATCAACCCTGAGCTCGCGCTCGCGCACTGGAACCGCAGCCTCGTACTCCTCGCCGAGGGGGATTGGGAGCAGGGCTGGAGCGAATACGAGTGGGGATTCAAGGCCGGCATGCGCGTCGACCGCGCTATCGGCGGTGTGCCCGTATGGGACGGCACGCCTGGTAAGCGGGTAATCGTCTACGGCGAGCAGGGCATCGGCGACGAGATCATGTTCGCGTCGATGTTGCCGGACATGCTGAAGGAGAACGAGGTCATCCTCGAGTGCCACAAGCGGCTCAAGACCTTGTTCCAGAAATCCTTCGATGTGACGTGCTACGGCACGCGCGAGGACGAGATGCCGACGTGGCCTGCAACCGAAACTGCGGACGCGCGTATCTCAATCGGATCGCTCGGTAAGTTCTACAGGCCCAAGACTGAAGATTGCCCCGGAAATCCGTACCTAACGGCCGAGCCGGTTGCGCGCGGCAACAAATTCCGCGTCGGAATCTCCTGGACAGGCGGCAAGAAAGCCGGCCGCATCCAGAAACGCACCGTCCCTCTTGCGTGGTGGAAATCCATCCTCGCGAACGACTGCGAGTTCGTATCCCTGCAGTACACAGACTGCGCAGAGGAAATCGAGGCAGTCGAGCGCGCCGAAGGCATCACGATCGCGCAGCCCTCGGAGATCAAGGCCGAGGACTACTACGAGACGGCGAGGATCGTCGCATCGTGCGACCTCGTCATCTCGGTATGCACGTCGGTTATTCACCTCGCGGGGGCGCTGGGCGTGCCCTGCTGGGTTCTGACGCCGAACGCGCCGGCGTGGCGCTACCAGAACCGCGGGCGCATGCCGTGGTATCGGAGCGTGCGGCTCTATCGCCAGCCAGACTCGCGCACGGACGCATGGCTCCCCGTGGTGGAGCGCGTCGGACTGGATCTTAGCGACCTCCTCGCCGAGAAGCAGAGGAAAGCAGCATGAGCCCGATGCCGTTCCGCTATCTGGACATGGTCGCGAAACTCGCGCAGAGACTTGGCACGCGCGACGTCCTGTATTTCGACCCGTCGGCCGCGGCGATGGCCGCGGACCTAGTCGTGTCGGTATGCCCCCCGAAGCACGCCGAGGTTCTGGACGGCATCGCAAAGCTGATGAATCGGATGGCGATGATCTTCGTCCATGGCTCTGTCGAGTGGTGGATCAAGGAGATTTCCGCGCGCTTCAACATCGTTTACGCCGATCCGGGCTGGGAATACCCGGTGTTCTTCGTGGAACACAAGCACGCGATCCCGTGCGACTTCCCGCAGCATGAGACGGCGCTGTACGACCTAGCCAACCGCCCGGCGACGTTCGACGTGTTCACCTGGCTCGCAGTCGCCAAGACCTTCGGCGCAAAGCACGTCCGATTTGTGACTGGCGGATGGAAGAAAAAGAACTACACCGAGGAACAGGCCCAGCGGCGATTCGACAGCATCGTAAAGCCGGCGGTCGAGCTCTATGGGCTTTCGTACTCCATTGGCGAGCCGTGCGGCGTGACGTACTCGCATGTAATCGACGCTGCGGTGAGGACGTACAAGGAGTTTGGCCGCATCGAGAAGATTCCGCACCCAGTCACCATGGGCGATTACGTGACTGTCACGCTGCGGAAATCTCGCACGCCAGAGCGTGATTCCCGCGAGGAGGAGTGGCTGCGGTTTGCGCAGTTGGTCGACCGCCGCTGCGTGGTGGTTCGCGATTACGAAGAGAAACCGCTACCCCTCGAGGACCGCTGGCGCCTGTACGCAGGCGCGTACATGAATCTTTTCGTGAACAACGGGCCGGCCATCCTCGGGATCCTCTCGGAGGTGCCGTACCTCGTCATGCGGTACATCGGCGACGACAAGTGCCTCGCCGCGTCTCCGAAAGCCATGGCCGAGGCTGGCATCACCGAAGGATTCCAGTACCCCTGGCGCAACGACCGCCAGCGCCTCTCGTATCGCCTGGACACGTGCGAGAACATCGGCGAGGAGTACGCCCGCATGCCGCATCTCGAGCAAAGGCTTGCCGCATGAGATTCATCTATACGGGCGGCAAGTACACGCAGTTCATGGGCCGCGTGTTCGCCTTCGGCAAGTCGGTCGAGGTAACGGACAGGGCCACCATCGAGGCCCTGCGGAAGCGCGCCGACTTCCAAGAGGTCGCGGAGACGCCAGTTCCAGTAGCTACTGAGCCGCGCAGGCCGACGCTTACCGTGCGGAGGCGCAAATGAGCACGACGTTCACCCGCACCCGTAAGCAACTCGCAGACATGGTGCTGCGCAAGCTGGGCGTGCTCGCTGCGGGCGGCGCCGAGGTGAGCGCGGACACTGAGCTCGTCTACGAAGCGATCGACCTTCGCCTGAAGGAGATGCATCGTCTGGGCATCTTCTGGCGGAAGGTCGATAAGGTGCCGGTTTCTTTCTCCCTTAGCGCCGGCACGACCTCCGCGCACGTCGGGCAGACGGACGTTCTGTTTCCGATCCAGATGACGGTGAAGGACGGATCCGAGGACGAGCCGGTCGAGATCATCGGTGTGCGCGAGTACGCGGCAATCGAGAACAAGAGCGAGAGCGGGCTTCCGACGAAGGCGCTTTGGAAGGGTAGCGATGAGTTTCTCTTCCATCCCGTGCCCACGACCGCCACGACGGCGAAGGTCGTCTACGAGCGCATCGCCGACGACACGTCGGCCGGCGCCGCCCCTGACGTCGACGTGCCGATGATGCGCTGGCTGAAGGACATCGTCGCCTATGACATTGGAGACGACTTCGGTCAGGACGAGGCGCGCATGGCGCGCTTCCAGCGTGAGGCAGCGATTGCCGAGCGGAACATCCGGAAGCTGTCCGTCGAGCGCAAGGACTACGCCGCGGTGGCCGTGGACGACTGGGGCGACGGGAGGGGCGAGTCTGACTATGGGCGATAACGCGCTCCTCGGCGTGCTGCAGTCGCTACCGCCGCAGACCTACTCGGCGCTGCTGCTGTCGCTATTCGGGAACCAGATGCCAGGGCTGCCGGAGCGTGACGCGAAAGGCATCTGGTGGAACCGCATTCCTGAGTTCGTCGTGCCAAAGGAAATGCGGATCTACGAGCAGGTTGACGACCTGCCGAAGGCGTACCAGGAGATGCACGGCCGCCCAGCGCCTCGAGGGCTGAATGGCTTCGTTGGTTGGTACATGGATGAGTCTGGGCCGCTGGCAACGATCGTGACGGGAAAAAATCCGTCGCCGGAGCTCCTGAAGCACGAGGAACGCCACGCGGACGGTTGGATGCACCCCTCACAGCAGATGTTGAGAAATCTCCTGGTGAATCGGTGAGTCAGCAAAATAAACCCAACGTAGTCCTTCCTCTGGCTATTAGCTACAACCAGAGAAACAACGCTGGATACTCAGCGGCGACCTCTGGGTTTGACCAGCGCAAGGTCAATTGCATGTACGAGCTTGCCACCAATGCTCTCACCGGCAAGCAAACGCTTCATTTGGTGAAGAGGCCCGGCCCAGACACCAATTCCACCGACTACTCTTCCTCTGGTGCTGTCGGCTACTTGGTGGCGCAAGGGCCTTTCAACGCCACTCCCGAAACGACGCCTTGGCTTTTCTGGAAGTCCAGCGGCAATGTTATCCAAGCCAACAGCAACGCCATAGTCACGGCGGCGGCATTCATCCCGGCTTATGTAGACGCTACCTACATAAGCGGAACGTCCACGGTGATTCTTCAGATCAGGGACGACCACCTGACGGCGCAGCGGGTGTTTTACGCATCAGCCATCAATTCATGGACTGAAATTACCGACTCTAATTTCACCAGCCTGATTCATCGCGGGAAGATGGAGCATCTTGATGGATGGGCCTTCATTCTTACGAGCACGAATGACATTTATAACTCGGCCATCAATAGCGTCTCGTCTTGGCCTGCGGCGAACAAGATAAAGAAGCAGATTCAGCAGGACGTGGCTTCTGGGCTGGCCAAGTTCAAAAACCAGATACTTGCTTTTGGGAACGAATCGGTAGAGGTGTTCGTGAACGCCGGTAACGCTACCGGATCGCCTCTTAGGTCAATTCCTGAACTCCAGGCGAGGGTCGGATTGGGTGCGCCGGCTGCGATGTGGGACAACTCACTGCAAGGCCATACGCACTATTACTGCACGGTCGGCAACAAGATGTATTTCCTTGGGCGCAGGGTTCCATCCGCGTTTGTCAACGCGCAGGGCGTGAACAGCAATGAGCTGTGGTCGTATGACGGCCAGAGGTTTGAGAAGGTCAGCAACGACTACGCTGACAAGCTTTTGATGAACACCAACGATGTTGTAGGGCCGTACTCGGTTAATGCCTTCAAGGTCAACGGCAAAGTCGCCGTGGCTATTCAGATGACTACTCCAGCTACTACCGCTCAAAGGTGGTTGATGTACTTCCCGGAGTGGAATGACTGGTTTGAGTGGGAAAGCTCGCACATGGGGCCGGTGAACTGCGGGGACTGGTTCCTAAAGGGCGGTTCGGGTGTTGCAAGAGCCACGGCGTTCAAGACGACGCCTAATACTTGGGCGGACAACGGCAACAACTTCACGATGACCGTCCAATTCCGTATGCCAGGAGAGGATGGATCTCGGTACTTCATGTCGTCTTACGGAGTGGTGGGGGATACCGACAGCACGACCAAC
>Ga0196964_10000983_pt1 | contig 15331 bp, 10 predicted proteins | sample S1_10metaG_FD_148615 | JGI IMG/M metagenome (GOLD analysis project Ga0196964, IMG submission 148615) | Soil microbial communities from Anza Borrego desert, Southern California, United States - S1_10 | ecosystem: Environmental > Terrestrial > Soil > Desert | place: USA: California | collected...
ATGGGGTAGACGTTGCGGGTGGTGTGGTCATGCGGATAAACGTCTGCGAACGTCGCCAGGTTGGCCGAGACCTTTTCGAGGGCGGCGGCGATGGCTTCGGTCAGTTCCAGGGTGTGATCGGTCGTCGACATTATTTTTGAGCCTTCCAAATCTCGCGCAAGCGGTGGGCCGCCATCTTGGGACGCCGGTCGCGCGTGAATACGCCTTTCAGGTTGTAGCCGCCCACCCGGCGGACATTTTGCCCGGTCTTGTAATCGCACAGGTTCCAGATGTGCTCGCCAAAGACGAAGGGTTTGGTGCGCAGGACTTCGATGTAGCGGGTGAGCATTTCCACCTGGAATTCCTCGCTGAACATCTCGGGCAGTTGGGCGTGGTGGCCTGCGACGGTATCCACGCCGAACTCGGTCAGCATGATCGGCTTGTGGAAGCGTTCGTACAGCGCGTCCAGTTCGACGGAGAGGCGCTGGCAACCGAGGTCGAGCTGGCCGGGCTCGCTGTACCAGCCGTAGTAACGGTTCAGGCAGATGAAATCCATGAATTCGAAGGCTTCCTCGGCCAGGCCGACTGTGGTCACCAGGGTGACTGGGCGCGTTGCGTCCAGCGAGGTGGCCAGGTCATACAGGTTGCGGAAGAAAGGCCCGGCGTTGGGCCGGTTCGAATGCGGTTCGTTGGCCAGTGACCAGGCAATGACGCTGGGGTGGTTCTTGTCGCGGGCGATCAGCTCATTCGTATAGCGACGACACAGCTCCAGACGGCGTTCGAGTCCCTCCTCGGCGAAGAACAAGCCCACCGCCGGGGTTTCGTCGATGACAAGAAAACCCAACTGGTCGGCCATGTCCATCATCTGTTCGGAATAGGGGTAATGGGTCGTGCGGAAGGAATTGGCCCCGGTCCATGTCATCAGGGCGTAGTCCTTGACGATCAGCGCCGGGAGCAGCCCGCGCCCGACGACCGGGAAGTCTTCGTGACGGCTGAACCCGTTCAGGTAAATGGGCTGGCCGTTGAGCAGCAGTTGATTGCCATCGATCCTGACCGTGCGGATGCCGACCGGGACGGTATAGCGGTCGATTGTGTGGCTCTCATTGGATAGTTCCACGACCAGGTCGTATAGGTTGGGCGAGCCGGGGGCCCACAAAGCCGCCTGATGGACTTCCATAACGACTTCGCCTTGTGCGTCAATTTCCAACTCGGCGGAGACGGGTTCGCCGTGACCGCGCAGGGTGAGCCGGACGCGAACCGGGACGGATTCGTAACGTTCGAGTTGGATGCGCACCAGGCCTGTGTCGCCGTGCAGGTTGGTGGTGATCGTCAGATCGGCGAGACCGCCGGGGGCGATGGCGTAAAGCAGCACGGGGCGATGCAGGCCGCAGTAGGGGAAGAAATCGAACGAGCCGTTCGGGTAGTTGAGATCGGTAAAGCGGTCAAGCGGGTCGAGCGGGACGTTGCCCGGTGGCACGCGGTCGGGGGCCAGGGCGCCATCGACTCGCACGACCAGCAGGTTATCTTCTTCGCGTAAATGAGCGGTGACGTCAAACTCGAACGGCAGGTGACCGCCCTCGTGGCTGCCCAACCGCACACCGTTGAGCCAGACGTCCGCCAGGTAGTTGACCGAGCCAAAACGTAGCATATACTTGTGCGATGCGGCGTCCCAGGGTAGATCAAAATGGGTTTGGTACCAGGCCGGCCCGAGATAGTCGCGCCAGGCGTCGAACTGGTCGTTCCAACTGGCTGGCACGGCGATTGGCTGTCCGCTGGGGAAACCGGCAGACCAACCGGTGGATTCACCCTCGTTTGCGGTGTCAAAGCGGATCTCCCAGAAGCCGGAGAGATCGAATACGCGGCGGTGGCGGTTGGATTGGGGATAAAGCATGGTTATGTTTGCCTTTTGTTTGGAGGGATGCCTAAGAACCGATTAAAGTTTGTCTCAAAATTGCGATGATCGAACCACAAAGAGCGCAAAGGTTTAAGGTTTTCTTAGCGGGCTTCGCGGTTCAAAAAATGCCATCTTCCGTAAGTCCTATTGTTGTGTCTGCACCAGTCAGGTTGAGTTCCTCGGCAAAATGGCAGGCGGCATGGCGGCCGGGGGCGATTTCGCGCAGGGCTGGGGTTTCTATCTTGCAACGATCCTGCGCATATGGGCAGCGCGGATGGAAGTAGCAGCCCGAGGGTGGGTTGGCCGGGTCGGCCACGTCTCCTTGCAGGATGATGCGCTGCGGTTTACGCCGCGGGATTGTCTTGGGGACGGCCGACAGGAGCGCTTCGGTGTAGGGATGTTTGGGCGCGGCGAAAAGCTTTTGCGTAGGGGCAATTTCGACCAGCTTTCCAACGTACATGACGGCCACGCGGTCGGCAAGATATTCGACGACGCCCAGATCGTGAGAGATGAAGAGATACGTCAGGTCAAGCTCGGCCTGGAGGTCGAGCAGCAGGTTCAGGATCTGGGCCTGGACCGAAACATCCAGGGCGGAGACAGCTTCGTCGCACACGACGAGTCGCGGGTCGAGGGCCAGGGCGCGGGCAATGCCAATGCGCTGACGCTGCCCGCCCGAAAAAGCGTGCGGATAGCGGCGCATATACTCGGGACGCAGGCCCACCTTGCGCAGCAGTCCGGCCACCCGGTCTTCGACCTCCCGGCCGTGGGCCGCATTGTGGATCCGTAGCGGTTCGGCCACGATGTCCATTATGGTCATGCGCGGGTTCAGCGACGAATAGGGGTCCTGGAAAATCATGCGCAGCTCGCGGCGGTATTTTTTGAGTTCGGGGCCTCGCAGTTGGGCCAGGTCGACGCGCTCGCCCTGTTCGGTCTTGTAGAGAATCTGGCCGCCGCTGGGGTCGTAGGCACGCAGGATGCAGCGACCAATGGTCGTCTTGCCACAGCCACTTTCGCCGACCAGTCCGAGCGTCTCGCCGCGTGAAACCGAGAAGCTGACGTCGTCCACGGCGCGGACGTTCCCCACCACCCTCTGCAGGAACCCTTTGCGGATGGGGAAGTGCATCTTGAGATGTTCGATGGATAATAGAGCCGTGTCAGTCATGCTACTCTTCGTATAAATGGCAGCGGACGGTGCCGCCGGTGGGCAGGTGCATGATGGATGGAACGACCCGTTCACACTTGCCGGGGATCCGGTCGGGGCAGCGTGGGTGGAAAGGGCAGCCCGTGGGCCGGTTGTACGGGTCGGGCACCATGCCCTCGATGGCCTGGATGCGGCCCAGGCGGCGCTGTCCCAGCTTTGGGATGGAGCGCAGCAGGGCGCGCGTGTAGGGATGCTTCGGGTCGTCGAAGAGCGTGCGCGTGTCGGCCTGCTCGATGACTTCGCCCAAGTACATGACGGCCACCCGGTCGCAGGTTTCGGCTACTACACCCAGGTTGTGGGTGATGAGCAGGATCGACATGCCAAAGTCCTGCTGAAGCTCCAGCATCAACTCTAGGATTTGGGCCTGGGTGGTCACGTCCAGGGCGGTGGTTGGCTCATCGGCGATCAGCAGGCCAGGGTTGCACGAAAGTGCCATGGCGATCATAACGCGCTGACGCATGCCGCCGCTGAGCTGGAAAGGATACGCGTCGACGCGCTGTTCGGGCCGGGGGATGCCCACGCGGCGCAGCAGCTCGATGACCTGTTTCCGCGCTTCGGGTGGGCGCACCGGGCGATGCAGCAGGATGGCTTCCGAAATCTGGTCGCCAATGGTGTGGACGGGTGAAAGCGACGAGAGCGGCTCCTGGAAGATCATCGAGATCTCGCCCCCGCGGATAGCGCGCATCTCGCGGCTGCCCGGCTTGAGGGACAGCAGGTCGACCGGTGTCGCCCCGTCTGCATTGGGGCGATGCCACAAGATTTTCCCCGCCACGATCTGGCCAGGACGTTCGATCAACTGCAAGATGGAGTAGGCGGTGACGCTCTTGCCGCAGCCGCTTTCCCCGATAATCCCCACGGTGGTACGGCGTGGCACGACTAGGTCAACGCCGTCAACGGCTTTCACCGTGCCTTCGTCCAGGAAGAAATGGGTCTTCAGGCCGCTGATTTCGAGGAGGGGAGCGGGGTCAGTCAATAGTAGATATCCTTACTAATACTCAGGAGGTCGAGTAGTCCCGCACGTCACTTGCGGGGCGTATCGAGACCGGATAGAACACATACCTTGCTCAGCAATGTTGGTTTCGATACGCCCACGCAAATGGCGCGTGGGCTACTCAACCAACGTATGTTATCGATAAGGGTCCGCAGCGTCGCGCAGCCCATCGCCCAGGAAATTCAGCGCCAGGACGGCGACGACCACCGCCAAGGCTGCGATCAATAGCCAAGGGGCTGTGGCAATTGCACGGATATCCTGCGCGTCCTGGAGCAGCACGCCCCAACTGACGACCGGCTCGCGCAGTCCCAGCCCGAGGAAGCTGAGCGAAGTCTCCGAGATGATCATGCCGGGGATGGCGAGCGTGATCGACGCGATAATGTGGCTGGTGAAGGCCGGGAGCATGTGGCGAAAAATGATGCGCCCCTGGCTGGCACCCTCCACACGAGCGGCGGTGACGAAGTCCTCCTCGCGCAGCGAAAGGAAACGTCCGCGCACCACACGCGCCAGGCTGGTCCAGCCGATCAGGGACAGGATTACTGTGATCGCAAAATAGACCGTATCGGGCGGCCAATCGAGCGGCATGGCCGCCGCCAAACCCATCCACAACGGGATGGAGGGGATCGAGCGCAAAAAGTCGATCATGCGCTGGATGATCTGGTCCAAAAGGCCACCGTAATATCCTGAGATGCCACCGAAGAAAATGCCGAATACCAGGCTGAGACTAACGCCGACCAGGCCGATCGACATCGAGACACGTGTGCCCATGATCATGCGGCTGAGCAAATCGCGGCCCAGCCGGTCCGCCCCCAGCAGGTAGAACGATTGGGCAGGTTCTTGCGCGCCAAACAAATGCACATCAGTCTCAAAAAGACCGAACAGCTTATACGGCCAGCCATGGACAAAAAAGTGCACCGGGATTTTGACTGTGGGATCGACAACGAACTCGCGCCGCAGTGCCACCGGGTCCACTTTGCTGGTGTAGCCGTTGACGTATGGGCCGAAGTTTTCGGGTTCGAGCGAGAATTGCAGCGTTTGGGGCGGGGCGTAAAGATAAATGGAATCGGTGCGGGAGGGGTCGAACGGAGCCAGGAAATCGGCAAACAGCGCCACGAGATAGATCAGGATTACCACAATCCCGCTAAACAGGGCGATCTTGTGCTTGCGGAATTTCCACCAAACCAGCTTCCACTGCGGCGCGACGAACGCCCTGGCCTCGACTTCGGCGGGCGGCTCGACCTGGGTGGGATGGGCGTTAGCAGGTTTCATCGTCATTGGTAACGGATACGCGGATCGAGCAGCGCCAGCAACACGTCAGAGACCAGCGTGCCGACCATGGTCGCCACGCTCAAGACCAGGATCATCGACCCGGCCAGGTACATATCCTGCGATTGCAGAGAGCGCAGCAGCAGCGGCCCGGTGGTCGCCAGGTTCATGACCTGTGAGACGATGATCGAGGCCGAGATCAGGCCAGGCAAGATCCAGCCCAACGTGCTGACAAAGGGGTTGAGCGCCAGGCGCACCGGGTATTTCAGGATCACCTTCCACTCTGGCAGGCCTTTGGCGCGGGCGGTGACGACGTAAGGTTTGCGCAGCTCGTCGAGCAGGTTGGCGCGCAGGATGCGTACCAGTTCCGCCGTGCCGCTCAAGGCCAGGATCAACACCGGCAGCCAGATGTGGGCCAGCAGGTCCTGCACCCGTTCCAGGCTCCAGGCTGCGTTGACGAATTCTGACGAGAACAGGCCGCTGGTCGTCTGCCCAAGATATTTGAACTGCATGTACATGATGACCAGCGCCACCAGGAAAGCCGGTACCGAGATACCGATGAAGCTCAAAAAAGTAAAAAGGTGATCGCCGGGCGAATACTGCCTGACAGCCGAATAAATGCCAATCGGGAAGGCAATCCCCCAAGTGAGAACAATGCTCCCAAGCGAAAGCCACATCGTGAACCAAAAACGCTCCCAAATCAGCGATGAGACCGGCTCGCGGAATTCAAAAGAGAGACCGAAATCGCCGCGGGTGAAAATGCCGCTGATCCACTTAAAGTACTGCACTGGCAGCGGTTGGTCGAGGCCATAGGATGCACGCAGACTTTCGATGGCATCCTGGCTGACGGTGTCACCCATCGCCGCCAGGTTCGAGATGTAGGATGTGGCGAAGTCACCTGGTGGCAGTTGGATGATGGCGAAGGCAACGAGGGAGGCCACAAATAATGTGGGGATGATGCCCAGGATGCGTCGAAAGATGAAACCGAGCACGGGTCAGGCCTCCATCATGCACGTTGTGCAGTCTTGGCGGGGCCAGGGCCCGGCGGAAGGAGTGGGACCGCCGGAGCCCTGGCTGGCGCAAAAGGAATGGGTTAAGGTGAGTTTACTGGCTGAAATAGAAGGTGAACGGGTTGATTGGCGCCGGGCTGGGGTAGCTGAAGGAGTTGATGAAGGTATCCGGCACGTTCTTGAAGTTGTTCTTGGCGATGCCATAACCCGCTGGCAGGGTGGAAATACCGATGGCCGGGAAGTAATCCGCCGACATTTGCAGCAGTTCGTTCATCTTCGCGACCTGCTCATCGAAGGTCGCAGCAGATTTGACTTCGCCGAACTTATCGATCATGGCCTTAATCTCGGCTGGCGGTTCCTCGGCGCGCGGATCGTCGGGGCTGTTGTACCAGTAGCCCCAGGCCACGGCGTACCCCGACTCGTTGCCGTTCGGGAAGTAGTTGCGCGGATCAAGGATTGGGTTCAGGCCGCCTTCACCGCCCCAGATGTAGGCATCCAGGTCGTTGTTATCCTTGCGCTCGTACATCAAGGCGCGGTCTTCAGACTTGGCCTCCACCTGGACGCCGACAGCCTTCCAGTGCTTGGCGATCAGGTTGGCGGTATCCACCTGTGGGACGAAGGCGTTCGCCACTTCGATCACGAAGCTGAGCGGCTTGCCGTCCGGACGCAGGCGCATGCCATCGGCATTCTTCTCGGGCAGGACTTTATCGAGCAGTTCGTTGGCCTTGGCGACGTCATACTCGATGTACTGGGTGGCGAGCTGCTTATTGTAGAAGGGCGACCCTTCCAGGGGCGCGGGCTGCGAGGGCATGCCGACCGTGACGTAAACGGTGTTGATGATTTCCTGGCGGTTAATGGCGTGTGAAAGGCCAATGCGGAAGTCTTTGTTCTGGAAGATTTCGCGCAGGACCGGGTCTTTGTGCGTCAGGTTCAATTGAACGACGTTGCTGTTGCTGCCTGCTTCCTGCAAGGTGAACAGGCGGTAATCGCCCTTTTGCATGTTATCGTATAAAACGGCTTTGTTGTTCAGCGTATTGAAATGGCGCGCCTGGAAATCGATCTCGCCATTGACGGCCTTGAGCAGCATGGACGGAATGTCCTGGTAGACACCATAGACAACTTTGTCGATGTAGGGGTACTGGTTGCCCGCTTGGTCCACTTTCCAATAATACGGGTTGCGGACGAGCGTCACCTGTGTGGCGTTGCCGGAGAAGGCTTCTTCGACCATCCAGGCTGCCAGGGTGGGGCGTCCCGCGACGTTATACGGACCCATACCGCCGCCATCAGCCTGGACAACCTTGGCGATGAACATATCCGTCCAGGCAGCGTAACCGCCATCTGCAAGCATTTTTTCCAACGCGGCTGTTTCCAGATACTTGGCATGGTACTGGGAAGCAAAATGCTTGGGGACGAAGGTCATCGAGCGGGCATTCGGCGTGGCCATCTCTTGCAGGAACAGGCCATAAGGAGCCGCAAACGTAAACTTGACGGTGAAATCGTCGACCTTCTCAAACTTGGCTACTTCCCCACCGGAGCGCAGCCAAGCAGGCGGCGACTTGGTCAGGTCAGTGTTCATGATCAGGTCTTCGTACCAGAAGAGCAGGTCGTCGGCAGTGAAGGGCACGCCGTCGGACCACTTCACGCCTTCGCGCAACTTGAAGATATATTCGGTGGCGTCGTCGTTGATCTCCCAACTCTCGGCCAGGTTCGGGATGACCCCATCCCAATTGGGCGTCCAGCGCACCAGGTTTTCGTGCGTGACAAGGCGATAGAAGCTGACGTCATCGGTACCGCCGCGCATGCCCATTCTCCAGGTGCCGCCGTATTGACCAACTTCCATGGCCTCGACGACCAGCGGCTTCTTGGGAAGGCGCTCCTCCAGCGGAGGCAACGTCCCGGCGGCGACCATCTCAGCCAAAGCCGGCGCTTCTTTGGGCGCGGCAGGCTCTGCAGTGGGGGGGACGTCGGTTGGGAGTTCCTCGACGGGTGGCTCGGTCGGCGCTACCGTTGCTGGAGTTGGCGGCGCGCCACAGGCTCCCAGCAAGACGGCGATGAGCAGGAACAGCGAGACGATTCGATAGATGTTTAGGCGATTCATTTGGTTCTCCTTGGTGAAAAGCATAAATAGTTGGTAATTTCGGTGAATGGCCGGGTGTACGATCAGTGCTGCAAGCACCTCCTTCCCAGGTTTAGATTGATTTCACCTTCAACTGTCGTCTGAAATTTTCTGGCTCTATGTAAATTACATGTAAGTAATATGAAATCGGATGAATGGTTAGCAAGTTTACATTAATTCCCAGGCCATGTCAAGAATTTGTTGCTTTATTCATGAAAATATGCGATAATCCCATGTAACATACATTTCGTTGGAAGAAGTGATTTTAGCGACCATGAGTCAAGATAACCAGCCCATAAAAATATCCGACGTGGCTCGTATTGCCGGTGTCTCCACCGCCACTGTATCGCGCGTCATTCACAAGAATGGGCACGTCAACGAAGATACCCGGATGCGTGTAGAAGAAACTGTGATGCGCCTGGGATACCAATCGCGCCGCGAGCCGAAAAAAGACGCCTTGGAGAAGGTTATTCTGTTACTCTCGGGCGACGTCGTCAACCCGTTCTTTGCCGAAGTGATCCGCGGCGCGCAGACCGAGATCGACTTGCAAAGAAACGTGTTGAATATTGCCCAAATTTCCACCGATCATACGCAACTGACCCGGGCTGTCAGTCAGATGGCGCCGATCGGCGTGATCCTGACCGGGGCCGCCCCCTTCCCGGAGCTTTTGGCCTGGCGCGACGAGACGAAGACTCCGCTGGTAGTGGTCAACTATCGCTGCATCCAGGCAGGGGTCAGTTGTATCCTGGTCGATTTCAAGGACACCTACCTGCGGGCAACCCGTCACCTGATCGACCTGGGGCACCGGCGTATCGGCTACGTCGGCATCTCGGGCAGTTCTGAGATCAGCCAGGCCCGCCTGCAAGGCTACGAAGCGGCCCTGGCCGAAGCAAACATTCCCTTCCGCCCCGAGTTATACATCACCATGCCGCCCGAACCCCACATCCACGGCGGCTTCCAGGCCGCCAGTAGTTTCCTGGCATTGCCGGTAGATGAGCGCCCGACGGCTGTTCTAACCTACAACGATTTTTTTGCCATGGGGGTCATGCACGCTGTGCGCGTCCACGGCCTGCGCGTGCCAGAAGACGTTTCCGTCATCGGCTGCGACGACATCCCGATGGCGGCCTATGCCAATCCTCCGCTCACCACCATCGGGCTGCCGAAATACCGAATCGGCAAACTGGCCGTCTCGATGCTTTTGCAAATGCTCCAGGACCCACCTGAACAGGTAGGCAACTTCACGCTGATGGAGAGCCCGCTGGTGATCCGCGAATCGACCGGACCAAATACGAGGGAGTGAGCCTTGAACCTACGAGCTTAAACCATGAAGTACAGGGTTTTATTTGTTACATCAGTTCACAGACCCTTAACCCAAAACAAGTGGAATTTATTTATAAGGCACTGATGAACCTGTATCAACTGCTCCAGTCATCCTCAATCTCTGACAATTTCATCGAGCAAATCCGCCGTTCGCCATCGGCCCAGATCGTGCTAGCCTACCTGCGTGAAACGTCCCCGGATTTGACGGACATCCCCGCGACGACCTACACGCTCTACCGCCAGTTTGCCCTGAACGGCGAACGCAGCGGCTACGAAAAACCCTACTTCGCCAAACGCTCCATGCTGACGCGCGCCGTGGTCGAGGTGCTCCTGGAGGACGAAAGCCAGACGGAACGTGTCCACGACCTGGTTTGGAGCATTTGCGAGGAGACCAGCTGGGTGTTGCCCGCCCACGAAAAGCGCGAGCCGACCATCGATGCCCCACCCGGGGCCTACCCTTCGCTTGTCGGGAGCAATTCCTCACTGACGAGGGAACCGGATTTCGTCGACCTATTTGCCGCCGAGACCGCCGCCAGCCTGGCCGAAACCGTCCATGTGCTCGGCAAACGCCTGGCCCCCGAAGTGGTCCAACGCGCGCGCCACGAAGTCGAACGCCACGTCCTGAATCCGTACCTGGCCTACGGACGCAACTACTGGTGGCACACCGGCAATTTGAACTGGAATGCCGTCTGCAACGGGGCCGTCGGGTTGGCGTTTATGCGCCTCGAGAAAAATCCGCGGCGGCTGGCCGAAGCGCTCCAGATCGCGCTGGAAGGCTTCGAAGCCTACATCGCCACCGGCTTCGAACCCGACGGCGGCTCGCTGGAGGGCATCAGCTACTGGAACTATGGACTGCTCTACTACGTGGCCCTGGCCGAGTTATTGCGCGAAAAAACTGGCGGACAGCTCAACCTGCTGGCCGTCCCCCGCCTGGCGGATATCGCCCGCTTCCCGTTGGCGATGGCCCTGTCCCCGGGCCGCTACCTGAACTTTGGCGACGCCGACGAACGCTCCGGGCTGCAGCCGGGCATCGTCCAGCGGCTGGCGGAACGCACCGGCGTCGACGACTTGCGCGGTCTGCTCAACTTCCCCACAGACCAGAACCCTGGCAGCTACCCGGCGGCCAAACTGGCAATCGTTCTGCGGGACATTGCCTGGTGGGACGGGGAAACCCGTGCCTTTCCCGAGGCGGCCCGTGAAGACTACTACCTGCCCTCCTGCGCGATCATCAAGCTCAATGGGCGCACCGTCCAGCCTGTCTTGCCTGCGCCAGCCCTGCGTCGAACGCAGGACGGTGTACCGCAGGTAGAGCCAAAGGCCTCCTATGGGCAGGTGGACGACAGCCCAAGGGGAAAACCGGTCAGCCTGGCCGCCAAGGCTGGGAGCAATGACGGTCATCACCACCACACCGACATCGGGCACTTTATTATTACTGTGGGGGAAGAAAGCCTGCTGTGCGATCCGGGGCGCGGCCTGTATACACGCGATTATTTCGGCGAACGGCGTTTCGAGAACATTTTCTGCAACTCGTTTGGACACAGCGTGCCACGCATCGGCGGGCGGATGCAGCTGGGCGGGCCAAAGTTTGGTGGCGGACCGCTGGCCCAAGGTCAGATCATCGAGCACGGTCAGAAGTTTGTGCTGATCGACATCGCGCCAGTCTATGGCCTGCCGGCCCTGACCCAGGCCCGTCGGATGCTGCAACTTTCGGCTGAGAGCGGGGAGATCCGCTTGGAAGATGTTTTTGCGTTCTCCGGCGATCCGCTCGAAATCGAGGAAGCATTTGTCACCTGGAGCACCGTTTTGGTTGAGGGCAACACAGCAAAGGTTACCGGTCAGCAGGGCGTACTACATCTCAAGATCGAAGAACCGTTGGGAGCAATATTTAACTCTACATCCTTGGACGAGGCCTGCCGGGCCAACAAACGCCAGGAGCGCCTGACGCGCCTGACCGTTGATCTACCAGCCGGGACACAACGCTTCATCTTAGCGATCATCCCTACCTAAAAAGTGCCTGTGGGTCAACGATGGGGGAGTTTGTCAAGAAAGTAATACCATTTTGAACAAGAGAAAGTCTATTTTTTACGCAAGCCCCAACAAATCTGAAGAGCACCATGGTTATTTCTGTTAAGGCAAAAACGGCAACGGTATTGTAAGATTACTTCTGCTGGAGTATGGTAATTGCTTTTTCTTTTCTATAGGGTTCATTTCCATCACGTAGATTTGGTTAACATGTATGTGCAAAACTGAGTTAATAAAGGAAATTTCTATGACGATCAAATTTCGTTTCGATTCACCCGCAAGAATATTGTTGATTTTGGTCCTGGCAGTCTTGAGTATCGGGGCGGCGCCGGCAGCGCCCCTCAAGCTCGCGCGCACGGTCACCCTTTCAGACGGCCATCTTTACGTCAACGGAGCGCTCTATGAAATTGAGGGTGTTGCCTATCAACCCTATAAGATCGGCAGCAACTTGCCCGATCCCACAGCGCCCCAGCATGACCTGCCTAAGGTTAGCGCGTTGGGTGCCAATACCATACGAACGTACCATGCCGGCCGCTGGACGGACTCCTGGGGCACCGTTTACACCTTTCAGGATTGGGCCGACCAGGTCATGCCGCTTGCCGAGACCAACGGGCTTATGGTAATCGTCGGCTTGTGGCCCAACACGCTGCCGGATGTGGATTGGAATAAGGCAACCCATCGCCAGACCTGGAGCACGATCTGGCGTGACATGGTCACCCGCTACAAGGATTATCCGGCGGTCTTGATGTGGAATCTGGGCAATGAACAAATCCACTCCCTGCCTGCCAACCAAAGGCAGGCCTTTGTAAACTGGATTGAGCAGGAAGTTCAGTGGACGCATGCTAACGATCCCAACCATCCGGTCATGTATGCCGATTACGAGACCAGCGCCAAAGACTGGGTCAGAGACTATATCCCCAGCATGGATGTGTATGCAATTCAGTCCTACGTCTACCCCAGCCTGGCCAACTACACCCAGACAGTGCAGAGCGCCCAAACCGTTGGCAAACCGATCTTCTTCTCCGAGTGGGGCAGTGATTACTGGGACCGCAAGTCGGCTTCAGCCCAGCACCAGATCCGCGCGACGTGGGACCGGTTAATTTTCAAGGCAGCCACGACGGCAGGTCCTCAGAGCGCGAACGGTTATGTTGGCCACACGCTCTTCGAGTTTGACAATGACCAGCACAAAATCCAGTCCTGGTCCGGCCTGGACTGGGGCGGTTACGCCGGGGGACAGTTGATCTGCGGCACGTTTGACTGCCGGGATGATCAGGAATTTTGGGGCATTGCCGAAGCGGTGGCTGATGGCCAAGCCGCCAACCGCCAAATATTCCCAATCAGTTACAACAACATCCAGGATTTATACGTGAATGGTCTTGGTTCCGATACAACTCCGCCGTCCCAGGTAACCGGGTTGACGGTGACCGGCTTGGGCAATTACAACGTCAGCTTGAGTTGGACCGCATCGAGCGCACCTGATCTGAGTTTCTATCTGATTTATCGGGGAACCACGGCTGGGTTCAGTCTGACAAAACCGGATAATCCGGGTTACCTCCGGACCTGGACCATGCTGTCGCCCGTACCAGCGGGGACAACCACATTTGTGGACAACAATGCCAATGGGTTCGGTCCTGTGCCAGGGAAAAATTATTACTATCGGGTGGTTGCGGTTGATAAGTCTGGCAACGAGGGCGCCGCTTCATCCGAGGTGAGCGGGGCCACCACCGGTACCCAGCCCAACCCCGCGACGACGATGGTGGCCTTCCAGGCCAAGCTGCTGCTAAAGGAATGTTTCCAGATCAAAGACGTAGATCGCGTGGGTTGCATTGTCTCCAAATACAAGCTGCCGACCAGTTTCTATTCTGCAGTCAAAGTGACCGACTTAAACAACAACCCGGTCTCGGGCGCGTCGGTGACGGCGAAGATCTACGACGCAGGTGGGGTGGCGCGTTATACTATCTCTGCCACCACCGACGCCAATGGTTACGCCTGGTTGACCAAGGCTCCCATGAGCGGCACCTTCACCAAGGGCCAAAGTTATTTTCGGGTGACGGCCATCAGCAAGGCGGGCATGTCAACCGACTTGAATCTAGGCTACGGCGTCGAAACACGCTGGTGGGCGGAGTAGGCGCTGGCTGTCTGTAAAAGTATGAACTTTTGGTAAGCAATGAGGCCAGGTTTATTTATAAACCTGGCCTCGTGTTGTGTTTGCTGGAAATCTTTGGATATCTAATTGACGTCAAGGTTAAAATACCTGAATTCTGCGTTGTTGGTCTAACCTTGAAGCCTTGCAAGAGCGTATGTGCTTAACCCTGTGACGAGTTTATACGCAATACAATGGGTTCAATTTCAGCGAGTAGTGCAGACTTTATATCGATGTCCGGGTTTGCAATAATTTTCACCCATACATTTGCAATTGCAATAGAAAGTAAATCTTCTATTAACCCGCAGGCAGGTAGATCTGCATAGGTACGGCCCAGCAAAATACTATCTAAAAAAATGCGTAGTTTCGGGGTGTTTGTAAAATGCGTATCGTTGAGTACATGAGAACGAGCCGGCATATAACCGCTAAGGAGAGAAAACTGCAATTGAGCGCTGCTTGTGGTGAGATGGCGTATCAACTTAACAGCCTCCTCTGGCTGGCGCGCGTGACGCCAGATCACCAGACTGGACCCCCCCACATAAGCTGGTCCTGGAGCAAAAGTAGCACCTGTATTCGAGCCCGTTCCTGATATTCTGGACAATGAACGAATTGAGATATTTGTCATAATCGTGGCAACTTTGTTTTCTTGGAACATATTCCAAAGTTCATGTTGGTTTGGATTTTGACCTTGCTGAGGCATGAAACGATACAACTTGAAGTAGCGCACCAATGCTTCAATCGCTTCCGGGCGATCAATAAGAATCTTATCTTCTTTGCCAATCTCCCCGCCTAATCCCCATATCCAAGTGCATGCAGTTTGAAATGCAGTGTACTTGTTAGCGGTGCCAATCGCCCAAGGAGTTTTAAAACCCTTTTCTTGCAAGCGTTGAAAGGTATTCTCCATATTGTCAAATGAAGCGAAAGCCGTCATCTCATCGATGCCAGCCTGCTCCAATATATCGCGCCTGTAAATTAGCGCTCGCGTATCTATAATCCAAGGGATGGCGTATATTTCTTTTGTATCACCCAGAGAATTCCATGCCACTGGCAGAAAAGCCGACATTCCTCCAAATGTTACAATTTCCTTTTGCGTGAATGGGCGCAAGGCATCCATGGCAATCAAGTCGTTTACGGTCGTCGATGGAACTTGCGATATATCTATATTCTTGCCATCCAATGCGATATTTTTAAGATCTTGTTTATGATTCTCCCATGGAATAGGTTGAAACCTTATTACATTCTGGCCTTGAGATTCGTCAATGAATGACGAGATCGCCATTTCATAAGGTTCGATGTCCTCATTAGGATCTTTGCAAATCGAAAATTTAATGACAGGCATACTATTCCTGAGTTAAAAGTTTGGGTCAGCTTTTTATAATAGAACTGATT
>Ga0196964_10000984_pt1 | contig 15319 bp, 12 predicted proteins | sample S1_10metaG_FD_148615 | JGI IMG/M metagenome (GOLD analysis project Ga0196964, IMG submission 148615) | Soil microbial communities from Anza Borrego desert, Southern California, United States - S1_10 | ecosystem: Environmental > Terrestrial > Soil > Desert | place: USA: California | collected...
CCCGAACTCGTGAGCGAAAAAGCGGATGAGCACGGCCACGGCCACCACTAGTCCGGAGTCCCTTCCGGACAACACCAACGACGATCCGAACCGGCGCCCGGCGCTGGTCCTCGGCGGTCTCGACGCGACGGCGGTGACCGAAGAGGTCTGCCGCGTCAACGAGTACAAGACGCCGATGGGCTGGTACATCGGCTTCGGCATCTCCGTCAGCATCCTCGGCATGCTGGGGCTGATGATCGCGTACCTGTTCTACAACGGCGTCGGCGTCTGGGGATTGAACAGCCCGGTGGGCTGGGCGTGGGACATCACGAACTTCGTCTTCTGGGTCGGCATCGGCCACGCCGGAACGCTGATCTCCGCGATCCTCTTTCTCTTCCGCCAGAACTGGCGCACGAGCATCAATCGTTTCGCGGAAGCGATGACGATCTTCGCCGTCATCTGCGCCGCGCTTTTTCCCGGTATCCACGTCGGCCGCTGGTGGCTGGCTCCATTGTGGATGGCGCCGTATCCCAATCAGATGGCGATCTGGCCGCAGTTCCGCAGCCCGCTGCTCTGGGACGTCTTCGCCGTCAGCACGTACGCGACCGTGTCGCTCCTCTTCTGGTACATGGGCATGATCCCCGACCTGGCCACGCTGCGCGACCGCGCGAAGGCGCGCTGGCAGCAGGTCCTTTACGGCGCGCTCTCGCTGGGCTGGCGCGGCTCGGGCCGCCAGTGGTCGGTCTATGAAAAGGCTTACTTGCTCCTGGCCGGACTGGCGACGCCGCTGGTCGTCTCCGTGCACTCGGTGGTGAGCTTCGATTTCGCGACCTCAGTCGTTCCCGGCTGGCATACGACCATCTTCCCGCCGTACTTCGTCGCGGGCGCGATCTTCTCCGGCTTCGCGATGGTCGTCTCACTGATGGTGCCCGCGCGCGAATGGTTCGGGCTCAAGCACCTGATCACCATGCGCCATCTCGAGAACATGAACAAGGTCATTCTCGCGACCGGCTGCATGGTTGGTTACGCGTACAGCATTGAATTTTTCATCGCCTGGTACGGCGGCAACCCGTACGAGCGCTTCGCGTTCATCAACCGCGCCTTCGGCCCGTACTGGTGGGCGTACTGGACGATGGTGAGCTGCAACGTACTCACGCCGCAGCTCTTCTGGTTCAAGAAGATCCGCACCAGCATCCCTGCGATGTTTATCATCTCGATCTTCGTGAACATCGGCATGTGGTTCGAGCGCTTCGTGATCATCGTCACGTCGCTCTCGCGCGACTTCGTGCCGTCGAGCTGGGGATACTTCAGCCCGACGTTCGTCGATATCTGCATCTTCATCGGCAGCTTCGGCCTGTTCATGACGCTGTTCCTGCTGTTCTGCCGCTTCCTGCCGATCATCGCGATGTCGGAAGTGAAGAACGTGCTTCATCACGACGCGCCGCGCGGCGGCAAAGGCCACGGGCACGACGAGCACGGCGGCCACGAAAAGAAAGACGATCAGTCACAGTCCCCGAACACGGTGAGCACCGCACATGCATGATGCTGTGATGACAAACCATACGGCGGCCAAGGCGCCCACGTTGTACGGCGTCGTCGCCGAGTACGATACGGAGCAGAAGCTGCTCGAAGCTTCGCGCCAGGTCCGCGATGCGGGCTACACGCGCTGGGACACACACACGCCCTATCCGGTCCACGGGCTGGACGAGGCGATGGGCAATCCGCAGCCAGTGCTGCCGTTCGTCGTGTTCGGAGCGGGTCTGACCGGAACGCTCGTCGCCCTCGGCCTGCAGACGTTCACCAACGCGATCGACTACCAGTTCGTGGTCTCGGGCAAACCGCTGGTCTCGCTGCCGGCGAACATTCCGATCGTGTTCGAACTGACGGTGCTCTTCAGCGCGCTGACGGCCTTCGGCGGCATGCTGGCGTTCAACGGCCTGCCGATGCTGTACCATCCGCTCTTCAATCTGCCGCGCTTTGCGCGCGCAACGGCCGACCGCTTCTTCATCGCCATCGAGGCTGCTGATCCGAAGTACGACGTCAAGAATACGCGCAAGCTGCTCTCTGCGACCAACCCCTCGGCGCTCGAAGACTGCTACGATCCACAGGATGGAAAGATTCCATTCGCCTTCTACGTCCCCGGCGTCATTGCCGCGTGCTTTGCATTGATCCCGCCGGCGATCGTCTACAAGATGCGCAACACGCGCAGCCCCGATCCGAAGATCCATCTCGTTCTCGACATGGACTTCCAGAATAAATACAAGGCACAGAGCTCGAGCGCGTTCTTCGCCGACGGCAAGACATCGCGCCCGCAGGTCGGCGGCACGGTTGCGCGCGGCCAGCTCCACGACGCCAACGAGCACCTCCATACGGGCAAGATCGACGGCAAGTGGGCGACGACATTCCCGTTCGAAGTCACCGAAGAGCGCATGAAGCGCGGCCAGGAGCGCTTCGGGATCTACTGCGCCGCCTGCCACGGGTACTCGGGCAAGGGCGACGGCATGGTCGCGCGCCGAGCGGACCAGCTCATGGCCGACAAGAAGGAGAGCGACTGGGTCGCTCCGACGAATTTGAACAACGAATCGGTCGCGAAGCAGACGCACGGCGAACTGTACAACACGGCGACGCACGGCATCCGCAACATGGCCGGCTACGCCAGTCAGATTTCGGATGAAGACCGCTGGAACATCATCCTCTACGTGCGGGCGCTGCAGCGCAGCAACAACGCGAGAGAGAAAGATGTTCCGCCGGAAGAACTGGCGAAGCTGACGGCGCAGGAGTTCACAATCACGAACGGCCCCGGGTTACATCAAAGGCCGGAGGCCACCCCGGCGGCGGCGCCAGCGAAGTAATAACGTAGTGCGGGCGTCTCGCCCGCATGCTCTCGCGGGTCCTTCCCAACTGCGGATGCGGGCGGGACGCCCGCACTACGAAGTGGTACGGAGAACGAAATGTCGGCTCACACGGTGGATTCAAGCAGCCTGACCGAGACGGACGTGCGCCTGAGTGCCACGACGTCCAAAGGCATGGGCATCGCCGCGGCGGCAGGCGTGGTCGGCCTGATCGCGGCCTTCGCGCTCGGCGGCGCGCAGGGCGACAAGTGGAAGAGCTTCCTGCTGGCCTACCACACCGCGTACATCTACTTCATCAGCCTGTCGCTCGGCGCGCTCTTCTTCGTCATCATTCAGCACTTGGTCAAGGCCGGCTGGAGCGTGGTGGTGCGGCGCCTCGCCGAGATCATCGCCGCGAACATTCCCCTCATGGCGCTGCTCTTCCTCCCGACGGCGATCTTCGCCTTCCAGGCACCCTACGATCTGTTCATCTGGCTTGATCTGGAAAAGCAGAAGACGGACCATCTGATTCATGCGAAGCACGCGTACCTGAATCAGGGTTTCTTCATCGTCCGGTTGTTGATCTACTTCGGCGCGTGGAGCGCGCTCTCATGGTTCTTCCTGAGCACCTCTCTGAAGCAGGACCAGTCCGGCGATCCGAAGCTGACGCTGCTGATGAAGAACGTCAGCGCGCCGGCGATCCTGGTCTTCGGCCTGACGATCACGTTCTTCGCCTTCGACATGCTGATGTCGCTGAATCCGCACTGGTTCAGCACGATCTTCGGCGTGTGCTTCTTCGCGGGCAGCGCGATGGGCTTCTTCGCACTGCTGGCGCTCTTCGCGCGCCGCGTGCAGAAGGGCGGGCAGCTCAAGAACGTCGTTACCCCCGAGCACTATCACGACATCGGCAAGCTGCTCTTCGCGTTCGTCTTCTTCTGGGGCTACGTGAACTTCTCGCAGTTCATGCTGATCTGGTACGCCAACATTCCCGAAGAAACGATCTACTACCAGCACCGTGCGGTGGGCGGCTGGTTCGCCATCGGCATGCTGCTGCTGTTCGGCCACTTCCTGATTCCATTCGTCGGGCTGCTCTCGCGCTATGCCAAGCGCATCCCGCAGATCCTGTGTTTCTGGGGCGTGTGGCTGCTGATCGCACACTACTTCGACATCCTGTACCTGGTGAAGCCGAACTTCGAGATGAACGGTGAGCGCTACGTGAGCCTCGGTCTGCTGGACATCGCCTGTCTGCTGGGCATCGGCGGGCTGTACGTGGCAAACCTGCTGCGCATGGCGGCGAAACACCCGCTCGTGCCGGTGAAGGACCCGCGGCTGGATGAGTCGCTGGCGTTCCATAACATCTAAAGGGTTGCGGGTTCCGGGTTCCGGGTTGAACGTTGATCGAGGTGTAGAGTGGCGACAGAAGCAGACAATTCAGGCAATTTAAAACTGCTCATCGCATTCGTAGGCGGTGGCGCGTTCGTGGCAGCGATCGCCATCGCGCTGCAGGGCATGTACCTGAACTTCGAGTGGAACACGGACATCCAGCGCTCAACGGTTCCGTACACTGAAGTGCTGCAGCTTAAAGAGGGGCAGAAGAACGAGCTGACGCAGTACAGGCGGCTGCCGGGCGAAGTCAAAGACCCGAAGGTCACGCCGCAACCGGTGATTGGCATTCCGATCGACGAGGCGATGAAGATTGTCATCGCGGAGAACGCCAGCGCTGCGTCGAAGGCGCCCGAGAAGAAAGCCCCAGAGAAGGATCAGAAGGCGCAGCCTACTGGCAAAAAAGACGTGAAGGAACACCAGAAGTAGGAAGCCGGGCAAGATGCAGAAGAAGATTCACAACTTGAAGACGACTGCCGCGAGCGCTCTTACGTTGCTTGTTGCGCTGACGCTTGCGCCGGCCGCGCTGTGCGCCGGCCGCGCCGATGAACTCCCCACCGAGCTCGAAGGCGTCGGCATCACCGAGAAGCTCGACGCGAAGATCCCGCTCGATCTGACGTTTCGCGATGAGACCGGCCGCGAGGCGAAGCTCGCCGAGTACTTCGACGGCAAGCCGGTGCTCCTGACGCTGAACTACTCGAGCTGCCCGATGCTCTGCAACCTGCAGCTCAATGGGCTGGTCGATGCGCTGATCGGCGTGCCACTGAGCGCCGGGAAGGACTTCCGGATCGTGACGGTGAGTCTCGATCCGAAGGAAACGCTCGAGAAATCCAACAAGAGCAAGCGCAAGTATCTGTTGCAGTACGGTCGCGAAGGCGCCGAGCAGGGTTGGCACTTCCTGACTGGCGAAGAGAAGAACATCCGGGCGCTGGCCGACAGCGTGGGCTTCGGCTACCGCTGGCTGGAGGAGCGCCAGGAGTACCTGCACTCGGCGGCGTTCATCTTTATCACGCCCGACGGCCGCGTCTCGCGCTACCTGTACGGCGTGAAGTTCGACTCGGGCACAGTGAAGCTCGCGCTGCTCGAAACCGGCGAAGGCAAAGTCGGCTCGATCATGGACCAGATGATCCTGTTCTGCTTCAAGTACGATCCGCAGACGGGAAAGTACAGCCTGGCGGCGGTGCGCATCCTGCAGGGCGGCGCTGCGCTGACGGTGCTCGCGCTGTTCTGCGTGCTGGGCGTTTACTGGCGCCGAGAGTTCAAGCGCGGCAGCGTGTTCAACACAACGAACGGCAAGACTTCCGCGGACGTTACGGAAAGAGGCACTTCAGCATGAACGCAGTCACGGGACTGATCAACAGCATCCTTCTGCCGCTGGCAGCCGCGGCGCCGGAGCAGTGGAAAGAGGCGTCGGGCGGGAGCTTCTGGTTTCCACCGCAGGGCTCGAGCTTCGCGCGCGGGATCGACTCGCTGTTCTATTTCATCCTGATCGTGTCGGCGATCTTCTTCGTGATCATCATCGCGGTGACGCTGGCGTGCCTGGCGAAGTATACCCGCAAACCGGGCGTGCGTGCGGACGTGACGTTCACGCACAGCAATTTTCTCGAACTGGCCTGGACGATCATCCCGAGTCTTTTACTGATCCCGATGTTCTGGTACGGCTTCACGGGCTTCCTGGAAGTGCACAGCCCGCCGAAGGATTGCTATGAGATCAGCGTCACGGCCAAGAAATGGAGTTGGGAGTTCTCTTATCCCAACGGCGCCGTGAATCCGGAGCTGCATGTGCCGATTGGCGTGCCGGTCAAGCTGACGCTCGAGTCTCAGGACGTGCTGCACAGCCTGTTTATCCCCGCGTTCCGCATCAAACGCGACGCTGTACCGGGCCGCTATACGACGATCTGGTTCCAAGCGACGCGCATGCCTAGACCAGGAGAGTATTTTCAGATCTACTGTGCCGAATACTGCGGTACGAGCCACTCGGAGATGCTCGCCAAGTGCTTCGTCCATGAGAAGTCGGACTTCGACAAGTGGGTTACAGACGCTGCCGACATCGACAAGCTGAAGCCGACACTGACGCCGGTCCAGAAGGGTGAATACCTGTTCGGTGCGAAAGGCTGCACGCAATGTCATTCGGTGAATCCCGCCAAGCCCAACCCGCTCGCCCCGAACCTCAAGGGCATCTGGGGGAAGCAGGAGCAGTTAGCGGACGGCAGCAGTGTCACTGTTGAAGACAACTACATCAAGGAATCGCTGCTGGAACCGATGGCGAAGGTGGTCAAGGGGTACCAGCCGATCATGCCCACGCAGAAGGGCAAGATCACGGAGAAGGAAATCGGCTACATCAGGGACTACATCAAGTCGCTGGGCGAGTAATTAGCGAGTTGCGATTGAATGTGATCGATGATTTGCGGTTGGACTTGCGATGGATTGAACAAATCGCAAATCGCAAATTAAAAATCGCAAATGCATCAGGAGGTTGAGAGTGTCCACAGCCACAGTTGAAGCGCATGATGTCGCGAGCGCGCATGCCACGGGTGATAACTACCTCACCCATACGCGCGGCATCACGTCATGGATATTCACGCTGGACCACAAGCGCATCGGCGTGATGTACCTGGTCTCCGTCGTTGGAGCACTTTTCCTGGGCGGCATCTTCGCGCTCGGCCTGAGAACCGAACTCTGGACCTCCGGCCGCACGATGATGGGGCCTGACCAGTACAACCAGATGTTCACGCTGCACGGCGCGGTGATGGTGTTTCTCTTCATTATTCCGGCGATCCCGGGATCGCTTGGAAACTTCGTCCTGCCCGTGATGCTCGGTGCGAAAGACGTTGCGTTTCCGCGCTTGAATCTCGCCAGCTACTATCTCTGGGTGACCGGTGCGATCTTCTTCGTCGTCACGCTGATCACAAGCAGCTTGGATACCGGCTGGACGTTCTACACGCCGTACAGCATCGAAACGAAAACCGCTGTCACATGGGCGGTGATGGGCGCGTTCATCCTCGGTTTCAGCTCGATCTTCACGGGCCTGAACTTCATCGTCACGGTCCACAAGATGCGCCCGCCGGGCATGACGTGGTTCCGCATGCCGCTGTTCCTGTGGGCGATCTACGCCACGGCCATCATCCAGGTGCTTGCGACGCCAGTGCTCGGCATCACGCTGCTGCTGCTGGCGGCTGAACGCGTGGGCCACATCGGCATCTTCGATCCGAAGTACGGCGGCGATCCGGTGCTCTTCCAGCACTTCTTCTGGTTCTACTCGCATCCAGCCGTGTACATCATGATCCTGCCGGGCATGGGCATCATCAGCGAACTGATGTCGGTCTTCAGCCGCAAGCCGATCTTCGGGTACTCGTTCATCGCCATGAGTTCGCTGGCGATCGCGTTCATCGGCTTCCTCGTCTGGGGCCACCACATGTTCACCAGCGGCCAGTCGGTGATGGCTGGACTGGTGTTCAGCTTCCTGACGTTCCTGGTGGCGATCCCGTCGGCGATCAAGGTCTTCAACTGGGTCGCGACGCTGTATAAGGGCTCGATCAGCCTGGAGGCGCCGATGTGCTACGCGCTCTCCTTTATCTGGCTGTTCGGCATCGGCGGCCTGACCGGGCTGTTCCTCGGCACGATGGCCGTCGACATCCACCTGCAGGATACGTACTTCGTCGTCGCGCACTTCCACTACGTCATGGTCGGCTCGACGCTGATGGCGTTCCTCGGCGGCATCCACTACTGGTGGCCGAAGATGTTCGGGCGCATGTACAACGAGACGCTCGCCAAGATCTGCTGCGTGGGCCTGCTGATCGGCTTCAACGTCACGTTCTTCCCGCAGTTCATCATGGGCACGCGCGGCATGCCGCGCCGCTACTACAACTACCTGCCGGAGTACGAGCACCTGCACAAGATCTCGACGGTGGGCGCGTTCATCATGGGCTTCAGCATCCTGTGCATGGCGATCTACCTGATCCATTCGTTGTTCGCCGGAAAGAAGGCTTCGCAGAACCCGTGGGGTGGCGCGACGCTCGAATGGCAGACCAGCACGCCGCCGCCGCACGACAACTTCTCCAAGACGCCAGTCGTGACCGGCGGCCCGTACGAGCTCGACGCATACGAGTTCGACGAAGCGAACCACAACTGGAAGCGCAAGGAAGGGTACGTCTCGGCAGTGCATTAACATCGTCGTGGGGGCGCGAAAGCCCCCATTGCAGTTGGAATTGCGATGGGTAGTTCCCAGAGAATGGGGCCGAGACGGCCCCACGACGAACGGACTAGAGAGGTTCGAAACGATTCATGAGTACGGCAGAAGCCACCGCTGAAGCGCGCCCGCCCGCGGACCACGGGCATGCGCACGACCATGGCCACGCGCATCCGCCGTTTTTGGCGCATCATTTCGACACGCCGGCGCATCAGTTCGATGCCGGCAAGATGGGTATCTGGCTGTTCCTGGTGACGGAAGTGCTGTTCTTCAGCGGCCTGTTCTGCGCTTACGCCGTGTACCGCTCGCTGCACCCGGAAGTGTTCATCTACGCCCACTACTTCCTCGATACGACGCTGGGCGCGGTGAACACCGCGGTGCTGATCTTCAGCAGCTTGACGATGGCGTGGGCAGTGCGCTGCGCGCAGACCAACAACAAGAACGGCACCGTGATCATGCTTTTGATCACGATCCTGTGCGCGTTCATCTTCATGGGCATCAAGTACGTCGAGTACAAAGGCAAGTGGGAACACGGCCTGCTCTTCGGCAACAACTACAAGTCGGAAACCTACGAGCGCCCCGATAAGGAACACGGCGGCTTGCAGCAGGTGAAGAAGAAGGACCCGGCTGCCGATCCGCATGCGAAGCCAGCGGAGCCACACGCCAAGTCAGCAGACCACGGCGGCGCGCATGCGTCGGATCACCACGGACCGCCGCCGGGAACAATTGAGCCGCGCAACGTCAACATCTTCTTCGCAATTTACTTCTGCATGACCGGCCTGCACGCGTTCCACATTCTCGGCGGAATCGTGGTGCTCGTGTGGATCACCATACGCGCACATCGCGGAGACTTTAACGATCAGTATTTTGGCCCCGTTGACTACGTGGGATTGTACTGGCACTTGGTTGACTTGATCTGGATTTACCTGTTCCCGCTGCTGTACCTCATGCGGTGACGCGCAAGCGCGGGTGGCGGGTTGGTGATCCTGCGCTCGCGGGCGCGAACGAGAGAAGGAAAGGGCGGAGTACGAGTGCTGCATTTACAGCGCGTGTGAAGCGTAGAATCCTCTACCCGTCACCGGCCACTCGTCACCCGTCACAAGCAGTAGGAGAAAGACATGTCGGACCAAGCAGCAGCTACTGACAGCCACGCACACGCGGGCCACGACAGCCACGATCACGGCCTCGCGCACGTCATGCCTGTGCCGATCCTGCTGGCCGTGTTCGTCGCACTCTGCTTTCTGACCTTCGTGACCGTTGCCATCGCGGCGATTCCTCCGAGTGTCATTGATCTGAGCGCGTACAACATCTGGATCGCGATGGGTATCGCCACGATCAAGGCGCTGCTGGTGTGCGCGTTCTTCATGCATCTGCGCTACGACAAGCTGCTCAACATCATCGTCTTTGGCGCGTCGTTCCTGTTCGTGTTCCTGTTCCTCGGCATAGCCATGATGGATACGCATCAATACAAGTACGACGTCGAAGCCTGGCAGCGCATGCAGCAGGGCATCAAGCCCGAGGCCGGCCCGTCGCTTCCGCCGCCGCAGGGACCCGGCGTCGTTGCGCCGACAACGGGAGACGCAGCGGCTCCAGCGCCGGCAGGCGCAGCTCCAGCAGCTCCGAAGGAAGCGCCCAAAGCCGCGCATTAGATTCCTCGGACGGTGGCCCATCCGGTCGGTCTCCTGACCGAACGGGCGGGCGCGCGAAGCGCGCAAGAAGCCCTTCATTCGTGTCCTAAGTAAGAAGCACGTCGTCTCCGCGTGAAGCGCGCATTTAGCTGCTCGGGCGAAGACCACGGTTCACTCTGAGGAGAGCGATCCAGGAGAGCTTCTTGCGCGCATACGCGCGCCCGCCCGAAAGTCAGGGGACTTTCGGACGGGCCACCCTTTTGAATGCCGCGCTCCTTCCCAACGGCGGAGGCGGGCGAGACGCCCGCCCTACGAATTTCCGCTGCGCCTTCCCGCAAGTCGAGCCTAACCGAACCCCGAACTCGGAACCCGGCACTCGGAACCCGGAACTCGCAACCGCCTCCCGGCGCCCCTTTTCTCTGTTGGCTGATTGTCACAAGCGGGGTCTGCCCTATACTGCAGCGTGCGTTTTTGCGTCTTGGGGGCAGGCATGTCGTCGGATTCGGAAAAGACTCAGGCGCCCAAGACCCCTCCTGGCTCGTCACCGGCGAGCGAAAAGACACTCATCGAATCCCCGAACACCCTCCAAGCCACGCGAGTTGTCAGTAATATATTGTTTCCAGGCCAGTCGCTGCCGGTCCAGGAACTGACCACAGACAAAATGATTCTGGCGGCCCCACGCAAGGAGTTCAGCGGCCGCACGCTCCCGACGCTCGGCGGCATTCCGCTCATGGCCAAACTCGGCCAGGGCGGCATGGGCGCCGTTTATTACGGCATGCACACGCGGCTGAACAAGGAAGTTGCTGTCAAAGTGCTGCCGTTCCATCTGGCCGAGCAGCAGCCGGACATGGTCAAACGCTTCTTCCGCGAAGCGCAGATCGCGGCGATGGTCCAGTCCCCGCACCTCGTTACCGTCACCGACGTCAACGAAGAGCACGGCCTCGTTTACCTCGTGATGGAATTCGTCAGCGGCGAGTCCGCCGGCGTGTACCTGCGCAAGGTCAAGCAGAGCGGCCGCCCGGGGTTGGACGAAGCCGAGGCGCTCGACATCGTCACGGCCGCGACGATCGGGCTGAAGGCCGCGCACGACGGCGGGATCATTCATCGGGACGTTAAGCCGGACAATATCCTGATCCCGAAGAGCCGCACCGGCGATGACCGCATGTTCACGTTGGCGAAGCTGGCGGACTTGGGACTCGCGCGTGGCGAAGACCTGGGCCAGTCGCTGACCATGGCTCAGGCCTGCATGGGGACGCCCGGTTTCATGTCGCCCGAACAGGCGATGGATGCCAAAGCCGTGGGCAAGCAGGCGGACGTCTTCAGCATGGGCGCCACATTGTATGCGCTGCTGGCCGGAGCCGCTCCATTTACCGGGACGTCCCCCACCAAAGTCGTCATCGATACGGCACAGACGCCGCATGCGCCGATCCACAAGACGCGCCCGGATGTCTCCGACGCTGTGGCGGCGATCATCGACAAGTGCCTGCAGAAGGCGCCTGAGAAACGCTACGCCGATGCCGGCGCGCTGCTCGACGCGCTGAAGCGCGTGCGCGCCAACGCTCACACGAGCATCCAGCGCGGCATCTCCAAAGAGGAGATCGAGAAAGCGGCGAAGGAACGCGCTCAGCGCAAGGCCGAAGCCGAGGCGCTGCTGGCCGAAGCCAAGCGGCTGACGCACACCGATCCCGATGCCGCGATGCAGAAGCTGATCGAAGCCGAAAGAAAGATGCAGAGCGACGAAGAAGCGGTGCTCACCGTTCTTGACGGCATTTCCGCGGAGCTCGCCGCGCATCGCAAGCAGCTCACCGAGGCCGCGCCGAAGAAGAAGAAGGCCCACGAGTCCGGAATCTGGCAGGCGCTCTCGAACGCGATCCCAGTGGCGCTCGAATCCAAGAAGAACAACGACTGGGACATGGTCATCGCCGCGCTGGAAGGCCCGCTGAAGTCGCTGGGAGACGGCGATCACCCCAACCGCGACCTCGCGGAGAAACTACTGAAGCAGGCGAAGGACGCTTCTGCGCGCGGGGACTCTGCCGCTGCATTGAACGGACCGACCGTGACGCTGGATCTCGGCAATGGCGTCACGATGGAACTGGTCCGCTGCCCGGCCGGCACCTTCCAGATGGGCAGCCCGCCGACTGAAAAAGGCCGCGCCGGAAACGAAGTCCAGCACGCGGTGACGATCAGCAAGCCCTACTTCATCGGCAAGTATCCGGTCACGCAGGCGCAGTACGAGGCGCTCGTCGGCAGCAATCCCAGCGAGTTCAAAGATCCGAACAAGCCCGTCGAGATGGTCAACTGGGATGAGACGCAGGAGTACTGCAAGAAGCTCGCACTGAAGACCGGCAAACTGCTGCGCCTTCCGACCGAAGCAGAATGGGAGTACGCCTGCCGCGCGGGAACGACGACGCCGTTCCACTTCGGAGAGAACATCACGCCCGACCAGGTGAACTACGACGGCAACTTCCCATATGGCGATGGAAAGAAGGGGCTGTACCGCCAGCAGACCACGCCGGTGAACGCGTTCCCGGGCAATGCCTGGGGCATCCACGACATGCACGGAAATGTTTGGGAGTGGTGCTCGGACTGGTATGGGCCGTATCCCCCCGGCGCGGCCACGGACCCGAAGGGGCCGGACACGGGGAAGCAGCGCGTGATGCGCGGCGGCTCGTGGAACTATCGCGCGGCCCTCTGCCGCTCGGCGACGAGGTACTGGGACGCGCCCGGCGAGCGAAGCTCGCGGCGTGGGTTCAGGCTCGTTCTCCCGACGTAGGGCATTTGCGATTTTCGATTTGCGGTTTGCGATTGAAAGAACCCGAAGGGTTCGCAGCCATTAGCCGGTGGTTGAGCGAAGCGATACCACCGGAACATGTCGGAAATTCAAGGCTGCATCCCGAAGGGGTGCCAGCACGCTCGCCATGTTGGACGGCGCTAGCATCCCCAATAATCATACTTTCGCAGTTGGGACTTCATAACGTCCCATCGGCCCCGACAAAATGCCGTTACCGCCTTTTGCGACGTGTCGTCATCATGAAACCCAGTCAATGCAATTCCAACGTTCAAGAGTACTATAAAACCAAAGCACGAATAGGGATCGCCATCAATAGTTACCAGCTTTTGGAAGGCCGATCCATCGTTAAAGACGTCGACGCCACGTATGACCGGCTTCGAGCCGAAACGGAACGCAATCTCCACAACTCCATGCTTTCCATCCAAACGGACCGTGAAACCAGGAGAATAATGTAGCTCTTTTTCTCCGCGTCGATTGTTCGTAATCTCGTTAGGCAATCCGGCCACTAACTCAACTTCGGTCTGCGACACACCGAATTTAATGCCGTCAGCGCTCACATAAGGCTCGATTGTCATTGCGACTCCCTATCACTCAATCAAATTCAACTCTCGCGCGTAGTTTAGCATCTGGCGGATAGCGTCATTGTATTTTCTCTGATCGCCAGATCCATGCATCCCTTCGGGATGCAGGATCGTGTATCCCCAGTTCTCCGGTGGTGTCGCTTCGCTCAACCACCGGCTAATAGCTATGAATCCTTCGGGTTCACTGAAGACCGCCTCCGACCTTTCCTAAAGCTTCGCTTCTGGTTCCGTATGTGACGCCGGAGCCCTTGGGCGGTAGTCTGTTACAGGAGCTTTCTGGAGACTCATTATGCGCGGGATGCTTTTTGCCGCCGCGTTCCTGTTCTGCGCCGGCGTGCGCGCCGACACCGTCGAGATGCTCGAGACCGGCCTCAAGCTCGAGGGCAAGGTCCTGCGCGAGACGGATGACTTCATCATCCTCTTGATGAAGAACGATTCGGGCCAGGTCCGCATCCTCAAGAGCAAGATCAAGAACATCGAGTACGACATCAAGACGCAGCTCGAGAAGGTCGCCGCCGATGACTGGACCGGGAAGTACAAGGTCGGCGTCTGGGCCTTCGAGAAGGGCATGTTCGCCGAGGCCATCGGTGTCTTCGAAGAGCTCGAAGGCAAGGAGAACATTCCGCCCGATCGCATGAAGCTGCTGGGGCGTTCGTACGAACAGCGCGAGCAGCTCGACAAGGCGCTCGAGAAGTACTCCGATTACCTGAAGCTCAAGCCCGATGACGCCGAAGTCGCCGAGCGCGTCAAGGTGCTCGCGAAGGAAGTTGGTCCTGCCAACGGCGGCACGACGGGCCAGCAGAACAAACCCAAGATCGTCGACGGCCTGGAGGGCGACGGCACATGGGTGGGCGAGAACTGGGATAATCCGGTCAAGGCACAGATCTTCACCGATCCGGCGACCACGAACAAGACGATCGCCGTGAGTTCGCCAGGCGGGGCGAAGCCTAAGGCCGTGGTGACGCGCACCGGCCAGCCGCTGAACCTGAGCGAAAGCAAGGAGATGATCTTCAAGATTTTTTATGACAGCACCGTTCCGGGCAGCATCGCGGTCGCGTTCTTCAACTCACAGGGTGAGTTCCACGAAACGCGCGCCCAGAAGCTCGTGCCGAACTCGTGGAACTCGATTTCGGTCAAGATCGATGCCAAGGACTTCAAGACCGAGAAAAGCGGATGGAAGCATGAAGTTGGGCTGGAGGGCAAGGAGCGCATCAGCCGCGTCGTCTTCATGTTCTATGCGCAGAAGTTCAACGCGCATATCGACAGCATCTTCTTCAAATAGGGCAGGGGAGCGGGTGAACGCTGTGGCGGCCAATCGTCACCAACCATCACGATGAGGACGCACTGGCGAAGTTCACTCGCGGCCGGCCTCGTGGCGGCGGCGCTCGGATTCACCCTCGCATTGGCGACATCGCGCGAAAGCGGCGTGAGCGCGCGCGAGGCGGCACAGAGCCGCGGCGTCGGTGTCACGCTTCGCATCACCAATCCGTTCATGGCGTCGAACTCGAAGTCGCCCGGCTTCGATCCGACGTATCCCAATGGCGGCAGCCGCCCGATCAGCGGACGTCCACAGGGCTTCGACCTCGGTGATGTCGCCGCGGGAAGCTTTCTCGTCCGCTACATCAATCTTACCGGTGGCGTGAAGCCGTATTCGTACGTCTTCACTGCGTTGCTCGGCAGCGGCGCAGACAACGTCAATGGACCGCCTCTGCCTATCGTTGTTCCCACGTTGAACACCGCCGGAAAACTCACCGCGAACATGCCCTCGGACACCACCGGCGCGACGATGCTGCGCTTTAACCTGGATGTGGAAGATGCAATCGCAACGAATGTCACCGGCCGCTTCAAGCTGAACCTGCTCCCGGCCAATTCCTCCTTCCGTTTGGCGCAGGATCAGCTTCCGCTGGCGCAGCGCGGCGACACGTACCCCCCGCTGC
>Ga0196964_10000985_pt1 | contig 15312 bp, 12 predicted proteins | sample S1_10metaG_FD_148615 | JGI IMG/M metagenome (GOLD analysis project Ga0196964, IMG submission 148615) | Soil microbial communities from Anza Borrego desert, Southern California, United States - S1_10 | ecosystem: Environmental > Terrestrial > Soil > Desert | place: USA: California | collected...
GATACGCTCCAATCAACAGCAGATATTGACTATCAGTATCAGTCATCAGCAATTCAATCAATTTCAGCGATGCCGAATCTGCCCACTGCAAATCATCCAAAAATACAACTAGCGGATGTTCTTTGGTTGTAAATACGCCAATAAATTGTTCAAATACGCGACTGAAACGGTTTTGAGATTCCGTCGCTCCCAGTTGTGGCACGGGTGGCTGTTTCCCGATAATTAACTCTACTTCTGGGATAACGTCGATGATGACTTGCCCATTATCGCCTAAAGCTGATAAAAGTTTTTCCTTCCAATCAAGTATTGCTGCTTCGCTTTCGGTTAGCAGTTGCAGAATCAACGATTGGAAAGCTTGAATCAGAGAAGCATAGGGAATATTGCGCTTGAATTGGTCGAATTTGCCAGCAATGAAATAACCCCGTTGCCGTACAATTGGTTTATGTACTTCATTCACCAAAACAGTTTTACCAATCCCGGAATAACCAGAAACTAGCATCATTTCGGTGGTGCCACTGGCAACACGGTCAAATGTTGCCATCAGTTCTTGCACTTCGCTGGCGCGACCATAAAGTTTTTGTGGAATTAATAATTGTCCTGCTTTGTCAGCAGTACCAGGAATAAAATCAGCAATTTTTCCTGTCGTTTTTAGCTGCATAAAACAGGATTCTAAGTCAAATTTTATACCTGTGGCAGTTTGGTAACGGTCTTCCGCATTTTTAGCCAATAATTTCATCACAATATTAGAAACAACTATTGGTATTTCGGGATTGATGTGATGAGGTGGTACTGGCTTTTTTGCAATATGGCAGTGAACTAACTCTAATGGTTCATTTACATTAAAAGGCAACTCGCCTGTTAGCATTTCATAAAAAGTAACGCCTAATGAATAAAAATCAGTTCTATAGTCAATTGAGCGATTCATTCTGCCAGTTTGTTCCGGCGACATATACGCTAGAGTGCCTTCAAGCAAGTCAGGATGGCTGAATGAAGCGTTTTCTCGGTCTAGCTGCGAAGCAATGCTAAAATCAATTAAGTTGACAGTACCTGTCAACGCATTGATAACAATATTATGCGGTTTAATGTCTTTGTGAATAATACGATTTTTATGTATTTCTCCTAAGGCATTAACTATCTGAATGCCAATAGCAAAGAACGAAGTCAGAGGGAGTTTTTGAGATTTCAGTAAATTGTCGAGTGATTGTCCTCCAATATCTTCTATAATCAGAGCCAAGCCCTTTTGATAGTTTTCTAAACTATAAGCTTTGACAATTCCTTCAATATTTAATGGTTGGATAATTTTGTATTCATGCCGCAAGCGGGTAATATCTTCGAAGGTCGGATATTCAGCTAGTAATGTTTTCACTATAACGCTGCTCATATCCGACTCGCGCCTAGCGCGATAAATAGCCGTTCTTCCTCCACTATGGAGTAATTCAAGTAGTTTGTATCCTTGCAGGGTGGCAGTCATTTAGGTTCTCCAAAGTGGGGCAAGCAACTAAGCTGCTGTGCATTTAACTTAGATAATCTATATTTAGGTTTTCTGTCAGTTGTCATTGGTTATTGGTCATTTGACACGCTGCAAATGACCAATGACATACGATAGGTTTGCGATCGCTCAGCTTATACCAGTATACTGTTTAATCTAACTGCTACGCTTGACAAAAAATCTGCCATTAAATCCGTGGAACCACTGGAAAAATAGGGTATATTGCTTTGATTATAGGTTAAAAAACCTGAGCAAACAATGCTTCAATACTGGCATTCAACCTCAAAAATGTTAGTTGAAGCAAAAGCTAACTTGGCAGCTAAATTACTTTTAGTACAATAAAAAGTTAACTTAAATTAATATTAGTTAGCATAAGTTAAACTTAATAAAATAAAAGCATAAATAGGTCTCAAGCCCCCGACTGGCCGCCTGGGGGACAATCCAAAATCCAAAATCTAAAATCCAAAATCGAATGACACTATTTAATCTTGAAGCCCCATTTAAACCGACAGGCGATCAGCCACAAGCGATCGCGCAACTCACCTCTTACTTACAAGCAGGCGATCGCTTCCAAACCCTGCTAGGCGCGACAGGCACCGGGAAAACATTCTCAATAGGTGCCGTTATTGAGAAAATTGGCAAACCTACCTTAGTTCTAGCGCACAACAAAACCTTAGCAGCGCAGCTATGTAATGAATTGCGGGAGTTCTTTCCCCACAACGCAGTAGAATACTTCATCAGCTACTACGACTACTACCAGCCAGAAGCTTATATTCCCGTCACCGATACATATATAGAAAAGACCGCAGCAATTAACGATGAAATAGATATGCTGCGGCACTCAGCGACGCGATCGCTCTTTGAACGTCGCGATGTTATCGTCGTAGCATCCATCAGTTGCATCTACGGTTTAGGCATTCCCTCGGAATACCTAAAAGCAGCTATCCCCCTGCGGATGGGAACCGAAGTCAATCAACGCCAGATTCTAAGGGACTTAGCATCTGTGCAATATTCCCGTAACGATTTAGAAATCGGGCGGGGGCGTTTCCGGGTACGTGGCGACGTTCTAGAAATTGGTCCCGCCTACGAAGACAGAATTATCCGTGTGGAATTCTTTGGCGATGAAATAGATGCAATTCGCTACGTCGATCCAGTTACTGGGGAAATTCTCCAGAGTATGGATGCTGTAAACGTCTATCCAGCGCGTCACTTTGTCACCCCGGACGAGCGCCTAGAGGAAGCTTGCAATGCTATTGAGCAAGAATTAAAACAACGATTAGAAGAATTAGAGAAAGCTGGGAAACTCCTAGAAGCGCAGCGACTGGATCAGCGTACCCGCTATGACTTGGAAATGTTGCGGGAAGTGGGATACTGCAACGGCGTCGAGAACTATTCTCGCCACTTAGCAGGGCGTCTTGCTGGCGAACCCCCAGAATGCTTGATCGATTACTTCCCCAAAGATTGGCTGCTGGTTGTAGATGAATCTCACGTTTCCGTGCCGCAAATTCGGGGAATGTACAATGGCGATCAAGCTCGGAAAAAAGTGTTAATTGAGCATGGTTTTCGCTTACCCAGTGCCGCAGATAACCGACCATTAAAGGCGGAGGAGTTCTGGGAGAAGGTGAATCAGTGTATTTTTGTTTCTGCTACTCCCGGAGACTGGGAGATCGAACAGTCGGAAGGGCGAGTTGTTGAACAGGTCATTCGTCCTACTGGGGTTGTCGATCCAGAAATCTTTGTGCGTCCTACAGAAGGGCAAGTTGATGACCTTTTGGGTGAAATTAAAGATCGGGTTGAGCGACACGAACGGGTGTTGATAACAACTTTAACTAAGCGCATGGCGGAAGACCTGACGGAGTATCTGCAAGAACGGGGAATTAAGGTGCGGTATCTGCACTCGGAAATTCAATCGATTCAGCGGATTGAGATTCTCCAGGACTTGCGCGAGGGTGAGTTTGATGTGTTGATTGGGGTTAACTTGCTGCGGGAAGGGTTGGACTTACCGGAAGTTTCCCTAGTGGCGATTTTGGATGCGGATAAAGAGGGGTTTTTGAGAGCAGCGCGATCGCTTATTCAAACTATCGGTCGTGCGGCGCGTCACGTTCGAGGACAAGCTATCCTCTATGCAGATAACCTTACGGATAGCATGATTAAAGCTATAGACGAAACCGATCGCCGCCGTGGTATTCAGATAGCATATAACCGGATGCACGGAATTACACCCCAACCGATTATGAAAAAATCGGGTAACTCGATTTTGGCTTTCTTAGATGTCTCGCGACGACTGAATGCCCAGCAGTTAGAAACAATTTACGAACAAGCGGATGACCTTTCTTTAGAGCAGATTCCAGAGTTAATAAGCCAGTTGGAAGCGCAGATGAAGGAGGCTGCGAAGAAGTTGGAGTTTGAGGAAGCGGCAAAGTTGCGCGATCGGATTAAGCATCTACGCGACAAATTGCTTGGTCATTAAGCAACACCCTCTAATGCGGTTTTGATGCGTCTCTACATCAAACGTATACTCTGAGGAGGCAATGCTAGAGTAATACTGATATAAGATACCCGACTTCTTGAAAAAGTCGGGTATCTTGTTGCTAATTTACCTATAACAACACGGGAGCGTGAAAGCCCCCGCGATTTATCCGGGGGAGGAAATGCGACAGGACAAATTTCTTTGCCGTTAACCTCTATCTTTAGGCAGATTAACGTAATTTTTTATTGTGACAATATTATAACCAACAGGTAAGGTAATGAACCTGTATAAAAACTTAATACCTTATCTTTATTGATTCATGAGTCAGCAGAACTTTTGGGAATCACTTACTGAGTCAGCAGCAAATTTAGGAAAAACAATTACTGATTCAGCCTCACAAGCTACCCAAGCCGTAACAGAAACCGCAGCTAAAGTTGGGGAAACCGTTGGCAATGCTACAGTGCAAGCAAGTAAAGCTGTAGCCAAAACAGCAATAAATGCGGGAAGTGCTGCTAACAAAGCCATCCGAGATTGGGTCTGTTTTTCCGAAGATGATTCCTTGGCTTTTTATGGAGCGCTTTTCGCTGTTGCGGCAGCAGATGGCTCAATTGATGCCGAAGAGTTGAATCTTATTTTAAGTAGCCCAGACATAAGTAAGATGTCTCAATCGGCTAGACAGCAAATACAAAGTTACTCTGTTTCTCCACCTAATCTGGAAGATTGTCTCAAAAAATTATCTCAAGCGGATGAAAAGCTACGATTTGGTTTAATGTTCTATATTTTTAATATTATTTGGGTAGATAAACTTCTTGATTTGGGAGAAGAGAAGGCTATTGAATTAGCCCAAAAAGAACTTGGAATCGCCACAGTACAAGTCCAAGCGATAGACGCATTTGTTCAAGAAATGGGAAAAATTCGCGAACGCGGGTTAAATGATGACTATGCAATTAATTCCATAAAAGGAGCGACTGCAAGGCTTAAAAAAGTAGGTGTTCCCATTGAATCGTTTTCTACATCAGAAGAGGGAGCCGATCTCTATAACGTTTCAATGACCTACTCTGATGAGATTTTCCGGGAAAGATTAGGAGGCTTGGCATCACAAGCCGGGAAGACAGTAGTTGAAAACGCATTAACTCTTTTCTATATTGCCCAAGATCCAAAAGTTCCAGCCAAAGAAAAATTGCTTATCGGTGGAGCATTAGCTTACTTAATACTACCAATAGACGCAGTTCCAGACTTTCTCCCGGCTGTAGGATTTGGAGATGACTTAGCTGTATTAACAGCGGCAGCAGCTAGAGTTGCCATGTGTATCAATATCGATGAAGCTAAAGAATCGGCTAAACAGAAAATGAAAGAATGGTTTGGCGATAGCATTTAAAGAAGTAGACGATATTTTATTTACATTGACAAAGTAAATGAAATATCGTTTAAAAGCTAAATATTTTTTGAATAGATTGGGAGATAACATCACATGGCTTACGTTCATGAAATCAAGTTTTTTAGGGAAGATAACGAAGTGTATGCAGCTTTGTATGATAATCCACCATTTTTTTGCAACGAGTTCTGGATTAAAAATATTACGCTCAAAGAATTAGGTATCCAAAGCCTACCTGAAAATGTCCAATTTGAGAAAAAATATAAAGTTAAAGATTTGGGAATTAATCCCTTTTACGCTTCTAAGCCGATGTTTGATTTTCTTGATAAAGTAGCTGAAACAGCTTGGAAAGAGGGGACAAAATTAGCGATCGGAACTTTTTTGCTTAAGTAAATAAAGTCACCAGTCCGTAGACACTGGGAGATGAGGATGTGCGGTCTGTGCAAGGCACACGCTGCGCCTTTGATAGCCTGCCGCGCATTCCCTTAATACTTCGCTACAACTGAAAAATCTAACGCGCCCTACATAAATAATAATTTGATGCAGCTATGTAACTATATAACTAATTGACTGTCATTGGTTTTAATATTACAAATATAATCTTAAAATATTCCTGTTTATTTAGGTATTATTTATGCTAGACCTCTGGTACAAAAATGCTGTATTATACTGCATTGATGTCGAAACCTATATGGACGGCAATGGCGATGGTATAGGTGACATTGAGGGACTAACTCAGCGACTAGACTATATTGCTGGGTTGGGAATAACCTGCATTTGGCTAATGCCGTTCTACCCTACTCCCAACAAGGACAACGGGTATGACGTGATGGATTACTACAACGTTGACCCACGTTTAGGAACGCTTGGTGATTTTGTTGAATTTACCCTTCAAGCAAAAGAACGAGGTATCCGCGTCATCGTTGACTTGGTTATCAACCACACCTCCGATCAGCATCCTTGGTTTAAAGCGGCTTGCAAGGATGAGAATTCCAAGTACCGAAATTACTATGTGTGGTCAAAAGAGAAACCTGAAGGCGCAGAAGAAGGAATTGTCTTTCCTGGTTTCCAGACAAGTACCTGGACTTATAACGAAGAGGCGGGAGCTTATTATTTTCATCGATTTTATGACCACCAAGCCGACTTAAATATTACTAACCCCCAGGTACGTGAAGAAATTCAGAAAGTGATGGGTTTCTGGTTAGCGCTGGGAGTTTCCGGTTTCCGGATTGATGCGGCTCCGTTCTTAATTGAAGTCGGGGAGAATAAAGGCTCGCTGAATGTCGAAAGTCATTACTTCTACTTAAAGGAAATCCGTAACTTTCTCTCGTGGCGACGTGGCGACGCGATTTTGCTAGCAGAGGCAAATGTCTCCTTAGAGGAACTACCGCAATACTTCGGAGACGGAGACATTATGCAAATGCTCTTCAACTTCATTGTTAATCAGCATCTATTCCTTGCCTTCGCTCAAGAAAAGGCTACCCCGATTGTTGAAGCGTTGAAAGCAGTACCGAGTATTCCTAAAATTGGTCAGTGGGCGAACTTTATCCGTAACCATGACGAATTGACCCTTGATAAACTCTCTGACGCCAAGCAGGAAGAAGTTGCTGCTAAGTTTGCACCAGATAAAGAGCAGATGTGGATTTTTGACCGGGGTATCCGCCGTCGCTTCGCCCCGATGGTTGACGGCGACCCGCGTCGCCTGCGACTTGCTTACAGCTTAATGTTTACCTTGCCAGGTACACCTGTCATTAATTATGGAGAGGAACTTGGCATGGGGGAGAATTTATCTCTGAAAGAACGTAATTCGGTTCGCACGCCGATGCAGTGGTCTAGCGAAACGAATGGAGGCTTCTCAGCCGCATCCCCGGATCAATTGGTGCTTCCTGTCATCACAGAAGGAAAATTCGGCTACAAGTCCTTGAATGTTATTGATGAGCGTCGCGACCCCGAATCGCTTCTGAACTGGATGGAACGCGCCATCCGTATGCGTAAGGAATGCCCAGAATTTGGCTGGGGGACATGGGAGATAATTGATACAGGTAATCCTTGTGTTTTGGCACATCGTTGTGAGTGGCAGGGTGGAGTTGTTATTGCTGTTCACAACTTGGCAAAAGAGCCTTGTAGCGTGACCCTGAAGCTACAAGATAAGGATGGAAAACGCTGGATTGACTTACTTGGTGACCGACCCTACCATGCGATCGAGGACATTTCCCAGGATGTTCAACTTGAGGGCTATGGCTACCGTTGGTTCCGTATCGGCGGACACCACCTGTAGTTAGCTAACGGGCATAAAAATTTTATTGTGGTTGGCAAAAGGGAAACCTGCGTGAATATTGCTTTCCTGTATCTTACAAATCCGCATTTAAAGAATAACAGCTCTTCCCTTCTGCCCTCTTGGTCAACTTGTGGCAAAGGTTGAAAGCACCTTTTCTCCGAAAGTTTCTATGAACGCTTGCTGCTCTCGGTTAACGTTGTGCAGGATAAGTTCGCTAAATCCCAAGTCAATATCTTTCTGTAACCATTCGATGTGTTGTTGTGGTTCTGCTGAGATACGCACGTATTGATCCATATCTTCTGGTTTGACGAATTCTGCTAGGGCATCAAATTGCTTAGGATGTCGCAAATCTGCTAAAACCATACTTGGGAAGATATTTGTGCGCCATTGATCGAACGCTCCTGCTCTTGCTGTCGCCTCATCCTTTGCATAGGAAAGTTGAATTTTTAAGTACATCGGTTTACCTTCTCCGCCACCACGGCGGAAGGCATCCACCACTTCCCGAAGTTTTTCATAAGGCTGGGAGATCGTAATTAGTCCATCTGCCCATCCTGCCACCCACTCCGCTGTTTTAGGGGTGATAGCTGCGCCGATAATTAAGGGGGGAACTTCAGGACGGGTGTAGAGCTTGGCTTCTTCCACCTGCACTAGACCGTAATGGGTGACAGTCTCTCCTGCCCATAGAGCGCGGATTACTTCAACGCACTCCTGCAAGCGGGCATTTCGCTCGGCTTTAGCAGGCCAGCCTTCTCCGGTAATTAGCTCGTTGAGTGCCTGACCGCTCCCTAATGCTACCCAGAAGCGACGTGGGAACATCTCTCCTAGTGTGGCAGCAGCTTGGGCGATGATCGCTGGATGGTATCGCTGACCGGGAGCGCAGACAACCCCGAACGGTAGGTTAGTGGCTTGCATGGCTGCACCTAACCAAGACCAAGCGAAACCGCTTTCTCCTTGACGTTCGCTCCAAGGGTAGAAGTGGTCGGAAGATAGGGCGGCAGTAAATCCAGCTTTTTCAGCTGCCTGAACGTATTCCAAAAGGGCGCTGGGTTTGAACTGCTCGTGGGATGCGTGATATCCAAACTTTACCATGACAATTCCTGTTTGATATTAAAACTGCTAATCGTTGCTGGCATAGGCAATGGTGCTGAGCAAGGCATTCTCAGCTTGGCGAGAGTCGAGACGGGTATGCTGTACAACGATCGGCACGTCGGATTCAATCACGCTGGCAAAGTCGGTATCGTGAGGAATCGGTTCAGGATCGGTTAAATTATTAAAGCGTATATGCTTTGTGCGTTGTGCTGGCACGGTGACTTTGTAAGGGCCAACAGGTTCTTTATCGCTATAAAAAATTGTGATTTCAATGTGTGCATCTTCCTCGGCAGCATTGAGTATGCAAACAGTTTCGTGGCTGGTGAACTGAGGTTCTGGGCCATTACTGTAGGCGGGAATATAGCCTTCTGCGATCGCCCAGCGTGTACGTCCAATCGGTTTAGTCATCAAACATATCCTTGTAACTGAGTTTTGTCACCTGCTAGAAAAGTCTAGAAGACGATCACAACAAACGTATACCTAATGCAAAGCCGCCTGCAAATTAATAAGCAACCGGATGAAAGTTTTTATCTCTTTTGAGCATTTTAAACAAACGTCAGTAAAAATTGACAACAATTGAGCGATTCATCCTAAAGGAATAGTTAAGCAACAGATGCAAACGATTTGATACTACAACCACACATGACGTTGGATCGGTTTTCCTCCCATATATTACCCATCCGCCCATTTATCGATTTAGCGAAGATCTAATTACAGTTAGATTTTGCAAGGTGAAATATGTTTCCATTTTGGGATAGCGCCTGCCACAGTGGAGAGCCGATTTCTCGCAGAAGCCGTCTGGAGCGCAAACTCAGGTTTCTTCAATTGATGCGAGACGATCTAGAAACTCGATTGGCTGGTGTCAATGCTGCTATAAGCAAGATTGAAGAGCAATTGAGCGAAGAAAACGCTGCCTAAGCGTGTGCTTACAGAGTAAGGTCTAGTGAGGAGCTACTGTAACAGCCGATCTTCCCGCTAAGTTGAAAGGTTGTTACAGTAGCTCTTCTGCCCAGGGATAGAGAAGAAATGGTCTTTAACAGTCTGCAAAACCTGGAAATTGAAGTAGCCTCAAGCCTGCTGCGGTTGTTGGTGTTGTTGGCTTTAACACTAGCGATCGCTTTTTTCGTAGCTTCTGAACTTTCCCTAGTATCGGCAAAGCGCGAACTTATCTACCGACTGACTCACCAAGCCTCTTCTCCAAAGCAAGCTAAAGCCGCCGAGCTTGTCTTGCACGCTCAAGATAACCTACAGCATTATTTGTCAGTAACACAGACAGGGACGACCGCAGGAAGCCTGCTTCTGGGTTGGTTAGGGGAGGGCGCAACCGTACACTGGATCGAGCCGTGGATTAATTGGTTGCCTATAGGCTCTTTACCAGCTATAGTCACAGCGCATTCAATTGCTGCGGTAGTGGCATTCTTATTAGTTACCTATGTTGAGATTGTTTTAGGAGAATTAATCCCAAAAGTCCTGGCAACCAACGCCCCCGAACGCACTGCATTGTTGCTAATTCGTCCTCTAAAGTTTTGCTCAATGCTTTTCTGGCCTTTGCTTGTGATTCTCAATGCTAGCGTGCGATCGCTCACTGGTGGCATTAGCCGTCAAAAGTATCAACTAGAGTCGCCCTCCTCCAGCACTCCTATCCTCCAAACCGATCCGCATACAGTAACCGTTTCTGGGGTTTTAGAGCTAAATACGGTGAATGAATTGCTGGGATTAACCCTACCGCATAGCTCAGCCTACCGAACTTTAGCCGGATTTATGATTCATCACAAAGGGCGGCTACCTACTCAGGGAGAGCGCCTGGTGTGGGGTGAGTTGGAACTAGAGGCTGCAAGTGTAGTAGGCGATCGCTTAGAAACTCTGCTGCTGCGCCAGGTGACTCGTCCTCTGTTCGCTCCTCAAGCCAAAGCAGAGCCATCTTACACAGTAAATTAAAAACTTTCCAAAATCTTGTTTGCAGCTTCCACCAAACTGTCTGCAACTACATCCGGCTGTGGGTAAATTGAGAGGTAATCCTTCTCTTCCTGGGTAATAAAAGCAGTCTTCAATCCAGCACGAGCAGCACCAGCGATATCCCAAGCGTGGACAGCAACCATCCAGACATCTTCTGAGCCATCCTGATTTACTAGAGTGTAAACATCAGGATGCGGCTTCGTCTTTTGAACAGCATCACAGGAAAAGATACTCTCAAAATATTTGCTAGCACCAGCATTTTCTATCAGCTTGCGCGTAGACTCTTGGCTACCGTTAGAAAGAGCAACTAACTTCAAGCCCGACTCAGCTAAAATGCGAAAAGACTCCAAAGCGTCCGGCTGTGGCTCTAATTCACTGAAAGATTTGACCACATCTGACAACTGCACTGAGTCCGCCTCAACATTTAGCATCTTCAGAGTTCGGGGTAATTCTGCTTCTAGCACTTCCTTGAGCGGTCGATAACCGCCTGCATGGGAAAAAGCAAAGGCATCACGCAGCGTCTGCGCGAACCAAAGTTGCAGAGCATGAGGGGGAGCGCCCAACTCCACTAACTTCTGACGAGGCTTTTCCAAACTGAAACAAGTCCCAATAATATCAAACGCTACGGTAACTCTTGTTTTCATTAAGAACCTATCCGAAAAGTGGTATAGAGAGGTTTTTAACCACAGATGAACACAGATGAACACAGATAGGAGTGGGTATTTAGCCACTGAAACGGATTTTTCGGATAGGCTCTAAGTAGACCTCTTGCAGACATACATAAAATCTTGCTCTTAATCTGCGTTAAGAAAGCGTCAATCTGCTTGCATCTGCATTCTAAAGAACCAAAATTAGGACTTTTGCAAGCAGCCTATTTATGCAGCATCAGGATTAAGGTCAATCATCTCTCTAGTCGTATAAGTTCCAATCGGACTCCAAATTACATACGGGAGAAGCAACAAAGCAGCCGTTTGAGAAATAGGCCATACAAATAAAGTCAGCAGCGCTCCTATAATTGCACCACTTCCCCCTAGTATTGTGCCGAGGATGAGGCTTTTTGTTCTTAAAGTCACAGGAATATATGCGACTGTAATAATTTCTACGAGCAAATAAGTCCCCATTAGCAGCCAAGTCTTGAGACTTCCTGGATCGCTTTCCCAAGTTAAAACTGCGGAAATAGCTCCGCAAGTAAAAATGATAGTCCAGATAAATGGGATAGCAGGCTCAAAAAATAGCCAGTTAGGTCTATCTAATCGTTTTGCCCAAGTTAGATCGCGGCGTGGTTTAATGAAAAAAGTTCCTAACGCCACCAAAAAGGTTACGCTTCCAATTACTAGACCAGAGTAAATCATTTCCTTACCTCTCGCTGTCGCTACACCTGCATCAATCGATTTTGGATTTTTCTCAGATATTCCACCTTACTCACCATTACAATGCAAAGGTGCGTTACACTGCGTTAACGCACCCTACAAAAGCTTGGTGCAAGATCTCAGTTTTGTTAACCAATACGTGAACTGCCACGATTAAATGGTGGCAATTTAAACAATGGCTTTAATCCGCCTTAAGTGTGAAACAGGGGTGTTGCTTGGGTAAAAATATTCCTACAGACAATGCAAAATAACTTTTAAAAACTCACCTTGTACAACTGAAACAACTCTCCCGGAAGTCGCTTCATTATCTTGGCTCCGCTGGCTTGAATTGTTTTTTCCCAAACCTGGAGAGGTTCTAAAAATACTTCAGCGCCTAGATAAGTTTCCAAAACCGCCCAATCTTCTGATTGAGGATTTTCTGGGTTGAGAACGTCAAAAACAAATACACCTCCCGGTTTCAACACTCGCTTTACCTCAGCCATAACGCCACTCCAGTAATCAAGCGGGTAATAGCAACTCCATCCGGTAGCGATCGCCATATCAAAAAAATCACTCTCGTACTTCAACTGCTTCGCCGAACCCAACTCCACACCCTTAAACAGCTTCGAGTTTAGCTGAGAACCACGAGAATTGAGCGCCTCCCGCGCCACAGTACTAATTTCCTGACCATAAAATAATGCTTCCCAATCCCTCCACGGATAGATTAAAAAGCTGACACCACAGCCTATATCTAAACACCGCTGATTCTTTTGAGGTTTTTGTATTTCCCAAAAAGGAGAAGCAATCTTTGTAGTCAGCGTCCCTGCCACCCACTCTCGGAAAATTGGCATCGCCTCAACTTCCGGAGGCAGTTCAAAGGCATCACCTTTATACTGTCGGTTAAAGCAAGAGGCTATCTGTGCCTCATCTTTAGTTAAGTTTTGTGATGCGTAGTCATCGGCACCGTTACTCTTTTTTTGCAACTTTCCTATCACCGTAGAGACAGTATTTTTAACAATAAGCGAGTATTACGATCGATCCTGGCATTTTGCTACTTTACCATAGGATTTTTCTTATTGGCACTGTCTTTAGACATAAACTCCGCCTTTCCTTTCAAGAGTAATAATACTCAAAACCTAGTCTTAGCTATTATGTAGGTTAGCGCCTGCGTGTGCTAACCATGATTGTATAGCGGAGTGTCGCGCTCGTGCGATCGCACTCAACCAGATTATTTTCATAAATGTTATTTTGTAGCTTTACGATCAAATTTTATCTAACATTAGGATAAAACCATGAAAACATTTAAAATAAAAAAAATAAGCAGGCTATTAACAGCGGGTATTCTTACTATCTCGATGTGTTTATTGTTTTTATGGTTAATACCAGCATTTTCAACACTCAGACAATCGCCAAACCTTGCTCTTTACAATGAAGTTTGGCAAACCGTCAATAATAACTTTTATGATCCTAACTTTAACGGTGTTGACTGGAAAGCCATGCGAACCAAGTATGAGCAGCCAGCAGAGCAAGCAAAATCTATAGATGAACTATCCGTAGTCATCAATCAAATGCTTGCTGAATTAAAAACTTCTCATACCCACTTTTACAATAAATCAGAACCCGCTTATTATCAGCTTTTAGGCATTTTCAAATCAGATTATCTGTGGAAGCAATTAAGAAAATTCTTTCCCGATGGCAACCTAGTATACACAGATATTGGAGCTTTCACAAAAGAAATTAATGGTCAAACTTTTATTAGCGCCATCCTAGACGGTAGCCCAGCCGAAAAAGCTGGACTTCAAACCGGAGATCGATTGCTAACAGTTGATGGTAAGCCGTTCAAGCCGATTCAATCTTTTATAGATAAGGCAGATAAAGAAGTTAAGCTGGCAATTCAAAGGACTCCAGACCTGAATCAAAATCAAACTATTACAGTAGTTCCTAAGAAGTTAGATCCAACAACGATTTTCTTAGAAGCAATGCAGGCGAGTACCGAAATTATAAACCGGGATAATCAGAAAATCGGTTACATTCATATCTGGTCTTATGCTGGCGACCAGTACCAACAGCAGCTTGTGCGAGAGATTACTTATGGCAAACTCAGAAATGCAGATGCTTTAATCCTCGACTTGAGGGATGGCTGGGGAGGAGCCATTCCTAGCTATCTCAATATCTTTACAGGCAAAATTCCTAGACTAACTCAAATACTGCGTGATGGCAAAAAAACTAATGTTGATTATCAATGGAAAAAACCTGTAGTTATGTTAGTAAATCAAGGGTCAAGAAGTGGTAAAGAAATTCTAGCTTATGGTTTTAAGCGATATAAAATTGGATCTGTGATTGGCACGAAAACACCAGGGGCAGTTGTTGGCGGTAGCCCCTTTTTGCTAAAAGATGGTAATCTACTTTATCTAGCGGTTGCTAATGTTTTTGTGGATGGAGAACGGCTAGAAGGTAAGGGAGTTACACCAGATATTGAAGTTCCGTTTACGTTAGAGTACGCTCAAGGAGCCGATCCTCAAAAAGAAAAGGCGATCGCGGTTTTGATGGAAGCTTTGAAGAAGAAGTCAGAAGTCAGGAGTCAGGAGTCAGAATTAATCAGTGGGGGATTGGAACTCACCACAAAAAGTGTTGACCTTTAATAAACGCAGATGTTCTTTCACCGAAATGATGCTTTTCCGGATATTTTATAAGGAGGTATGGTGTTTTCAGGGCTAAAAAAAATCAGCTCTCGCCAACGAAAAATTGTGCAGGTGGTTCTTCGCCACGGTTGGGGCTATATGAGAGGGCTTCTCCTGGGAGGGAAACCTGAAGAACCATCACTGCCACCACCTAAAGTGTTAAGCAATATTTTGGTGGATTTAGGCCCTGTCTACATTAAGCTTGGGCAACTACTCAGCACTCGACCGGATTTATTACCACCTCGGTATATTGAAGCACTGACAACGCTACAAGCTGAAGTTCCCTCAGTTCCTTGGGAGGCTGTGGAAGCTGTCATTCGCCAACAGCTTCCACAACCTTTAGAAGAAATTTTTTCAGTTATTAATCCCCAACCAGTTGCTGCAGGTTCTATTGCTCAAACCCATCGCGCCACGCGAGTTGATGGGCGCGAGGTTGCCCTAAAAATTCAACGTCCTGGTATTGATAAAACAATTGAGCAAGATATTAAGTTGCTTCGTGGCTTGGCACGGTTAGTTAATCGCACTGAGTTTGGTCGGTATTACAATCTAATTTCTGTGGTTGAGGAATTTGCAGCAACGCTCCGGGCTGAATTAAAATTTACCCAAGAAGCCAGCTATGCAGATT
>Ga0196964_10000986_pt1 | contig 15301 bp, 3 predicted proteins | sample S1_10metaG_FD_148615 | JGI IMG/M metagenome (GOLD analysis project Ga0196964, IMG submission 148615) | Soil microbial communities from Anza Borrego desert, Southern California, United States - S1_10 | ecosystem: Environmental > Terrestrial > Soil > Desert | place: USA: California | collected...
CTATGTATTTATTGCGAAAAATTGAATTTTATACCAAAAAAGATTACTATTTACCTGGAACAACCACATTAAATCCTTCAAGAGTACCTATTAGAGTCGCGCATTTTGTATACGACTATTCGCTTTGTTCTGGAATTCCTAATTTTAGTGCATCTGTAGTTGGTGCAAGCGCCACTGAAACAGGAACAGGTAAATTAACCCTAAAGAAAGTTTATTTTACTTATAGAAATTCAAATAAAGCTAGATTGAGCCCGTATGAGTTCACCTATGACTATGGAACGAGTACAACTAATTATGCTTACAATCCAAAAGCGTACGACCGATGGGGAAATTATAAGGCAAGTACAGGCAATTGCGGTGCACCAACCGATCCTTTAACAGCAGCTGAATTTTCCTACGTAAAGCAGGATCAAACTACTGCGAACAATTATACTGTCGCTTGGAATCTTACGCAAATTATTCTACCATCAGGAGGTAAAATAAATATCGAATACGAAAGTGATGATTACGCATATGTTCAGGATAAAAGAGCAATGCAGATGTTCAAGGTTGTTGGTTGGGGAGATTTAAGTCCTAGTTCTGTATCCACTTCCATTAGTGCGATGGCAGTTCCAAAGGACAACAAATACCTGTTTTTTGAATTACAACCAGGTATTACCGACATCAATAAATACATTGAAGGAGTTGATAAAGTTTATTTTAAATGCTTAATGAATGTATTAAACACATCTACTGCATATGATTATGTTTTCGGATATGCGGAGCTTGATCCTGCAAATTGTGGCACTGTAACATATAGCAGTACAACCTATGGATATATTAAATTGAAAGGGGTTAAGTTTGATGATCACGATGCTAGCGGTGGAAAACACCCAATTGTACGTGCTGCTGTTCAATTTTCAAGGCTCTACTTATCTCGGCAATTATATGGCGATCCAATGACATCTGAGGCCACGAGTTTTGGTGAGAGCTTAATAACTGAATTTTTTGAATCCGGTATAATAAAAAGCACTATTGAAAATCTTGTAGAACTAGTTCAAGGCCCTAATGATTTCGGGTACACGAAAGGAGCGGGCAAAAATGTAATGCTTGGTAAAAGTTGGATAAGATTGAATAACCCAAATAAGAAAAAATTAGGTGGGGGATGCAGAGTAAAAAAAATTCTTATGAATGATTCTTGGAATAACATGAGTTCCGGAAGTGCAAGTGAGTATGGCCAAGAGTATTTGTACACCCTTCCTGATGGAACTTCATCAGGGGTTGCATCTTATGAGCCTCAATTAGGTGGTGAAGAAAATCCATTTAAACAACCGGTGTCTTATGATATAAAAAACGCCTTGGCACCAGATACTAAAATGTATCAAGAGACTCCGTTCGGTGAATCTTTTTTCCCATCTCCATCTGTTGGCTATAGTATGGTTACTATTAAGGATATTGCCCGAACGGATGTTATGAAACATGCAAGGGGAAAAGTAGTTCACGAGTTTTATACAGCAAAAGATTTTCCAACAATTGTGAATAGAACTGATGTAGAAGCAATACCTGAGCAACAAGATCCCTTTTCTATTAGTTCTTTATTAAATGTCCGGACAAAAAGCTATCTTACAGCAACGCAAGGTTTCTCTATTGAAGTTAATGATATGCATGGTAAGCATAAAATGCAATCAATTTATGCCGAAGATCAAGTCACTCCTATTACAAGTGTTGAATATAAATATAAGTGTTCCGCATATGGAACGTCTTCATTCGTATTGAACAATAGCGTTACAGTAATATCTCCAAATGGCAGCCAGTCTACGGCAACCATTGGACAGTTTTTCGATATGGTTGCAGATATGCGTGAGGAAAGAAGTTTCGGAGAGTCAAGTAAAACTATGTTAAACCTTGATGTCTTTATGTTAGCTGTTGTTCCAGCTTTTGTGCCTGCATTATGGCCTAGCTTAACATCAGAGGAGAGCCAATTTAGAAGCGCAACAACCACAAAATTAATACAACGGTTTGGAATATTGGAGGAGACGATTGCCAAAGATTTAGGTTCCGTTGTATCAACTAAAATTCTCGCATATGATTCTGAAACGGGTGACGTTCTACTAACGCAAGCAACTACAGACTTCAATGACCCTATATACTCACTAAGTTATCCAGCGCATTGGTACTATGATAAAGGCTTAGGGCAAGCTTATAAGAATATAGGTCTTGCAATGAATAATATAAATTTCAGTGGAACCGGAGTTGCTACGATTACCAATGCTAATCTTTATTTTACGCCAGGGGATGAACTTAAATTAAGTAACGGTTTAAAAGCATGGATTGTGGAAGTAAATCCCAATTCGATTAAGGCCATGAAAAAAGACGGATCTGCTATATCCGGCTTGCTCAATATTAAGGTTATTCGTTCAGGAAGAAGAAATATGGCAAGCACGCCTGTTTCCAATATCACTACTCTTACAAATCCATTAACAAACTTCCAATCAAATATTTTCTCTAACGTCTTGGATGCCTCATCAATTGAATACAGTGATGATTGGAGAACATTTTGTGACTGTTTTGGCATTACGGACATTAATACAAGTGTTAATCCTTATGTGCTTGGAACAAAAGGAAATTGGCGAATGAAAAAAGCGTACACCTATCTAACCCCGCGTACACAAAGCAACTATAATAATAACACAAATATTAGAAAAGACGGTGTTTTTACATCCTTTACACCTTTCTATAAAATTGCTGGAGGCAAGTGGGAAATTGATGGCAAGAATTGGACTTTTGGTAAGCAATCAACCGAATTTAGCCCTTTTGGTCAATTATTAGAGAGCAATGATGCTTTAGGCAGGTACACTGCTGCAACTTATGGATACAGACAATCCTATGCGATTTCTACCGCTATCAATTCACGTTACAGAGATATTGGATATGATAATTTTGAAGATTATGGCTGGAGTCCTTGTGCTGACAACCACTTTAAATTCGTTGATTTTAGTGCTAATGTTGATGATACAAAGTCGCACTCAGGGAAAAAGAGCATGAAAGTTTCTTCTGGTACACCTGTTACAATGGATAAAACCTTGACTGTTTGTAATCCAGTAGCTGCGTGCAACATTAGCCTTACCACAATAAACTATTCTTCATTAAATAAAGATGTTTATACCATACACAACGGCACTGGGCCCTACAATATATCTTATAATGTAATATATGGAACTCCTGAAGTTAATCTTTCAGTTAACGAGTTTTCTTTGATCGGAACTTCCTATAAAGTAGAAATTATAATAACTGACAATAAAGGGTGCAAACTTACACAGATGATTACAAAACCTTAAAAGATGAAAAACACTAAACTGACTATTATTGCGTGTTTTTTCTTTGCCTGTTCATTAAAAACATACGCCCAAGACTATTTAAGAGGTCATTTCGGATATTTTACAAGTGAACTTTCATATGGAACTAATATAAGCCATGAACATCCAGACACTATGGCTTTTGCTTTGGAATTAACTATAGATAGTTTGCAATTACTCGACTCGATTACCATTACGCTATCTGACTCAATGCTTACTACAAATTTTCATAGAAATGTCGGAGTTGTTCCAAACGCAGATACTAGCCGTTATTTGGATATTATATCTCCAACATTACAGGTGCCAATTGACAGACCTCATATTTTTAGAGTCACCTTACCGGCTATTGTAGTTCCTTCTATGCAGTTCGTAGCTGTACGATTTAAATTAAAAACAGGAGCTTGGGTCAATGTATTAAATAAAAATTTACAATAAAAACTATGAAGGTTCTATTTCATATTACTGTTTTCATTTTAATGCTAACAGTTCCGCATTATGTAATACCGCAAACAGGCGCAGGTTATCCCGAGTGGCCGTTAATTTTACGACATTCCAATAATGGTCTTTCTAATCAAGTCCAAAACCAAATGTTGGATTTTAAGCCTTCATTTATGGTTTCTCCTCCATCAGGGTCGACTAATGCGGTAATTACTGGGCAAAGTTCTTCTGACTATGGCCCATCGGCAGCGGCATATAATAACTGTGGTGAAATGGTGTTTTACCTTAATCATACAGGAACTTTTCTTCCAACTACAGGTGCTGGATTAAAAATAGTTTCTCCTTCAGGAACAGAAATAACAAGTTCTGCTAATCGAATGGATTGCTCTCCAATGGACAATGAAGTTCAAATACTACTGATGAGTGGATATACTGATAGATGGATGATTATTTACAATCGGAATTTTGACCCTGCATCGGGAACATTTACAAATGCAAAAACACGCTATTTACAGGTTCTTTATTCAATAGTTACATATGATGGAACAACGCTCACTTACATAAGTAAAGATGTGGCTCTAAATGGGGTTGCAACGACATATCATGATTATGCTAAAGCCTTATCAATAGAATACAATGTTCCTGTTGAAGGCGGAACAGAGGCCAGAAGATATTTATATTTAAAAAGAGCTTCCACACGTACAATTCAAGATCCAGCTCTTGCATCTGATATTTACATAGAACAATTTACCATTACACCGAATGGAATTCTAATGACCACCGGTAGCAATCCCAGGATTTTATTTTATACTGTTTCCAAAGGATTCTCGGCAGTCGAAGATTTTGGAGCGCCTATTGAGCTAAATGAAACCAATGGTGAAATAAGACTTGCAACAATGATGTGTTATAATGGTACTGCTGGAAATACATCCTCTGTTGGAAGCAGGTTTTTATATTCAAAATATACTAATCACGAAGATTTTAATTCAATCACTGCTGAAATTGTTCAATGTGCAGATTTAGCATTGATCCCATCAGACAATACCAGTGACACATGGAATTTAAACTATCATACTGCTGGATGGGGAGGGACATATCGACAGCCGAAAAGTTTTATAAGTGGCTTTTTGATTTTACAAACATATCTAAGCAATTTTCATCGTGGCTTATATCATATTGAATTTAGTCCTAATGGACGATTTTTGTATGTCACTGGAGGTGGATACTCCGTGGCTAATACAAGCTTTATGACTTACCTGGGCCAGGTTGATTTAAGTCAAAAAGTACTTGTAGGGTCGCCATTAACAAATCAATATACACTTCGTCTAAAAGTTCAGGAAGTAAGTGGCTTTGCTCTTGGCTCCAATAATTATAAATACTATGGTAGAGGGGCATCATATACCAATATTACTGATGCTGCTTATATAAATTTTAAAGGGATTAACGTTACTGAAAAGGCTCCTAATTCAAAATTATACTTTACAAAACTAAATTCGCGCGAATTATTTTGTATTAATGACCCTGATCAGGTGTTCACGAATATAGATTTTATACCCCTGAACGTTTTGAATGGTTATTCAAATAATCTTACAATTTTATCAGACCCCACTTATACTACAAACAATACAATAGCCGGAATGTTACCTGATGCCTGCGATCAAAATAACTATACGACTTTATTGGCTGGATGTGAAGCTGTGATTCCTTGTGCTAACTGTATAGGATCTTTTGCCCCAGAAGCGAACGGTACAACTCCATACATTCTTTCTACTTGGGTTCATGACCCCAATTATTCCCCCACAATGACAACTTTTACTGATCCGCAAGTTTACATTGCTTTTACATCTTCAACAGGTACTATAACAACAATTGGTCCATTTGTAGGTAGCGGTAAAATTATAGACGGCTGGCAAAAATTAGAAACACAGTTCACGGTGCCTGCGGGTTCGGTAAACATTCAAATAAAATTGCAATGCGCAAGCGGAGATTGCAATTTTGACGATATAAGAATAAATCCTTTTAATGGGAGTATGCGAACTTATGTCTACGATCCTGTAACTCTTTTATTAGTTGCTCAACAGGATGAAAGAAATTACACTACTTACTATGAATACGATGAAGAGGGTACCTTAACGAGGGTAAAAAAAGAAACCGAAAAAGGCATATTAACGATACAAGAAACTAAAGCTGCAAAGAAGAAACATTAATTTATGATGAGAATAGGCGCTGTTTTATATATCATATTTTTTTTAACTGGCTTCAATTTACCGGATGATAACTGGATTACTATTGACATGCAGGAATATGATAAGATTATCACTAAAGCAGAAAGCTTTTTTAAAAATAATTCTTACGCAATGACCTATAAAATGCAATCATTTAAATCTCATGCCGAAAATGTACCTCATGACACCCAGACTGGCAAAACAATAATTTCCGGAAAGAATTATTATTCGAATTTTCTTGGAATTAAGACCGTTCAAAATAAATCATACAAGCTCTTAATTGATTCAATAGAAAAATCAATTTTGATTACAAATCCTATTGATCAATCTGAGTACAAACCATTGATAGAGAATTACAAGATTTTCAAAACAAATTTTTCAAGTATAAAAAAACTTAATACGATAACAGGAAGCAAAATCGAAATGCTCTTTAAAGAAAAACTCAAAATCAAAAAAATTATTCTTGAATTGGACAAAGATGGATTGATTACCAAAACAGTAAGCTTTTTAAATATAAGTGTAAGTGACAATCCTATGAATAAAAACGCTGTTAAATCTAAACCAAGAATTGAAACAAGTTTTTTCAACTACAAAAAGAACGAAAAATATGATTATAAGACATATTTCGATGAATCAAAATATATATCAATTAAAAACGGAAAAGTAACTCCAACTGAAAAGTTTAAAAATTTTAGAATTAACGACACTCGAATAAAGCGATAATTTATGCAAAAAAGTAGCTTGTTTAAATCTATAATAAGTTCTTCAAGGATTTTAATTCTTGCATTTGTCTTATTAATAAGCCAAAATGTTTTTGGCGGTTGGGTAAACACTGCACCTGAAAGAATGGCAGCAGTTTATAATCCTGCAAACCCAACAGTGCCAAGTTCAAAAGTTACTGTTAGCACAGGAACTGCTAACAAAACAATTTCCAATTTACCTCCAGGTGGTACATTCAACGATATTGAAATTTCAAATAAGATTGAATTTGGTATTGATGTACATTATCCACAGTATCTAACTACTGCAACAAGTTGCACAATTACGCTTACAATTGACAAATATGACGCGCTTGGAACAACAATATTATCTACAGAAACGGGAAAAACACTGAGTATAACATATGACCCTACGGCTAGTACAGCTAAGCAAGATAAGGCTGTTTATGTTTTTAGCGGTTATTACAAATTTAAAGTAACTATTACAGGAATTACAGTTAATAGTGCACCAGTAAACGATCTGCCTTTTAATATGTATGTCGATATGTTCCTGGATATAAATCGGGTTAACGATTTTACCGCAACTGCTAGCACTCCTCCTTCATTAACGGTTTCCACAATTGATCTTGATGCTAATTTAATACCGGATGAATTAAGTATTAATTGGCCTACAGTAACTGGCGCAGAAGAATATCAATTGGAATGGACATTCGTAAATAATTACGGAATAACTACTGCAACCTCTGATGACGTGCCTGCCACAAGCTTAACTTATTCTTTTAAGAACAACAGCACAAGAATTACAACGGTGTCAAATTCATACCAAATCCCAATTTTATTTGACCGAGGTTACGTGATCTTTCGTTTACGGGCGATAGGAAAAAAAACTACTTCGCCATATGAAAATATTATTGGTGTATGGAGCTCCGCGGCAGAAACCGGACTTGTATCGTCAACAAGTACTTCTCACAGAGCAAAAATTGAAGACACTTGGGTTCATGAAAATGATAAAAATTGGCAGGTGTCAACCACATTTGCCGAAGAAGGTAAGAAAAAGGAAGTGATTAATTACTTTGATGGCAGTATGCGTAGCAGGCAAACTGTAACTAGGGTTAACACGGATGAAAATGTCATTGTAGGTGAAACCATCTATGATTATCAAGGCCGACCTGCCATAAGTGTTCTACCAGTTCCAGTTGAAAAAACTGCGGGACAGGAAAAACCATTACAGTATTTTGAAGGCTTTAACAAGGATATTAGTGGTGGTGAGTATACAGCATATGATTTTGATAGGGATGCAACTCCTGGAAGCTGTACAATAGCTGCAGCTAAAATGTCTTCTTCATATGGCGCTTCTAAATATCATTCATCTAACAATAATGACAAAACTAACGAGCAAGCTTTTGTTCCCGATGCGAAAGAGTTTCCTTTTGCTCAGGTTGAATACACTCCTGATAATACCAACCGAATTAAGCGCAAAGGTGGTGTTGGAGAGGAATTTCAACTCGGTTCGGGTCATGAAATGAAATATTTTTATGGACAGCCGAACCAGGAACAGCTTGATAGATTATTTGGAAGTGAAGTTGGTGATGCTGCACACTACAAAAAAAATATGCTAATTGATCAAAACGGTCAAATACATGTTTCATATCTTGATCAGGAAGGTCGTGTTGTTGCGACTGCCTTAGCTGGGGATAACCCAGCGACTCTACAGGCACTTCCTTCTCAAACTGGAGCTGCTATCACACAGACCATTGATCTTTTTTCCAAGGATGCTAACGGTTTTAGCCAGCTAAATCAAAAAAATATTGCTGCTGATGCAATAACTTTTAATACTCAATACATGGTGACCAGTGCAGGAAATCATACGTTTAGTTATTCCATAGACATGGCTCCTTATGATGAAGTTTGTTTGGCCACTGGCATCTGCTTTAATTGTATTTACGATTTAGAACTAAGTATAAAAGATGAATGTGGGGATGCTATCACAGGGTTTCCTATTACTACTGTCGTAGGAAATTTTTCACTCGATGGTTTGGGGAATTTAGTTTTTAATACTACTTGTGCTGGAAATGCCGCATACAGTCATACAACTTCACCGGCAATTTTCTTGAATGTCGGAACATATACTGTGAGCAAAAAACTTACAGTAAACCAAAAAGCGGTGGATTATTATGTTCAACAATACCTGAATAAGGATGTTAATACTTGCGCGCTTGATTTGGAGGATTTCCAGGAAGATTATTTAAATGCAATAGATTTCAGCAATTGCGCGATTGATTGTGACGAATGTATTGCGGCATTGGGTGATCGTGATGAGTTTGTGTCAAGTGGAAAAGGAACTGCGCTTGATTACGACTATCAGATTGAAAATTGCAAAAAAATGTGTAAAAAGATGCCAAGTGATTGTGAAGTTTCGTTCGAACAAATGAAAATGGATATGTCTCCTGGCGGCCAGTACGGGGAATATCTGGACGCTTTGGGAAATATAACACCTGGTGGGTTTCCACTTTCAGTCTTTAATTCTTCGAATTCTCTACCTGCTCACATTCTTTTAGCTAGTTCCGGTTATTGGAAATATCCAAAAACCACATTGAACGGAGTTACCTACCTCGATTATGTGAATAGCGATGGAAGTGTTGGTCGGGCAACTATTAACGTTACTACTGATCCAGTCTCCGGTTTACCAGAATATTTCCCGGCAGTAGCGGACCCAACCCAAATTACTACAGACGCATCAGGTAATGCCACAACACCTCTTACAAACTTGTTAAATGTTTCCGATTTTATTACAACCTATTGGAGACCTGAATACGCTCTGGCTTTGGTTTGCTATCATCCCGAATATCTTTATTACCAAACATGCGCAGAATACGGAAAGGTTCAAAGTGGTCACACTATTAGCAGTGATGAATATGATGAAACTATGATGGCTGCAACGACATTTGCTCAAGCTAACTCTGGTACAGCGTCAAAGGATTTCATTAATTCAAGCAACGTTCCATTTGATCCATCAGTCGTAGTTACTACGAACATTTATGACCCTTGGTTGGCAACTATCAGTTCAACATATAGCACACTTTTTATGAGTAAATGGAATAACTACATAAATGTTAGTGGTGCAAAAAAGATGTATGAATATGCAGCTATAACAGCACGTTGTGGTACACCATACACAACTTTTATTTCAACATGTGATGATTTCGGAATGGGCTCAACAACTGCGATTCTTGATGCTGAATGGAATGCATACAAGACTTTTTACAGGCAGTTAAAAAATGAAATCAAACAAAAAATTGCCGATGATGCAGCTTTAGCAACAACCACAACATACGGTTGTAATGACTGCATCGGGAACCTTGATGATTTCAATCCTTATGTTTCCAAAATGTTATTGTTTACTCCCGGATCATTAAGCGCATTTTTTGCATCAACAGTGCCGTATTTTAATTCAAAACAACCTTGTAGCATTGGGAAAAAAGCTTTATATGCTAATAAAGTTCAGCGTTTTCCTGACCCTCAGGTAATTCCTGGATATTCTTCAAGTACCAATACAACCGCACTCGGTCAGGAAGCAGCTTATCAAGTTTATCTTCAAACTGGTCAATGCCCAAAAGCGCACGCTTTACAATACATTTTTGACGAAATAGCAGCTGCAAATAAAATCAATGCCGCTAGCGAACCATTAACTGGTTATCCTTCATTCAATAGTTATTATATGGTTATCAATAATTATAATACAACCGTACCCATTACAACTGGTGCTAATTATAACTGGATAACTACTGTGCTTTCAACACACGTATTAAAAATCGAATGGAAGGATGCAGGAAGTATATTAAAACAAACCTTCACCATAACAAAACCATCCACAGTTGCAGCGTGGTCAAATATTGTTAGTTTCAGTAATCTCGAGGCAACTAGTAGCACAGCATTTACAATTGAGGGTAAATTAAATACTGGCGATTATGTAACAATAACCGGCACAACAGATTTAGATATGTTTAACTGTAACTTTGCAGAAACATGTGAGCCAAATCAGTTTGCTCTGGATTTACAGGAATTAATGAGTGCGTTGGCTATAAATGGTCACCTTACTTCATCAACAGCATATAACTTATCGACCAATTACCCTCTTCTCCTAACATCAGTATTAAAAACTGAACTAGGCATGCCTTATTCCAATGTTACATGGAAATATACCAGCGGAACTAAAATATTTACGCTTCAAGATGCTTCCGCTGCTTCTCAACGAATTGAATTTAAAATTTTGGACCCGGCTTCACCTGTATTTACCTCTGTAAAATATTATGCTGGAATAAATTCAAACGGATATAATATTTTCACCATGAATGGTTACGATGCTACAGGCACCCTAATTCACACTTTACGTTTATCTGCTGTTAAATATAGCCCAACCGGAGTGAAATCAAATACCTATATGGGAAATTGCGGTTTACCAGAATCTCTTTTATGTGTTGGTGATGAATATGCAGTTTCCGCGGATTTAAAATTATTTTTGGAAGAAGAAATCGTTACCGCAGCCAAAATAGTTCCTTATCCTACTACAATTGATATAACCGCCAGCAGATATTTGAGTAGTATGATTATATCACATATTCCGCTTTTATCCGGAAATCCAATTAATCTTGATTACACGCGAGACCCGACAGGCCCAAATTATAACGATACTCTTATTTTGGAAATTCCTGGAAGTCCAATTCTTTTAAGGCTTAATACAACAAATAACATCCATCTTAATGACTCTCTTATAACTGTAGAAAAGTTCATTACGACATACAGTGATTTTATGGGTGGTTTAAGCACTTTTAAACTTGTCGCAAAATTCGCTGGGGGAACCACAGATACAATTTATGGAACTACAAAAATCACTATTGATGATTGCGACCCTTGTGGGGAAGAAACAGGCACTGCACCAACACCGGTTTTTTCAAATACAACTCTTGAATGTAATACTCAATATACCAATTATACAAATGCAGTAACAGCATTTAATGCTGTAGCAGGAAGTCTTGGATTAAGCACTATTACTCCTGTTGCATCCGGTTATTTTAATTATAACAGTTATTGTGGATGCGTAGACACATATATTTCCCTTCTCCAATCAATTATGAGTGGAGCAAGTCCTGGCACAGGAACCAATTATAATAATCTTAACAACCATTGTCTCTTAGTTTTACAAGTTCCGTGTATTCCAGAGAGCAACAATATCCCGGATACATTATCCTTTCCAACTTTAGTTAACGACACAACAGGTTGCGAATTACAACTTATTCAGCAAGCTTATGCTAATGCCCAGCAAGCATATGACCAATACGTTCAGGAACAAACAACGATTATTGCAAATGCTTATAAAACTCATTGTTTAAATGCACTAGAAACGTTTACCTCCAACTATACGGATAAAGAGTATCACTTTACGTTATTTTATTACGACCAGGCTGGCAGTATGATAAAATCAATTCCGCCTGAAGGAGTGGAACCGCTCAATCTAGCTGCATTGTATAATGGGGGGCCATCAACCGTTGGAACTATCATTAAACAGGATCGTGCTGCTAATGGAACTAGAAGAGTTTATACTTACCATCGTTTAGCAAATACTTATGAATATAACAGTAGAAGCGAATTAGTTAAACAATCCTTACCTGATCACGATCCAATGGATATTTGGAGTCCAGCTTTGACTTCCGGCCTCGACACAAATTTAACTATTACAAAAGTTCAGTTTTTTAATGACAATAAAGGCTTTTTAACTGGGTACATACCTGGAAACCTTGGCGTACTATATACAACCAACGATGGTGGCTATACCTGGAAACGAGTTGAAGATGTGGTTGGAACAACCATCAACAAAGTGCACATGGTTAACACAAGTACGGGTTATGCTGTGGGCAATAAAGGAGTTATTTTACGTACAACAAATGGAGGAAGCACGTGGGAGATGCTTAATACTTATGCGGCAAATGTTTCAGAAGATATTATTGATGTAGTATTTGAAGATGCAAACAAAGGAGTTGCTATTTTAAAGAGTAATTCTCCGGTTGTTTTGGGAATTACAAATGGGACAACCACTCCTGTATTTACAAAATTTATTGTTTCTTTAGTTATGACGGGGAGTGGCGGTTATGCAAGTTTAACTGGTATAACATATAATCCGAACACTGTACCAGCTCGTTATATTGCTGTTGGGAAATTTAAATTTGCCACTGGTTCTCCGGAAACTGGATTAATTTATCACCAGGATGCCGCAGCAGTAACAACTACATCATGGATTGGAAATGGCACAATAAATCCATCAGATTTAAATAAAATAACTTACAATTCAACTCTAGCAAAATATTATTCTGGTGGAGTGACTGGACAACTTCAACAAATTACAACAGCAATAAATTCTGATCAAGCTACAAATGTAACTGGTAACATTATTGATTTATATTTTGCAACGTTAAATGATGGCATAGCGATAATTGAAGATGTAGTTAATCAAGGCCAAATTTATAGAACGAGTGACGCTGGTTTAAACTGGACGTTATTAAGCAATTCTGGTGATTATTATAAAAGCTTAAGTTTTTATGAAAAAGTAACAGACGCAAGTGGAGATTTATACAAATTTGTAGCGGTCGGTTTGAATAATCGTGTAAGACGAGTTATATTACAAGTCAATAATCCTGGTGGAATAGTTGATATGACAGAACCTGGCGGAACACCTACACAGTTAAATTCCGTTTGGAGTTTCAAACATAGTGGTAAAGTACATATTGTAACAGGAGGCAATAGCGGCAAAATATATTATTGCAATGATGCCTCTGCAGTAACACCTGTATGGTATACACAAACTTTGGCTATAGGTTCTGAAAATGTACTCAAAATTGCCGGCTTTGTTGATGGTTTAACAGGAGATGTTGCTATAAATATCCTAACACAAACCGGTGGAACTTATAAAATCTATAAAGCATTTAAACTTTCAACATCCACAAATTTTGGTAGTCTTACCAGTGTAACTCTGCCAGGTGGTGCAGTAATTAATGATATATCTTCCTCAGAGATAAGTTCAACAGTTCGGTTCAACTATTTTTATAATAATACTGACAGACTGCTTTATAAGATTCCGCTTACAATTAATTCATCAGGTAATGCCGCCACAGCGCTCACAAATGCTATTCCTGCCTATACAGGTACATTATTAAGTCTTTCAACTACAGTGGGCACAGATTTAATGTTAGTTGGCACAAATGGGTTATTATATAAAGGTATTCTAAACTCAACTACAGCTCCAACGAGTGTAACCTGGACTAATATGACCAATAACTTGCAAACATTAGCTTTAACAGATGTTCAGAAAGCTCCAACAAGTGGTGGTTACGTATATGCGACTAGCTGGAATGGCGATGTGTACGAAAATTATAGCGCAACCAGCTGGAGGAAACTAAAAATAAAATGTACCGACCGAATCAATGCCATAACCTTTAGTACATCAGTGGATGGATTAATGGCTGCTAACAGTGGCAAGTTATACCAGTTTTTTATCAATCCTGGAATTGACGTTACACTTACTTCGTTGAATACTTCCAGCACAGCCAATTTTATGGATGTTGCCATAAATGGCACTGTTGCAGCAGCAGTTGCGGACAATGGTTTAATCTTAGTGAATGATAATTATCCTTCAGATAACTTTGTTCCAACGGTAAATCAAAGCGTGGTTCCGTTGTATGGACTCTCAACCAGACCGAGCAGTTCTGAAATAATTTGTGTTGGAAGTAATTCGCAAATCAGAAAAATTGCTGGGAATACAGTAACTAAGATTCAACAAGTTTTTACGCCTAATTTGAATAGTGTACATTTTTATAATTCACAGGAAGGTTATCTTGTTGGTGACTGGTTGACCGCAAGGCATACAACGGATGGGGGCACAACTTGGCAGGTCGCTGTTCCTTCTGTGGGATGGAGTTATACATCTACTACTCTTCCAAATCTTCGCGGAGTTTTTACAAGTGGTCTAAATTCTTCTACAATCGTGGGTAATCAAGGTAAGGTTTACACAGTTGCTACTAATACTTTAACTTCTGTTAGTACAGGAGCAACGAGTACTTACGTTTTTAACGATGTAGAGAAAACAGGTACTAACACATTCGTAGTAGGCAATAATGGATCGGGTAATAAAGCAATGTATATGCATAACGGCAGTACATGGTCAGCAATAACTCTACCTGTAGCAACTGGTACTTTAAATGGTATTCACACGTTTGCTCGAAATAATAGCTTTATGGTTGTTGGTAATAGCGGTGCAACCACACCTGTGATTTATTACGGAAGAACAACAGTTTTGACAACTTCTAGTCCGGTTGTAAGCAGTAGTCTTAACGATGTTCATTTTATTGATGATGTTAATGGCTATACCGTAGGAACTAACGGTACAATTTTAAAAAGTAAAAACTTTGCTTATAGTGCTGGCGGCACAATGGACTATACGACCATTGATTGGTATACTGGGTTAAGTGCAGGTCCATTAAGCGGCCAAACAAATACAAGTCTAATGAACATTCTCACTGTATTTGCTATTAAT